>Ga0123353_10000280_pt1 | contig 63011 bp, 67 predicted proteins | sample TergutLab28metaG_3_FD_92763 | JGI IMG/M metagenome (GOLD analysis project Ga0123353, IMG submission 92763) | Labiotermes labralis P3 segment gut microbial communities from Petit-Saut dam, French Guiana - Lab288 P3 | ecosystem: Host-associated > Arthropoda: Insects > Digestive system > Gut ... | reverse complement strand
TATATTTTCAGCGCTCAAATCGATTTCTGCAACACCATTCTCTACTATTGTAACTCCTCGGACGGTTGTATCTTGTAGATAAGATGTATCCAAGAAGGCTTCCTTGTATGCATCTAGAGCCATCCCGATGTCAGCAATAGCAGCTACTCCGGTTTCTGGATATATCTGTACCGCTTTGATTCCCTCGGGGGTTAGCTTGTACACATACTGTTTATGCACGTTCCCCATCGTATACCACTCCTTTTCTATGAAGTATTAAAGTGGTGTTTCGATTCACATTGAAATGAAATAAACCATCGGGGTTTCAAAACCCCGATGGTTTGTGATGTTTATTATTCGTCTACTATTTCATCGTACCAGGTGTCACCTACGTTGGGGGAATCAGGCTCACTGAAGTAGGTTTTGTTGTACACAAGACCAACAGCGGCGCCTTTGTAGGTAAGCATGTCATCATCATCACCAAGATCAGCTAATACAGCAGCATTGGTATGAGCATGCTTCTTACTTACCGCATCATCGATATCGGTTGTGGACGAACTCGGTTTTCCTTCAATCTCACTCCAGAGAAGAGATATCTCAGCTGGCTCGCCAACCGTGTAGAGGAAATCCCAATAGAGTTCACTCTCGCCTTCGTCATACTGAAGAACATAGAAAGCAACACCCTTGAAGCTCTCATCGATATTGTCAGTATCTCCAGTAGGATCTTTGACAATAGCCTGAGTACCGACTTCTCCCTGAGTGAAGTTAGTAAGATCACTGACCATGTCACCATAGGTATCATATGTCCATACCTTGGTTTTACCAGCTACTTCAGTCTTGGTAGCATACGTAGCGTCCGGATCGTCAGCTAATTTTCCTAACTTACTCTTGTCACCAGATGTGGTGTGAAGAGTCATGTCACCGGCATGAGTCGAAAGAGCACTCTTGGTAGCATACGTAGCGTCTGCATCAGATGCTAAGTTACTGAGTTTGGTTTTGTCTCCAGAGGATACGTGAACGTCAGGATCAACTGAGTGAGTACTAATAGCTTCATCAAGATCATCGAGTACCTCATCAAGTGGAGTACCCTTTACGTCTACTAAATCTGCTGATGTGGGGTTATATATTTCAACCCATGCGACGCCATTCCAAACCTTGTCCTTCGTCTTGAACACTGCCATGCTTTCATCTCCTTTTTTATTTATTGTTAATTAAATGGTTTACTTGATAGGTTCCTTCCACATTGGAGTGGTGACTGGATCTGGTTCCTCCTCCTTCAAGGATATGATTTTTGACAGGTCCACTTTCTCTCTCATGATATCCTTCTGAAGAGACGTCCTCAGACCTTCCATCATATGCTTCATCCCAGTTTTGTCTAGATATGTTTTTTTATTCGCCATATGACTCTACTCCTTCTATTCGTAATTAAAAGTTAGTGGGGAATATTCCCCACTAACTTTTATTTGGTTATTCTTTTGCTTCTTCAACTTCTTCTACTTGGTTGGGATCAACATCGGTTATGATGTACTTGTCACCATAGTTGATGGTAGTCTGTCCAGCTCCTGCCGATATGGTGATGTTTCCATCTTCATCCCAATTGAGAACATTGACTAGGGTGTGTTCTATTTCACCTGTCTTCTTGTTCGATACATATACTGTCATTGATAATCCTCCTACACAATCGATATCAGCATTTTTGTCTTCGTTGGATTGAATGCAATGGAATTTCTAGTGGAACTAGAATTGATGTTGGTTCCAAACTGGTCATCGAGTAGTACTGGTTCATTGTAGTGCCATAATACATTCTGTCCTGTGTTGGATAGATGTGAACCATACAACCCGAATGGTGATCCAGAGAATTGTTCTACTATCAACTCAAATCTCATTGTTCTATCGTTAAACATCAGCTTGCCATTTGTTTGACCTCTCAGTAGTGGGTATGCTACTATCCTCTTGAGAAGCTTGTCGTATTCAAATCCCCATCCGATACCTTCTTCGTATACACGACGTATTCCTTGTTCATCCAGCATCAAAATACCTATTGAACCTGCCTGATCAGATGACATGAAGGTTGCCTCTAACTCTTCATTATAATACACATGATCAAGCCATCCTTGACCAATACCATATATCTGAGTCACAGTTCCCTCGTTGATTCTAACTATACCAGTGTTTGGAGCACTATCACTAGTGACTAACATACTATCATCTGGTAATGTAAATTGTTTGTTGTAGTTATAACCAACTGTGTATGGATAATCGTATATTGATCCACCGCCCGCTAACTTGTATATTCCACTCAGTACTCCACCTTCAGTAGGTGAAGGAGATGAACCATATATATCTCCATCCGGTGTTTCAAACCAACGTTGAAGTGTGCGATGGGATGCACCAATAACGGCAGAATTCAATTGTCCAGCTTCTGCTATCCTACATGTAGGAGCGTAATTAATACCGGCATTAGCATACTGAGTAGAAAAGAAAACAACATTCTGTGATGAAATGAATGGAGTTGCACCAAACACGCGAGCTTGTATCGGAGATCCTGTCGCAGTAGGCAGTGATTGGAAAGAAGTCCCATTCCACATCATCATTCTAGGATTCGAGTTACCAGTATCTAATGGGCCAGAAGTATAAATAAATCCATTTGGCGCTTGAGCCCACTGGTTGTATATTGATGCACCACCGACATCAACAAATGCAAATCCATCCCATCTCAGAACATTGACATTAGCTAGGTTAGCTGATACAAAGATATCTCCTTCTCTGGATTCAAACCAATGCATCCAATCATATGTTGTTGGGAATACCACAGAGAATGTAGTTCCATTCCATTTCATTATCCCAGGACTCGCTGCATTATTCGACGACACAAATATCATACCATTATTAGCTTCAAACCAATACATCCATGAGTATCCAATATCATGCACATAATCAAATGCTTGAGTAGAAATATCGTACTTCCATATGCCAGGATTACTGACATCACTAGTCGATAAAAATATACTACCATTACTAGACACGAATGTATATAATGTTCCATTCCTCAATTCAAGTGGAACGTCCACCTTCATGAACAATGGAGCTTGATGTCCAAATAAAACGGTCAGTGTAGCAGTACCACCTTCTGGAGAGAAAAACTTCTGATCACTGTCAAACCCAAGTACACTGTACTCATAGTTTGGAATGTTGGGGGCAACAATAATCTCCAGTATCTTTCCAGTAGCGATATCATCTTTGTACAGTTCAAACTTGTGTACTATTGTCAAGTAAGATTCATTTGAAGGAATATCGACTTCGCATGTCAATTCTACAGTAACATTGTTACCTTCCAACAATTCTAATTCTTCTTCACCAAGTGTTGGAAGCATTTCGTAAAACTTATCTTCAGTGAAACTGTATGCCTTCAGCGATGGAAGCTCCTCAATCATCCTCAACGGATTTGCAAATGATCCTGCCATATTATTCTTCCTCCTCGATATTTTCTTTTGGTGCCAGTTTGACTGTAAGTTTTACTTTACCACCGTTCATTGGTAGTTTGGTATTGTCAACAAAATAATCTGTTACCTCCCATTCAATATCCTGGTTGATGAGTACCACTACTTGTAAATCTATTTTACCTATTGATATAGTTGCCTTCATGTTATCTACTATTTCTTCTACTAGATGTTTCACTCCATTTTCATCTAGATACTTACGTTCATTCATATTTTGTCACCTTCTTCAATCCTTCCTGGCACACTGGGTTAAAATAATGTCCCTGGTACTCACCAGGGACATTAGATTTTACTCTCCAAACTTTTCTTTTCTTTCTTGGATCCAGGCGTCGACTAGTTCTTTCGAAATCTTTCCTGCACTAACTAGTCTCTGTAGGGTTATGATGGATACAGTGTTATCCATGTATCTACCATACCACTCCTTCTCAAAATCACTCATCTGATATCACCCCTGCTAATATTAGGTCAACTTTCAGGTCTGACAATTGTTGTGCTAATTGCTCATTAGATATTTCTGGAAGTGGCTGATGTAATAGTTTATGTGTAAACTTTCCTGATATGGAATTGTATTCATCTCCTAAATTTACATCAAGTCCCGGTGGAATATAAATTAGGTTAGGAGAATTAACGGAATCTGGCTGAGCTGGACTTTCAACTATCCCTACTACAATATTATTTTCATTAATTTGAACGTAAGTATTCATATGAAATCCTTTCATTAATTAAATTCTATTACTTGCCATGTGAATGTCCAAGTAGAGGCATTCGATCCTAAAGCATTCAAGACAGTATTTGTCAAAGTAAAATGTATACCATATTGAGATTGTACAGTAAGTATTACCATTGATTTATTTGCATTTACTGCTTGTGGTAAGGTGACGCTAAAACTATCCCAGTTTGGTCCAGTATTTGTTTTACTCCCAATACCTCTTTGAATACTTTTTATCATAGAACCTGCAGGAACTCCAGTATTCAATTTATCCAAGTAACCAGCTCTAGCGGCAGTGTAATTAGTTAGTAATGCATTCAATTTAGCATTAGCTGCACCAGCAGCTGTGGTGCCACCTGTAGCATTCACCGCCCCAATATTATCTATCATAGCTGCTCTAGCGTTAGTCCATTGAGCAGTATCCAGAGCTGTTGATGCTGGAGCTCTAGTACTAATAGCTGCATCTAAATTCCCAGCTCTAGCATCTGTCCAAAACCCAGTAAACCTAGCTACGATATATTTCAACAATGAGAAGATGCTACCACTACTGGCAGCTGCATCAGTAATCTCACCTATCTTCCCATCGATGTTTTCATTGATCATCAATATATCACTGATGACTTCTTCTATATTAGTGAAGTTGATGGATACCAGTATTTCTCCTTCTACATCAGGTAGTACATTTAGATCAATGACAAATGTTTTCACTTCTCCAGATTCGTTTTCTGGTACTACTACATTAGTTACTATTCCACTAGGTTTACTACCAATGTACGTTTCGAATTCATAATTTATTTCTTCTCCACTTTCATTTGGAGGTAACAGTACCGCACAACTATACTTCTTGTCACCTATTGGTACTACCGGAAAAAATACCTCCATATCTTTTGAATATATTTTTATCTCAGGGATGAGTGTCATGATCTTGGCCATAGTGTATCTCCCAACCGTATATTTTTAATTGATTAAAATAATGTCTCCATGGGTACCCATGGAGACATTATCAACTGTTCTATTATTCGTCGTCTCCGAATACTTCGAGGATCACATCGTCGATTTCCTGATCAGTCATCGGAACTAAATCAGACTTGTCCAACTTATCATCCAGGTCAGACAGAATGTTGTTGAGAATAGTATTGGTGATACCAGAGTTAGCTGCATTCAATTGCTCCTCTGATAACGAAGCTCCACCTTCAGGGAACTCTTCCCTGATTTTAGTAACGATGGATTGGATTAGATAGATTAACCCATTCCGATCCAGATAGATCATACCATTTTCACTTTCTCCCATTTCAAACCTCCTTATTCTACTTCCAATGCTTCCAGTACGATGTCATCGATCTCTTTCTCTGTCAGGAAAGTGACCTCTCCAAACTCATCCATTCTTCCAACAAGGCTGGATACTGCCTGAATCAAGTTAGATCCAAGTTCTCCGAAAGCTTCTTCATCATCAGCTCCGGGATAATGATTACCAACTACATCATCAAACCTAGAGTCAAATGCACTTATTGTGTTGAGTACCATTTCCTCATTACCTACCAGGGAATTCAGAATTCTAGTAGGCATCTTCTCAGCAGTTGTCAGATCGTTTCTCTGTATTGGAGGAGATGTTCTCCAAGAAGTAGACTCTGTGGTGTTACGACCTAATACAAGAGCCATCAAATGGTTTGCTAGTGCCTCCGCATCAGCTGAGGATATTCCTAACAGTGTTGCCAACGCTGTATAAATTTGGGTAGGGGTCATACTCAATCAGCCTCCCTTACGAGTTTAACTTGGACTGGCATGCCAGTTCCGTTTGCAACAGTTCCAAAGTACACTATGTCATCATAGAATCCCCAGTAGGTAACTTTATTCGGACCGGCAATTCCAGCAGGATACAGTACATCAAATGCTACTTCGACGAAATCATCATCTGTTACAAACTTCGCATACAATTTTATGTATTGCTCTGACTCACTAGTTATTTCCCAAAGATCTTCTGGGATTGTCTGAGTACCATCATACCCAACCCACTCTGTGAGAGGAATCTCTACAGCAAATGCAACCTTGGAACCAGATGGTATTTGACTGGTCAGTGTCCAACCTTCACTTGGAGCAATGTACTCATGAATGTCAACCTTTACAGACAAGCTAGCAAATGATGTGCCTGCAACTGCTTTCACACGAACGAAATAGGCCCCAACAGCAAGTCCACTTACTTCTGTTCCAGGAGCAGTAGTCCAAGAAGATGCACCACTGGCTTGATATTCCATGGCCGTGGTCAATCCACCAATCTTACCAAACTCATCATCGGTGGTCAGGCTATCCGGAGTACCAGGACGTGGTGGAATTGGAAGACTCTGTGCACTACTGTCGAGATATTCATCTCCACTCGATTTCTTGATGATGCTGATCGAAGTATTGAACCATGCACTCTCGATATTGATTGCCCCAGAACTATCAGCAGTCTTGCTTGTTCCATTGACAGAGTAAGAAGCTCCAGCAACAAGATCAATTAATTTCTCACTCACAAAATCAATGTCAGCAACTGGGGTTGCTTCAGGAGTAGGATACCATGTTCCAATTGTTACAGTAGCACTATGACCAGTGAACGAACTACCTGCTACTGCTTTGAGATGTACGAAGTAACTTCCAGCACCTAAACCTGTAACTGTTGTTCCAGATATCGGTGACCAGTTTACTCCATCAGAACTGTACTCCATGGAGGTGGTTACACCAGTAATAGTTCCTGTACTGGTACCATCTTTACTATCGGTCTTTCCAACACTAGGTGCTGAAGGAATAGAAGGAATACCGAGACTCTGTGGTTCACTATCATCTGAGTAGCCACTTACACCATCTTTGATGATGCTGATTGTGGATCCGAACCAAGAACCATCAATTGGAATTTCTCCATATGCATCGGCAACAAACGTATTTTCATTTATCGTGTAACTTTCATATGGATCTAAATTGGTCAAAACCTTGTCGATGAAATCGATTTCAGCTTCCGGAGTATCTTCTACAGGGTATGAATCAGTAGATGGGAACTCAATCGTTACAATTCCATCACTGTATGATATGATCGCTCCATCGACATCAATCGTGAAGATTGCCGGATTAACGTCCTCAAGAGTATATCCGGATTTTGGGGTAATAGTGATAGTTGCAGTGTACATAGTCTCATGTTCAAATCCACCTGAACCAACTTCAGGAGTCCAATCAATTGTAGCGCTCCATTGATCTGTATCTATAGTTGTTGGAGGAGTTCCCTCGGCTGTTGGTAGCAACGAAGGCGGCATAGTACCTGTGGTAACAACCAGATCATCCGGGATCAATGGTTCTTTCTCAAATACTTCTTTCCAGAGATCAACCAACATTTCCTTGGTCGCTCCACCTAACCCGATGACTGGATGTCTTGGATCCGTGTTATCGACATAGATCTCATCTAAATTAGCGGATGTAACCGAGGTTACCTTGAGATCAAGCTTCTGATCAATACGTAAAATAACCTCTCTGAGGATATTTTTTAACGCATCGTTGGTTATGAACTTCATATCATCATCGCTTCCTTTCTATTATTTTACCTATTAAAAGAAATGTTCCGATCGGTGGCAACTTGTCTGACTTCAGATGACAAAGTTTATTTTCACTTCATCAATGGCTTTTTTGAATTTGATCACTAAACGGTCGTTGTATTGAGCATCATCATAGTCCGATCCTCTGATCATACTTTCATAATATCCGAATCTTTGTTGTTGGAGACTAATGTCATGGCTCTTGGAACTATCTGTGATTAGCATCAAAAACATTACCTTTTTCTCTTTGTATCCCGGAGGAAATACATCATCCCAGATATCAGGAGTAACTGAGAGAAGATCTGATGAACTCATCCCATAGTCTCTAATTAATTCAACATCATTCTCTTCTACTCCAGATAGTTGAACTACTTGTCGTTGTTCATTGATGATAGTCTCCCAGGTAGTACCATCATCGATACTGAATAACCGATACACAGTTCCTGAGTCATTTGGAATGATCTGTTGTATATTGTCTGCTAGAGATAGGTCTATGGATGTCTTTGGATATATTATCTGATCATGTGGTAATACCTGTAGATTAGTTACCTCTACAAGAGATAGTAGTCTGACACTATTTCCAAAGAATGATAATTCTGGTTTTGTCAAATAGGTTGAATTTGGTAATATACCGTACTCCTGAAAGTCAGACATTGTTAGTTCAGATTCTTCTTTCTCCAATGTTTTATATTCATTGCCATCATGGTAATATATATCATCATTATACTCTACGAGGTATGATTGTGGTAACATCACTGTTATTCGAACATAACCGTTACCACTATTTCCAATGGATACCCCAACACCTCTAGGATTTGGTATACTTCCTTCACCAGATGTCATTTCTGTGTCATAAAAAATTAAACCTGAGTAATGATTCGGTTGATCGGTATGTACTGTGGAAGTTTCGTCAAGAATAGCATTGCATCCAGGATATCCTGATATGAAGGATGAACCTCCTGAACCAGGATTACTGTTCCAGGCGTCTCCGTATCCTCCACCTCCACCATAGTATCCTCCACCACCAGCACCACCAGATCTTACTGTATTATGACCTCCACCAGAAAGGCCACCGATACCGAAAGATCCCATGCCTGATACTCCCCAAGTGGTCATTTCTATCCCACCACTTGTCTGAGTTGCCCCAGATGCATTAGGAGTCCCTCCTACCAAATCCTTTATATTTTTAGCATCTATAGCGCCTCCAGCGCCTCCATTGTCACGACTGGGAAGATTTTTAGGTTCTGTTACTGTACAAGATCCTCCTCCTCCAGCAGCAACCATTATCCTGCTTCTCAAGGAAGTTATATTATCCCAGTTTCCTCCAACAATTCGAATGTCCGATGCACCGCCACCTCCGAAGTTTCCTCCACCGTTGAATGCAGCAGCATTGGTTAATCCAGCTTGACCAACATAGATATTCATGAGAGTATTGGTCAATGATATATTACCAGAACAATAGGCGCCTTTACCACCATTCTTTGTTCGATCAGCTCCTTGAGCTCCCCAGCATTCTATATGGTATACACCTCCAGGGAGAGCTACCGATCTTACTGACCCGACATAATCGAAATTTATGATATCTCCAATTCTGAATTTTTCGTTACCCACCAATGTGTTACCATCGTATATAGCCATTTACCTCACTCCCATCAGCTGCTTTGTTATTTAACAGTGAATCGTAGATGGGAAGGGATGCCCCTTCCCATCTACTGTAGTTCTAGACTATTGCTAGTTTTCTGAACTCGGTCAGATCAATAGTGGTTGAGTGCAAAATGACCTCATCTTCCATTTCCTTGACAGGATCCATCTGGATGGTCTTACTGGTAATTAGTGTTACCCCATTATCCCATGAGACATATGGGTTTGGTTGAAAACTGTTTTTAGTGGAATTGTCATAGGTTCGAATTATGTCAGTTTTGACATCTCCTTCAACAAACTCCTGCACTCCCAATATCACTGATTTGTAGTATGGATCATGAGGTTTCGGTATTGATACCTCTTGACCGTCGGAGATGTTCGACTTAGTCATCATGTAAAAATCATGACTGTCATTACCAATGAAGATACCCCTAATCTCTTCTTCCAGTCTTGCATCTGTTTCTTCTTTTGTGTACACATCTTCAGCTACATGTGCGATCTTTCTGTTGATTCCTTCAGCCATTCTTTTTAGATTATTTTCATCTAGGTATTTGAGTGACTTCATTTCTACCACCTTTTTCTAGAACAACTTCCACTGTCCTATCGCGACATATGTTTCCAACGCATGATGTTTTGTAATGTACATTCGGTAGTATCTAAACTTCACTGGTGTTTCTAGCTCATGTGTAGTAGTATATCCTGGAGATTGAACAATAGTTCTATTCACTACAGTATCAACAACAGTCCAGTTGGCATTATCATCTGAACCTTCAACCGTGAAATCTACAGGTGCATATCCACCACCACTTCTTCGATTACTCAGGTTGTACTCTCTCAGTATTGCTGGCTCTCCAGCATCTATTGATATCCACTGAGGCATTCCACCTGGTCCAGAAGCCCAACAATCTCCTCCAGCTGCAAACCCATCAAATGCTCTCCATGCTGCCCAAGTAGAACCGTATGAAGTAGATGCTGCAGCAACAAATGGAGATGGGGTAATATCAGAAGCCATGACGATGTTGAGTTCTTCCATTGTTATTCCAGTTAGTCCTTCTCCAGGATCAATTGAGTTCAATAAATCATCCTTGGTATGTTTACTCAGGGGAACTCTGACAAATGTATTGTCAGATCCTTTATTCTGATAAACTCCATATGCTCCAAGTCCAATGATGTTCTTGATGCTGAATCGTTCTTTGATTCCCTTCATCAACATTGGTAGCTCATGTTCAAATTCAACCTTGTCGTAGTTTGCTCTGTTGATGAATGAGAAACGATTCTTGATGAGATCTTCCCCATCTAGGAAATATTGAATGAGTTCTCCATTTGGTCCATTTGCTACCTGAATTGTTTTCCCATTGTTGTTTAGGTCAATAACATCCTGAAAGGCAAATTCCATGAAGGATCACCTCCCTAGTATTTCAAAGTTCCCATGGTAGTATCGATTACATAGTTCTCATCTTTCCATGGTCTGTCAACCTCAGCAGAAATACTAATTATCGATCCGGCAGGAGGAGCCGTAGTGAATTTGATCCCATCACCAAACCAACCAAAATGACAGTTGTCAGCTCTGAGATAGTTAGGTGTTCCATTGAGTGCAGATACAATGAATCTCCAAAACCTTGCTGTTGTTGGTGTAAATTTTATCAATCCCCCAGCTGGCTCGTAGAAAGAACTATTAGTGACTGCTAGTGGAGTTGGGAATGTTACGACATCTTGAGGGGTTGTAAAGTTCACAGTAGATGTATCTACTGGAGTTTCCCATTTTCCACCATTGTCTATGATGTACTGGTGCAAAACCGAACTGTTTGTCTGTAGGAACTTCCTTCCTGGCTCAACTCTAATGTAGTAATCACTATAAGAATTACCGGTATAAACACTACACTCTCGGTAGTCTGATGTGAAATCATCTCTAACTCTCATGGTTCTGCTAGTGGTTTCCAATGCCCCACCACTACTTATGGTAGAAAAGAAATGTATATAATACGGATTACCATCGTCCTTAGCATACATGATGTAGAAAGGAACTGCCATCCGAGATCTAGCATGGTACAATACCTTGTCCCATGGATTGACATATGCAGGTTCTACTAAATCTAATGCCTGAAGACGTAAATTAGTAAGAGTTACAGCACTCGTTGATGTTGATCTAAGCCTATTTAATGATAATCCATTACACGTCACTGGATTCTCAAATATAAACCATAGCGGAGATGCAGCCGTCAACGTGCAATTATAAATAGAAGGGTCTGGAACATAATTAGATATATACCCCAACAGATTAGCATCTTCATATGTTGCAAGAGAGTTGCTGTTGGTTGTTGCAGATATTATTGTTGCCTTGGTATTTGATGGTGAAACAGATGGATGACGTATCGAGTTTCCGTTAGGATCAACGGTATAGTCAACATTTCTAGTTTTCACATTGCCATCTATTCTGATTTCCTCAGTATCAGGAATGAATGTTGGAATAGGACAGTCGAAGTCAGTCTTGACCCCATCTGCTCCTGGTATCTCCATGCGCCCTAGTCTGTACGGAGGAAATATATTTGGGTTTGGTAGTTCTGCATATGCTGAATATGGCATCTCATAGAAAGCATAGTTAGCAAATCCATAGTTACTACTGGTCACAGCAGTTCTGGTTGAAGTAGAAGTTGTCCATGTTTTGTTGGGTTTGTCTACATTCGAAATTACCATACTGGAAATACCTATTGGAAGACTAAATGAATCTCTCCCATGTCTCGTAACAGAGATGCTGCTTCCGGTGTACTTAGAACGATCCATTCTAGAATAGAGGGTGAGGCTTGGATAAAATATTACTTCCTTTGTATCTGGAACAGGCGGTGTGAGGATTCTGAGAAAGTTGTCATTTAGCGGGTCACCAATTGGCTTCCAGTAAGACGGGTTAAGATTTACCACGATATTCACTGTGGCAGTGATGATCAACACATCGGTATCAGTCTTAGTTACGGTAATCGGTAATCCTTCTGAGTCAGTCAATAGAGCATGTGATGATAGATATACAGTACTGCCGGTATACCCAGTACCAACTGCATTGTGTTGAAATCCAACTTCTGATATTTCCCCAACTATTGTTTGGGATGCGTCGAACCTAGCTTTGTATGTGGCTGTGCTCAGTGGGATATCCAAAGTTCTACTAACAAATTCAGTCTTGGAATCAGCGAGTTTATTGAACAAAGATGTTCTTGAAGATGATAGTGTTCCAGAGCCAATGCCAATTGCTACTCTATTCCATGCATAAAAATCTGTGCTAGTGTTATTATTATTCCCTGATTGGAACAGTGTATTGTAGAAATTATCTAACACCATGTTGTACGCATCAGCTGATTGTTTCAGGTTATCATTTTTATCGAACACTTCAAGATGGAAATGATTGTGAATTGCTATTGATTTCTTACTCATGGTGAATTACCTCCTTTTTATATTGGCTCAACTCCGACAAATTTCGGATCAATTAGAACACTAGATGTTATATAATTAAATGTCACTACCTCATCCTCTGGTTTTTCATCTAGATTAATTATTTCCTTGGGGTTGATCAGAATACTACTTGTCACGTAGTTGAATATTACCTGCTCTGTATTCAATTGATCAATATCCATCGGTCCAACAAACCTTGGCTGGATGAGTATGTTGCTTGGTTCAAAGTTGAATGTTACTACTTCTTTCTTTGGTTCTACTGGTTTATCTTTCCATATCCTGAATTCCCACTTGGTTTTTGGAATAGGAATGTAGGTTCCATTATCATAAATAGCTGTGACAACTCCCAGATGAGGGATCATATCAATGCCAGGTCTACCCAATTGCTTGTCTAACTTGAAGTGAATAATGTTATCCTGATTGTCTTCAATTGATATCCCTATCTTGTCAGAGTTGGTAATTGTGAAACTATCATTGATGGGTCTTCTGACAAGTAGATCATAATTTTCACAGATAGCATACATGTCCACTCTATTATCATCTACAGAAACCTTGATGATTGGGGTAGGATATTGTGGGTATGATTCCTCAACTTGTGCTATTCCAATCGAAGGACACAACACATCAAAGTTGAAGTTCGCATATTCGCTAGGCGTGGTATCTGCGATGTAGTGTCTCTTGGTGATGAATAGCTGATTACACCCAGTAACGGCAAATCCAATTCGGTAATCATTCAGCCTATGAACATGCACATGTTCATTGCCAACACCAGCTTCTGCTATATCTACTTCGTAGCTCCATGAATCCTGCAACAATCTTCGGTACGACACACTTCCGTCTGTCTTCAAATACCCAATTATCAGTCCGCAATCCTGTTCTGGGTATTGGGATGAATTCCATCCAAGGCAGGCAGATATTTGTGATACCTGTTGGGCTAATTCAACTCTGGTAGAATCTTCATCTCCATATTGACCCCACAGCTTACTACTACTATCCACCCAGAATATATATGGTTTTTCCTTCGTGATTAGAGTCATTTTATCCATTCCAGGAAATCTCTTGTACACACCATCAAACTCAATAGCAGCCTGTTTTGCTTGTACTGGGATTCTCCATACATCTGATAATGATGACTGTGGGTATGATTTGTAGTCGGTATACTCTGCTTCCAATACCAACAGTGATTCATCTTCTTCAATCGATATGATGTAGATACTGGATGGATCTATGTCTTTTTGATACACCGACATGTCACGTGCATTGTACGGAAGGTCTTCATCAGCGATCTCATCGTTATCCCCAATCCATAGTGGAGTAATTGAATCAATGTCTACTTCGAAATTGAATTCAACAACTTCATCTTCCGGATGGTCGTATTCTATTTCATTTACTTCTCCTGATCCAACATCAACATATGTGATTAGCCCAGTAGGAACAGAATTTGAATATGCTTCGAACTCATATCTGATACTTCCTCCAGAGTTATTTGGGGGAATATTCACAACACACTGATATTTGTTATTTCCAATGGGAGTAACTTCAAACATAGTATCTAGGTCATGTGAATAGACTTGTACATTTGGCAATAGAGTTATTACCTTACTCATATTTATCCTCCTTTCCCATGCTTGTGGTTAGAGAAATGTTGAACAGGAATGAGATAGTCATACACTCAATTATATATTCTACTGTATATTACTAGAGAGGAGTATTGGTGTGGAGAAATTGCCAAAGGAACTAGAGGAGAAGCTGGATAAGATGGAAGAATACCTACAGAGGTTTGGTAGGGCTATCACAGCTGTGAGAAACGGAGAACCATTTGACGAGGCATTCGATGAAGTTTTTCTAGAAGACGCTGTGAGGGAAGATAAACTATATTCCAGCGTCTCCAGGATGATGGAGCATCTACTAAAACTTGGGTACTGCAATAGCCAAATTAGTTTTGATTACAACAGAGGAGATTGGATAGAGGGATTCCATGCTCCAAGAAGAAGAGTTGAAGATTATCTTGCTCGTAAAAAGAATAGGAAAAAGCTAGTGGTTTTCGCCAACAAAAATATCCAGAAGATGTATAAGTCAGCCATATCCCTCTACGATAGGTCTATGAAAGAATACGAGGACCTGAAGGAAGGTAGAAAATATATTCTTGAACAATGCCCATGGACATTTGACGAATTAATGACAGATGGTCCCAAGGACCTTGTGTTCAAGTTACCAAACCACTTCAGGAGACTATCAGACTTCAAGTAGGCATGGAGGTAATAATGAAATGGAACAACTACCAAGAGAATTAGAAGAGAAACTAGACAAGATGGAGGAATATCTCAGCAGATTCGGCAGAGCCATAAAATGTGTTCGAGATGGTGAGCCCTTCGATGAAGCATTCGATGAAGTTTTTCTAGAAGATGCAGCTGATGAAAAGAAAGTAGTAGGTAAAATAAGTAGCGCGATGTCACATTTGTTGAAGCTAGGATATTGCAATAGTGATGTTGCATTCAGGAATAACAAACGTGCTTGGATTCAGGATTTTCATTATCCAAGAAACGAGGTTTTGGAATTATTAGTGCTCAAAAAGCAAAGAAAGAATCTAACCAAATATGCCAACAAGAATATTCACAGGATGTACAAAGGGGCTATTTCTTTCTACGACCTAGCCGCAAAAGAGTATGATGATCTGAAAGAGGGTAGAAAATGGATACCTGAACAATGTCCTTGGACATTTAATGAATTGATATCCCAGGGACCTAAAGATCTAGTATTCATGCTGCCCAATCACTTGAGGAAAGATTCAGACTTCAAATAAATAGAGAGGTGGTAATCCCACCTCTCTATTTTTATTTTATTCTGGTATGATATCACCATATGAGATATCTAGTATTTCTTGAACTGTTCCTTGACGGATATACTCCTTGATCTGATGACAGTAGGAACGATGATAATTCTTGTGATCTTTTCCAGCTTTTGCTATCTTCTGAACATCACCATTCAACCAATGTTTCCCACCTTTGTTGAATCCACCGCTATCTTGAAGAGCTTCTTGAATATTCAACTGATCATGAACAGTGTATGAGAAATGCATTTCTTCATCATTGAGTGTGAGATCGAATCCTTCGTAGATGGATTCTTCACAAGCTTTGTTCATCAGTTCAATCTTGTACACCATCAAATCATTGATGTCAACCAATTCATGGATAGTGTCTATGGTTATCTTATCATCTTTGACTCTGTTCAGATAGATTGCAAAGTTGTCTTTGTTCTGGATGTAGAAATCTTTTGCGTCCTCATCGATTTCTATCGAGTTAGCAGGAACGTTAGAATATTCATCCTTCCAGTAGAATTCACCAGATGTGGTATTACAAAAAATAGCTCCCATATTTATTTCCTCCTTATTCATTTTCAATGGATAGTAATGCAAATTCAACTGATGGGGTGCAGCCGGAATGACATAACGTGGATTGCGCCCTAGTAGATGTAGTATAATGAAGAGTACAATACTCTCCTGGTTCCAACCAAGTCACTAGACTAACACCCTGAAGTGTTCTTTTTAATCCAGATACACCAAGGACAGACATGTTCCGCACCTCACTATCTATTTAATTAGTCTTTGGTTCGAGAACTATGTGGATTGCCAAAAAAAGAAGAGACTTATTCGGCCTCTTCTCTTACGTTTAGTTATTTCCCCTAGTATATAATCCAGAGGATTCCATTAACTCGCGTTGTATTGCTTCTTCTTTTGTCTCGTTGAAATATTTTTTATATGACTTACCAAAGACTCGTTCCCCAGATTCTGTGGTGATTATAGGAGAACACGTGACTGGCACTAGTCCGTTGAGATATTCGTAAGCTCCTTCTACTATATCAATTCCAATTTCATCTAGAGTATCAACCTCATCCACTCTATCAAGATATCCATTCTCCAATGCCCAATCCACTATCTTTTTATCCATTCTAACTTCCCTCCTTTTCTAATGCTTTGACAAATTTTTGAAGTTTCTTGTATTGGTTATCGGAAAGATCCTCCTGCTCACTCTTGGGATAACATGTGAGTAGTGCTATCACATTCGTGCTATCTATGTATGCATTTATTATCCGAGCGTCGCCGGTATCACTTGCTTTATTAGTCTTTAGATTCCATCTAAGCTTTCGAATGCTGTTGAATTTTGGAATAGGTTTGTTATTGATTTCTGGGGATTCTTGCAAATGCTTCTTCAGGGAATCGATGCTATTCCTGGTCATCTTTGACCATTCTTTTTCGAACCTAAGATATGTATATACTATCTGAACTATCTTAGGTCTTTCCGTTAGATACTCATCTTGATACACCTTCTTCAGCATTCTAGTTCCAGACTCAATATAGTATTCAGTTTTCTCCAGCAGGTATCTTACATCATCTCTACCTTCCATCCAGGGACGTATTACTGGAACAATTATGTCAATATTATCATCCACTGACTCGATGATATATCCACCAAGCATTTGATTATCTTTGGCATATACTTCATCGTACACCTGTCTAGTGTATCCAAGTTCCGGAGTATACCCAGCTTCGAATAGCTCCTCGTAGGTACAGTTGTGGTAATTCTTCATGAATCCATAATGCTCATCGAATGCTTCGATTCTTTTGAACAGCTCTCTGCCTTCTTTGACATCCTCCATGTACAGATGTGCATCTGGAGGTAATTCCTTTTTCTCAGGTTGAACTATTTCTTGAATTCCATGAAGGTTAACCAATGACAGCTTCATGTAATCTGGCATTTCAAATCCATCCGGAATAGTAACAGATGAATTGTTCTTGTTCCAATCGCTACAAGCTTCATCCCAATTGGTACGACCACTTTTGTTTGTACCCTCAAAGAACCATATCAGTTCTCTCTTCAATCTTCCTGTGAGTACATCTTGTTTACTCCCATGAATAAAATACTCAGGATTCTTAAACTCAACGCAAGTGTGAAACTTTGCCCAATCTTCCTTGAGACGAATATGGAAATGGGGGACGTTTCCACTGTCATTTGTATTCACATATATTTCATATTCCCCTTCCTTTGCTCCTTGGTTGTATGGTAGATAACCTATCCTGGCCATCTCATGCAATTCTCCCAGTACATTAGGAAGTAAACCAATCGATTCTTCTTTCACTCGTTCCAACAGTAGTTTATTCTGAACATCCATTTGAAAACAACCTCCTATTAGTTCCACATTGATAATATATAATTACAAATAGGGTAAATACGAAGGGAGTTATAACTCCCTTCGTATATTTAGTTGTGTTAGTTGGATTTTAGCTGGATTCGTAATTCAGATATTTCATCTCTCCAGGATTGCCTTTCATCATGAACATATGCAATGTGATACGGTGTTGATTTGTTCACCATTTCATATTCCAGATGTTTGATTATCTTGTAATCACTCTCATCTAACATCTTCTGGAGTTCTTCAATGCGAACTACTCTGGGATCTTTTTGAACTGCAGCTTGTTCATGAACAGGTTCTGGTTTGACCCATACTCCTTCGACCATACGCCATCCAATACTGATCTCGTTGTAGTCAGCCTTTGTTATTTCAACCACTCTGGTTCCAAATGTACGAGGGGGTGCATCCGCTGTTTCCTTCTTGAAGAGAAATCCTCTACTGTTCAAATGCGCATAATACTTAGTACCATCTTGATTATTGTTGTCTAGCAACATGTTTATTTCCTCCTGTTCCAACAGATTCATTTATTTTCCTCCTTATTATTTTAAGTATCTATTCTATTTCATGCTTGAACCCTCTGTTGTTAGCTTTGACATATGTGTACTGACCATCGACAAGAGGGGTGTTTTTCAGGGAACATCCTTTTGTACAAATTTGCAATTGTCCTAACACAACACATCTCCATGATGCACTAGGCATACCAGATACTTTTGTTATTCGTAATTTGTAGTATCTATATTTATTACTGGTATTGAGTATTTTTTCATGAGACTGATATAAGACTGCTGGTGCTTGTTTATTTAATACATCATCAAGAATTACCCAATCAGAATCATCATTGGATACTTCAAACGTCCAATCTACAGGCCAGCATTCAGAGATTGAGCCAGACCCTCTATACTTCATAAAATACTTGGATATCAATATAGGCGATCCTGCATCGATTTTAACCCATGCTTCTCCTATGCCACTTGCATTAAAAGAATTATTTGGACTAATCCATATTTTGCTAGTATCATTGGTAAACATATGCCAATCATTGTAAGAGGTATTATATATTCCAGAAGAGGAGGCTTTGAATGGTGGATGAGAACTGAGTGATGTGAGATTCGGTACTATATCGATATCTTCCATAGATATACCCAATCCTACAAGCTCAGGGTATTCTTCTATATCTATTTCTCTACCATCACATTTTAACCATACATTACCCCAATAATCAGTAACTATATCATCTATCCAAGCTGCTTTAGTAATAGCTCCTACAGGCAAATCAGGTATTACAGAAGTAACATGAGGATGTTTGAGATCAGATTTTCTATCTAATCTTTTCTTGACATCTCCAAGTATTCTTTTAGTTCCATCATTATTCAACAACAACTGAGAGCTCATCGTCATCACCTTCCAATGGTTGAATTAATTCTTGGTCATCAGATGGTGATAAAAGAAAGAGGCTATCAAGCCTCTTTCTTTTTCACTCATATCATGCACTGACATAGACGTGGTTTTCTTGCTGATCGAAAAACTCCTCCAGTGTTAGCTCATGTGCAGTTCTTGGGCGTCTCCATGAGGTTCTAGATCCTTCCAGTTTCTGTTCCTGAATTTCAATTTCTTCCTCGGTCATAGTTTGTTCCAGCTCATATGTAGCATAATCGAGAATAAATTGGTATTTCTTCAAGTCCTCCATAAGACCAACATACAGTCCATCTAAGAAGACTCCCAGCTCAGTTGTGTCTAAGAGTTTGATCGCTTGCATTACTCCTACAATTTGGGAATTCATTTCAATACCTTGGTACATTGCTAACCACCCTATCTAGATCTCTCTCCAATTGTATTTTTCTTAGATGCTCTGTAATATCCATTGAACTAAACTTTGTATCGCTTAACCACCAAGTCACAACCTTTTTAGAAAATTCAAGGGCGGATCAATCTCCCTCAACTATCACAGCCATTGCTCCAACTTCTGGTTTCATGTTAATTGCCTCCCCATCCAATACCTTCTACGTATGAAGGAATTTTATATTCAATATCATAGTCTCTGGTTATTTCCAAGAAGTAGTTTTTATATCAATCTTCTGTTATTCCACTTTCCATGTCTGTATCTCCAGAAAACAGTTCATAATAGTCTGGCATTATCCATACACCTGTTTCTTCATCAATGTTGAGTACGATATTGTCGGCAAGACCATTAGAGTCAATCCACATATCCATGGCAGCTTCATAACCAGTTGCAGCTCTTGTTGTTCCATCTTTCTCGGTTATATTGTACTTCGGCCATTCTTCTCTGAGAACACTGATGAAACTCTTTTCCAATTCCCTGGGGAGAGGTATCTTGTCATGATGAGGAGAGTATTCAGGTATATCTAGACGAATGAATGAACATTCTTTCTTATTCAACGAACTGTTGTGGTATACATGCGCATGTGGAATAGGTCCCTCTCGACCTTGAGGAACGCCTATGTATATAGGGCGCTTGATAGACTTGCTAAGCTTTGGGTTGATTTGTGCCATTTCAATGAACATTTCTGTGCTTGGTGCTTCTAAAGTAAACATCTCCTTCATCTTTTTGAATTCAACAGCTTTCTTAGCTTCTTCAATTAGGTCAGCCATCTTGTCCGTCATCTCGGTTAACGTTTCCTCCAATATTTCATCTGTTGATTTTTCATCCATTTTCAAACAACTCCTTCTCATGTATTACATGTATAATATATAATTATATTCTTATGCAATACGTTATACAGTGGGAGAATACTCTCCCACTGTACTATTCATATATTATATTGGATAGTTTGGAGTCGTAATCGATGTCTGATAGCTTGATCACATCCATCGGTATTGAGTTCATGCTAGCTATGTTATGTGATATGATGAAGACCTGTTCCGCCTTCAGTTCTTCCATCTGACTGTACAACATTTTCAAGAAGGCAGCTCTATTTTGAGTATCTAACCCAGCATCTATTTCATCTAACAGTAGAATGTTGTAGTTTCCAGATGCTTGATTAGCTAGTGCAAATGATAGTGCCATCGTTACTAGGGCTACCTCAGATTGACTTGCGTATTTGACATCTGCTATCTTTCTTCCATTTTTCACATACGGAACTTCGAATGTCTCCTGGGTAACCTTGAACTTGGCTAACTGAAGTTCATCATCGTAGATTAGTTGTAGTAGGTTATTGGCCAGTTTCTGAATCTTACCGAGATAACTCTTCATGTACAGTACGGGTATTCCTTTTTTCGTTGATACCGATTCTAGTATCATGCTAAGATCTTTATTCTTTTTATCCAGGAATTCTTTTTCCTGTACCAGTCTGTTGTACTCCGTTAGCTTGGTATCAAGACATTTACTCTCTTCTCTCAGACCATTAATCATGTTGGTAATTGTATTCATCTGGTATGTGAGTTCAATCTTTTCATCAGATGAAGATTCCAGTGGAGTGAGTACCTTGTTCGTTGATTCTAGTGTAGCCTCAACTATCTTTCGATATTTCTTCCCATCGTTGTACTTGGTGACTAATCCGATATGTTCATCGATACCTTCCAACTTACCGTTGAGATCAGTCAACTCTTCTCCTAGTGTTGTGATATTATTGTTGTAGAATGATATGTTTTCCTTCAGACGTTTCATTTCCTCTAGTTGAGAATCTATTCCAGAATTCTTGTAGATGGAAAGCTGATACTCGTACTGCTTCAGTTTATCAATGTTGGTACGATATATTTCGAACTCTCTCAACATCGATATATATTCTTGAAGGCTTGATAGCTCGAAGAATGGAAGCTTGTTGTCCAGTCTATCCAATATCATCTTTTCTCTCAATATATCCTTCAACGCATCTGGCATATCAATAGAACGCAATTTATCTATCTCATTCAACATGTTATCGATGTTATTTGATATGACCTGGATGTATCTCAACGTCTCATCATCATACTTATCTTCTTCCATCTTATCTTTGATATCGAATATCATATCGGAGAATCGATAATATGGGCAGTCAGTGAATTGAGTATCACAGTTGGGAGAAATTATTCCCTCATCTTGAAACACCTGGGAGAATAATCTCTTGATGTCATCATCACTGAGTCTGGACATATTCTTTTTGCTCTGTTCTTTCAGAAACTTATCTACTGATTTATTGCTTCTCTTGAGCTTCAGATAAATATCACTAGGTGTATTCCCTAGGGTGTATATCATCTGACTAACTTGATTGAATGATGATAATTTTGTGATCAACTGATATACTTCATCTGATGTACATCCAGGAGCTATGAATGATGACACAGCCTTATTCACACTATTGATGGTTGTCTTCAAATCTGTGATGGCTGACAACAGTGATTGTACATCATTGTCAGAAGTAATTTTCTTCACAGAAGTTTCTATTCTTTCTATGTTGCTCAGGGTGTTGTCAATCGATATCTTGTATGAATTTATTTTTGATTGAGTATTGATCTTGGCATCTGTCAGGTTTGTTCTCTTCTTCACCAATTGATCGATTCCTGTGTTCTGTAGTGAGAATGAATGTATTAGCTCCTCTACCCTTTTGAAGTCAATCAATGATACTTCAGCCTCTTGCTTTTTTCTACGTAGATCTTCGATGTTGTTTTCCTTTTCCAACGCCTGTATCTTGCTGATCTTGGCTACCAGTTGATCCCGTTCTTTCTCCCTCTCTCTGATCTGTTTATTCAACTTTGATAATCGTTCTTCTTCCACTACCAGATCTGATATATGACAATTGTAGAGATTGGTATTATTTGATGATGACAGTATCTTCACAACACGAATATCTTCATTGATCTTCTTGTAGATCTTCAGATACAGTTCTACTTCTGCTATTAGCCTTCCAATGTAGGTTTTACGTTCAGCTGAACTCAGGGTGAGAAATGAATTGACATTTGTTCCTAGTCTAACCAGTCTGATCATTTCAGTTGTGATACCTAGATGAAGTTCTACTAACGCCAAGAATGAAGTAACGTTTCCATTTTCATTCAGCTCTTCTCCATTGCATTGAAAGTAACTCTTGACAGAATGTGTATCCTTCGTTGCCTTGTAGTAATGCTTGATGACATATACATCATCACCATGTTGATACTCGATCTGTTTGTATCCATTCTTGTTTGGAATTATGTACGAAAGTGAAGACCTTTCATCAACCGATGTAACTCCAGCAAATGGTGTGAGGGATGATAATAATGTTGTGTTATGAGTAACAATGAAATCTTCGGTAAGAAATAATCCATCTTCATTAGAAACCATAATACATGTCATTTCTTCCTGGTAATCAAGCTTATCAATTTTTCGAATATAGTTGTAATTATAATCAGTCACATTGAAAGATTTCCTTCTATATTCATCACTGTTGATAGCTTTAATGAGTCTTTGCTTTTTGCGAGAAAGTGAACATATTTTATCAACATGCTGTTCAATATTTCCTACAAGTCTTACAGCACTGCAAAACCCATGTTTATATTTCTCAACTCTTTTATCTTCTTTATTCATAATCCCATTAATACCAAGAGAACGAAATATATATTGAACATCAAGAAGAAGTTGTTTAGATGTAGATGTAATATTAATATCAATTTTTTCAGGACGAAATCTATCTTCAATAGCAGATCCATCAGTATCCATGAGACCTTTTATAACTTCCCAACGGACCTCTTCTGAATTGAAAATATATTCATTAGGAATATATTTTTGGTAACCCAACAGTCCTATTATCTCTGGGAGATCTTTAAAGAATATTTTGGTTTGAATTCTTTTTCCATTCATATCTCTAAATATATATGAATAATTCTCAGAGCTAGTTTTTTCTGCCTGAATGCCACATAATTTTGATATATTATTAGGAATCTCATCTGTAGATGATGAAATAGTGAGATCTGTTTCGGATAAACATCCATCGCCGATAAATGCTCCCAAGACATATGGGTGAATAGGAACATCTCTTGATTCATACTGTACAGATTTATTATTAAGAACTTTAAGATTCCTAATTGTATTATCAAGATTCCGGTATCTATTAACAATATCTTTTAGAGGAGATGTCATAACTATACGCTTACCATGCCTAGTATATTCATATGTCCATAAATGTTCATCACAACATTTAGCTTTTTTACCATATGAAAATTCAATTTCCCATACATCTCTTATACCTTGAGGATATACTCCAATAACAGTTGTAGGGTTTCCATCCGCTCCAAATATAATATCCCCTACTTTAATATTTCCCATGCGCACAACACCGGTTGGAGATGGTATTAAAGTTGAATTAGGTAATGCTTTTCCCACACCATTTCGAGCCTGTATCGATATTATTTTATTATTTGATCTACGAAAATCTATTTCGATGAAATCATGATCTGATCCAACTTTGAGTCCAATTACATTCTCAAGTCTCAGGTAGAGAATCTTCACAAACATACCTCCAATAGTCAACAGTCTACATTATAATATATAAGTTTGATCCATCCAATAATATAACAACATATAATGTTGAGAGGTGGGTAATATGAATATTTCAATGTCAAAATATGAAGAGTACATGGATGACTATTTAAATGAAGAAACAGATATCATGGATAAATATTTAGTAGAGGAAAAGGTTAGTACGGATACATATGTCTTCAGAGATAATATCATCAAGACATCAATGGCTAAGGTGTTGGCGAGTTCAGCTAACCGGGAGTCAGTAGTAAGCTACACCGGAGAGTTCATGGATAAAAATTCTGAGCAACTACAGATGCCTGGTCCAGTGAAGATATTCACATTCACCGATAAAGACAGTTCCTTCTTCTACGAACTATTTGAGTCATCGAAAGAGAGAATGTTACAGTTGTTCAATCGAGTAATAAACGAGGCCTACGGTGGAACCTTGAGCAAACCTCTTCTTGGGTTGATCACTAGTGCTCCACACAAAATACTCATAACAGCCATGTTGGTTCATTCACTGGAGAAAGGGTACAAAGATCTGGTGACATGCTCCAGTTATCTGATGGCATTCACCGAGTACCCATTGGTCTACAGAAAGTTCTGGACAATTGATGCACAGGAAGGAATCATGCGGTTCACAATGGAACATCTTCCGAATGATTTCAAATCAAAGTCCAAGAGTCTAACTAATCTAATATCGTTGTTGAAGTATGATATTGACAAGGTAGTAGCTCTCTGTACTGATAGATTGAAAACCAACCTGGATTACCAATATATCGACTTCATCTACAGATACCGGAATCAGATCAAGGGGACGTTCAAAAGTATATCGAGGGAATATTACAAGAATTGGGAGAAGAACTCAACTCAGCATACCAATATTACTCATCATGATGATGGTGAATTAGCAAATCAAGAAGGACATTCCTCCAATATAGGAGCAGCGGTTGAACAAGCATACGGGAAGATTCTCACGAATAGCATCAATCACCGATTGATTGGGATAGTTGCTGAAGCTAATCAGGTCGATCGAGCTAATCTGACGACATATCTCAACAAGATATTTGCTGCCAAGAATAATAAGCTGTACAGATTCATCGAGAATATCATCACCATATACTTCTCACAGAACCCAACTAATACTTCTGTTAGTTCAGAAGAGTTTATCAACTTCGGGTTGGTATTGTACAGAAGAATTAGTGGATCGAAGAATCCCCTACATCAGGAAGTTAGACAGATACTTGACCTGTGGATGAATGATATCATTGACATCAGAAAAGATTACGGTAGAGATGGTACCGTAATATCATACACAAGAGCTATCTTCAACTACATGATGTTCATGATATATTCGTCATAATTACTTTCATCTGTAGTTACTATAGCTTTAATGAATAAAAAGGAGTTGAAGAAAGTGGAAGAAAACAAAAACAATTTCTCTGTGCTAGACATGGCACAGAATTATGCCGATGATAATGACATCGATGTTGAGGAATTATTCAAGAAGAATCCAGTCTCAGGAAATATCAAAGATGAAGTTGATGACTTTCTCGATGACGATTTTACCATGACTCCTGTCACAAGAGAGGAAACTAAACCTGACAAGAAGATACCATGGACCCCTGATCCAGAATTGACAGATGGAATGGATGAGTTAACCAGTGGACCACTCACCTACGAAAAAGAAGAACTCAAGGCTCCATCTACTGAGTTGAAAAATATTGTAGATGATGAAGCTCTTGAAGGTGCTAGAGATCATATGGATGATATGACTCGGAAAAACTTCAATATCGAGAAGATCAAAAAGGAACTAGGCATCGTCAAGTGTCAGATTCCAGCAGGACCATGGCATGCCAAAATATTTGCTGCAGCTGGTGATACTAATCACAAAAGAGCAATGGATGGGTTGAGAGAAATCTTCAACGATATCATCCAAATGGAACCTGCACTGATTCTCGAATGGGATGACCCATCCAAAAATCCTGCCAATAAATCAAGTGTAGTTCCTCTCCATAATCAAGGACCACAAATACAAGACATTCCAGATGTTGTAGATTCTGATGATAGATCAACTACCGATCCATCTACTATTCCATCAATCAGTAGTGGAGAAGCTGCCGATACCAAGATCATCATTGACAAGACAAATCTTCCTGAGATTGCATGGACCAAGGAAGACATGGACAAGATCAGAAAGTCCAGACAGGTAGAGTTGAACATCATCGAGGATGTCACATTGAAGTATACTAATATAGAAGATATTGATGACAATGCTGTTGATGTGGTATTGTCGCAGTATGTCAGGAAGGTCAATGATATTCCAGGAGCACTGCCTGCATCGAAGTATCGTGCCACATTCACCGGTCTAACCTACACAGAGATATTAGATCTCTCTCATTCACAGGAATTAAATAATCTAGATGGGGAAAGAAAAAAGTGGTCCATTGCATTTGAACACACGAAGAACCCATCAATTGGTCCGTTCAAATCTCGTGAAGAAAGAGATGAGAGAGGAAACGTTATTCGTACAGTAACTGAATTCGATGACTTCCTTGAGAAAACATCCTTCATGGATTTGGAGTTTATTCTCTGGAAGATACTGTGTGCAACTGCTCAGGAGAGAGAAATCATATCGATAGACTGTCACGGTCAATTCAACGGATCTAGATGCGGAAGAAGTTATGACTGGATTTATTCTCCTAGAGAACTTCTAGTAACAGATAGCATCAATGTTGCAGTGCTAGAAGAAATGAAGAAAACATCAGAAGCATCTTCGATTGAAGAGATCAAAGCAAATTACAAGCAGTCTATGCTACTGACAAATAATACCATTGAGCTCCCCACTTCCAAGATAGGTGTTGTGTTCGGACATATCTCTGCGTATGATTACCTAAACTCAATCTATTCGGAAATACTAGCTCTTCAAGAACAAAAGAATCAGATGGTATCACAGGCACTCTCATACACCACCCTGACTGTTCTGAAATCATTCCTAATCCCCAAGGATGATGGAGGTCATGTCAGGATCAAAGGTCCCAAAAATCTAATTAGGGTAATATCAACTCTGGATGAGATTGACTGGCAAACCATCACTGAATTAATACGTATCATGGTAGAACCATACCAGTTCCAATTTAGCCTGAGAGATATCGTGTGCCCTCAATGCAAGACTAAGTCCAACATTGACATTGAGGATATAACTAGACTCCTTTTCATAGTAGTGAGCTCACTAGCGAGCGTTCAAGTCGTATTGAAGAGAACCTAAAATTCTTGGAGGAAATTGGTAGTCTTTTCAAGGGGGATCCAATGTTCAGTTACATATTCACTACACTACCAAAATCCTACTTCTTGAAGATAGTTGAACTCAGACGTCAAAGATCAGTACAACAGCCTCCCGCGCTCGAAGGTTTACTATAGACAGAATGGAATAGGCGGTGTAACACATGAAGAAGTACAAACCGTTGTATCTAGGACGTGCTATACCGGCTGATGATCAAACCAAGCTAACTGATTTTGTTCAAAATAAGTATGATGCATTTTCAAAAATCTATGACAGCTGCAAGGATGAGTCAGAGGAGATAGATGATATTAAGGTCATAGAATCCAAGGACGAGGATACAGGGTCATTGAGCATCAAGGTATCTGCAGATAGATCTGTGCTGGAAAAGATATCAAATAAAATGAAGGAAGATATATCTGTAAAAATAATAGGTGACACGATCACAGCGCGGTAATGTAAAACCAAGAGGACTGCCGCAATGGCAGTCCTCTTTACTTACTGCTGGATGCTGTCTAATATACCAAAGATCTCATCCCCTTTTTCCGTTATCCAGGTTGATGTGAGGATTCTAATTTGATCGGTAGTCAATCTTTTTCTACTTTTGTTGAGATATTTCGTGAAACCTTCGTAGTCTTCAGAGAGTATCAAATCACGACACTTTTTTGCAACCTCTACTAGATGGCTGTCTGTTATCGTATTGCCGCTTCTACTATCCTTGATTCCATCCTCCATGAGAATATATTGGCTGGTTACTGGTCCCCTACCAGATCCTCGTTCTTCTAGGTAGTGCCCCCATTCCTTGATTTTTAGATCAACAGCTCCTACTCCGTTACGTTTGTACCAATGGAATTCAGCGGCATATGGTCGTATTCTTCCAGACTCCATTTCCATATCAACATATCCGTTTCCCTTGGCCTTGAACCACTCATCCTCACTGCCACTATGATTCTTGATCAATGTTTCAAGTACGCCAGTTTCAATTTTCATTTTCTTCCCATTGATCTTAGGGGATCCGAACCCATGAGTACGTTTCACGTCAGTTATTATGGTCCCTCTTGTTACTGGATACAACTTCCCATTCCCACCATCTTGTTTCTTCCACATTGCTACGATTGTTACATCATCTGGTATCCGTATAACTCCACTGGTTTGTTGCTCCCATCTTGGGGATTCATCCCCGATTGGACTTTCTAACAGAGTTCTTTCGAACAACGATCTGTCTTCCATTTTCCTCAAATCCTTACTATTCATAACAATCCATCCAACATTTGTAGTGGGTAGATGTGTCATTCATTACTCTGACACTTGAGATATTGTGATTTGTCAACCCGTACTTTTGTTTGATCTCATCAATAATATTTGATTGATTGATATTCGGGTTCAGGTAGATGTCTGCTTTGTTGTTCGATACTATCACTCTTCCTCTTGGGTAGAAGTCATAGCTTTTCCTACAATACGGTTTGTGAGATGGGTTACCAGCTATCTCTTCTTCCCACAATAATTTGTGGTTGTAACTATTACCCTTTTTTGAATTGAGCGGAATATCGTGATTTCCAATTGGAGTCCCATCAGGATCACATGGTACATCAAAGAATACCAATTTGTAGCTAGATAGGTTCCTACTATCTGTTATTACCCAGAATACCCCTGAGCATAGTTGTTTGGCCTCAGTAAAATATTCTCCTGAGATCACTCTCTCGAACAATGATTTGTCTTCCATTGTTTATTCCTCCTATTGAACACTAATCCCATTCTCAAATATAGTAGCTAGACCAAATATTGCATCTAACCCTAGTTCCTCATTTTGCCAATGAGGAGCAAAGTACTGACAATGCACTGCATCAAATACTTCCTTATTTCTAAGGCCTCTGAAGTATGGTTCATCGATGTACGGAGTCATATCAAATATTACTTTTTCTCCTGTCCTGAACTCCACCAATATCCTATAGTCTTTCAGTGGAGTGACATTGACTACCCTTGCTATTTCATCTTCCTCTTCCAGTAACAATCCTTCTTTGACATACAATTCAATTACCTCCTCTTATTATGGAATCTTCTTGACAATCCCACCGGCTTTTAGTATCTCCCAGTTTTCGTCAAGAGCCCTTCTCCTGGATATTATCCAGTCACGCACTGCTTCCAATTCCTTATTACTTAGACCATTGCTCCTACTATTAGCTAGTAGAGAACCATCTATTTTGAAGGAAGCTTCTCTTTCAGCTTTTATAGCATGAATGTGTGGAGTACTAGGGTGATTTGGCTCTTTTCGCATCTGGATAACAATGTTGTCAACTGTCCTACCTACTTCACCCATCTCTTTTATATAGCTCTTGAGTTCTGGGTTGGTGATTTCGTAATCCATTTTTTATTCCTCCTCGCTTTCTGTGATTACTGTTAGTATAATATATAATTATAAAAATGACAGATGCGGGAATCCCGCATCTGTCATTGATTACAAAGCTGGATCTATTCCTACACCTGCACATCTATTAGTTAGTGGATCTGATGGAATAATATTCCCCTCACCATCTTTCCATCCTATCCCATCCTCGAAGTACTTGATTGCTTCTAGTATGATGAACTCAATTGTACTCATGAAGATATCCTTGTTGTCAGGTTTGATGCTTCTCAGATCGTTATCAACTATTCCAACTAGTTGGAATTGATCATCTAGATCATCGATATCGATTCTTGGATGTTTATTCGTGATGAATATACTATGGTTTCCTGTCGACGGTATCTTGCAAGTGTAGACTTGAGGAGGTAGTCCTGCAAACATCAAAGTTTTATCAATACCTGTGATGTCAGAATCTTTCTTCATCAACAGATATCGAAAGTCTGTACAACCTAGCTTGAATGTAGTATTCAAGAATGATATCACATCTACATCGTCCTCAAATATCATCTTGTTCAACTGATTGCATATCTGGGCCAACAGTATCTTTCGATATGGAATCTTCCAGTACTGATCTAGGGTCTGATGTTCTATGTTCTTCGAATCGTAATTGAATGTTTTTTTCATCCAGAAGTCATTGTACAGTTCAGCCCAGGTAGGAAGCTCATCCTTGCAGTACAATGATACTGTGAATTTTTTATCATATCCATTTCCATTCCATGGCATTCCACAACTCAACTCCTTCTTCAAAAAAGAAGAGTGGGATATCCCACTCTTCTCACTTGTTATCATGAACGATAGTTGAATCCAGCATAACTATCGAATTGATCCAGACTGTCAGACTTTTCTTTCCTGTCTTCCCATTTCTGTCTCTTGTTGATATTTTTGATGACATTCTTCAGTACCTTCCTGAATCTAATTGAATCAGATTTCATTCTGAGGAATAATTTAGTGTCTTCTGCATTTCCACCCATCATGACACTGAAGAATTTTGCTTGATCGATGTAGGAAATAAATCCATTTATATCCTTGAAGTATTCTTCCATTGTCGCAGGACGTTTCGGGAACGAAGATCCACATATCGTGCACTTCCAGTTCATCGGGTTAGCTGTATCAGTTTGAACTGTAGGACACTTCTCACCCTTACGGATAATCCAGCAGACGCACTTTCTTTTTATCTTTCGAATCTGTTTCTTCTTACCTGTCTTGAATTTGTATCGATTGCCCTTTCTCTTGACGAGATCGGCCATACCCTCCATCAGTCTACGTGTTTCTTTTTCGACCTTCGATTTCTTCGCCATCTAAAAACCTCCATATTTTATTAGCTATTTTTCCTATCTCAGGTAAGATATAATTCGTTGGATGAATTGTCAGAGATCAACTCCTGGACTACAGCCTTGAGATTAGTGTAGGATGAATTGCTATTTGCATGGTCGATGAACTTGATCACACGCTTGGTATCGTTCTTGTACGACTCAGCTTTCTTCCTGTTTCTGATGTAAGCCTTCAGGAGATCCTTGCATCTACTTTTCTTGATACCGTCGAAGTACTCCAACGTCTTCTCAATCAACGTCTCATGAAGTTCCTTCTGATTATCACTGAACGAATGATTCTTGTTTGATGATTTTGTCAGAATGAATTGAGAATAGAATCCTTCGTAGAAAGCCTTCTTTTCGATGGACTTCTTCTTGTCTATCTTCTGAATAGCCGATAGAATGGTATCGAGATCCACTGGTTCATGTTCAGCTATCATGTACAATGATTGGATCAACTTACGATACCACTGTCTACTACTTCTCAATAGTCTGGTGGTTGGGATTACGGTAGCCAATTGATACGAGATGTCTTCTGGTACTCCAAACTTTCGATACCTTTTTATCTCAGACTTCAGTATCTTCTCACAGAAAGTCACTAGGGCCTCTTTGTCAAGATTCTCGGCGACCTTCTTTTCTTGATCACTGATACTATCCTGACTGTAGTACACTAGTGTGTTCATGATCATGTGTGGGAGGAATACCATGCTCGAATAATTATCAGGATTCTTCGAATATATTTTTGCTACTTTTTTCATGATATCCTGATTAGCAATGATATTGTCAACACCGTCTTTGACCTTCATCAGCTTCTTGCTATCCGGAGAGTTCTCCGAGAGAATCTTCACGGCTTTGTTCAAACCATTGAGTGCCGATTCCGAATACGAATCCCTCAGACGTTTCTTGTTCCTCTTCTTCTCTCTCTTGGACAGACCCTTTCCTTTGATGCTGATATTATTCTTCTTTGCAAACTTCTTCTGGCTAATCCTCAGGTCTAGTACAGACTTTGGGATTTTGATTTTCTTTTTCTTCTTTTTCGCCATTGATTGCTATTCCTCCCCAATTGAATTTGTTAACTGCCATGTTACCTATAATATATAATTAAATAATTTAATTTATTTTCTACATCCAGCACAATTCTTGGTTGCATTAGCCGGACATACATCACAGTAGTCAGCTGGTATTTCTTCTCTTCCCCAAAGATAGAATCGATTCACACTGTAGAATCCAGACTTAGTTAGTAGCTGATATGTAGGAGACATTTCCTGTCGAGTAATGACTGACGTAACAGGATACAACGGGGTATTTCTTCCTTCTCCTCTCAGGTGCATCTTGATTAGGTCACCATCCTCTATGTCTCCAGCGTATTTTATCACAAATCTGTGTTTGGTTTCTCCATGGAATCCGGATATTTTAGTTCCATCGTAGACAGGTATCAAGGTTTCTGGTGTGCATACCAGAAGATGATGAATTGTGGCATCCACACGAACTAGACAGAAGTTGACGATGGATTCCGATCTTCTCCGAATGGATATCGCATCCGTCCATCCAGTGTAGTCAGTCACCTTCACAACATTGTCTGAATCAAATATAACCTCCGAAAGATCGGAGGTTATATTTTTTGCTCTGTGAGAATACATTTGGAATAGCTTACTCATTGCACCGGTGTAAACTCTCTGAGCCTTGAGATCTATCCAATGCAAATTACTGTCTGGATGTATCATGACATCATCTCTTTCTACTTGAACATATCTAGGGCTTCTTCAATCCCCAGTATCGGAACACCAAGCTCAATTGCCTTTACTTCCTTGGAAGACCCAGAACCCTTTTCCTTCACCACCAGATACGAAGTCTTGCTACTCACAGAATCTGTGACCTCATACCCCTTGGACTCCAAATACTTCTTGAACTCTTCGTTCCTGAATCCAGAGAATACTATCTTTCCAATTCCTGATGGGGAGGAAGAATATGTTTCGTAGATGGAGAGTTCCTCAATCAACTTCTGTAGTTCTATCCTCTTGCCGGTATCCTTCAGATAATCAACCAACATCTCTGCTTTCTTTCCGGCTATTCCATCAACAGTCAATAGTTGATTCATCATCAGATCGAAGTTCTTCAGGTTGATCATATTCAGAAAGTCAGTATATTTGATTTTGTTGAAGATGGACTTGAATGTTTTTGTGGATATACCTTCTATCCCAATTGCTCCGAAGAATTCATAGTCTGCTAACCTTCTCTTGCTCTCTATCTCAGCTATGATCTTCTTGGTCTTCAACATTCCAAATCCATCCAGATCAACCATTCTGTCACTCTTCTTCTTGAGCTTGTACAGACTTCTGATTCCCTTGTCCAGTAGACCGACAGCATGTAGTATCTCAAGTGTCTGTTGCCCAATATTCTCAATTCGAACATTGTTGCAGTAGTTCAATATTCGCCCGATCAATCTCGATGGACAGTTCGGATTCCGACACTGAACTTCTATCGCATCCAGGTCTAGCTTGCTCCTACATCTAGGACATTCCTGTGGGAATAGAATCTCTCTACCACCTTTTGCTCTGGTGCATTTTTCATCAAGACTTACATTTGGGATGATGTCATAGCCTATTTTTATTACATCGCCATAGTGCAAATTTAGTTCATCGAATCTTTCCTTGTTGGCTAAAGTTGCTCTCTGTACTGTATTACCCTTCAGCACTATGTCATGAAATACCACAACAGGAGTGATGTAACCAAATGTACCACACTGGAATTCTACGTCGATTACCTTCGAGTATCCATACTCTTCTGTAGTCTTGAGAGCTACTTCGAAGTTATTGATGTTATTTTCTCTACCAAGTGCTTTCTGAACATCTGGGTTCAGAATGGTTATCACAACACCATCTGTTCTGAATCTCATTCCGTTCTTGTACACCCATTTGTTTTCATCTGCAAACTTCTTGATGACATCTCTCTCAGAGAGCCTACAGACTTTGGTAGGAAAGTTCCGAATGAGCTGTGGATGTATCTGTTCTATCTCATCATCGTTCTTCATGATTCTGAGAGGGACAGGATACAGATAATCAACCTTGAAGTCTGGATCGACTGAGTTCAGTGTAGCAGTAACAATCTGCCTTGAGTTCTTGTACTGTTGAGATTGCAGAGAATTTATTTTGTCTTTATTCTCTTCAGTCATCATTGTTTCAAATTTTATTCCGTAGGAATCTTTTTCGTTGAAACTACCTTCATCCACCCAATCGATATTGTTGAAGATGTTCATGATGTGAGATACATCGCTAGCTCTGTTTGTTCCTGTATCTCCTCTTGTCAGCCAAGTAAACTTTGTGGTTACTTTGTCACCTGGAGTTATTTCCAGAATGGTACTTGCCCCGTCCATTTTCGTCTGCAAACATACTTTCTGGTCATTAAGATCAATCTTCTTCCCGGTAGTTCGTTCATACTTCGTATTCATTGACTTAATCCATTCGTCTAGATACTTTCTGGATGGGTTACTCCTCTTCTGATCTGGGAAAAGGTAGTACACCTTGTTCAACGAACCTCTGAGATTGGTAAACTTGTGAGACTCTTTTTTCATGTCATTGATTTCTTGACTCCCACTGAGTCTTGGAATCCCCATTGATATCAATAGTTCCTGTAGGATGTCATAATTCTCATCTGATATCGGTGAATCAACCTTCGAGTTGTACAGAATCTGGAGAATCCCAACTAGAGAATTCAGTTGATTCAGTTCGGAATCCTTCAGAGGTTCCCTACTCACCTTATCCCTGTTGATGAAATAATTGATTAGCTTGGCTTTCTCTTTCGTCTGTAGTTCTTCTCCTACTTCCTTCAACGTTATATTTCCAAATATCAGATCTTCAAATGTTTTTTCCAAACTTGCCATACAATTCCTCCTTGGTACAGAATATATATTTCTAAATTTACAAAACAAAATTGGGAGTGGATAATATGATAACCCTCTCTAGTATGATATATTAGTAATAATATATAATTTGAGAGAGCGGGTACCCGCTCTCTCGTAAGTCTGATTATCTATGTTACCTCATCTCACGATAGTTTCACCTTCACCACGTTGGTTGATACCATGTTTTTCTTGGTGATCTTCTTGGGTTCGCTTGACATCGTTCCTTCTTCGATCATGTCGATATCAACTGTCTCCGTATCTCCATCAGCGAAGTACAAATGGATACGATCGTACTTGTTACATGCAACAACACTGATCAGTCTATCTCTCTCAGTGAGATTGATTAGTCTGACCATCTCATCACGTTTCGAATCTCTCTGAGGTAAGTAGTCAGTGATATTCAACCGCACCTTTCCCTTGCTGGTCACGTAGACCAGATATTGATTCTCGGGATTGATGGCATAACATCCAACTATTTCATCATCTGGTTGTAGCTTGAATCCACTGCCACCCTTGGCTATGAATGATGTAACTCGAATATTGTTCGGATCCAACCTTTGACCCATGCCTAACTTGGTGTACACCAGTATATCCTTGGATGTCTGAACACCAGTCACTATTCCTCTGACTAATTTATCATCCTTGGACATCTCGATGCATGGACGTTTTGATGGTTTCATATCGCTAATCTTGATCTTCTTCAGCACTCCTTGTTTGGATACCAGGGTACAACATTTGTTGGAATCGATATCGAACGGAAGCAGAGCAATTATATTTCGAAGACGGTGTTTGATGAATCTGTTCAACGGAACTGCTTGATCCACTGGAAGCTCTTTGACCTTCAGGAAGGAGAAATATCCATCTTCGTCAACAACGATGAAGGAGCAATCATTCTCAACCTTGGTTGCAAAACCATTGTTGTCGATTGGAACTGGTTCTTCATCGACATTGGTTGCTGGTCTTCTGAGTAGATCTCCTTCTGACGATAGTTGTAGTATGCAATTACCAACTACCTCTGTGTCGGTTGATATCTTGTACGGTACCACATTTGACTTCCTTGGAGCTCCATACTTCTTGATACCATTCCGTAGTTCTCCAACTATCAGCTTGTCTATTCCATCTGGACTGTTGAGAATATTCTCAACGTTCTGAATCTCCTGGATGAGTTCTGTTCTCCTCTGGAGACATTTCTCGTAGTGTTCTATTGACAGCTCATACATCCTCATCTCTGACAATGTTCTAGCCTGTAGTGAGTCCATTTTAATCTCACTGTGACGATATTTTTCGATCAGTCGCTTCTCAATCTCTGCTCTATTCCTACTGGTCTTGAAAATATCGATTGTCTCCTGTAGGTTATCCTCGCTCATCAGGAATAATCTGACATCATTCGTTCTCTGTTCAGCCAGTAGATTGGTTCTCCGATGAGATACCACAACCCTCTGTTGTTCTCTTCTGTACCTGATCCACTCTACTAGAAGCTTCTTGATCGAGTAGTCAAACGATTCGTAGTTGTTGGTTACTGTAATATTCACCGGATATGACTTCTCCAGTCCCCCAACTTCTTCGATTAACTTCTTCATGAACTTGTACGGATTGACATCATCTCTGATGACCAACCTGAGATCGACTATCTTACCTGAGTAATCGTTCATTCCTACCAACTCTGGTAATCCGTTCTTCTCCTTGATCTCAGCTATTCTCTCACGTATCGTGTTGACTGCAACTTGATATGGCAAACTAGTAATATTTATTGTGTTCTTGTCAGAATCAATTTTATATGTACACCTCATGGAGTACACTCCATTACCGGTATCACATATCTTTTTGAAGTTCCCAGCCACAATATCAGCACCTGTTGGAGAATCTGGAATCAGACTGATATCTGCTTCTGGATCAACCATCAGGATGATTGTTGCCTCTACCACTTCCTTGAAGTTGAACGGACAGACATTGGATGCCATGCCATATCCGATCCCTAGAGATCCGTTCAACAACACATTCGGATACTTGGCTGGAAGATATAGTGGTTCCTTCGTCTCGTTGTCGGCTCCCATTACCATATCCACCGCTGCTTCCTTCCAGTCAGCGAAGAAGCAGTCATACGCGTAGTCAGATAATCTTGCCTGGATATACCTAGAAGCACCGGCTGGATCACCAGAACAGCTTCCAAAGTTACCACTGCCTTCAATCAATGGGATGTTGTTGTTCCACCACTGGGCTAGCCCAACGAGACAAACCTCAACAGATGTCGGGGCGTGATGGTGAAGTCTTGCAATTGTGTCACCAGAGATGGCAGCTACCTTCCGAAACGTTCTTCCTTGATCTTTCTGGTACATGATGTACAGTAGTCGTCTGGCTACGACCTTGAGTCCATCTGTCATCTCTGGACAAATTCTGGACAAATTCTTGTTTGCACCACATATCTTGTCATATTCTTCGCTGAGTTCTGCTATGTTTCGGTTGATGAACTTTTCCTCAAATGTCATCCCCGTGTACTCCTCCCGTGTGATATGATTTATTCTTGGATTATATATTCTAAAGTTGCCTAGTTGGGTTATTACCTCAGTTGGTAGATCTCTGTCACACGGAAGATCCTCGGATTTCAACTTCCGCCAGATTACAATAAGTCTCTCTGTTCCCTGATGTATACGGTAGATACGGTTGAATGATATATTATATAGCTATTACAGCTGTAATAGTTGTACTACTAGTACTAATAATAATCTACTAGTACTACTAGATTAATAGTAATATACTGACTACTAGAATAATATATAATTATATTACCTAGTATAATTATTATATATATATTATAATATATAATATAATACCTAATATTATAAATTATAATATTCTAGTAATCTACAAATAGTAAAATTAATCTTTGTCAGATAAATAAATTACAGTACTAGTAATACTAGTAGCTAATATATAATAGCTATTATAGCTAACTAGTACAGCTGTAATAGCTATATAATATATAATCGAAAACGTGTTACACGGAACAAATGGGGAGGATAGACATGCTAGACAACAAAATGGTTATTGACCAGATAGATTTGTACAAGCTTGTTGGTACACCGGAGTACATATCAGTCACTCAAGAAGAGTATGATCTGATCCAGAAGAAGGATCCGACTGCTATTTACATCATTAGTGACACTCCCGGTAGGATGTACATCGGAGATAATCTGCTAGAAAAAGAAAAGCCCAAGAATACATACCTTCTTGGACCATCAAATCAATTTGGAGAATATATTCTGTACCTCAATCATCCTGATGATTGGGTAGATCATCTCCTTGAGATATCAAGATATAGCAATCCACAACAGGCAATAGATGCTCTGAACAAGTTCAACAGGGTTGGTTCTCATGTTGATTCTGCACTTCAGACATTCAACCTCATCGTGTGCTACATTCAGTCTGAGATCACTCTACATGAATTACTAATTGGGATCATCTCACTGTTCGGATACAGGGATGACATCAGGTTACAACAAGTGATTGAGAGAGCAACTACCTATGATGTCACCAGAAACAGTAGGGACTTCTCACCACTGATGAGGGAGGAAATTCCATCGTGGAAGAACGACGAGAACTACTTGTTCACGTACTACTCTGACCTGTATGATGTGATTGTGAAACATAATCACTTCAAGGGTAGGGAATTTCACGTAGATCCAGAGGAATTAAACCTATCTAACGTGATCAATGATATCATCAAGGTCATCATAGAACTAATAATACCTCCCAGGTAGATACCGATACACATACGGTAGGGACCATTATGGTCCCTACCGTATACCTCTTTTCTTCGTTTATATATTATTATAGTAGTATCAATCGGGGAATTGATAATATATCTGGGAGAAAGGGAAGGTGGTTCTATGGGAGTTGTGCTTGAGCTCAAGGGTCCGTTGATCAAAGACGGGACACCATTGGCAGAGAATATCAAGTTACATGCGGCTGCCAGGGATCGGTACGCTAGACTTCAGCTAGGATTTATAATGGGAGGTGGATCCAGGCCGGAGGAAGTAGATCTCACAATGAAGTTCAGTCAAATCAAGACAAGTATCACAAGTCAGTCGTTTTCGGTAGCCATCGAAGCAAGGGAGATGAGACGCAACATCTACTTCAAGATGACTATCTCGATCAATCTATGGTTGAAGACCCGCGTTGTCGTAGAGAATAACGCCGGTAAAAAGATCGTAGACCAGGATATCTCGAATATTGTCGAGGTCCTGAATGTAATAAAGACAATCGTGTGTGGCGAAAAGCCCAAAACCAAATAAGGAGGATTGTGAAATGAGTAAGTATGTCACCAAGGGTATCGAAGATCTGAGAAAGACAGTAGAGGAGTTAGTCTTGAAGATGGCAAGTTGGAACGGCGAGTATGATGAGTGCGAGTATAACGACATGCGCAACGAATTCAATATTCAGCTTCTGACCTGCCTAATCGGTGCCGAATTGAGGCCGAAGAAGAACGCTCCTGGCGAATACAAGCTGAAGGGTCTCAAGAAACTCCCCACGATGACAGAGAGAATTGTTATCCGAGATCTTCACCGCCTTTACACGGAAGAAGTTGAGTTGGTCTACATCACTGAGTCCAAGGGACCCAGAATCGAGATCATCGATCCGAAGAGCGGCAAACCCATCAAGAATAACGTCGAGATGCTTGACAAGATCAACAACAAAACATTTGTTGCGTTCATCGCCGATATTCTCAAGGAGAAAGTAAAACTTACAGAAGACGACGTCACGCTGATCAGCGCGATGGCGGAAACACTCCGCAAAAAGAACATCAGGAACTACATACTCCTCTTCAGTGGAATAACGATAGTAATAGTCGCTGGAATGATATTGTTGGCAATGAGTTCCTCTGGTGAAGAAGGCTACAGAGCCCCTTCGACGGATTCTGTTGGAGATGGTGGTAATGACGATCCCATCATAAGAATCGTCTCCGACTAAGATATCATAAATACCTCCCAGAGAAATAAACCCGCAAATTGCGGGTTTATTTTTTCTCGAATAAAAACCTATTTCCAACTGGATATTAAATTAATGATCTGGTGGTGATGCGAGAATGGATCCAAGTATTAGTAGCCTAGGGTACGACACAACATTCGAGTTAGATAGTTTCTCAAGACCTAGACTGAGAAGTGCAGCTGAACTTGTCAAGAACATATTACTATTCATACTGTTTACCAAACCAGGACAATACCCTTCCCTTCCACACATAGGATTGGACATACAGAGTATGCTCTTCTCGTTCTATGACGAAATCAGTGATGTTGGACTGAGAGATCAAATAGTATCGCAATGTCAAGCACTTGGAGTTTGTTTCGACGTTGGTGTTGTCAATGTGCGCAAGACCATATATCGAGGGAAACCGTCTCTGATGATCCATATCGAAACAGATCCAACCGATAGTCAGATGATGAACTACATGGACTACACCTCAGAAGGAAACGATTCCAGGTACCAGATTGGAATCACCTTTGATGAACTTGACAAGATGATCTACAACATATCTCACGGAAGGGGGATGTAGGATGGCAGTTACCAACAGAGCTCAGATCGAGAAACTAATATATGATACATTCGATGCACTTGATCCATCTGGGGCAAATAGTGCCAAGCATCAGAATGCACTATCCAGCATGGATGACAAGACATTTGAAAAGTGGATGAAAGACTTTCTCAAGAATGACAACGAGAACTTCATCTTGGATATCGTAGAATTTGAACAATCGTTGAAGATGGAACAATGTGAAGCTGCTGCCAAGGTGCTAGGAATACCACTGATGGAATATGTGTTCATGCCACATCTCACCATGGATAAATCAAATGTTGTAGTATCCAAGGAGAAGTGTTTGGTAGGATACATCAACGTGAAAAGAACACAACAACTTCTTCACAAGAAAAATGGATTGTCGGTATCGAATGAGAAGAGATCCCCACTGACAGGACAGGTTATCGGAGACGACAAGAATGCCAGAGATTCTGACATCGAAGCTTCGATGCTGGTTGCACTAGGAGCCGACAAAATACTTCGAGAATTACACGGACCAAGAGCAGATGATCCAATTATGAAACGTCAAATGAAACAGAGTATTTCAACCAAAGGATTTGTGATGCTAGATGACCTCGATGACTTTTCTACGAACAAGGTAACACTGAACACAGTCAATGCGTTTTTACTGGGAATGGGATTGATGTCAACATTGGTTACTGACACTTACATCCTACCAGAAACCAGTAAAGAACTTTTTGAATAAAATACAATGAGAAAGGACAATGTTTCTATGCTCCCAATTATTTGTGAAGGTAGAGGGTTGATTCCACGTGGTCATGGATTAGCCCCGAAGAAAGATCCATTCCCAGCCAGCCCGTCATTGATTGCGATAATTCTAACTAATCCTGGATTACTCCCAATCTTTGTAGATCCTGATACCAAGAGGAAGACTCCTCTGAACAGAAACAACTACCAGAGAATCTACAAGGCATATGAAGATAGGGTACGAGGGAAGAAACCGGTTGTGGTTGAAGAAGAGCCGAAAGAAGTAGAGGTTCAAAAACCTCCAGTCATTCAACCTCCCCCACCTCCGCCTCCGATAACTCCTCCTGTGGTACAACAGACTCCTCCGGTACAACCTGTAATTGAACCAAAGGAAGAAGAGAAGAAAGAAGAGGAAAAAGAAGAAGAGAAGGTAGAAGAGAAAAAGGATGACCCTGAGTTTGTGATGGATCCAGTCATCAAGGAATCTGAGCCCAGTGTTACTCAGGGAGATAATAAACCTCCAGCTAACAATAATAACAATCAGAGGCCCCAACAGCACACTAGCAACCAACGTAAAAACTAACTACGATGGAGAGGGGAATTTCCCCTCTCCATGCTTCATCGAATACCTCCTCTGAGTAATTATATATTCTATTTATGACATTAGAATATTAGGAGGTGTCTAAAATGCTCCATGAATGTACCCAATCTGGTTCTTTCCGTGGATCATCTTTCTCATCTATCGGGTCTTTTACCAAAGGGAAGACCTACAAAGCATCAATTGAGAATTCAAAGATGATAGCCATAATCAGCAATACCGGAGACCATGTGTACTTCTCGAACAGCAGAGAGGAGCCAGATCGTCCGTACTACGGAGATTGGTTTGTGAGAAGTGCATGGTGAACTGAAAAGCGGTGAGTGAATCACCGCTTTTCTTTTTTATTTTTTCATTGATATATTCTAACTTCCAACTTAATTATTATTGTCTGGAGGAGTACTTGATGGCGTACACACTACCTTCTATTCGGAAAGTATCCGACTGTGAACGAGAATGGCCAAATGTAATTGTAGTAAGTAAGTACGATACGTATGAAAAGTTTGATGAGTTGTACTACAAGTTATATTACACCATCTGTGCCTGTTTCGAGATTCCCCAATGTGTCAGCTTCAAGATCAAATTCAAATTCTACCAAGATGATCCCGTGGTGCATGAACTATCCATGCCAAAGTTACTCTTGAACCTGAATGCATGGAGACCACTCATCGAATTGAATAAGTTACAGCACTATTACCACAACAAGATACGAGTATTCGATGAGAGTTTCATAGTTGGTATAATGATGTCAGATACACTGAGGCAAGGTCTTGAATCCAAGGCATTGAAGATATTGAATGACTATGGTATCGATTTCGAGAAGTCATCCGAACTAATCAAGATTGTAATTGAGAGATACCAGGAGGCATCGATTGAATTTGCTCTGGTGGATAGAAGTAGTATCATGACACTGGAGAATATATTTCTAGACGACTACAGGAAGAGTGAGAAGATACGAGAGCTGAACAACACGGATATATCTCAATCTCTTCAGACCGCAGATGTAGAAGAATTATTAGACAAGAAATACAAGGAGTTGATTCTAGAACTCGGGAATACCAAGAATCCAATATGGTACATCAGTAAAGCCGGTAGACATATCAAGGAGAAGCAGGTACAAGAACTATTCATATCATATGGACAAATACCGGATGTGTCAGGTAATGTTATTCCGTACACGATGCAGGGAAATGGATTTGCTACGGGTTATATTGATCCAACAACGTACTACATAGCTGCAACAGGAGCAAGATTATCTGCAATCATGAACAAAGCCCACATGGGAGAAGCCGGATATTTATCACGTAATCTGATATTGGCTAGTCGTACAATGACATTGTCCAAGACTATGTTTGACTGTGGGACTAAGCATCTTCTCCAACTACATGTCAAAGATTCTGTCTTCCTACACAGGCTAGAGAATAGATGGGCTACGGAATTCCTTGGGCAAGAATTGGAACTCATCCACTACGAGTCGCACAAACATCTGATAGGGAAGAAGATATGGATTAGATCACTACTAACATGCAACGGTGGCGATGAAGTATGTCATGTATGTTACGGTAGAGATAGCCATCTCGTGATGAACATGCCAGGAATGGCGATATTCAACACTGAGGTATATTCTGAACCTGTGTCACAGAATATATTATCCACCAAACATCTACTGTTCACAGCAGCGAACAAAATTGCATTCAACGAGTCGTTCAATAAATACTTCAAGTTCAGTGCTGGAGATATCTATCTCAAGGAGTTAGATGAGTGGGATAACAGTGTTCCAACCGACAACCTATCTATCAGAATAGAAGAAGGAAACGTCATACCAATCAACCAACAAGACATGGTTGAATACAACACATTTGGCAATCATGTGGAGTCTCCATTCTACATCTACAACAACAAGACCAAGGAGTACGACAAAATAGAAATAGTGAACTACGAATCTATGTTCATCGATGCAACATCAATGAAGTTCTTCAAGATGGTTAATGACAAGAAGATGGAAGGTATTCAATACTATGATATGCCACTGGATACATTGTCCGAGGAGCTAGAAGGTAGATTGATGTCAATTGATATCAAGAATCATGGACTAACGGACAATCTCTACATGATAATGAATCTGCTGAACAAAGATGCTGGGAAGTATGACGACTACAATACTTTAGCTCAGGACTTCTTTGAGATGTTGATCAATGCCGGGATCAGATGTAGACATATCCAGGCTGAGGTAATTTTGAACAGGTTAATCAGAGATGCCAATGACTTGTACCATAGGCCAGACTTCTCTCAATTCAAACATCCTGATTTCAAGATCCTGACATTGAACCAAGCATTGATCAACACCAAAGCCCCTACTATCTCTCTAAGTTATCAAGAATTGAAAAGACAGCTGCTTAGCGACGCTCTTTATACGGAGAAGAATGGGTCTAGCTATCTTGATCCAATGTACTCCACGAAAATAAATACAGAACGACTGAAGGAGTTGTCTGAAAGGAAAAGAAATCTCAAGAAACAGGCTTCAGAGAAGGAGAAGAATAATGAGTGATGAGTTGAAAAAGACCGTAGAGGACTTGAGGGAATCCAAGGAAAAGATCAATGCAGAACTCAAGAAAGCTGCTGAAAGTTCTGAGGATGTGAAAAGTGGAGTATCTACGGTGGATGAAGAACTACAAGAACCTAGTACCATTCTCTTCAATGCAATCACTGATATGTCAGTAAAAATACTAGAAGATCCAGTGATAAATCAACAGTTTGCAGTCTTGGCAAAAGAAATAAGCAACGAATCGGTCAATGCACTGATAACAACGATTGCAATAGCAATGACACATTCAGCATATAATTCCATAGCGTTCTACGATGGACTACTCAAGGAAGAATTGGACAAACAATTCAAGAATATTGGACATCATGTGAATCTACTGAAGGCCGATGTCGATGGGTACTCTAGTGTGATAAAGGTGATGAGAACCCAAATAGATGATATCAGCAAGAAACTACAGGTAGATGCCATCAAAAAACTTCTGCAATAAGTGCACAAAATAGAGGGGAGAGTCTAACTCTCCTCTCTTGAATTATATATTATATACATAATATATCCAAGAGGAGGATCGAATAATGCAAAGAATATCTTTTGCCAAGGCCATGATGTCGTTCAATGATCGTGTTCTGTATTCGGGGAATGTGAACCCAGACGACGTATACACCATGTCGGAACTGAAAGAGAAAATCTTTTTCAACAAAATATTCCTCGATAATATGCAAGAGATGTTCCAGAAGCATTCTTGTGAAAATATTATCGATGATTACATCGATTCTCTGAGTCAATATATTTACAACATCGAATATATTACAACTAAGATAGAGGAGAACGATCCGACAATCAAGATTGACAGGAACAGTAGTTTTGAACAAAGACTGGTAGTTGAACGAAACATAGACGACCAGATTATCACAACTTATGGAACAATGGGAGGAATCAGATATCGTTTCCTGAATAGCATCATCTATTATCTGACTATTCTTGATGATGGATATCACATCGCAATATCATTCATTGATCCAAGAAGATCTATGTACTCCACTGTACTGTCTCATGATTTGAATCAACACACAGTCTACTGGAAGTCTGATGATTGTATCCGAGATTACCTGTCCAGAAGATACAAGGGAAATACCGTGGCAATGAAAATCACATCCAGTAGCAAAGATCCGCATGATATCACCAAGGTAGAATACAATGGAAACACAAGCGAAATGAAAAAGATATGTACCATGTTCCCAACAACTGCATTGGTTCTATCCAATCCATATATCTACACGGATGACATCTGTAGAATCATCGATCTCAAGACAGAAAGTAGTCCTGTTACTGTACATCAAGAATCTGAGAGGATATTCAAGGAGAGATTGTTCAGAAGGGATATATTGATTGAGTACCCGTCTACATCATTTGATGTGTACCTGGAGTTCTTGTCATCGATTATCAAGGATAAGAATACGGACTCCATATATTTATCCTTGTACAGGATAGGAGACGATCCAGTTATATATTATATTCTCAGAGATGCTGTGCAAAGAGGAGTGTACGTACATGTCAATATTGAGTTGCAGGCATCAAATGAACTCATAAATGATTTCTGGGTTGAAGAGATGCGAGATGTCGGAATACATGTGAGCACATATGGAGATGAGGACATCAAGGTTCATTGTAAGCTGACATTGATTCAGTTCAAGGATGGTAGAAGGTTTGCCCAGATAGGAACTGGAAACTATCATTCTCAGACAACTACAAAGTACACCGACCTGTCATTGATCACATCCAATGATGATATCTGTAGACAAGTGAGAACTGTGTTTGGGATATTCGATGACGCTGATGCTAGGTATTTATTCAATGAGAATTTCTTGATAACCAAGATCAATATGAGAAGTGAACTGCTGAAGCTCATTCGAAGGGAAGCTGCATTGAAGAGCAGAGGGTACATCACTATCAAGTGTAACTCGTTGAGCGATTCTGAATTCTGTGATGCATTGGATGAGGCTGCAGAAGCAGGATGCAAAATAAATCTAATCGTCAGAGGAGTATGTACATGGGTTCCTGATCTACTGGATTACAATGTCATGGTCAAATCGGTGGTATGGGATAAACTAGAACATTCTAGAATATATTGTTTCGGTAACGTCAATCCCACCATGTACATCGGATCACTGGATCTAGTCACAGAGAAATTGGACAAAAGAATTGAAACATTGGTGAAGATACTTGACCCTGATGTACTCAAGAGATTGTGTGAGTATACCAACCAGTACATCACTAACTTCAAGAACTCATGGCTATTGATGAGATCTGGAGAATATATAAAGGAGACGTGATTGATGTGGGGTATTCTCCTCATAAAAGCCAGTACTTCAACCCCAACATCGAATACGTATTCAATCGAGATCTGACAGAATATGATATGAGAGATGCTGGATATGCAATAATAAAACACTACGGGTTACTGGATGCCAACACGATAAAAGAACTATCTGCTCTGGACAAGATGGAGAGAACTATTGCAATTGGAAAGCTTCGTGGGAAGGATAAGGATCTATCGAAGCTGTTGACAGATAAATTTGCCGAGATGAGGAGTTTGTTCGTTTCGGCAAATAGATTGTCCGACAGTAATATCATCAGTGTCAAGAACGATGCCATCTACACCATTGGTGAGTGCAGTAAGCTCAAGTTCGGTCAAGTAGAGTTTGTTCCGAAGAATAAATATTCGTCCTACATTCGTTTCACTGACAACATGAACATCGAGGTGTATTATTCGTCAGGAGGATTGGATGTCAAGGGAATAGGAGAGGTTGGGCTGAATAGGCATAGATTGTACACCTTGGCGTTCCTGAGCAAGGTCATATACTATCTGGAGTCTAAGAACCCATCTCTGAAGAGATACCTGAGAACATTCATAGATGAGTACAAAGGGATGAAGCTGGATGATGAGTATTACATCGAATTCAACAACATGAGTTCCATGTATAATCCAATCTACAATTATCAGAAGATGCTGATACCTCTCATCCAGATATCACTGAGGGAGATGACGTGATGTGGACGATAAATTATGTTACGTAGTTTACAGAGTACATGATGATCGACCATTGGATGATCAGAACTCATTGGTGTATGGGTGGACCACCAGTAAGAAGATATTGAAAGCTTTCTTCAAGCAGAGAGATAGAAGGAAGTACATGGCATTTGAGATGTCCAAGGAAGATGTAGCAGAACTGTTCTCTCACAGTGATCTTCCTGGAGATACCATGATAACGTACATAAAACTTCAATCAGCAAGGCAACTTGATGAAGAGTACACATTGTTCATGACTATGGCAGAAATGCAGGAAGTTGAGATCAGAATCCAAAGATTGTTCCAGGAATTATCTTCTGTTGCCACCATGAATTTTATGGACTGTTCCAAGGAAATATTCTTCTATCTAAGAATGATAGTAAATCTGGTAGAGAAGTATTCTGATGCGTTGGACTACCTTGGATATAGGCCACAAGAGATGAGATCAATGTTTCCTCCAGCTCATGATGATGAGGATGTAGAATCCCTGATAGGGTTGGCCTACTACGATACATGGAGCTGTAATGATTACTACAATGAACCTTGCGATCAAGTTCCTGGGTTATCTGTTCTGGAGGATGTGGCATCCAAGATAATCTATTCTATTGAGAGTTTTGTGAAGGTTATGAAAGATGACCTGTGAGGGGGTGGTTAGGATATGGCAAAGTATGAAGCTGGTGATATTGTAACATATTATTTCATCATCAGAGAAGATACCTATGATAAGAGTAACTTCATCAAGGGATGGACAGATAGCAAAGAACTGGCTGAGTTCTACCTGAGGTTTCACAATAGTTCGAAATACAGGTTGAAGAAGCTTACAAATACAATCGAAGAGATGCATGAAATCATCAATGAAAATCTACATGATGAGATAGGAATTGCAAATATTTACACTAGAGATAGAGGAAAGAAATCTCCCTCCACCAAGCTGATTGTCATACCCATCACAGATACTGAGAGTAGATTCCTCTACGACGAGACTAGAGACTTCCTGTCAAGTATAGTCAACTATTCATATCTGAACGAATCGATTCCATATTTGAAAAATAAATACAGAGACGCTCTGATGTCTACACTACTTCTGAATTCTGTTATCAAGAAAATTCTTCACAACAGACTTGACAAGAAGAACAAGGACATCGAGATGGATCAGTTGGTACTTCTGTACAAGCTATTCCCTGCTGAATTTGGTTGATTGATATGTAATTATATATTATAATGTATGACGAACTGAGGTGAGGTAATGGTTAAGGTATTGAGATCATTGATTCATGAAAGGTTTAGTTATGATCTTCGAATAGAGCTCGAACTATTATCTCGTCGAAGGGATATATCTAACAAGGAGAAGCAGGAAGAGTTAATAAAAATTCTGAGGAAGCATGATATCAATGACATAGTCCCATTGGGATCTGGGACAAATAGATATGCATTCAAGCTGGCTGGGTCTGTGATAAAATTTGCAACAGATCATGATGGAAAGATCGATAACCTGAAAGAGTTCAAGATGGCAAAAAGATTGTACCCATATGTCATCAGGGTTTTCGAGGTATCAGAGAATGGAACTATATTGGTCTGTGAGTATATACAGCCGTTTGATAGTTTCCAAGAAATGTGTTTGCATCAAGAGGAGATTAGGAAAATTCTCAAGGATCTCTCTAGTGTCTATTTGATTGGGGATGTTGGGATATCCGAGAAGAATTATGCCAACTGGGGAGTACGTATTGGCAGTAATAACCCGGTATGTCTCGACTTTGCATATGTGTACGAGGTAAGTAGCTCACTGTTCATATGTCGGTACTGTCAAACAAATTCAATGCTGGTGGCTAATAGAGACTTTGACTTCCTGTACTGTTCAAACGCAAGTTGTGGAAGGAAGTATCTATTTGAAGATATCCGTCGAAAGATAGGGAACGATCTTCACCGGCATGAAATAGGAGAATTGGGGGAAGAGGGTTATGTATTGACTGGGAGCAATGTTACAACGGAACTGAACGTTGAAAGAAGTAACTACCTTGCAAGAAAGAAGATTATACAGCCCAAGAAACAAGACGATGTGGAAGCGAAACCAAGAAGAAGTTTTGTCATGGATAAACCACCGAGTGAATATCTAAATAGGAGGAGTAATCAAGATGAATAGGGAGAAAGTCAAGGCAATGGTGGCCACTCTGAGTGATGGTAATACCACAAGGAAACCAGGCAGCGGGTTTGTTGCAGAAGAACCATTGAAGAAAGAAAGCAAAATAGCATTCGTTGGGAAGATCTCTGTTCCTGAAGATGTTGAGGTTGAGATAGAATCGCCAGCTTCTAAGTTCTCTCATATCCAGAGTCCTCCAAAAGCGTATAGCTATGTCAAGTCAGAGGATAGACTTCCGGACAAACTAATGATAGAAAGAAGCATATCGAAGCTTGGAAACTATATCAAGGAGTGGATCATCAACGAGCATCTGTATGACTCGGTATCAGATACTCTGAAGCCAAAGAATTTGGTACGTGAATTATTCTACAGAAGAACTCAAAGCAGTGTGTACCATTCACTACTAGAATTCTGTGGTGTTACCAGAAACCTAGATGGGAGTATCACCTTCCCAGAAGTTACTCGTGACATGGAATGTATCAGTACATTGTACTTCTTGGACAGAATGTTCACGGATCAGTCTCTGATACATGAGAATTACAGAGTCGTGATGGACAAGTATCGGAGGATATATTCCGATCACAATGGAATACAAGTTGAATGGTTGGAGGTTCTGAAGAAGAAACTCTCGGAGAAGGCATTCATCGATAGCTTTGGGATAAATGCCGTACTTGGAACTATCAAAGCGAATTGGTGTACTCCTGTGGAAAAATCAATAATAATCACAGAACCACCAGAACCTACTAAAATTCCTCAGACATATGTGATCCAGAACCCGGTGACAGATGACGATGATGAGGAATACGAAGATGAAGATGATGACGATGATATGAGGGAACCTCTCACAGTCACCATAGAGCATGACAATGCTTTTGATATCATCATCATTTCACATTCCATCGTCAGATATCCAAGTCCATCTAATCTCAATCCAGATGTGAAACCAATCGTTGATGAGATAGCAATTCCATTCGTTGTGAACTTGGACGATGTTCCAATCAATGGATATATTCCATCACTCAGTGATGATCGAAATGGAATGTGGGATTGGCTGATTCATTTTCAACCTGACATGGTATTCCCAACTAAGAGTCCAGAAAGGTACTTGGAATGGAACTCCAATTCAGAAGTAACATATGTGAAGTGTGTAATTCTTGACTACACTAAAGAGGACGAGGAGTACATCATGGGAGTATATCGAGTGGACGAAGAATTCGGTAACTCCAAGGAGAATGAAGAGATCATCAAACAGATCAACCATGTTGTGAAAGACGACATAGCATCTGGCACCATTTCCAGTCTGAAGAGAACTCTGGTAGTGGAAGAACTGTTTGAAACAGAAGAAAATGTTCTCGCATACATCACACAGTACGAATCAGAAGATGATGACGAGGATGATGATGACGAATTGACGCAAGCTGCTATTGAAACCATACTCACCAATTCTACAGAAGAAGTGTACGAAGAAGAGGAAGAAGAAGCATCAGAAGAGAGGGATACATCTGAGGAAGGAATCTCAGATGAAGAGGACGATGACTTCATCTTCAACGTACAAACGAGAGACCGTAAGACGAAAAAGTAAGAGAAAATACAAAAGATGAAAATACATAATATCCAAGGAGGGTCATACCCTCCTTGGATATCCAGAGTTAATGGGAGTGATACAGATGCTATTTCGAATTTCATTTGAAAACTTTTTAGTTCACTGCATAGATCACTTTACCCTTGATGAAATAACGACCATGTACTATGTAGTGGTAAGTGCTGGGATAAAAGTTATGGGAAGAATGTCCCCTAGTATTATTGTAAAGGCAAATGATCTCTACCCAGACTTCGATTCAATAACTGATTGGATGAAATACAAAAATAATGAAGCCTTGAGGAAAGAGTATATTGATCATCTCAAGAAATCTGACGCCAGCATCTATCATAGGATAATAAGTCATGTCATCGATCATCGAAATGTATGTCTCATGTGCATGGATAATGAAAATGTATATCTTGACATACTAGCTGAATATCTAAAGGATAAGTTTTCAGTCGAATGCATAGATCTGAACGAACTCTTCACCAAAGGAAGAATAGGCAAGATCTACATAGATCGTGATGAGATACACAATAGGTCAGTTGGTATAAGAAGATCTGCTGTGAAAGAATACATAGCAAGTAGAGAACTTTCCCCGGAAGGAAGGTTGGAACTAATGACGAAGATGACTAAGAAAGACAAGATAAGAAAGTTACAGCAGATTGGGTTCTCAGTTCGGAAAAATGACCATGAAAACTTGAATAAACTATTGTTGCAAGAATGGGTGGAAGAATAAATTCTTCTACTTTTTCTTTTTATCCCGGAACAGAAGCTTAAACGAATACAGCTATGGAAGAGGAGTGCTAACATGATAGATTTAGATATCAGAGTTGAAACTCCTGAGTATCTTCAGGAGAGTCTAATAGACGATGTTGCCAAGAATGTTACTGATGTAAGTGACCAAACCACCAGAATAGACACGATAATGGCTAAGAATAAAGTTTCAACAAACTCTATTGTTGCCAGAGCGAAGAATTCTGTACTTCAATTCCCGATGTACATTAGTAGATCTCTTCGAATCAACGAAGCTCATATAATTTCCAAAACGTTTGAAAGAGTGTATGCATCACTAGTACAGAGTGTCCTTTCTCAGAATGTGATATTAGATGAGAAGGATGCTAATGAGCTAGTATTCCTGAAACAGTTTCACACCAACCTCAAGGAAGCTACTGAAGCCATGATCAACAAATACTACGAACCCATCGATGATTTTGACAAAATGATGGGTGAAAGTATTTTCCATTCTGCTCAACTCACAAACAATCTGTATGTTGAGTTTCGTGCTATTCCTGCAATAGATGAAGACCTATTGCTGGAGCATGCTAGGATGATGCATGAACCACTCAGAGGGTTTACATATTTATATGAAGCTCCAGAAGATTCTCACAAAGCCCCAAAACCTCCTAAGGATCCTAACGCTGTCAGGGAACCAGAGGCGTCGAGAGTAAAATTACAAGATCCCAGTGATCCAGCCAGCGGAAAACGGGTTGGTCTGGCAGCAGCAACTCCTAGTGCTCCAAGGCTTCTGAATGATGCTGATATCAAGAAGGTCAACGGAATGGTACCATTCACAATCGAAGCAACATTCAGATTGAAGTCAGAAAAAGGAGATCTCGATAGAGATGTGAAATACATCCTTGGGGTTAAGACTGTTTTACATGAGATCAGCCCATTAGATTTAGCAAGGGATTTGAGGGAGATCATAGCTGGGGATGTCAAAAAACTTCAGAACGTCAGATACAAGACCGGAGAGATTACTTTCAAGGATTATTTATTCAATATCAAAGGTCTGAAGTCTGATGCGGCAAAACATATCAATTACGACAAACGTTGGCTGAACACATTGAAGCGCCTTGGAGAGTACAATAAGATTCATGGATCTGCCTTGAAGAATTTTGGAGTCAAGGCTATTGCTGGTGGGGAGGTTCCAATTCCAAATGGAACATTGGTGCTGTCAGATTTAGATGTTACCGATCTTACGAATAGAACTGGAATTGATCTATCTCTGGTATCCAATGCCAAGTTACTTGGAAAGAGTTTATTCCTGGTGGGAATAGTAATAGTTAATATGACAAAAGCTACCATGAAAGTTCTCTTCGTTGACAATGATGTAGAATGGGATGTTCAGTCACTAGATTCCCTAGGAGCAGAACTGGCCAAGACAGATAATAGTGCGTTATTCAAAGAACTCCAGCACAAAATAAATAGATAAGGAGGTATTGGATATGGAAGAATATAGAATAATAACAGACCCTGTTGAATTGGTAACTGGGGTGTCAAATAAGATGTCTCGTCAATACATCGAAGCGTCAAATGAAATAGTATCTAATACCCCTAAGTCTATGGGGTATCTAAAGAACTTCATAACATCAATTGAAAGCATTGCTAGCAAAGTAGAAGACAAACAGATATCAGATACACGTGGAGACATATCGAAGTTCTCTGGTAATGAAAGTATCAAGATGGCACTTGAGTTTTTAACCAGGGATCTTTCTACTCCTACTGTTCAGGATCTATCTAACATCTACAGAGCCTTACATAAAAATAGATCTCAGTACATCAGTGGATATGAGAAGCAGATTCGTCTCATAATACTTGAATATGAATCGGCAGTGGATATACTTATGACAGGCTTGTCTTTCACCATTGCAAATAACATCGATATCAGATCAACAGGCACTGGGATATCTATTCAGAAAAAGCCTGGAAAAGACAGAGGAATCATAACCAGGACTATCCAAGAGATGGCCAGACAACTAAATAGCAAGAACCATCAGGAATATCTAACCAGTCTCATCAATGGGAAAGACAATCTTCCGATAAAAGAATCGGTGGGAGCCGTAGCTAAGTTGGTTGCCGACACATTGGATACAATAGGAGTAATCATGTCTGGTGTCGGTAAGATGGGTACATTCGCCGTCAATACATTCAAGACTATGAAGGCTACTATGTTCGGGATCCTCCCAATGATTCGTACAGCATTGTATTTGAAGTACAAACGGAAAGCAAATATTGTGCTGGAATTGGATGAGCAAGTTTATTTTCTCAATCTGAATATCAACCAGTTGAAAAATATCAAGACCATGGATGAAACAGAGAAGAGAGAGATAATCTTGAAACAGGAAGCACAAGTTGAAAGATGGAGAAAAAAAGCAGAGAAACTAAGAGCAGAATTAGTTGAAACCGAAAAAGATGCTTCTGTGGATATTGCTAATGACAATCCAACAATACAGGCAGACTCATCTACTGAATTCACCTTGTGAAAGGAGTGATCATCAGTGGGTCAGAACCTCAATGCAATGTGCTATCTCCAGGAACAAACAAGTTATCCAGAAGACTACACAGCTAGATTCGGGTACAAGGTTCATGATAAGGGAAGTAGATTCTATTTGACATTCGATGCTATTCTTCAATCATTTGGAGTGATGAATAGGAACAGAAGAATGTACGAGGCTTCCAACATAATGGACAAGATTGACAATGACGAGTATATCCAGACAATGCTCAGACAGAATTCATGGATGGGAGAACTGGATCATCCGTCCCCAGAATTTGCTACTCAAGAATTGTCCATGAATAGGATAGCTAATCCAGATCCCAAACACACTTCTCATTATATTCGTTCTCCTCGATTGGTGGGAAACCTACTTGAGGCTCATATCCAGACTGATTCGTCAAATGAGAATGGGATGAATCTGGCAATCAAGATCGTAGATGGTAAAATATATCCATGCTTCAGCGCTCGTGTACTAGGAGAGCTTCAAAACAGAAGTGGGAAGCCAATCGTCAATGTGCGCAAGCTCATCACGTATGACAGTGTATTATATCCATCTCATCAAGAAGCTGTTGGAAAGATAACTCAACCTATGACAGAGTCTATTGATGCTATCGAAAAAGAAACCAACAGCAAGATATTATTCCTGAAGGAATTAGCTGAGATGGCAGCCAACAACTCCAAGGAAACAGAATGGTTATGTGAATCATTCGGACTTGGGATAGAAGATGTAATTGGATTAACTTCTACTGGCAACTCAGTGGTGATACAAGAAAACAAGAATATTTACATCCAACCATTGAGTGACAAAAATATCAGAGCTAAGACTAAGAAGACACTAGTTGATTGGTTTAATCGATAAAAAAGAGGGAGCGTACGCTCCCTCTTTTCTACATTGCCCTTTGACAGACAAAGTTGCGATCAGGAAATTCCATTCTGAACTTCACAAAATATTTGTACGCAGAGATCTCCTCAATCGAATATTCGATGGATGCTTTCTTCAAACCGTGTTCTTGTGCAAATTCCAGGAACTTGAGTTTGGATTCAGTACTCCACTTTTTGTTGCCAGCAGAACGGCCGCTCTCCTTGGACAAGTTCTTCCAACGTGCCCTGTAGTTATGGATAGCCTTCTTATTGCGGATTTTGTACTTCCTCATCACCTCATCCAGTTTATGTGTTTTAGTGTATTGAAGGAATCCAATCTTGTCACTAACTGGATCAATCCTGGTATCAATTGGCTCCTCATCTTTACTTTCTACCGGAGCTTCCTGGAACGAATCCTTCCATTTGCTCCAGTAGTTGTATGCGGTCTTTCTCTCAAGTCTGAATTCAGCTGCTGCTGAAAGCTTACCGTTATCTCTGTAACACCGAACGAAGCTTCTCTTTCTGTCATCGTCCCAGAGAATTTCTTTCTTGGTAGGTTCCTCCTTCTCAACTTTCTCGATGACCTGACTCTTCTCCTCCTCTTTCGGCAGGTTCATCATCTCGTTTGGGGCATTAGATTCAATGATATCAAGCTTAATTTCCTCAGTTAGATCAATGGGTGTTTCGATTTTATCTTGCTCATTTACATCTTTTGGAATTTCTACTGACGATACATTACTGGTGTACATCACATCCTTTTGTTTGGTGGGTGTTTCATGAGGCAAATATAGATTGGATAGTTCAAGGTCTATCTTCTCCATGACATCCGGGTATAATGTTCCGATGTACTTGGTGAGGTGTATAGGTAGTATAGGCATCAATCGATTGAGTTTGACAAGTGAAATCTTGTCTCCCCCTCTAACTAATATCTCAACATCCCCAACACCATTACTTGCAGTTGACAGTGGTGCCACCATGATCGAACTAGCATTCATACCTCGAACATTTTGTACAATCAGTACATACCTTGAATATCGTAATCCCATCTCCCCTTTGTACGTCATCTCGCCTCTTGCTTTTTTACCGTAGAGAGGGTCTTCCCAATACCAAATTTGACCCCTATCATAGGTATACACATCACTCATGATTTACCTCCTTCTCAAATTTTTTACATGGTGATACATAATAATATATAATTAAATGGAGCGGATATCCGCTCCATTTAATATCCACGTAATATCCACAGTGTAAAAACCCATATCGGTAGGGTAGTCTAGTAACCGTAGCGATAGGGCAAGCCGGTCATATACTCGAACTGGTCATCGGTTATTTTACCTTGTACTCTGTATTCGATTAAAAACTCCGCTCTTTCAACTGGACGGTATATTTCTTGTATTCTCTCCAGAGCTTTCTTTTCATCATTGCTCATCAGTTCATTATCGCTAAAATCGATGTAGTAGTATGACTTATCCATGTACACTGGCATTATGTTTTATTCCTCCTTGACAAGCTCTAGAAATCCAGAATAATTTTTATTCATGATTCTCACGTAGTTGAATAAATTGGAATTACTCTTCATCATGTCATCTTTGACGATATCTTTCTGCCTACTCTCTTGGTTTATATTTTTATTCTCATCACTCTTGATTTCTATTTCCAGATTCAAGCTTGGAATAAAAAAATCAGGGATGTAGAAATGTCTAGTCCCAGAATGCTCATATACATAACTATGTGGGGATGGTGATATTATGTCGGATGGACACCACTTCAATTCGATGTCCAAGTATTTCAGAAAGTCCAGCTCGTAACTCCCAGTGTAATTATTCTTGCTGGATCCATCACTCCATGTATATTGACCACTTATCCTTCTAGCAAGCAACATCTTTTTCTGGTGAGCCGCTTCATCTGTCATGTACAACTTTCCATATTTCCCCATCATCCTCTTGTCTCGTTCTTCCTTGTACTTCTGCTTGCAATTAGGGTTATCACAGAATCTAGAGTATTTCATTGCAGTTTCATTGAATGCCGTGAGACCTTTACATATGACACACGTTCCATGGTCTTTCTTAGTCAGTAGAAAATAAAACCACTGATATCCAGTCATGTTTGTTGGGAGCATATGTTTATGAACAGTATCGTAGTGATTACCCATTTTGTATTTAGCACTCTTTGTTCCCTTATTGACTTTATTTACACTGACATTGAACTTACAATGCTGGCATCTATATATCTTCATACGTCAAACCACCTTTTTAATAGGTCTATCTTGCATAATGATTTTATAATTAGTGTGTGCTGCACCAAAACTTAATTATTGAGCCAAGATAAGGAGGAGTTACAACGATGGAAAAGAATAATTTCATTCCACTCTGGGACAATGATATATCGAAATCGATTCATGATCTTGTGACAGAGGGATCGAGACTCAAGGTTGAAATATTCAAACCAGTAGTAAGAAGGGATACGTTAGACAAGAGGAATATAAAATTCTTCGAATCCCATATCAATGGGTTTCTGAAGTTCTGGAATGACCATGCTGAATCGCTAGAGAGTGCGATACAGGATATCCGAGATATCCCAAACGTTGAGAATATTGTCACGATTGAGTACGAGCATGTCAAGAGCTTCATTTACGCAAAGTATGATTACTCATCCGTGTTGAAGTTTACCGATGGAATAGTTCAAGGAATTGAAAGCGAAACCCTGAAGAAGCCGGAACACATTGAAGGATTCAAAGATCACACAATCAATATGGCATTCAACAATCAGGATCCAACTGTTGCTGGATTGTTGGATTCTGTTACTAGACAAGGTCTTGGATCTACTGCTAATCAGAAGGTGTCTACACTAGAAGCAAAAATGTTTGACACAGTTCGAAACTACAGCGATCTATTTGGTAAGAACGATCGTTCTGAATTATATCGGGCGGTAACGAAAGTTATCGAATATGTGGTAGAGAATGAAATTATCAAAGAGGAATTGAATTACCAGAACGTTAGAATGTTTGTGTCTCTGATAAATAACGTTGTTGAGTATATCCTGTACTCACTCGCAACATATGCCGCTAGGATATATATCATATCTAGTTACTGCCAACCATTCATCAGAGCATATGAATCATCCAGTACTTCTGCTTCAATGGAAGAATGCACTGAACTCACTGATATTAGTGAGAATCCCAAGGGAGCCATCTCTAGTGTGTTTCATGCCACAGATGAGATGATAGTCAAAGACCCAAATAAATCGAAGGAGTTTTTCGAAAGATTCATAGAGTTTCTGAAACACACAGGGGCCGATTCCTTATTTGATCAGCCTCCAGCATATTCTCGTTCATACTACGGTAGTGAGCTCAATGGGAATAAGTTCTATGAAAAGCTACAAGATAATCCTCTGTACAACTTGGTGAAAAACTGCACACCACTGACCTATTACACTACCGAGTCTCAGGTATCAGAAATACATCAGAACCTGAAATCCTTCCTGTTCAATCAGCATCAATGGCTTCAAGGAACTAGTAGCCCAAGACAAGAGTTCCTTCATGTTATTAGAGGCGCTGAGTCCGGTGATAATCTTACCGATTACAAAAAGTTGGCCAAGGATTTGTATGTCATATCAATTGATATCAATCACAGGGTTTCTGATATGATGAAGAGTATCGCGGAAAAAACTACCACAGAACTCAAGGAAAATAATCTCCCAATAGTATCTAGGAAACTTCTAGCTGAGTGTACATCATTCCTGATCAATTGGTATGAGGAAGTAATGTTTGCATTTGCTCAGAAGGCCGGGTACATAGAGAGAAAGATCAATGATATCAGAAAGAACGAGATTGACAAATTCGAGAACATGACTTCCTTGGATATAAAAGACATGAAGTCTGATCTGAATCTTACTGATTCCATGACATTATCGGTTCCATCCACTCTCAGGATGCCAATGGAATTTCTTGATCTCTATTCTCTTCCGATATTTGAAGAATATCAAATGTACAGTGAGTGGTTGAAATATCAACCTGAGTTCGCAGATGATTTGTATTTCTCTGAGGCAGGACTCTCTGTTGGCATGAATAAGATCATGGCCATCTTGGACGGCTTGGTTAGAATGGTTGTGAACTTCTTCAACAGTCGTCAGCTGGGAGATGCAAGGAAGTGGGTTACAGCCAATAAGTCACGTTTATTAGGGTTGAATATCACAACCGCTGAATGGTTACCATTCAAGGAGAACATTGGACCTCCGGCAGGATTCGACAATCTCAAGAATGGGTTAACTTCATTCAATCCAAACGAGGATACGAAGAACATTGATGAATTCATCAAGAAACTCTATCCTGACAATATGTATGAAGTGTTCACATCCAACAAGGACACTGCTGCTATCACCTACAAGAATTATATTCTGTATGACAATGCACATGTTACTGATAAGACGAAAGAAGCTCAGGTGGTAAAATTCAACGATCCAAACGATATCAAGAAGCACTTGAACTGGTGGATTATATCAGTAGAGAAATCCGGGGAGATTGTCCCACAGTATCAGAGAATGTACAATGATCTGAAGACAGCTATCAACTCCATCAACACTAAACTGGTCAGTCTTACATCAAAGGAACAGCAGACTTCTGCAACTCCTGGTGAGCAAAAGACTGATGCTGGAGCTGGTGGCTCAGTTACTACAGATAACTCAACTTCTATTCAGACATTGACGACCGGAATAAATACTGTCATCTTGAACGTGTGGAGCCCATTGACAAAGTTTATCATTGATGCAATAAAAATTCAATATGGGTATCTCAAGGAAGTACACAGTGCCACAAAGCAACCAGAAGCGCCTAAACCCTCAGTAGGATAATATCTAGTGAAAGGGAGGGATAATATCCCTCCCTTTCTTTTCATTTATATATTATATTGTAGAGAGAATTAGAAATGGGGTTAAAATATGACAAAGGGGAATTCTTCATTCAAAATGTATGAAGAGTTATTGGCAGATCAGTACATGGATGAAAACCTTCAGGATCTGATATCTGGAAGTTTCAAAAATGAAGAAGATGTAGAGGAGTTCTTGACAAGTAAAGAAATCGTCAAGAACAAAGAGGAGTTGGAAAAGAAGTCTGGGGTATCAGCTGATGCTGTTGAAGAAGAAACATTTTACTTCAAGAGATACACCAAACGCAGGGAACACAAGTATACCGATTCAGAAATGAATGATATCAGAGAATCATGTCTCAGAACAATAGTGCATGATTATGGGGAACATGATTGGTATCATCTATCAATAGAAGAGCAAATGCGACGTGATCAGTTGTCAGAGATATCCGTGAAGTTAGCTGGACTCAGAACTTCGTACCGAAGAGTGGATCAGTACATCGAAGCGATGAGGGTAGTATTCGAAGCTTGGACTATGTTGTCGAAAGAAAATTATATTCACAAACCAAATGAGTTCTTCAAGCTAGTTGGTGATGGTAAAATTGTATCCAGTAGAATACCGATGCCGAAGCTCAAGAAGATAGATCAGTACAATATCGATATGATAATCAACTACATCAGTAACCCCGAGCTGGATCCAACTCATCTAGTTCCAGCACAACAGAAGAAAAATATACTGGACTCATTCTTCGAAGATGATAACCCTGACGATGAAATGATAATGGATGAAGAAACCGGTGAGATGAGGTACATGACATCTGATGAGATAGAAACTAAAAAAGCTCATAGATTTCTTTCCGAATCTGAAACAAGCTATATCCTGGAACACATCGAATCCCCTGACAAGATTGAGATAGCTTCAATGAAACCAAAGTATATCAAGGGGTATGATGCCAGAACAAGATTCACTGGGAAGAAGAAAAAGAGAAAGGGTGGAAAACGAGTTAATCGGATACGTGATGATCTTGCAGTCATGCTGAATACCATACAGAACAGTGGGCATTATAGAGACCAAGGTAGAAGCTACATGGTTACTCACAGCCTATTCACCCCAGAAAAGAAAGAGAAGTCATTCTGGGATGAAATAGAATTTGATGCCAGCTGGGCAGATGACGATGCTGTGATGTTGTACGACATGGTCATAAGAGAAGAGTTCATGAAACAGAAACCGCTCGGAGAAAAATACCTGACGTATGGAGACAAAGATCTAGATGCGTTCTACAAATCTCTTGAGGAAAATGGGATCAGTACAGTAGACATCAGAAGAAGGATGGGAGGCAAAGGCAATGGTGCTTCCAAGAAGGTTGAGCTATCAGTAAAAAAGGATAACAAGAAGATCGAGAGTGCATTGGTACAGAGAATAACCGAACTCAATAAAAGTGATAAGTTCAAGAAAATAATCAAGAAAGCTGAAGAAGCTTTGTCTGATTACAGGAAGGAAGAATACTATTGATCAAATATCCAGTAGTTTCGTTTACCTACCTTCAACTGGAACAATTCTCAGTGTTGGAGGAAATATTCTCCTCCAACACGGAAGATGAAATAAAAGGTCTTCATGATAGATACGTCTTGTTTGCACATGAGAAGAACAAGCTGCATCACGATTGCCCGATGTTCGAATACCTTCTAGATGATATCAATGAGTCGAAAGTTCCATTCATACTGGATAATTACCATAGACTTGTAAAAAAGTATGGAAAGGATTTAGTAGATCTGCTGGTGGTATCGGATGAGAACACCATCAAGAATAAAATAATAAAACTGCTTGACTTCACATTTAACAACGTCTACGATGCTGATATCATCCGTGTTGAATTCCTACGATATGGAAGTCCATCAAAAGATTTCATATCTATTCCTTCTATTATATATGAGGCAATAGAAGAGAACTATGAGATTATCAACAAACAACTCACCCAACAGTGTTGGGTTAATATAAGGAGAAGAGGGGAATAGGGCATGAAGTTAGAACTAAAAGGAAGGACATTGAAAAGACAGGATCCAGAGTCTAGTAATAGAATATCATTTATGGCTGATGATATTTTCGGGCTAGTGGATGTAGATAAGATATTTCTCATCGAGTCTATTTACATATCACCTGCCTACAGAAGAAGAGGGATAGCATCTGCACTATTGCAGGAAGTGATCAAGAAACACAAATCAAAAATCATATGCTGTTCTGCCCCAATATCATCTACTGGAATAAAATACTTTCTTACTGAACGAGGCTTTGTGTCTATCAATGATTATGTTGAATACGAAGGTAAAGACTCTTTTGTCTATCATAGTGAAGCCTCGGAAGAACTGTTGGAGAAACTTCATGAAAGGATGAAAAAGCAATGAAGGTATTCATATCCCAGCCAATGAAAGATAAGACAAAAGCAGAGGTTATGGCAGAAAGGGTAG
>Ga0123353_10000279_pt1 | contig 63092 bp, 53 predicted proteins | sample TergutLab28metaG_3_FD_92763 | JGI IMG/M metagenome (GOLD analysis project Ga0123353, IMG submission 92763) | Labiotermes labralis P3 segment gut microbial communities from Petit-Saut dam, French Guiana - Lab288 P3 | ecosystem: Host-associated > Arthropoda: Insects > Digestive system > Gut ... | reverse complement strand
CGGGTGTCGGCAATGCGGGTGTCGGCAATGCGGGTGTCGGCAATGCGGGTGTCGGCAATGCGGGTGTCGGCAATGCAGGTGTCGGCAATGCGGGTGTCGGCAATGCGGGTGTCGGCAATGCAGGTGTCGGCAATGCAGGTGTCGGCAATGCAGGTGTCGGCAATGCGGGTGTCGGCAATGCAGGTGTCGGCAATGCAGGTGTCGGCAATGCAGGTGTCGGCAATGCGGGTGTCGGCAATGCAGGTGTCGGCAAATTGAAATTATATTATCAGGACCCCTGCCATCTGACACGCGCTCTTGGAATTTACGAAGACCCGCGCCGCGTCATCGCGGCTATCCCGGGAATAGAATTGGTCAACCCGACTCAGGATGGCTCTATTTGCTGCGGTTTTGGCGGCGGTGTTCGCGCGGCTTTCCCTCAAAAATCGCTCGGCATGGCGGAAAGGGTGCATCAATTCGCGAAAAGTATGGGCAGCGGCGCGATTATCACGAATTGCGGCGGCTGCATGAAGAATATTATCGAAAGCGGTTACACGTCGGCAGAAGGACTTCCCGTTTATGATTTAGCGGAATTTGTTTCTATCGCCTGCGGGAACGCCCCCGTTGAAAGAGATGACATGAAACTGATTTACCTTTCCAACAAGGCGCTTTTGAAGTGCCTGACAAAATACGATTATGAACCGTATGGGGATTTGGCGCCCGTTTACGACCCTGATTTGAAATGATAAGGTTTTAATAAAAAAGAATGATTAAGACATTTTCTAAATCAATTTCAATCAATTTCAATTATCTTCAATCAATTTCAATTATTTTCAATCAATTTCAATTATCTTCAATCAATTTTATCAATTAATCAATTTTCCAAGTTGAACCAATCTTTAAAGGAATTATTAAAGGAATATTATGACAGAGATTACCCATTGGGCAGATGTCGCCTCGGAAGAAGCGATGGCGAAGAATGAGAAGAATGTGATTTCAACGGGCATTACGCCTTCCGGCCACATTCACATCGGAAATATGAGGGAAGTGCTGACAGCTGACGCTGTTTACTGTTCGATGAAAAGCAAAGGCGAAGACCCCGAATTTTATTATATCGCCGACAACTATGACCCGCTTCGCAAAGTCTATCCGTTTTTGACAGAGGAAGAATACGCGCAGCATGTCGGAAAACCGATTTCTGAAATCCCCTGCCCCTGCGGCCGGCACAAGAGTTATGCCGACCACTTTTTGGAGCCTTTTATCGCCGCGATGGGAACGCTGGGTATCCACCCGAAGATTTTGAAAACGGATGAGCTCTATAAGGAAGGTAAGTTCGTTGAGGCGATTCTGACGGCGCTGAAAAACCGCGATGTGATTGCGAAGATTTTGGAAGACGTGTCAGGTAAGGAAGTGACGGAAGATTGGAGTCCGTTTAATCCGATTTGCGATGGCTGTAAACGTATCAACAGCGCCAGAGTCACCGGCTTTGACGAAGCAGAAAAGACTGTCAGCTACGACTGTCCCGCTTGCGGCGCCTCCGGCAAGGTTTCGATGGTTGGCGGCGGCAAGCTGACTTGGCGCGTCGAATGGCCTGCCAAATGGAAAATTTTAGGCGTCACCGCTGAGCCGTTTGGCAAAGACCACGCTTCCAGCGGCGGCTCATACGATTCCGGTATTCTCATTTCCCGCGACGTTTTTAAAAATGAACCGCCTTTGCCGGTCATCTATGAGTGGATTATGCTCGGCGAAAAGGGCGCTATGTCTTCTTCTTCCGGCGTCGTCGTGTCCATTTCAGATATGCTTGACGTTGTTCCGCCCGAAGCGCTTCGCTTTTTGATTATGAAAACGCGTCCCGAGAAGCACATCAAGTTCGACCCCGGGCAGCCGCTTTTAACGCTTGTTGACGAGTATGAGCGCCTGCGGGACAAAGAGGACCCGACAGCGTTTGAAGAGAGAATCGTCGCCCTTTCTCAGTCAAAAGACGTGAAGCAGTCTAAGATTCCGTTTAAACAGATGGTGACAATTTATCAGGTGGCCGGCGGCGATTTGGACAAGATTGACGCGGTTGCCAAGCGTTCCGGTTTTGATGAGGACCCGGAAATGATCAACCAATTGGCGCGTCAGGTCGGGCTTTGGCTTGACCAATACGCCCCGCCTTTCGCTAAATTCGGCGTCAAAGACAGCGTCCCCGTTCAATCCGCCTCCTTGACCGGTACGCAGCGCGCCTTTTTGAACGCGTTCGCGGACCAACTGGACGCGGTGGACGCGGCAGGTGTGGAATTGGGGCCCGAAGATATTCAGCGCATCGTTTATGAAACAAAGGACGCCGAATCGGCCATTGCCGGAAAAATGGTACAATACGCAGGCGGCGAAATCCCGCCCGAAGAAATCGACACGAAAAATTTCTTCGCCGCCATTTACACCGCTCTTTTGGGGCAAACATCGGGGCCGAAAGCCGGCTGGTTCTTAACGTCGTTTGATACCGACTTTTTAGTCCAGAGATTCAGAGAGGCCGCGGCATACCGGCCTTAACCGTATCGGCTGACAGGAAATGCCGGCGAAAATATTGAACGGTACCGACAGAATTATTGATTGAAATTATTGATTGAAATTATTGATTGAAATTATTGACAGAAAACATTCTCACCGTCAAAACATTAAGGGAAAAATATGGCGCTCGACTCGCAAGATTTGGAAATCATTGAGAAATATACGCTTCAAAACGCTGTGAAATATGAAGCGGTGCCGCAGGAAAAAGCTGTTCTCGGAAAAGTTATGGGCATTGCGCCGCACTTGAGAAACCGCGTTCCGGAAGTGACGCTGGCGATTTTGGAAATTGCCGGGAATTTAAATAAAACCGCGCCGGACGCGTGGCGCCAAAGGCTGAGCGACATTGCGCCCGACCTTTTAGATGAAATTTCCGTTAAGAAGGAGCCGGGAAAAGGGCTTAAAGAATTGCCGGGCGTCGGTACGGGGCGCGTTATCATGCGGTTTGCGCCCAATCCCAACGGGCCGCCGACGATTGGCAGTTCCCGCGGCATGGTTGTCAATTCCGAATACGTCAAAATGTATGGCGGCCAATTTGTTTTAAGATTTGACGATACGGACCCGGACCAAAAGCGCCCGATGCTTGAAGCGTATGACTGGTATGTTGATGATTTCAAATGGCTCGGCGTGACGCCCGATTTGATTGTCAAGGCATCTGACCGCTTTGAAACTTATTACGAAATCGCCGAGCGGTTAATCGGCATGGGACACGCTTACGTTTGTTTTTGCGACGGCGAGGTTTTCAAGGGCTTAAAGGATAAAAAACAGGCTTGTCCGCACCGCGACGCGCCGCCCGAAGAAAATTTAAAGTACTGGAAAATGATGCTTGCCGGCGATTATGAAGAGCGTGACGCGGTTCTTCGGATTAAAACCGATATTTTGCACAAAGACCCGGCTCTTCGGGACTGGGGCGCTTTTCGCATTTTAAAGAAGGACCATCCCCGGCCGGAAATCGGCTCCAAGTACATCGTGTGGCCGCTCCTTGATTTTGAGGGCGCGGTGGAAGACCATTTGCTTGAAACGACGCACATTATCCGCGGCAAAGATTTGCAAGACAGCGGCAAGCGGCAGAAGTATATTTACGATTACCTCGGGTGGACTTATCCGGTGACGCTTCATTGGGGGCGTGTCAGTATTGAAGAGTTCGGCAAGCTCAGCACCAGCGGTATTCGCCGCGACATTGAGGCCGGCGTTTATTCAGGGTGGGACGACCCCCGCCTGCCGACGGTTCAGGCCGTTCGCCGCCGCGGTATTCAGCCGGAAGCCTTGAAGAAATTTATGATTGAAATGGGCGTCGGCGAAACCGATGTCAGCATGAGTATGGAATCTCTTTATGCCGAAAACCGCAAATTCGTTGACCCGACCGCGCACAGGATGTTCTTTGTCGCCGACCCCGCCGAATTTTTCATCGACGGTTATGAAGGCGGCATCGTCAAAGCGCCGCTTCACCCTTCACGGCCGGATATGCGCGAAATTAATACAGGCAGCACGGTCGTCGTGACAAAAGAAGACGCCGCCGGATTCGCAGTCGGCTCAAAAATCCGCTTAAAAGACCTCGGCAACGTCGAAATCACTTCGCTGTCGCCGCTGAACGCGAAATACATTGATAACTCAATGGATACCGTCAAAAAAGAGAAGATGAAAATCATACACTGGGCGCCGATTGACGGCGTCAAAGTTACCGTTCTCGGGCCCGACGGGAATTATTCAGGCATCGGTGAGCGCCGGATTACAGAAGAGTTGGATAAAGTCGTTCAGTTTGAACGTTTCGGCTTCTGCCGCATTGACGCGGTTGAGGGTAATGACGTAACGGCTTACTTTGCCCACAAATAAAGCGGAAACTCAAAACAAAGTTGAAACTCAAAGTAAAGCGGAAAACAGAGGCAAACCGATAACATAATAAGCCGATAAAACAACAAGCTGAACAATGAAGTAAAAAAACAACAAATTGAAATTTAATTCATTCAATTCGATTCATTTAATTATTATTTATTCAAGTTCATTATTTATTGTGGATTTATAGGATTTACAGGATTTACAGGTTTACAGGATTTATTCAGGATATTCAGGAGAAATCAATATGAAGATTTTAGTCAGCGATTCCCTCTCGCAAGAGGGTTTGACGATTTTAAAGGAAAGCGGTTTTGATGTTATTGTCGCGACCGGCCTTTCCGAAGACCAACTTGTTGAAAAGATTAAGGACGTTGACGCGCTCGTTATTCGCAGCGGCACACAGGTCACCGCCCGCGTTATTGAAGCCGCCGACCGTCTTAAAATTATCGGGCGCGCAGGCGTCGGTGTCGATAACGTTGACACGGAAGCCGCAACGAAGAAGGGGATTATTGTCTCCAACACGCCCGACGGCAACACGCTGTCCGCCGCCGAGCACACGTTTGCTATGCTGATGGCGATGGCTCGAAACATCCCTCAAGCCTGCGCTTCTCTTCGTTCCGAGAAATGGGAACGCAATAAGTTTACGGGCGTTGAACTCAACACCAAGGTTTTGGGCGTTGTGGGTCTTGGGCGCATCGGCGCTGAAGTCATTAAACGCGCGCAATCTTTCAATATGACGATTCTCGGTTTTGACCCGTTCGTTTCTGAAGAGCGCGCCAAATCCATGGGCGTGACTTTGGCAACTGTTGAGGAAATTTGCCGAAAATCCGATTTCATCACCGTTCACACGCCGCTTACGAAGGAGACAACAAACATCATCAACACCGATATGTTCAACATTATGAAGCCGGCCGCCCGTATTATCAATTGCGCGCGCGGCGGGATTATCAATGAGGATGATTTGGCACAGGCCGTGGAAAGCGGCAAAATCGCGGGCGCCGCCATTGACGTGTTCGTCGAAGAGCCGCCGCTTGGTTCAAACCTCCTCAAATCCGATAAAATCATCGTCACGCCCCACCTCGGCGCGTCCACTGTTGAGGCGCAGGTCAATGTGGCAATCGACATCGCTTATGAAATTATCAGCGTTTTAAACGGCGAAGGCGCGAAAAGCGCGGTCAACATCCCCTCTGTTCGCCCCGAAGTCATGGAAGTCATTTCCCCGTATGTCAGATTGGCTGAGACGTCCGGCAAAATCGCCGCCGCGCTCATCGGCTCCAGCTATGATAAAATCGAATTGGCTTACAACGGCGAAATCGCCGGAAAAGACGTCAGGACCGTTACGCTTGCCGCTCTTAAAGGCGCGCTTCAGGTGGCTGTCGGCACAGGCGTGAATTATGTCAACGCCCCCGGCCTTGCCAAGTCCCGCGGCGTTGAAGTGAGCGAAAAGAAGTCTGAAACCTCTGACGAATACGCGTCCGTCTTTACGGTTGTCGTTTCCGGCGGCGGCAAGTCCGCAACCGTTAAAGGAACCGCTGTCGGCAATGACATCAAAATCATCCAAATCGACAAGATCCGCGCCGATATTTATCCTTCCGCCCGTATGATTTTTGCCGACCACATCAACAAACCCAACGTGATTGGCCCGTGCTGTCAAATCCTCGGCGAAAACAACATCAACATCTCCGGCATGCAGGTCGGCTATGTCAAAATCGGCGAGCCGACAATCATGGTCATCAGCGTGGACAGCGATGTCCCCGAAGACGTATTAAAGAGACTGACAACCGTTGACGGCGTTTTAAGCGCAAAAATCGTCGCGGTTTGATTTTTCATGAATTTCTTGAATGAATTTCTTGAATGAATCAAAAGACATGGATTTCTCAATCCAAAAGGCCGGAAATCAAACCGGCCTTTCCGTTTTTTAAAAACGAATAAGATAATACGAAAATAAACCTTGAAAATAAATCGCTGAAATAAGCCGCGAAAAACGTTTTCCCTTTTCCCATAAAATCCGCCGGCGCCGTTTTCCGTTTTACATAAAATCTGACAGCGACGTTTTCTTGATTTTATGGTTTTCAAATGTGTCCCGTATGTCTTTTTCAAGCAGCTCGATTCTTTCCCGCGTGTATACCGAGACGCCGTATTTGATTGCGACTTCTTTGGAAACTTCGACGTATTTTCGGACGGCCCCTTCGTGAACGGTTAGGACGATGTTGCCGCCGCCGCATTTTTGACACGTTCCCGAAAGAGGGGGGCGCCTGTATTTTGTTTCGCATTTGATGCAGCGGAATGTTTGTTTTGAAAAGGCGCGCAGGTTGCCCATGATGTCGGGCAGGAAGTGGGACCTTAAGACCAGTTCGGCGACATCCGTTTCGTCGACGGCGCGGATTTTTTCGGCAAGCTTCAGCTGGGCCTCCATTTTGTCCGTCATTGTTTCAAGTGTTTTGTATGCCGAGAAGTCAGGGCCGCGCGCGATGTTTTTCGTGTCGTGCGTGAACATGAAGTTTTCATACTGGTTCGGCGTTTTCAGGCGGGCGCTGACCAAGTCCATGATTTTTGAAATTTCCGCGGGATTTTTGTATTCTTCCGCCGCCAAATAAAAAGCGTGAGGGTAGCGGGCACACATGTCGATGTTGTGCGCTTCTTTGTCGATTTCGTTCGGGTCAATCCGCGTTGTTAAGACGAGCGTCGCATCCATTTGCCCGCCGCGCTTGTCAGGCAGGTATTCGCGTGAGAAGTTCAGCAGGCCGTCTAAAAGCAGCATCACGCAGTCTTCGTCGCCGTCGCAGTTGCGGCGTTTGGAGGCGTGGAAATACGGATGCGCGTAGCCGACAGACGCTTTTGTGTAACCGATAAGCCGTCCCAAGACGCCGGCGGATGTGTGCGGCGCCAAACCGATGAGCATCGCGCCGATTAAGTCTTGCCGCGTTTCGCAGTTGTAGTACGGTTCTAATCCGTAATAGCGAACGAGCAGGTCATCCACGTAATGCGTTGTTTTCAGCAAATAGTCCATGCAGTCTTCTGAGACGACGAGGTCTTGAACGAACAGGCAAACCGTTTGGTCATCGTTTTTTAAGTCTTTGCCGTGAATGTCTTTTCGGTAACCCAGCTTTCTCAAATCATTCGCCGTGATGCCGAGTTCATCCGCGCGGATGTGTGTCAGCGGTATGTCGGACATGTCGTAGCGGACTGTTCCGTCTTTGAATATGTAAACGTCATGAAGCGCTCTTAAGATGCCTTTTTCCAGCGGCTCGGGCGTTTTTGACCGGCTCATCAGTTCTTTGACGCCTTTGATGAGCTCGAAGTTGTCACGAACGCCGAGTCTTTCGATGGCTTCTTTGTAGACCGAGCGGAATTCTATCGGCTTTTTGAGGCCGCAGACGGTTGTTTTGTCGCATTTCGGGCATTTCGGGTCCGGCGTTTCAATCCCGCAGCGCGGGCAAAACAGACGCTCCAGTGTGTGTTCGCCGCAGCCGCAGCGCCATTTGTGCGTTTCCCGCCCGCAGCGGGGGCAGACGCGCATGCCGATTTTAATCTCGAATTTGCCGGTGACGGCATTATGGTCTTCACGGTATTCCGATGCATCGATTAAGTTTCTCGTTTTTCCGCCGTGTTCGCCAATCGGGAACAGCACTTGCGCCGCCGGCGACATCTTACGCAGCGCCGACTTTTCGGGGCGTCCCATGCGGGCGCCGATACGAGACGGCGCGCGGGGCTTCACTGTCATGCCCGATACCAAACAAACGGCTTGGACGGTTGAGATGGCTGAGGCGGCTGAGGCGGCCGAGACGGCTGTCTCGGCGCCGCCTGCTGTGTCAGCACCACCTTCTGTTTCGGCCCCGCCTGCTGTCTCGGCCCCGCCTGCTTGTAATGTGTCTGAATTCCAAGGTTTTTGAATCCGCCCGCCCTCTTCCGATAAGCCGAAGGATTTCAAAACATGGCGGTACGGCGTTATTAATATCATTTTTTCGCCGTTTTCATCCGCTCGAACGATATGAAGCAGAAGAATGTTTTCAAGAAGCGTTTTTATTCCGGCTTCGGCGGCTTTGCAATAGGGAAGCGCCAAATATTCCTTCTCGGCGGGGTTTTGGTTTTCCTCATCATCCGCCGCCGGATTTTCCGCGTCGGTGTATTTGACGATCCTGCCGTTTTCGGCAATGAAAGACGCTAAATCTTCAAATTCTTCGACATACAAGTCATGCCAAAGATAGTTGTAATCGGGATGAAGCGGGATGCCTTTTGAAGCGAGAAGAAGTGCCTCCTCCTCTGTGATATGTTTCAATCTTTCAAACAAAGCAGGGTCTGCCGCCTTTTCTCCGCTCGCCGCCTTTTCTCCGGTTCCGGCTTCGGTTTCGGCTTTTGCGCATCCTGTCTCGTAATCGTAAAGCCACCATTCAAAACAGTAAGGCGACGGTATCAAAACGTGATTGTTTTCCAAGAAGTCACCGTAATTGAACAAGATTTCGCCGATGTCGATGATGTATTCTATATCTTTTTTTATTCTCAGGGCGATTTTTTCGTCATCGGCTCGTATGACGTCGCCGTTTTTTAAACGGACGGTCGGGCCTTCTATTGAATCTACCGCCGCCATTCCCGCGGCTTTTCCGGGGCGCTCGACTTTGAGTTGGGTGCCGTTTGTGATGAAGTCGTCTAAGATGAACATGGACGCGGGGTTGATTCCGGCGGCGGCGAATGATGTTGCGCGGGATCGGCCGTATCTGAGGCGAAATCCGCCTTCGCGGGACGGGTGGGAAAAGAGGGGTCTGCCGGCGATTAAGTCTTGGATGTATTTGTTTTTCGGTTTTACTTTTAATGCCGACGGCCTTGGTTTTACGGCAGCGGCGGGCTCGGCGCCCTCTTCGCCGTCTCCGGTTTTCGCGCCGGCGATGAGTTTGTCCAAGAAACCCCAGCCGTCGATTTTCAGGATGTCGACGTGTTTTTTGACTTTGGGCGCTTTGAGAATCATGCCTTCGGCAATCACAAGCGCCATGCCGCCTCTTAAACGGTTTCCGGGGATTTCGGGCATGTTTCTGTACCCTTCCACTTCAGCGTCTTCTGTCGCGTCGCCGTCAACGCAAACGGGGCAGTTTTCCACAATCAAACGGATTTCGTCATCCGTTGGCGAATATTGGAGGGAGGCGGTTCTTTTGTAAATTCTGATTTCTTCGGCGTACCGCTCTACCAGCTCTTTTCGCGGTTTGAAACGGTCAAGGCCGATGCTGCGGCGAACGTAGTCGCCAACCAAAACGGAAAGCGCTTGAGCGGTTCCGCCGGCGCTTCGTATCGGGCCGGAATAGTAGATTTTTAAATATTCCGTGCCGTCGGCGTTCTTATCAATTTTAACTTCGGCAATCCCTTCAATCGGCGCCGCCACGACGCCTTCTGTGATAACGGCCATTGAAACGCGAATCGCGGCGTCAACAGCGTCTTGTTTTTTTGTGATGCCGCCGACTTTGCCTTCGGCAATTTCCTTGCCGATTAATAGAGCGGCTTCCTCACGGTTCTTGCCTTCTTCTTCCATCTCGCGAAGGCGGCTCGCGACGCCTTTGACCCCGATTAAATTTTCAACGCGGTCAGCCAAGTCTTTGGCAAGCGGGATTTCGACATAGGGACGCGGGTCCTCTCCTCTGGAACGGGCGTCATTCGCGATCTCCATCTCGTTGTGAAGTTTTTCTTCCAAGAGGGCGAAATACGCCTGCATGGCTTCGCTTTGCGCCGGTTTTTTTTCCATGGTTTGACCCGCTGATTCAAAACAGATTTTTTTCTTAATTAGTTTCGCAATAACTTATTATGTTCTTTTGTTTCGTTATAACTCATTTTGTTAATTAGTTTCGTTATAACTCATTTTGTTAATTAGTTTCGTTATAACTCATTTTGTTTTTTTATTTCGTTATAACTTATTTTGTTCTTTTGTTTCGTTTAACATTTGCTTCGTTAAACGTTGTTCCGTTTACTTCCCTCTTCTCATTTTGGAAGCCATCATCACTTGGAAAACGATTGTAAAGAAGATGAGGAGAGCGCCGGCGATGATTAAGCCCTGGCCGATTTGGTTTAACCTTTCGCTTGTGTTCAATACCATGAGCAGGAAACCGCCGCAGATGATGGCGAGGTTGACGATGTTAATTGTCCTGATGGTTTCATTGATTTTTTTATTGTTCGACCTGTTTCTCAATTTCGCTTTTTTTTCTTCGTTCATTCTGTTACCTCTCCGATTACTTTTTTGATTTCGCTGATTTCAAGTCCGCCTTTTCTTAAGATTTGGGGCGGGTTGACGGTTAAATCAATGATGGTTGACGGAATTCCAAGCTCTGTCTTTCCGCCGTCAATGAGTATGTCAATTTTTCCGCCCAGATTGTTGTAAACATCTTCGCCGGACCTCGGCTCGTCTGTTCCCGATAAATTGGCGCTCGGGCAGGCCAGCGGCCCCGTCAGCCGTACCAGTCCGAGAGGGACGGGGTGGGCGGGGATACGAAGGCCAACGGTTTCTTTGCCGGCCGTTACTTTGTCGGAAATTTCTTCCTTTTTCTTAAGGATCATTGTCAGCGGCCCCGGCCAGAATTTTTCTGCCAAAAGGCGGGCGGAGTCGGGAATGTCAGATGCCGCTTTTCCCATGTCCTCGACCGCGCCAAGCAATATACTGAGCGGTTTTTCAGGCGGTCTGCCCTTGATTTGATAGATTTTCAAGACAGCCTCTTCGTTAAAAATGCTCGCGCCGATACCGTAAACCGTTTCCGTCGGAAAAGCGGCGGTTTTACCGTTTAACAGAGCCTTCGCTGTTTCCGAAATCATTGCGTCAAGAGCATCAGGTTCCGTGTCCGGTCCGACTTTGTAAATTTTCGTTTGAATCATAAGTGACCGCCTTTTTGAATAATTTGGACGAGAAAATGTGATACGGGATAATAATACGGGATAATAATACGGGATAATAATACGGGATAATAATACGGGATAATAATACGGGATAATAATATGGAATCATAATACGGGATAATAATACGGGATAATAATATGGAATCATAATATGGAATCATAATATGGAATCATAATACGGGATAATAATATGGAATCATAATATGGAATCATAACATGGAATCATAATATGGAATCATAATATGGAATCATAATATGGAATCATAATATGGAATAATAATACGGGAAAATGTGGGAAAATGTGGGGAAATACGGGATTATTGTCCCGTATTGTATCTCAAAACCGCGACGATTCCGCCGAAAGCCGACATCAGCTGGTTGCCTTCGTCAAAATCGGTGGAGATGAAATGGACGGCGGCGTTGGATTTGTCAGACATTTCCGACAGTTCGTCAACGACGTCGCGGATTTCGATTTCGTCTTGTTCCGCGCCGCATTTGAAGCAGTGGCCCATGTTCGGGACGTGTTCCCCGGGGCGCCATGTTCTTGTTTTTTGGTTCAGTTCGCCGCAGCTCGGACATGTGGATGTCAGTCTTTCGGCGCGGAGGTCTTCTGAGAGGATGAGCATTTCAACGGCGTTGATTTCTAAATTGGCGCGAACGCTTTTTTCGCCGTAGGAGGCGCGGCCGGATTCGGCGATTAATTCTTTGAAGAATTGTTTCATGATGGTTTTTTGTTCCATCAGCTCTAAGTCCGCGAGTTTTTCGCCGGCGGCGTTGACGAGTTCGTTTAAGCCGGATTCGTCGGTGTAGGCGATGTCAAACAAGCCGAGGACTTTTTTCGCGAGTTCGTGGTGGAAGAATTCGCCGTCATAGAATTCTTCTTTTGTCGGTGACGGGCCGCCGATTAATATGCCTTTGAATTCTTTCGGTTCTACCGCTAAGAATATTTCACTGGCGGCGTCGCCGATTCGTTTGTAAAATTCGTGAATGGCAATCAATCTCAAGCTTTGGAAACGTTGCGCGCTTTGACCGCCTTTGCGCTGCTTTCCCGGGACCGTTGAGGTCAGGCGGCGATGCGAATCGATTTTTTTGCCCACAAGCGTTCCGATGGTGGCTTCTCTTCTGTCCATGACGAGAAGGCCAAACGTTCCTTTTTCTTTGAGCATATATTCCAGCGGCTCGAGGTAAAATTCTGAGTTGCAGTGGTATTTGTAGGTCACAATCGGCTCGGGCGGATTGACGACATAACTTTCCATGCTTGTTTTGTTGGAGCCGACATCAACCGCTCCCGTGAAATAAACAATCCCGTTCTCGGGCACTTTGTCCAAATATCTCAATCGTGAAAGAAGAGAGTCAATCGCCCCCTGAACATTGGTTTTGGTCATTTTGGACTTAATGTTTGCCGCTTGGCTGTGCTCTTCGCGCAAATCTGCCGTGACGTCCGATATTTGCTTATCGGGCGGGATGTAAAGGGCAACCAGTTCCGTGCTTCTCCCTTTCTTGTCACGGAGAATCTCAAGCTTCTTTTTGAATTCGTATCTGTCATGCGCTGACGTTTCTGCCATAATAAATGTACTCCGGTATTCATCGCGTAAACGGTTTGACTCGGTTCTCGGTTCCATTCGGTTCCTTTTCGGTTCCGTTCGGTTCCATTCGGTTCCATTCGGTTCCTTTCGGTTCCTTTTCTTTATCTTTGGGTTTTCCGGGAAGCCTTTTCCTTTCAGCTTCTTTGAATCTGTCTACCGTTTACGAAATATTTTAGTTTCAAATTTGAATCAAATTATTGTTTTGAATTTGACACTTAAAAGAACTCATAAATTATAAACTAATCTCATGGAGACTGAAAGAAAGCTAAAAGACAGTTAAAAGAAAGCAAAACGTGTCTTTTCAGTCTTCCGTTTATAATGATGATTATATTAATGAGAATAAGTCGCGCGCCGCATTTTCGTCTTTCGTCCGCTTCGCTCCCGAAAGCCGAAATTGCGGTCGTACCAGAACTTTTCAAGGAATAAGAAAAACGAAACACCCCTTTCTTCAAAAAAATAAGAAAAGGGAACGCCCCTTTTCCCGAAACTTATCTTTCAGGTTTTAAAAAAGCGGCGTTCAGGTTTTGAATATTACGAAAATTGGTGTTTCATTTTTTCTTCTCTTTTAATCCCTAAAACCGACCGTTCATTACGAATTCCGGTCTGAGCGCAGCGAAGAACGGAATCGGAATGAACGGCTATTATCATCATTTGCTGATGCAGTTGCATGTTTATAGTCAGTTTTTGTAGTTTATTGCCGGTTTTCATTGTCAGTAATATTGTCAGCTTATAATGATGATATTGATGAGAATAAGTCGTGCGCCGCATTTTCGTCTTTCGTCCGCTTCGCTCCCGAAATCCGAAATTGCGGTCGTACCTGAACTTTTCGATGACTATTCATCAATAAAATAAATGCAGGTATTCGCCGTAACCTTCTTTTTCAAGGTCGGCGAGGGGTATAAACCTTAAAGCCGCGGAATTGATGCAGTAGCGCAAACCGCCCCCTTCCGCCGGGCCGTCTTTGAAAACATGGCCTAAGTGGGAATCGGCGCTCTTACTTCTGACTTCAACCCTGCGCATCCCAAAAGACGTGTCTGTTTTTTCGGTTACGGCTTCGCCGTCAACCGGCTTGAAAAAAGAAGGCCAACCGCAGCCCGAGTCAAATTTATCCATAGAGGTAAAAAGAGGTTCGCCGCCGACAATATCTACATATAAGCCGACTTCCCGATGGTTGTTGTATTCACCTGTGAAAGGACGTTCAGTTGCATTGTTTTGTGTGACTTCATATTGCAGGGGTGTTAACTTTCTCAGCAGTTCTTGCAGCTCTTGTTTGTCAGTCTGTTTGTCAATCCGTTCGTTCATCCTTTCCGCTCTCCCGTCTCGGCAGCTTTGACAAATCCACATGGCAATAACCGCTCGGATTCCTCTCTAAAAAGTCTTGATGAAAATCTTCAGCGGGGTAAAAACAGGTTAACGGCAAAACCTCTGTGACAATGGGTTTTTCATATTTTTTCTGTTCTTCCTCGACAGCCCGCAATATGATTGCCTCATCCTCATCCTCATTCTCATCCCCCTCCTCAGAACCGACATAGTAGATTCCTGTGCGGTATTGCGTTCCCATATCGCCGCCCTGGCGGTTTTTGGATGTAGGGTCAATTGTTTTGAAGTATTCGGAAAGCAACTCTCCAAGCGGCAACATTTCGGCATCATATTTGATGTCAACAGCTTCCGTATGGTTGGTTTCGCCGCTGCAAACGGCATTATAATCAGGATTTACAGTATGACCGTTCGCATACCCGCACTGCGTGCGCGCGACACCGGGAAGCCTTCTGATATAGGCCTGCGTTCCCCAAAAGCAACCACCCGCCAAAACAATACGAGAGAGTTTGTCTTCATCAAATGTTATTCCTTTATTCGGATTATCGGGCAGCCTCATCGAATCACCTTTTTATCATCACAATTTCACAATTATCATCACAATTTCACAATTATCATCACAATTTCACAATTATCATCATAATTTCAGAATTATCGCAATTATCATCACAATTTCACAATTATCGCAATCATCATCATTATTTCACAATTATCATTATTTCACAATTATCATCACACAGCACGCAACGATTGGTTGATTGTCAAGTTCTGCATTCAGTCAATACTGTTAAAAAAAAGAACGCCCCGACTGAGATTCGAACTCAGGTCGAAAGCTCCGGAGGCTCTCAGGATATCCCCTACCCTATCGGGGCAAATGATTATATGTTGTTTGCAATCGCTTGAAACCGTTTGCAATCGTTTTTCGTTTTCTTTTGCGGAATAAATCAAAAAAAACGGTCGTTTAAAAATTAAAGCTAAGATTAAAGATTAATGATTAAACGGCCGTCAAAATCAACGTCCCGACTGAGACTCGAACTCAGGTCGAAAGCTCCGCAGGCTTCCAGGATATCCACTACCCTATCAGGACACGCTGAGAAACACAATAGATACGCTTCACATATAAACCTTCTTCTTAAAAATTGCGCCCACCGCTTCGGTTGCAATTTCCCGGGCACGAATCGTAATTTGACGATTTACTTCCGTTATATATGCCTAAATATTCTATTGAATAGCATCGTAGAAATATTTATATTGGTTCACTAAATAATAAAAATTACTGATTAAATCTGCCAAAAAAGGCCGTCTTCGTTCCAATGGTGACAACATGGTGTCTGACATGATATCCTCTCTCTTCCCCGCGAAAAAAACGCGCGGCTTGCGTCACCGCATATATATATATATATATATTAAACATACCTGAGCACTGGGCGCCGCTTTTTTTTGACAGTTGTAACAGCGCCGGTAATGTTGACAACCCTGCCGGTTTTTATTGTAATTGTAACACTTTCAAGCCAACCGGCTTTTTTTCTTTCATTTCTTTCATAACAGATGTGAATAAATGAAATTTTACAATTGTATTTAAATGAAATTTTAAATTTTTCCCTTAAAAATAGAATGTGTGGAGATAAAACATGCGAATCAAAGATAATAAAATATTATTCATACTGCTCACGGCGGTGATTGCTTTGGCGATAGCGCCGATGTTTTCAATTCCGGCGGCGGCGGATGATCATACTGTTGTCATTTGGGATGGACTGAGTGTCAGTGACATCAATGATGCTATTCAGGCTGGTATTAATATCGTAAGTGCGAACGGTGGCGGCACTGTTGCCGTCGTCGGCAGTAAAACCAATGCGGGTCAAACGATTTACCTAAATATCCCCGGAAATGTTCATGTCCTCTGGCAAGCCGAATATGCAGGTACTTTGAACACAGGTGATAATGAGACGAATACGCTTATTTATGTCGAGAGTAGCAGCTGGGGTTCTTTCGAGGTTGCTGAGGGCAGTGATATTAAACTCAATGTAAATGATGGAGGTTACGCTCTCTATATTAATGGAGTTAATGCTTTTGTTACCGGCGGCAGTGTTTCAATTAATACTCAGTTGGTCGGCAGTGCTATATATTATGTCTCTGGCGAATTAACGATGACAGGGGGTATTGTTTCAATAGATTCTCTGATGGGCGGCAGTGCTATTTGCGCAAGTCCTTTTTTGACGATAGCCGGTGGAACGATTACGGCAAATCGTGCTACCGCAATTGATTTCCGGGGGCCCTCTATGAAGATGTCTGATGGCAGTATTTCAGCCACAGGAGGTGGGAGCAAAGGGATTGATATGAACGGGTCTAGTATGCATTCAATGCTGAGGATGACCGACGGCACAATATCTGTCTCTGGTGGCGGGTTGCCTGCAACAGCTATACACGGCAATTTCACAAGTATAGGAATATTAGGTGGTGCTGTTAACGCCGGTACAGGTGACTATGCCATTTTTTTGGATGGCACTTCAGGGGTGGCTTATCTGCCGGGTACTGTTACTGGCAATATTGGGATATATGATCTTAGTAGCTTTGTTGTCGAGGTGGCGTCCATAACAGTTAATCCGTCTTGGCATGGCACTGATACCGATATGACCTATATACTCGGAGGCGGTATTGCTAAATGGGATATTCGTAGAGGAATGTCAGATACACACTACATTATTGAATTTTTTTACATTCATCCCGACTTTGGTGCCATACAACATGGAAGCTTAATATGGGGGTGGAGCAATGAGCCGGCAGCGGTTATTGATTTCGCTACTGACAAACTCTCAGGGCTTGTGCCTGACGCAGCATATACCGTTAACACAGTCGCTTATACCGCCGACACCAACGGCAATATCGCAATAGACGCGGCTTGGTTTGACACGACTGTCAACATCGTAAAAAGCGGTGTCGGGTCGAACAGTGACAGCGATCCGCAGACCCTTCCGATACCGGCGCGCCCGTCCGCCCCGTCAGGTGTCGGCAAGATCGATACCACAGGCGGCGCTAATAACGGCGCAATCGACGGCGTTGACAATACTATGGAATATAAAATCAGCAGCGAAAGCTCTTGGATTTCCATAAGCGGAACGTCGGTAACGGGGCTTGCTGCAGGTACTTACAACGTACGCTACAAAGCCACAGCAAGCTCTTTTGCCGGATTACCGACCGCGAATCTTGTGATTGCCGCAAGCTCTGTCACCTTATCAGGAACGGCGACTATCGACAACACATCGCCTGTGATAGGCGACGTGCTGACAGGCTCCCTTGTCTCCGGCAACAACGTGGGAACGCTAAGCTATCAGTGGAAAGCGGACGGCAACTCCGTTGGCACAAACTCCGACACCTACACCGTCGTTTTGGCCGATTTAGGCAAGGCGATAACCCTTGAAATAACATCGGACATGGAAACAGGCGCGCTCATAAGCGCGGCGACGGCAGCCGTCGCGAAAAAAGCGGCACCTGCCGCGCCGTCAGCGCCGACAGTAAGCGGTACGCCGACTGAAGACAGCATTACGCTGACCGCCAACGCCCTTCATGAATTCTCAATAGACGGGGCGATATGGCAAGAAAGCAATGTGTTTACCGGCCTGACACCCGAGACCGATTATACGTTCTATGCACGAATCGCTGAAACCGATGACACATTAGCTTCGGGAGCAAGCCAGCCGAGCGCGACTATTACAACGGCGTCAAGCGGTTCAAATGGCGGCAACGGCGACGGCAGCACCGGCGACGGCAACAACGGCAACGGTAGTGGTAGCGGTAGTGGCAGTGGTAGCGGCAGTGGCAGCGGCCAAGCTACTATAAATAACGGCGGTTCTTCATCTGCCGGTTCAAACCAGACTCAGCAATCTCCGCCCGCTCAATCACCGCCCGCTCAATCTCCGCCCTCTTCAACCCCATCCGGCGGTTCTAATGAAAACGCTTCGGCAGGAAGTAACGGTTCCGTGAACGCGGGGACGGGTTCAGGAAACGATGCGGAAGGCGCAAATCAGACGACGTCAGGCATTTTGGGCAGCATACGGTCGGCTCTCAACGCAGTCGATTCTTTCATCGCCTCGACAATACAAAAAATGTTGGCCGTATTGGGATTGTAAAGAAAAGAATTGTGTAAATTTAGAAAAAAAGAGTGGACGGGACGGCGGGTTTCGCCGTCCATGTCCGCCGGTTTCATTTTTATTTTTTTATATTTTTGCGTTTTTGAAAAACAGATTAACGATTGAAACAATAAAGGAATGCGGGGTTCCCGGAAAAAATGACCCGCCGCCGTTCTTTGAATATTGCCGGCAAAGCGCTTAATTTTCATTTTTCTTACGTTTGCCGATTCCGAGGTATACCTTGATTTGCTGTAAATGCTGGACAACGTGAATAATAGAAAGCACGACGACGGCTCTGGATGCCACGCCATGCAAACGGCCTATTCCGGTGCCGCCCATGTCGTTAAAATACGGGACGATTGCAAAGAAACCGGTCACGATTGAAAGACTGAAAACAATGAACAAGAGCGTTTCTATGATGAGTTTTCCTTTGAGCGCTTTGTTAAACTTTCTCGCCATGAAAGATTTGGCGACGGTTTCAATCCATATTCTGTGAATGTAGAGGTGAACGGCAAAAATCAGAGCGCAAGCGATTCCGACGAGGATGTGACGAATAGCGCCGCCGGTGCCGTCCCATTTCAATAAACAAAGGATTAAAAAAACCGTCATTACAATGTTCATGATTATCTTGGTGTGCCGGTTGCTCAACAAAGAGTTCATTTTCTTCCATCCTTAAAAATATAAAATAACAATGAAGCTGTATTTGAAGCTGTATTTGAAGCTGTATTTGAAGCTGTATTTGAAGCTGTATTTTGAAGCTTTATTAAAGCGGAGTGTTTTTCCTTTACTTCTCCGCTTCCGCTTCTTCCAATTTTTCGATCAGTCTCGGGATAACGAGGTCTGCCGCGCCTTCCACGAACTTAATGCTGCCGACAACCAAGTGGCCGCCGCCGTTGACACCGCTGCCGATCAACTCTTCGCGAAGTTCGCGAACGATTTGCGGGATGTTCATCAACACTTTCTTGGAGCGGATGACAGCGAAATCGGGGCCGAGGCCGAGGGTAATGACAGGTTTGTCGGGGTATCGTTGGTTGCACATGATGTCGTGGATTTCGCCTGAGGTCTTGCCGGGCGGGGGGAAGGTGAATTTGTGGGCGAATTTTTCAACGTCGATTGTGTTGAGGAACGCGCCGCTCTTGAGTTCGGTCATCTTCACATTCGGGAGGCAAACTTCAAGCTGGCCTTTGATCATACTGTCCGCCTGCTCGCAAAGCATGTCAATCAGGCGAAGATGCGTGTCATGGTCGCGAAGGTCTAAGATATCGTCAATAATTCCGACGCCGCTGCCGAATTTAAGCCAATATTGCTCATAATCCAAGGACAAAGCCATCTTTTTGAGATGCTCCAAGGGATAACGGTCGGCAACCATTGCAATGTACTGCGCGCATTCGGGGGAGTCTGAGCGGTCGCCAACGCCCGCGACAGCCGCCAAATGAACGATCTCATCGCTCACTTCGGGGCGAATCATACGGGCGACTTCCGTGCACAACATGCCGGCTGTCAGGCCGAAATCGCCGCCGACTTTGTACGGATTGACGTGCGCGATTAAGTATTCATCAGCGATATCGTCGGGGTGGTGGTGGTCAATCACAACAACATCCATGCCGTACACCCGCGTGTGCTTGTACGCCGGCACATCCTCTTCCGTTGAGCCGTTGTCCACCATCACAATCAGAGGCATGGGTTGGCCGAAACGGATTTCATCTTCAACGGCAAAGGAGACATCTTTGACAACATCAGGCAATTCGTAAAACGGCGCCTTTGACGGCGACCGCCTGTACGCGCGGTACTCAGCGTCGGGACCGCCCGCTTCGCGAATAAGCGGCAAAATAGCGCGTTCAATCGCAATCGCCGATGTAATGCCGTCAGCGTCGGCGTGGTGTCTTAAAATAATCGGCCGAGACCTGAAAATCGCTTTTCTGATTTCTTTGGCGGCTTGAAGCATGGCGGGCTTTAATTTCTCAAGCACCTCGCTGTTCACCAAAAACGGCAGGTCATGCGCCGACGCCCTTTCATCCGTTGCCGCTTCAATCTTTGAAATCAAAATTGCCGCTTCATCCGCCGGCAGCGGTTTTAAACTCAACAGCTCAATCTGAACAGCGCCGTCGCGAATATTGACTTCGCCGACCGCCAAAACCGCCATGCCGGCGATGATCTCAGGATAAGACCGCTGTCCGGCGGTTGAGAACCCGGCGCAAGGCACTTGTCCGGTATCATCAGAAATCGTAAAAATCGTCGGTCCGCCGGTCTGCTTGACTTGAAGCACTTCGCCCGCCAACTTCACCGTCTTGCCGTTGTCGCGGGCGGTAATGTCGACCACCGACGTCATCGGAAACTCCTTTTCCACTTCAATCAATTCATACTTTGCAGGCCTCTTCGGAATCAAATCCAACTTAACGTCGCGCCCGGCGCGGGTAATATTCTTAATTTGAACAACAATTTCATCACCTTTCGCAAGCGACGAACAGAGAGCGTCAAAATTCTTCTCATGAAGAAGCCCTTTAATGCCGTCATTGAGCTTCACAAACGCGCCGAGATTCTCAACCGTCCCGTCAACAACGCCGATATAAAGCTTACCGGTTGCCAAATCAGAGTAATCGCAGGCATTATCCAGCTTATGAACACAGCCGGAAGAAAGACAGGCGTTACAGATTTCTTCGCCATTATCATTGAGGTAAGGAATCCCTTTCCCGCATCGAACGCAATGATAAAGTTCACCTTTCCCGCGGCATTCCGCGCATTTCTCCTTCTTCTCATAAATACCTGAGCCGCTGCAGATATCGCAAACGCCGCTCACGAACGAGCCGATATTCTTCTCAGAAAGGTCCATCAAATTGACGGACTTCGGTTTTCCTGTGCCGACAACGCCGCTGCATTTCGGGCACGGCCCGGTTTCCGTAATGTTGAAACCCTGGCCATAACAATTGGGACATTTTTCACTCATGTTTTTCACTGAAAATAGAAAACGGATTTTAGATATAAACTATTGCCAATAAAATAAAAAAAAGTGGAAATAAAAACGGAAACGAAAAAAACAAACAAAACATAAAACCGAGCAGAAAAAAACAAACAAAAACATAAAACCGAGCAGGAAAAAACAAACAAAAACATAAAACCGAGCAGGAAAAAACAAAAAAACATAAAACCGAACAGGAAAAACAAACAAAAACATATAACCGAGCAGGAAAAAATAAACAAAAAATATATAACCACCTCCATTTTCGAATTTGGGCGATGCGAAGCAGCGCACAAATGCGAAAATGGAGATTTCTGCCAAAAATAACAAGAAATATAAACAATATTTTTTTTGAAAAAAACAAGATGAAAAGAGACGAAAAGAGACAAAAAGAAGAACCAAAAATAAAAAAAAGAAGAACCAAAAATAAAAAAAAGAAGAACCAAAAATAAAAAAACGAAAAAAAGTAACGCAATGGGTTACCGCAAATAAAACAAAACGGGATGAAACTTTTCAGACTTTACGCCACCAAATGTGCGCATACAACCCGTCTTCCGGCAAAACGACCCCTTTCCCCGCCACCGCCTCCAACTTTTCCTCTATATAATCGGCCACCATCTTGATTTGCCAATCCTCTGTCGCCGCCAACCTGTCTTTGTATTCATCCAGCGCGTCCTCAAACGTTTCGTAGAAATGCGAATCTTTCAGCGGCAGAACTTCCAAATGCGCGTAAATGCCTGCCTGATACAACGCGTTCCAAACCAAATCCGCCAGCGGCCTTCCGTAATACTCTTCGCCGTGCAGTTTTGTCCAAAGCGCCTCATTGACGCGCCCCCACGGCGGGTCGATAAGGAACCAAAAAATGTGCACTTCTTTATTGCACACCGCGTTCATTTTAAGCAGCGCGTCTTTTAAATCGGGAACCGACAGGGCGAAAGAGGAAACAACGTAATCAAACGTCCCAATCTCATCAGGACAGACCTGTTCCCACACTTTTGAGACAATCGGAATGTCGGCGTCAACGCCTTTCATCTTCTTGTATTCCAAAAGAGCCGCCTGCATCGGCGGCGCCGGCTCAACAACCGTTACGCGACAGCCTGCGGCGGCGAGCGGCACGGCAAGCGTCCCCGGCCCCGCGCCGATATCAAGAACCGTTGAACCGGCGGGAAACGAAAGACGAGCCAGTTGGTCAAAAACGCGCCCGACATTGCCGCGCATTAAACTTTCAGCCATGCGGTCAGTGTTTTTCTGAATCGAAAAACGTTGGGCGCCTGTTTGATAATTCGTCATTTGGGCTTGTTTGGCACAATGCTCATTCCATTCACGGTTCGCGTCGTTCATGTCTTTTTAATTCGTTTACAAGTTTAATTCTTTTTTGCTGAATTCCAAAAGTTTGAGGAAGTCATATGGATGCATATGGATGCATACGGATGCATACGGATGAAATCTACATTGCTGAAATCCACATTATGTCATACACATAGATGATTATCTATATCGACAGTTATAAATATCAAAGGGCGGATAAGATATTGATACTTATCTATGTATGTAATAAAGGAATAAATGAAAAGGAAAAATCAGATGAATTTGATGACTTACTCAACCGCCGAATACGCTTTACTTTTCAAAGCGCTGTCTGACGAAACGCGTTTAAAAATATTAAATATGCTGTCGGGCGCTGAACTCTGCGCTTGCCATCTTTTAGAAGCGTTCAACATAACGCAGCCGACCCTTTCCTATCACATGAAAATTTTAACGGAGTGTGAATTGGTTTTTGCCAGAAAGGAAGCGTCATGGATGTTTTATACGCTCAATGAAGAAAAAATCGCGTCAATTGCCGCTCTTTTAACCGGTATCGTGCCGGACGCGCCCGTTGCTCCCGATGCGTCCATCGCGCCCGCGGTATCCGTCTCGGCCGCGGCTACAGCCGCGCCCACGAACAACGAATCCGGGAATCGCTGCTGTAAAAAATAAACGGAATAATAAACGGAATAATAAACGGAATAATAAACGGAATAATAAACGGAATAATAAACGGAATAATAAACGGAATAATAAACGTAAAAAATAACTGAAAAATAAACAGAGGAAATTTTATGGACGACATTATCGAAAATGTAAAAGATTATTACGGGAAACAATTGCAAAGCAAGAACGACCTCAAATCCGGCGCATGCTGCTGTTCTGAAACCCCGCCCGCGCCGATTGGAAATATTTTGCCCCTGATCGCCGATGAAATCAAAAATAAATTCTATGGCTGCGGGTCGCCTTTGCCGCCTTTATTGGAAGGGATGACCGTTCTGGATTTGGGCTGCGGAACGGGCCGTGACGTCTATATCGCGTCTAAACTTGTCGGCGCCACGGGGCGCGTTATCGGCGTTGACATGACGGCGGAGCAGATACAAACCGCGATGAAATACAAGGAAGAACAGCGGAAACGTTTCGGCTTTGAGGTGTCCAACGTTGACTTTTATCAAGGGTATATTGAGGATTTGAAATCCCTCGGCATTGAAGACGAGAGCGTTGACGTGGTCATCTCCAATTGCGTCATCAACCTTTCGCCGTCAAAAGAGCGGGTGTTTCGGGAAATATTCCGCGTTCTTAAGCCGGGCGGTGAACTGTTCTTTTCTGATGTTTTCGCTGACAGACGCATCCCTGAGACGCTTGCCGCCGATCCCGTGCTTCGCGGGGAGTGTTTGGGCGGCGCGCTGTATATCGAGGATTTTCGCCGGCTCATGGCGGCGTGCGGCTGGCTCGATTTTCGCTACGCCGGAATCCGCGGCCTTCATTTGACCGGCGGCGAAATCGAGGAAAAAATCGGGTTCGCGTCGTTTTCATCGCGCTTGGTCAGGGCTTTCAAACTTGATGATTTAGAGGACATTTGCGAAGACTACGGGCAAACCGCCTGCTATGACGGCAGTATTCCGGGTCACCCCCATTTCTTTGATTTAGATGACCATCACCGCTTCTTCACGGGCAAACCCATGTTGGTGTGCGGAAACACAGCGTCAATGGTCTCAAAGACGCGTTACGGCAAGGCATTCAAGGTGACAGGCGACAGGTCAGTGCATTACGGCGCGTTTGCCGGCTGCGGCGGGGACGCGGCGAGAAGCGGCGGCAATTCATCGCAGACGGGGACAGGGACGGGGACGGGAACGGGGCCTTGCTGCTGATATGACCATTTTGTCTGTGAAAAAGGAAATGAAATCAAGAGACGCGAAACAAGAGACGCGAAACAAGAGACACGAAACAAGAGACGCGAAACAAGAGACGCGAAACAAGAGACGTGAAACAAGAGAAGCGAAACAAGAAAGGTAAATAGGAGACTGATTTAAAACATGAGCAACAAATCCGATGACGTTTTGAAATCTTTTAACGGCGGCTTTTACTGTTCTCAGGCCGTGTTATCAACATACAGCGAAGATTTGGGACTGGACAAAGAAACCGCTTTGAAAATATCCTGCGGTTTTGGGGCCGGCATGGCGCGTCTAAGCTCGACATGCGGTGCGGTGACGGGGGCGTATATGGTCATCAGCCTGAAACACGGGAGCTGCATGCCGGCCGACAAAGAAGCCGTAGAGAAAACATTTGCGCTGATGCAAGAATTTGACAAGCTTTTTGCAAAAAAACACGGCACGACAAACTGCCGTGAACTCTTGGGCGTAGATTTAAGGCACGGCGACCCCGTTCTTGCCGGCCGGCAGGTCAAAGACCTTTGCCACATCTTCGTGAAAGACGCCGCCGAAATTTTAGAAACCGTTTTGAAGAACGACGAAAGGGCGGTGTGACAATGCCTTGTTCAAATGTGAAAGAGTGCGCTTGCCCCAAAACGTCTTGCCCCAACCACCGCCAATGCTGCGCCTGCGTGATAAAACATCGGGAGACCGACAGCTTGCCGTATTGCCTGTTTCTTGACAACGACGGGGACAAAAGCATGGAAAACCTGTACCGGAAGCTGAAAGAACGGTTTGACAAAGAAGACGTTTGACAAAGAAAAAGTTTGACAAAGAAGACGTTTGACAAAGATAAAGTTTGAAAATAATGAGCGTAAAAGACCGGCGGCGGTATGGGAAAAGAGGAATGAACGCCCCGCCCGAAAACATCGAAAAAGGAACGGTCAAGCGGAGAAGTCCACCGTTCCTTCAATCCCATCCAATATCCCCGATACGATTTCATAAACCAGCACATTTTCATCGGGGATGTTTTGCTTGTTTTTAATATTGAATTTCCCCGCCGAAACAAAACCGAAGCGCTCGTAATAGCGCGGGTCGCCGGCGAGAATGACGGCGGCGTAACCTTCCTGTTTGGACCGCGCGAGAGCTTCGCGGATGAGGGTGGATCCTAAGCCTTTGTTCCTGTGGTCAACATCAATCGCAACAGCGGCGAGCAACAGGATGTCAAAGGTGTTCTTCGGCATCGTCGTGACACCTTTAATTGAGACTTTTGTCAGCATAATGTGCCCGATGAGCTTATCGCCATTCTTTTCATCCGTCATGACAAGAGCCAACTCGGGAATGTAGGTGTTGCCGCCTCTCAATTTAATGACATAATCCTGCTCAGTGCCATCATAGTGCTGAGCGGTTTCAAAAGAGGTTTTGATAAAATCATCAATGAGCGGAAAATCCTGTTCGGTTTCTTGTCGAATGATCATATTTGTAAAAATGATAATGTCATATATTATTTTTCTTAAAAATTATTTTTCTGAAAAGCGATTTTTCTCAAAAGAGAAATGTAAAATGATAAAAGAGAAAAGAAAAAAGAGAAAAAGGAATAAACCAATACCGCCTTAAATATAATAAACCGGAAAATGCCGGAAGAGAATTTGATTAAAATTTGATTAAAAAGAGAATGAGGATAAAGCATGCTGCACATCATAAAAGAATACGAACGCGTTGTTATCTTTCGGCTGGGAAGGTTCAGCGGGGTGAAGGGGCCCGGAATGATTTTCACGGTGCCCGCCATTGACCGTACAGTAAAAATCGACATGAGAATCGTCACAATCGATGTGCCGCGTCAAGAAATTATTACAAAAGACAACGTGACAATCACGGTGGACGCTTTTGTTTATTACAAAGTCATGGACCCGGAAAAAGCGATTACGGCAGTGGAAAACTTCAGATATGCCACATCCATGTTGGCTCAGACGACGCTTCGTGACGTTTTGGGACAAATGGAACTGGATGAAGTGTTGACCCAAAGAGAAAAAGTCAATGAAGATTTACAGAAGCTTTTGGACAGAGACACCGACCCGTGGGGCATTCGCGTCACCGCCGTCACAATACGCGACGTCAGCTTGCCCGACTCCATGATGCGCGCGATTGCCAAGCAGGCCGAAGCCGAAAGAGAAAAGCGCTCCAGAATCATTCTGGCGGAAGGCGAACAGATTTCAGCGACAAAAATGCGCGACGCCGCCGCCCTTTATGATGAAATCCCGGTGGCTATCCGCCTCAGAGAATTGCAAACGCTCTCAGAAATCGCGCGCGAAAAGAACATGATCGTCGTCACAACGACAACAGAGACGGGAAACATGGTCGCGATGGCAAACGCGACGGGGCCGCGGAAAAAACAATTCAGGTCAAACGCCGAGCGAAATGCTTCGAATGAATGAGCGAATGAACGAATGAATGAATGAAACAATTTTCATTTATTCACATTCGGTCGATTAAAAAAATGCGATGGGATGAATCGGAAATAGATATTTTTCCTTTCATGATTCCCTTTCATGATTCCCTTTCATGATTCCCTTTCATGATTCCCTTTCATGATTCCCTTTCATGTCTCTCATCGATGATTTTCTTTAATGATTTCCTTTTACGATTTCAATGCAACAGCTAAAGCAACAGCTAAAACAACAGCTCAAGCAACTATAAAAAAAGAAAACGTGGGGCCGGTGAGATTTGAACTCACAACCGACGGGTCTCTCCGAATTGCCGACTTCTCGGCGACTCTTATAAACGCACTTCAGCGCTCCAACGGTTCGTCATCGCCCCTCCCCGTCGGGAGGCGCTCGGTTGACCCGTTGTTCATCATATATCCGCTGGAGCCCATCGCCCTACCAGGTTAGGCCACAGCCCCTTTGCTGTTTCATCGTCATCCTGCCGCATCAAAGCGAACAGGAAAAATTTATAGGAAATTCAAAAGTAATAAAGGTTTTGAACAGTCTGTTACATAGAGAATAATTAAATATAGCCTTAACGGTCATTACAGCCATTCGCAAAGTGAGGAAAAGTATGCTTGAAACCATGAACACGAGTCTTATTGACTTTTTTCTGATCGCCTTAATTGTTATCTTTGTGCTCATTATCATCCGAAACATTTACCGTCTCGTGAAAAGAAGAAACGAATATCTGTCGCTTAAAGAAGCGCGGGAGCAATACGCCCGCGAACACGGCGAAAGCGTTCAATCAGAAGAAAAAGCGGCCGACGTTCAATCCGATGACGGAGATGAAGAACGGCAAACCGAAAAGTAATAGGAGACGGCCGGACTACCGGCTATTCCCGCTTATCTTTGTTTATTTCTGCCTGTTTCTATTTTGCTTATTTTTGTTTATTCTGTCTGTTTCTATTCTGCTTATTTTGTTTATTCTGTCTGTTTCTATTCTGCTTATTTTGTTTATTCTGCCTGTTTCTGTTCGGTTCATTTTTTCAACTCACCAATCAATGAACATTTTCAATAAACACCGCGGCCGGCGCAAAACCAAAAAAAATGGGAATCTGATGAGGATCAGATTCCCGTTCGTTTTTTTCCTCGCTTCAAATGAATCAAGGAACTCATTTTTTACTTTTCATTTTTCAATGTTCGCCTTCTGCGATTTTCTCTTTGAATCGTGTGTATGACCATAACTGGTAAACCAGAACGATCGGCACGAGAATCACAGCGGCGTAGAACATCAGGGTGAGCGTCAGGTGACTTGAAGCCGCATCGAAGATGCTGACCCCGAACTCGGGGCTGATTGAAGACTTCAAGATGGCAGGGTAAAGCGTCACAACACCTGTTGCCGCGCCGAAGAAGATGGTTCCGAGATTCGCGAGGAACCCGAGGAACGGCTTATCGGACTTTTTAAGGGTTAAGACAATGCACGCCAGCGCAAACACGACCGCAATAAGAGGAACGGCGTAAAAGAACTGATAGTCGTTGTAGTTGACTGCAAATCCGTCTGTATTGAAGAGCGCGATGATGTAAATCAAAGCAGCGACCGCAACGCCGATTGCCGGCGTCTTGGCGAACTTGGCGCATTTTTGCGAGAGTTCTCCCGTGGTTTTGTGCGCTGCCCAAAGCGCGCCTGATGTCACGAAGAAAAGGACAAACAAAAGCGCGCCCAAAAGCGCATGCACATTAAAGAGTCCGAGCAATGTTCCGGCGTACACGTAGCCGGGCTCAATGACCATTCCTCTGAAGAAGTTCGTAAAGGCGACGCCCAAAACAACAGTAATCAAAAGACTGCCGAGCGCCCAGCCGTATTGGAAGACCTTTTGGAGTTTTTTGTTGCTGCCGTCATAAATCAGCTCAATGCAGATACCGCGCAAAATAATCGCGATCAGCAAAAGCATCATCGGGATATAAAGCCATGTAAACATTCTTGAGAAGATAAGCGGGAAAGCCGCGAATGTGCCGCCGGCTGCCAAAATCAGCCAAACCTGATTGCCGCTCCAAAACGGACCGACGGATTTAGCGAGCTGGACAAGCTGTCCGGCGTTTTTGGGCATAAATGCCGCAAGCATGCCGGCGCCGAGCGAGAACGAATCGACGACCAAGTAAATCGCCCAAATGACACACCAAAGAACGAACCAGATGTTGATTAAAAGTTCATGTTCAAGCATGTTCTTGCACCCCTTCAGGACCGGCAACGATTGCCTTCTTTAACAAATACAGGAACAGGACAAACAGGAGCAAGTAGAAGAGCACCAAAAGTCCCATCGAGAAGATAATCTGAATGGCCGGAATTGTCGATACGGCATCCGATGTCCGGAATAAACCGTAAACGATCCATGGCTGGCGGCCGACTTCGGCAACCACCCAACCGAGCGCGATTGCAATGTACGGCAGCGGGAGGCTGTAAATCGCAAGCTTCATGAATTTTCGTGCCTTTGAGGATTCCATTGTCGGGTCTCTGAGGACCAAGAAAAGGCCTGCAAAAGCCTGCAAAATGAAAGCGATACCAAGCACAACCATTATTCTGAAACTGAAGAACGTCAGCGCGACAGGCGGCCGATCTTCTTCGGCAATGTCATTCAGCCCCGTTACTTCTCCGCGGAAATCACCCGTTAGGAGGAAACTCCCGACATATGGAATGGGGAGAAGCTCAATGATGTTTTTGCCTTGCGAATCGGATGGGACTTGAATCAGATACATCGGTTTATCGGCACCGCTTTCCCAAACGCCTTCAATCGCGGCGGCTTTCACGGGTTGGACTTCACCGACGTAGTGGCCGTAAAACATGCCGAGGCCCGGTAAAAGAAGGGCGGAGATAACCATGATGTAAACGCCGATTTTTAAGGAAATGCGGAAAATGTCGGCGTTTGATTTCTTAAGTATGTGATAACCGCTGATGGCGACAAGGAATACCGCCGAGAGGAAATAAGCAGCTAAAAGCGTGTGACTCAGCATGTACCAAAGGTACGGGTTGGTCATGAGTTCGCCGAAATTGGTCAAAAGGATTTTAGAGCCGTCCGCCGCCATTTCATACCCGACCGGGTTTTGCATGAACGCGTTTGCCGTGATAATCCAAAGAGCGGAAATCATCGTGCCGACGGAAACCATAACCATTGAGAAGGCTTTGAGAAGAGGTTTTTTGTGGCTGGTAAAATACCAAATACCGAAGAACGTGCCTTCCAAGAAGAAAGCGATAAGCGCTTCAAGAGCGAGCGGGGATGCGAAAACGTCTCCCATGAATTCGGCATACGGGCCCCAGTTGGTTCCGAATTGGAACGTCATGGCAAATCCGGTTACAATACCGAAAGCGAAATTGATTTTGAATAAGTTGCCCCAAAACTTGGCTAATTTCATCCATTTTTCTTTTTTAGTTTTCCAGTAAGCGACTTCAAAACTCGCGACGACTGCACCGAGACCAAGAGTCAGCGGAACAAAGATAAAGTGGAAAAATACAGTGATCGCGAATTGAAAGCGGCTTAATAATACGATGTCCGTTAGGTCAATCATAAGTGTCACCCTGTTTCAATTGAACATTACTAATTACATTTTATTGACATTAATTAACGTCATGACGTTAGTTATAACGTTATATTGTAACGAACATCCATGCTATTATAATGAACATTCATTACATATTCATAATTTTAATGTTTATGTCCTTCAAATTTTTAATTACCGGCGAGCCATATTTTGCCGAATAGCCGCACTCCGCAGCCGCGCTATATAAATCGCAAGTCATAAATCAATATCCCGTGGCAAAATATATGGGATATGATATTTATCACTTTAAATATATATCACTATGCATCGGGTATATTAACATTTGTATTGATTTCTCGCATTCGACTAAAATCGAACGGATAATCCTTACTTATTAGAAATTGTTTTCGTTATATATAAATTTAATCTCACGAGTTCGACGCTATTGATTTTCAAAAGAAAATGTTTGGTTTCGGAAATAAAAATAGTTCATGAATATATAGGGAGAATTCAAAGTAAAATTCAAAGTAAAATTCAAAGTAAAATTCAAAGTAAAATTCAAAGTAAAATTCAAAGTAAAATTCAAAGTAAAATACAAAGTAAAATTCAAAAGCATAAATTCAAAAGCATAAACCTGACCGGATGATTTCCGGTCAAATTTATTCAGATAACTTTCGCTATCAATTGAATGAGGTTGAAGTATTTTCCGCCTTCCGCCTCCATCATTTCGATGTCTTCCGCGGCAACCGGGTGCGTTCCTTTCAACCATTCATCCCATGCTTGTTTGCAGCAGAGCATCTCGCTGATGCTGATAATCTCGATCCCCTCTGTTTTGTGCCATAAATCTTTCCACCAATCAAGAGAGCGTATCGTTCTTGCAACTTCCGGGTCATTCCACCACGGTTTCATTTCATCGGGAACATTGTCTCCGAATTCATATTTAATCCCCGGAATCGCTATCGCGATATACCCGCCTTTTTTTATGAAAGGAATAAGTGACGGGAGCATTTCTTCCGTGTCGCCGTAGTAATGATATGAGTCCACAGTAAATAAAAGGTCGAAATATCTTTCAGCGAACGGCAGCCCTTTTGTCACGTCAGCTGAAATCGGAATCGCCTTATTCTCAATCCCGAAAGATTGAAATCGCTCATAATTTTCGGCGGGCGAAATCCACAGGTCAGCCGCAAAAACCGTTGCGCCGTATTTTTTCACCAGAAAGAGTGTTGACAGGCCCATCCCGCAGCCGAGGTCAAGGATTCGCATGTCTTCGCGTATGTCCAGATATGAGGCCATTTCTTCCGATATTCGCATGGCGTTGGGGCCCATCATCGAGGCGTTAATAAACGCTGAATTTTCATCATCGGACATAAATCGGTTTGTAAATGTATACATGGTATTTTTCCTCTCTGATTTTTCCTTTCTGATTGCTCTTCATTTCCGATTGCTCTTCATTTCCGATTGCTCTTCATTTCCGATTGTTCTTCATTTCCGATTGCTCTTCATTTCCGATTGCTCTTCATTTCCGATTGCTCTTCATTTCCGATTGTTCTTCATTTCGGATTGTTCTTCATTTCGGATTGGTCGTCCGTACTTGATAAAATATTTTTACTGCAAACGGCGGATGATATTAATTCTCATTCTATATCTCATTCTAAATCACATTCTCGGTTTATATGTTTTTTGTAAAAAACTTTTATAAAATATGCCGAATTTTTATCAGACAGAATATATTTAATTTTGAATCGCATTCAGTGATTAAACCGGGAAACTTCCCGTGGAGGATAAAAATATGGATTTTACCACACTGTTTAAAGCCCCCGAATCTGAGGGAAAAGAGAAGCACACCCCTATTATTGAACGCGGCCGCGGCCACGGCGGAACACACGACAACGTCATTATCGTTACCGTCGGAAAAGAAGTTCCTCATCCGAACACAGTTGAACACCACATCGTTTGGGTTGAACTCTACGGCGTTAAAAAAGAAAACGACCGCGTCGTTTACATCGGACGCGCCGACTTCGCGCCGACAGCAGCCGAATTCGCCGCGACTTTCAAAGTCGTCGACATCGACCAATACAAAGCGCTCGGCGCCGTTTCCTACTGTAACCTTCACGGCGTTTGGAAGAACACTTTGGAGCTCTAAGCTCCGCCTTTTTTTTGGGCGTGCGCGGGACAGAGGCTTACCTATCATATTTCGTTTTTTGAATAACCTTCTCGTCTCATCATGACCCAAGCGCGCGTACACGCCTGACGGCGTTTGTAAATGTTCATCGTTTAGCTTGTTGCTTGTTTTTCTTGTTGCTTGTTTTTCTTGTTGCTTGTTTTTCTCGTTGTTTGTTTTTCTCGTTGTTTGTTTTTCTCGTTGTTTGTTTTTCGTGATTCATATAACCGCCCGCAACAGCTCGTTTTATTTGCATATCAGGGAAAGCCTCGCCTTTCATTCTGTAATGCCGCCGCCTTCATCTTCAGCCCTTGCCATAATTTTTCTGTAAACCAGCAAAAATAAATAAAGAACGGATTATAACGCTTGTATCTATTTTAACGATTATCAAGAAAACAACGGTTGTTGCCGCCGTTTGTCACAGACGGGGCGGCGGCTCGTTTTGAGGAATTTTTTATGAAAGTCACGATGGACATTGAACTGAAAGATGAACCCGGCCAACTGATTTTAGCGCTGGAGCCGGTTTCTCGCAATAAGGCGAATTTGATTTCCGTATTCCACTACCACAAATCAAAAAACACCATCAAGACGGGCGGCGCAAAAGTTCAAGTGCAGCTGGTATTGGACGCCAAAGGCCCGGTGATTGAAAAAATCAAAGAGGATATGGAAAAGACGGGCATCCACATCCTTCGCATCGGCGAGGAAAAATACAGGGAAACAATTACGGTTGTCTTGATAGGTCACGTTGTCGACACCGACATCCGCGATACCATCAGCCGCATCGACGGGACAGGGATTGCGGAAGTGGTCGACATGTCGCTGTCCATGCCCGAAATCATGGAGCCGACGTCCGCCGCGCTGACGATTAACGCGATTGGGAAAGAGGAGCTGAGGAAAACCGTCATGATTTTAAAAGCCATCGCCAAGGAAAAGGAACTGCTTTTGGTTCTGCCGATTGATATTGAATGAGGACGAAAAAGGAAAGGTAAGGGCGAAAAAGGAAAGAAAATGAAAGGAAAAGGAGTAAGAAAATGAAAACTATCAAGGCGTCCATCATTGGGTTTGGTTCGATCGGTCAGGGCGTTGCCCGCGTTCTCTTGGCGAAGAAAGATTATCTGAATAAAGAAGGCATTGACATCAAAGTTGTCGCCGTTACGGATTCCAAAGGTTCCGTGATTAACGAAAACGGGCTGGATTTGGAGAAATGCCTCGCGGCGAAGGCCGAGAAAGGAACGGTCGCCGAAGAAATCGGCATGACCGGCCTTGACGTGATTACGCGTATCAATCACGATTTGGTGATTGAAGTGACGCCGACAAATATCGTGACGGGCGGCGACGGTTTGGTCAATCTGCGCGCGGCGTTTGAGAGTAAAAAGGATGTCGTTACATCCAACAAGGGCCCGCTCATCGTTAAATTCCGTGAGCTGACGCTGCTTGCCGAAGAAAACGGCTGCTACTTCAAATACGAAGCCACCGTCGGCGGCGCCATGCCGATTATCAATCTGATGAGAGACGGGATGGCCGGAAACGAAATCGAAAGCGTCAAAGGCATTTTTAACGGCACCTGCAATTATATTTTGACCCGAATGTATGAAGAAAAATCCAACTATTCGGAAATATTAACGGAAGCCGTTGACCTCGGCATCGCGGAGACGGACCCGACATATGATGTGGAAGGCATTGACACCGCCGGCAAAGTCGTTATTTTGGCGAATGCGGTTTTCGGGATGGACAAGACCATTGCCGACGTCGATCGCACCGGTATTACCAAAATCACATACGAAGCTTTGGAAATGAGCGCCAGATCGGGAAAAACCATCAAGCTCATCGGCGAAATCAAAAAAGACGGCCGTTTGTCCGTCGCGCCGCGCCTTGTGCCGGTCGGCCATCCGCTTTCCGTCAGCGGCACATTGAACGTGGCGTCGATTCAAACAGACCTTGCCGGCGAAATCACGGTCACCGGAAAAGGCGCGGGCTCCGTCGAAACCGCCAGTTCCGTTTTGAGCGATATCATTTCAATGTACAGGGAAAATTAAAGGCGGATTGCCAATCAGGCGGCCGGTCCAAAGGGCCGGAAACAGGATGAAACCGGACGAAACGGACGAACGGACGAAACAGAGCCGGAAACATGATAAGAAACAGGACAGGAAAGGCAGGAAAAGCATGACTCAATTCTCAGAATTTACCGATCTTTGCGTTAAGATTGAAAGTATTCCCGGCTCATTGGAGATGACGGATGTTTTCGCCGCGTTTTTAAAAGAGGCCGACGAAGACGAATTGGCCGTTTCTTGTTATATGATTATGGGGGAGATTTTTCCGCCGTGGACGGGCAAAAAGCTCGGGCTTGGCCCGAATCTTCTTTATGCCGCGCTTTCAAAGGCGGCCGGCATTTCGCCTGAAAAAATACAAACGCTTCTCCGTCAGACCGGCGATATCGGCGAAACCACTTATCAGGCGCTTCGCGATGAAAATAATAGCCAATCCACTTTTTCAAGTTTCTTTACGAGCGCTGACGACGGCTCTGACGATGGCGGGGGCGCGGGCGCAAACGGCGGCGCAGGCGCAGGCGGCGTCTCATCCAAACGCGGCCGCCTTTCCGTTCGGGAAGTTTATGACCGGCTTAAAGAAATCGCCGATGTTTCGGGGAAAGGCGCGCAAAGCCAAAAAATCAAAACGCTTCAGTTTTTATTTTCTGAATCATCGCCGGAAGAAGCGAAATATATTTCAAGGATTGCTCTTGAAGAGCTGCGTATCGGGGTCGGGGAGGGGATTGTCCGCGATTCTATTTCAAAGGCGTTTGGCGTTCCCGTCGATTTGGTCGAGTTCGCGTATATGGTGACGAATGATTTGGGAAAGGTTGCCGCGGCTTCCAGAGCGGGCGGCGCCGATGCGCTTGAAATGCAGCGTATTCAAATCGACCGTCCCGTTAAAATGATGCTGGCTCAGGTCACAAACAGCATCGAAGCCGCTTTTGCCGAGCAGAGTGAAGTTGCGGTCGAATGGAAATTTGACGGCGCCCGCCTCCAGATTCATAAAAACGGCGATTCTGTCCGCCTTTATTCCCGCCGTCTTGAAGACGTGACCGGTTCGCTTCCCGATGTCGTTCAAACGGTGCTGGCATCGGTGACGGCAACGGACGCGGTGCTTGACGGCGAGGCGATTGCGGTTGATGAGAACGGGGGGCTCAGGCCGTTTCAAGATATTCTCAGGCGGTTTCGGCGAAAATATGACGTTGAAACAACCTCTCACAACATTCCCATTCACGTGAATTTGTTTGACCTGCTTTATGCCGACGGCGAAAGCTTTATTGAAAAGCCGCTGACGGCGCGGCGAGAAAAGCTGTCTTCCATTGTCAAGACCGGCTCCAAAGGCATCAGCGTTGACGACTTGACGATTACAAATGACCCCGAAAAAGCCGCGGAAATCTACAGCGCCGCTTTGAACGCGGGACATGAAGGAATCATGCTTAAGAACCCGTCTTCGCCTTATTCTCCCGGAAAGCGCGGCAAAAACTGGTTGAAGAAAAAGCCGGTGATGGACACGCTGGATTTGGTTGTAATCGGCGGCGAATGGGGCTCCGGCAAACGTAAAAACAAAATCGGTTCCTACGTTTTGGCGTGTTATGACGATGTCAGAAATGTTTCTTTGGAAATCGGGCGCGTCGGCACGGGCATCAGCGACGAGTTGCTTGACAGCCTGACGGAACAGTTTTCCGGCTTGATTGAAGCGGAAGACGGCGTGATGATTAAAATAAAGCCGGAAATCGTCTTTGAAATCGCTTTTGAGGAAATCCAAAAAAGCCCGAATTATCCGGCGGGATACGCGCTTCGTTTCCCGAGGCTTGTTCGCGTCAGAGATGATAAGACGGTTGAAGAAATCGACACGCTTGAAAAGGTTGAGCGGATGTATCAGGGTCAAAAAGAAACAAGTTGAACAGGCGGTTTTTTCTTCTTTTTTTTCTTTTCCTTCTTCTCTTTCTTCTTTTCCTTCTTCTTTTCCTTCTTCTCTTTTTTCTTCTGTGTACAGGTTCAGCGTTTCTTTTCTTCTTCCGTGTACCTGATCAGCGGTTTTGATAAATGCCGCCGCGTCGACGGCGGTACTTCGTAGTATCCCGGTTTCAAACGCCGCGGCGCCGGTGTTTGGATTTTTTCGCCGGCTTTTTCTTTGCATTTTTTGCATCGAAAGCCTTGATTTTGACCGGCGGATTCCATTCGCTTTCCGCAGGCAGGGCAAACGGGATTTTCGGATTGGAAAGCCTTTACCGTTTCGTTTATTTTGATTTTCTCAAGGTTGAGCGTTTGGTTTTTGAAACTGCCGAAAACCGTGACCGAATCACCCGGTATCAGCTGCCTGATGATGTGCCTGAATCGCCCTGTCGGTTCGTAGGCGGCGCATTCCAAAACGTTCCCGCCGGCATCTTTGATTGAAAAAATGTCGTGGCCGCCTCCCAATGTTTCGGCGGGGGAAAAAACGGCGCCGCTGATGATATAGGAATGCAGTGGCTTTATTTCGGCGCAAGACTTCGCCAAAATCAAGTGGCTGTCGGTTCCCTGATTTGTCAAAAATACGCAAAAACGTTCGATTTCTTCAGAAATAACAAATCCGGCGGCTTCTTTGACGGCTTTTGGAGAGTTGCCGCGTATGCCGTAAAGAACGGGGTCATTCGCGCCGGGAACGCAGACGGGAAACGGTTTCGTTTTTTTGGAAAAATCAATCGTGTCCCAAGTTTCCGGCGCTGTCTGCCGGTCCGCCTCAATCAAACTTTCCGTGTCGACAAAGCGAGAGGGGCCGCCGCGGTTACCCCAGTTTTCGGGGCGTCGGTAAGCCGCGTATTCGTAAGTGGTTTCCCATCCGGGGTTGAGGATGGCGCCGCAAACGGCTAACGCACCGATGAAACCGCGGCCGTTTTTCATGGTGAAATAATTGAGGCCCGCGCATTTGCCCGCGCATTTGCCCGCTGATTTGAAAGCATCGGCAGGTGTAAAGGCATCGGCAGTTGTGAAAGCATCGGCAAGCGCAAAAGCTTCTTCGATTTCGATAACATCGGTCACCGCTTTTTTGAAAAACGAACACAGTGGCTCTTTTATTTTATCATACGCTTCTTCATAAATGAAGACGGCGCCCGGGTTTGTTTTATCGCATTCGGTCTCGGCATATTCTTGAATACGGCCGGTGACATGTGAAACAACCTGTTCCCGAAGGGTCAAGTCTGATTCGTCAAAAAGGCGGAGATCAATTCCAAGCGCCGCGTTTCCGCGCGTTTTGTAAGGGATGGCAGGATTCAGGCGAATCAGGTACGGGAAGCCGGTAACCGTTCCGTAAGCTTTCAGCTCGTCGGCGAGAAGCGCGGCAAGATAAGCCGTACACATGCCTTCATTGGAATCTGTGTCATCCATCCCGATAAGCATGATGTGTCAAAGAACGGCAAATTATTTTTAGATTCGTATTAAAAAAAGGGGTGTAAACCGGATTTCCGGTTTACGTTTATTCTTTTACGTTTATTTTTCCGGCTCTTTAGTCTCTTTAAATTCAGAACAAGAGGGAGGAGAGCGAAATATGGTCGGCGTAATACAGAGAGTAGCTGCTGATGCCGGCCAGCTCCGCGGCTTTGTCGGCGGCGGCGTAGAGGTTTCCGAAGTCATCGATGAGGCCGTTATTCTTCGCGTCAACGCCGGTGTAAATTCTTCCGTCCGCCAATATTAAAACGTCGGCGCGGCTCATGTTGCGTCCCTTCGCGATGTCATCGACCAGAACGTAGAACATGTCATTTACGATCTGCTGCATGTATTTCTTTTCGGCTTCTGTCATCGGCCGGGCGCTGGATCCCATGTCTTTCATTTCACCGCTTTTGATGACGGTGACGTTGATGCCGCTTTCGTTGTAAGCTTCGGAATAGTCAACATGCGTGCTGTAAACACCGATTGAACCGGTAATGGTTGAGGGCGTCGCGAAAATGTAGTCCGTTTGCGACGCGACGTAGTAGGCGGCGCTTGTCGCTTGGTCTCCCATTGACGTGACAACGGGTATGCCCATTGCCCGCGCCCGCTCGATTTCGGCGTTAATTTCCTGAGAACATGACGCTGTCCCGCCCGGGCTGTCGATACGCAGAACAATCGCTTTAACGCTGTTGTTGTTGGCGGCCGCGCGGATATGGTTGCAGATAGCATCGGAACCCGCATAGCCTGACCCGTAAGGATAATCGCCGGTATACATCGGCCCGTTAATGTGGATGACGGCGATTTTATTGCCTGAGCTGATACCCGATGAACTGTTCCCCGCGGCAAAAACAGCCGCCGCCAATATCACAACGACAAACAGGATTGCAAAAACTTTCAAACCGTTTTTAGAATCCTTCTTTTTCGGCGGCGCCGCGTAATGGGGCGCGTATGGCGGCGCGTGAGGAGTCGAGTGAGGGCCCGCGTGAGGAGGCGCATAAGAGGGTGCATGAGGAGGGCGGCGCTGCGCGGGAGGCGCGCCGGGCGCGGATGCCGAGACAGGCGGGCGCGGGTAAAGCGGCGCGTCGGGCGCGGGCTGTACATGCTCAGCGGCGGGAGTGGATTGAACCGGCGCGGCATCGGGAGCCGGCTGAACCTGCTGAACCTGCTGAACCTGCTCAGCGGCGTTCTCCTTTTGCCGAAGTTCCGGCGCGTAACTGTAATAAGGGCGGTAATTCGACCCTGACGGGGCGAAATCTTTTGGCGTATTTTGGTCCATTATTGATGTTCCTCCGGGGATGACTAAACCTGAAACAAGAAAACAAACGCTTTGAAAATGTTATTCTGAATTATATATTCTCGGTCGGCATCCCATATAATGAGCGAAATATTCGTGGAAAATGATAGAAGAACGAAATGGGACGAAAGGAAAAGGGAAAAAGGAAAGGGGACGAAAGGAAGGGGGATGAAAGGAAAGGGGAAGAGAATAGGAAAAGGGAAGAGAATAGGAAAAGGGACTAAGCCGGCTGAAAACAAACAAAAATATATAACCACCTCCATTTTCGGAGTTGGGCGATGCGTAGCAGCGCACAAATACGAAAATGGAGATTTCTGCCAAAAAATAACGTGAAATACAAAAATTATTTTTTTTTTGAAAAAAGCAAAACGAAATGAAAGAAAAAGCAAGATGAAATGAAAGAAAAAGAAAGCGATAAACCGATACAAAATTTTATAAATTCGGGCGCACTTCATAACAACCATTCACGATTAAAACTCATATGATACGAGAGGTTAGAAAAATGAAACCGGACACGAAACCGATGATTGTCACTTGCGGGCTTCCGTACGCGAACGGAATGGCACATCTGGGCCACATGCGCACTTACGTGCCGGCGGACATTTATGTCCGTTCTCAACGAAAGCAGGGGCGCGAAGTCGTCTTCATTTGCGGTTCCGACACCCACGGAACGCCTGTCGTCGTTAACGCTGAAAAAGAAGGCGTGACGCCGGCGGAACTTGTCTCTGTTTACCACGATCACTTTTTAGGAATTTTCGGTCGCATGGGCGTTCGTTTTGACGCTTTCGGGACAACTGACGACATTGAAAACCACGACAGGACAACGGATATTGTTCAAAAGCTTATTGACGGCGGCTTTGTTTATTCAAAAAACATTGACATCGCTTACTGCCCGCGCTGTGACCGCTTTTTGCCTGATCGTTACGTTGAAGGTGTTTGCCCGCACTGCGGCGTGATTGCGCGCGGCGATGAGTGCGACCAAGGGTGTAAAAAACCGCTGTACCCGGGAGAAATCATCAACCCAAGCTGCGCTGTTTGCAAAGGGCCGGCTGAATACAGAAGCCAAGAGCACTATTTCTTTAAGTTATCGGAATTTGAAGGCTTTTTGAAAGATTATTTGGAAACACTTCGCGGAACGGACAACGCCGTCAACTACGCGAAGGGATGGGTGACACAGGGTCTTCAGGACTGGTGCATTTCCCGAAACATGGATTGGGGCGTTAAGTTTCCGGGTGCGGAAGGCCTTGTCGTTTACGTTTGGGTGGACGCGCCGATCGGTTACGTTTCTTTCACGGAAGAGTGGGCAAAAACTGCCGGCGACTCTTGGGAAAAGTTTTGGAAAGCGCCTGCCGGCGAAAACGGACAAGAGTCTGAAATCGTTCACTTCATCGGCGGCGACATCGTTTACCACCATTGCATTTTTTGGCCCGCCATGCTGAAAGGCGCCGGCTATTCGCTGCCGACCGACGTTGTCGCGTCGGGCATGGTTAAGATTGAAGACAAAAAGTTTTCAAAGAGCCGCGGTTATGTCGTTTGGGTCGGCGAGGATTATTTGGACCAAGGGTTCCATCCCGATTTGCTTCGCTATTATTTGGCAGGCTACACGTCCCACACCAAAGAACTCAATTTCAGCTGGGAGATGCTTCAAGAAAAAATCAACTCCGAGCTTGTCGCGGTTCTCGGCAATCTGTTTTACCGCTCTTTGTTGTTCGCTTCAAAAAATTTCGGCGAAATTCCGAAAGGCACGGCAGAGCCGGCAATATTGGAACGAATCAAGACGGCGACCGCCGACTCCGTTAAAGCGCTTTCCGAATACGAGTTTAAAAAATACACAGACACGGTCATGGAGCTGGCGTCTTTCGCCAACACCTACTTCCAGTCTCACGAACCGTGGGCGCTGATTAAAACCGACAAGGAGAAGTGCGGCGAGGTCGTTTACAATTGTCTTTCGCTCGTCAAAGCGCTGGCGGTTCTCTTTGAGCCCGTGGCGCCCGGCAAAATGCAGGAAGCTTGGGAACAGCTGGGCCTCTCCGGTAAAGTCGCCGACACGCTTTATGAAGACGCGCTTGTGCCGCCCGTCCCCGGTTCCGCTTTGGGCAAACCCGAAATTTTGTTCACGAAATTGGAAGACGACAGAATTGCGGCGATGGATGAAATCGCAAAGAAGCGCGTCCATTTGGCGATGACGGAAGCGGGATTGATAACCGGCGAAGAAACGCGCGCGGGCGCTGTGAGTGGAGATATTAAGAATAACGGCGGCAAAAGCGCTCAAAAAAGCTGCTGCGCCGCGGGAGAGAAAAGGGGAGAGAAAAGCATGGAAAATGAAGAACAAAAAGCAGAATTATTGCCTGAAATCTCAATCGATGATTTCTTTAAGGCTCAAATCAAAGTCGGAAAAATCCTTTCCGTTGAAACGATAGAAAAGTCAACAAAGCTGTACAAAATCATGGTTGATGTCGGTGAAGAGGCGCCGAGACAGATTGTCTCAGGCATTCGCGCTTATTATGAAGCGGACGCTCTTGTCGGCAAAACCGTCTGCGTGATTGTCAATTTAAAACCCGCCAAGCTTTGCGGCGTTCAGTCCCAAGGCATGATTTTGGCGGCGGACGACGGCAGCGGCAAAGTGTCGTTATTGATGCCGGACCAAGAACTCGGCCCCGGGTCGAACATTTGTTAATCAGTTGTAAATCTGTTTCTCATAAAATAAAAAAACGAAAAAACAAAAACAAAAGGAATAAAAAAGTAAAAAAAGCGAACGGGGCGGCGATATCCGCCGCCCCGTTCGCGCTCTTTTAAATTAACGGCGATATAATAAGAGGAAGGGTGAGCAAATCCTCAGCGGATTCGCGGCGCTGTTATTTTTTTTCCGGAACTTTGCGTTCTTCTATGGTTTCGATTAATTCTTCGGGCCCGTTCATCCTGACAAGTTCTTTTTTCTCAATGAAAGCGGTGCTTTCGACCGATTTGACTTTTGAGTTGCCGTCAATTAAATAAACGGATTCCGTTTGAAAAACGTCGGAAATGCTGCTCATCAGGTGAGCGCGTTTGATAATGGCAGGACTGTATTTGCCCGCGCCCGTTAAGATGACTGAATTTTTGTCTTTTGAAATCGCTTTGAACGGCGCGTGGTCGGTTGCTTTGACATCAAAGCCGAGCGTGGAGACGTAAGACAAAAGTTCGTTTTCCGCCGTCGTTTCAGGTGATTCCTTGCCGGCCGCCGTCATAGTCGCTGCTGCCGCCGCTGTTGCCGCCGCTGCTGCCGCCGTCGCCGATGCCGCCACCGTTGTCGCCGACGCTGTGCCGCCGATTTTGGACGGCACGGGTGATGAGAAGTCAGGGGCGCCGGTTTTCCCGAAAGGCTGTCCCTGAGGTTCCGCGTCTTGTTTCTTTGAGTGGGTCAAAACCGCCGGATTCAAAAGGTCAATCGGCTGCGCCAGTTCAACGCGAAGGAAATCCTCAAGCATCAAAACCGTTTCAATGGACGCGTTCATGCCTTCGTCTTCATATTTGCTGATCGTCCGGCGCGAAACGCCGACCATTCCGGCAAGAGATCCCAGAGATAAATTCTTTTCAAGACGCGCTTCTTTTAACGCGCTGCCGTTGACGGCAACATAAAGGCCGCCCGGGGACGCCGACACGAGCGGCGTGACGCCTTCAATAAAATAATCATAAAAAGTCTGAATGTTGACGGCCACAATTTTGTAGCGCATGTAAATGACGCTGTCTTCAAACGGCTGGTCGCGCGCCTTCTCACCGATAACAAGCGGCGTACCGCCGAGGATTTCGGCCAGCAGCTGCATCTCGTTTGCCGTTTCTTCTGTCAACCCGTCCACGTTTTGCAAAATTTTGCACAAAAGCAAGGTATCGCCTCGGCGAGCGGCTATGTCAAAACTGCGTGGACGAATATCGCAGCGGTCCGAAACCAAGAAACCGGCATGGCGGAGGACTTCAATCGTTTGGTCGATCAGGACATCTCGGGACATTCTGAATTATTTTATGAAAGCGAGCCTATATAAAAGTTCTTGATTTCAAAACTCGGCACGATAATTCTTAAAAAATAAAAGAATTATTTTGAATTATTACATCGACAGCGGGTCCTTGATGTAATAATCAATACAAAGCCGGTTTTTTTCAGATTATTTCGGTCAAGCTTTAGCTTTATTGTCGTCTTTTTTTTGCAATCGGCTGCCTTTTTTGATGTTTTATTTTTGCCGGCTGCTTTCTTTTCAGCCGTTTTATTATTGTCGGCTTCCGTTTTTTCAGTCGTCTTATTATTGTCGGCTTCTGTTTTTTCAGTCGTCTTATTTTTATCGGCCTCTGTTTTTTCAGTCGTCTTATTTTTATCGGCTTCTGTTTTTTCAGTAGTCATATTTTTGTCGGCGGCTGCTTTTTTAACAGCTTCTTCATAAGCTTGAAGGGTTCTTCTGGCCGCCTCGTCCAATGTCTTGGCGACTTCCGGATACGGGACAACTTTAAAGTCTTTCATGACAGCGTCCATACTCTTGGATCTTTCAGTAGGCCTAAATTGTGTCATTCATCTCACTTTTTAAATCATTTTGTTATTGCTTGAAAATTTAATGAGATATATATCTTTGCAAATATGAATTCCAATGTGGCCAATTTTGTCATTTTAACATATTTTTTCGCTGATACAAAGTTAATGGAAAAAAGAAGAAGCGAAAAATAAACTCAAAGCTGAATGAAACTGAAAAAGAAAAAAGCGCCCGATGCAGGATTTGAACTTGCGCTCTTCGAAGAAGAAGTGGTTTTCGAGACCACCGCCTTACCACTAGACTAACCGGGCATGAAAATGAATTCAAAGGCGTAATAGGATATTACGCGTTGTTTTGTGTAATACTGTTTTTCATATAAATACTTTTAAGTCATGCGAGTTTTCCGGGAAAAGCCCGGCTTTGATTTATTTCGTGCGTGGGTTTCACCATCTTGTTTTATATTTCTGTATGTATATTTATGATTATTAACACACGGCGGGACATAAAGGAAATTTTAATTAGTTTATCTGTCTATATCGCAAACACAGCAATGATTCAATGGAGGGAGCAATAGAAAGATGACAGTTCATGAAATAAAACCTGAAATTTTATCATGGATATTGGGTCAGGTAAACCCCGATAAAATGAAAGAGGAAACCCTTCAAAGAATAAATGATTGGCAAAACGGTATCAAAAAGCCGACATTTCATCAGATTTCAGAATTAAGCAAAGAAACAAAGATACCGCTCGGTTATTTCTTCTTAAACACTCCTCTCGTTGAAGATTATTCTTTTATGGAGTACCGAACAATAGACAGTCAAAAGTTCAAAAACCCGAGCAGAGACCTGATTGATGTCATACACAACATGGAAAATATTCAAGATTGGATGAGAGAGTATCTGATTCAGTCAGATGAAAGCCCGCTAAGTTTTGTCGGTTCTCAAAAAGACAATAAGAATGTTCTCGACGTCGCAAAAAAAATTCGCGGTGAAATGAATCTTGAAATGAACTGGTTTGAAAAAAGCAAACGAACAGAAGATTCATTTAAGACAATTCGGGAAGCGGCGCAAAAAATAGGAATTTTGGTGATGAAAAGCAGCGTTGTCAGGGAAAACACCCATAGAGCCCTTGACGTTGAAGAATTCAGAGCCTTCACAATGATTGATGCCCATGCGCCCCTGATTTTCATAAACACAAGGGATTCCGTCAACGCGCAATTATTTTCGTTACTCCATGAGATCGCTCATATCTGGTACGGAAACAACAACATCTTCAATAACCCTGCTTACAAATCAAATGAAAAAGTTGTCAGCAAAGACGAAATGTATTGCAACGCCATTGCAAATGAAATTTTAGTCCCGAATGAAATGTTTACAACAAAATGGACAGGCACTGACATGGAACCCGCAGGCAAAATTCAAGCCTTGTCCGAATATTTCAAATGCAGTACCACCGTCATTGCTCGAAATGCCCTTGATTGCGGTTATATCAAAAAGCCGCTTTATGAAAAAATCGCGGAAGAAGCAGCCGCAAATTATCTCAAAACACAAAAAACGGAAAAGGGCGGCGGAAATCGTATAGATACCATCGCTTCCCATTACGACAGACGATTTTTAATGTCTTTGTCAACCAGCGTCTATAGTGGGAAAACGCTATTCACAGACGCGTTCAAACTGACAAACACCCGGCACAAAACTTTCATCAAACTGATGGATAAAATCTCAGGGGAAGAGTGCAAGAATGCCGGATGATTTGTATTTAATCGATTCGAATGTACTGCTGACTCCTGGATTTGTTGCATTTTCAGCTCAATTACAAAAATTCTGTGAGTGGATGACAGAAAGGTTCAAAAAAAATCATTATAAGCTGAGCTAATTAAATCATATTTTTTGCTTTGGTGGATAATCGCTTTTTAAGTAGCTGGATTGTGGTTCCTGTTAGATAAATGATATAACTCATCTCTTCCAGACGGTCCAAATTATATTCAATCTCGCTATTTGTTGCCCCTTTATTATTACATATTAAAAAGACATCCTGCTAATTTATTACACCGTTTTTTGAGTTTTGTTGGAGCTCTCGCATCGCATCAAATAAATCTTGCCTCTGTGTTTGCAAAATTCCATACGTTTTTTCAAAATCCATGAGTTTTTTCAATTGTCGTTGTTTTCGAGTTTTTAGCGACTCTAATGTAGAATTTCTGTTTGCCATATCGATCTCAACTGCTATAATCTGAAGTTCAATGTCTGTTAAGACCTTTCTCATGGAGTTCAATTCGATTTCATTATCGAATTGTTTGGCTTGCGTATTATACTTCGGAGACATAAAAAATAATAGTACATTGCTTCATTTATTTCTTGTCATTTTTACTAACCAAGTATATTTTTGCCCTTTTTGGTGATGAAACGAATTCGATGCGATATTTGTCTCCCTTCATTTCATCTGCACTGCCATTTTCGCGGCGATCTTTAAACTTATTTTCAAATTTTTAAAAAGGTTTATCATAGGATTGAAACATTTAATCTTCCCCAACTTAACTGCAATTCTTGAAAATTTTTCGGTGAAACAATGGTCGTTGACGAAAAATGGAATAAAAAATTAAAGGACTTTTTAAAGCGGTACTATCAGGACGATGTCTTGGAGCTGGCGAACAGCTATCCCGATAAGCGCAGCCTGTCGGTCAATTTTGACAAATTGGAAATTTTTGACCGCGACATCGCCCGCGATTTAATTGAAAATCCCGAATCGGTGGTTCAATCTTTAGGGGCGGCTCTCAAAGATATGGACCTTCCTTTAATGAAAAAGCTGGACAGCGCGCATGTCCGCGTCACCAACATTCCCAACCGCATTCCGATTCGCGACCTCCGAAGCAAACATTTATCCAAATTTGTCGCCGTCGAAGGCATGATTCGCCGCGCCACCGAAGTCCGCCCGCGCATTATGAAGGCGGCGTTTAAATGCATGCGCTGCGACACGATCACTTTTGTCGAACAACCCGGAAACAAGCTTGATGAACCGTTTTCCGGCTGCGAAAATGAAAACTGCGGCAAACGCGGCCCGTTTAAGCTTGTCACGGAACAATCGGAATTTATCGATTCCCAAAAAGGACAAATCCAAGAGTCTCCCGAAAGCTTAAAAGGCGGCTCCAATCCCCAAAGCATTGAAATCAATTTCGCCGACGACTTGACGGGACAAATATCCCCCGGCGACCGCGTCATCGTCAACGGCATTCTCCGCTCCGTCCCGCGCGCGCTCCGCGACGGTAAATCCACGTCTTATGATTTAATTTTGGAAGCCAACTCAATAGAACGCTTGGACCAGGAATACGACGAGCTTGACATCACCGCCGAAGAAGAAGAACAAATTTTAGCGCTCAGTCAAGACCCTGAGATTTACGATAAGATCGTTGCGTCCATCGCGCCGACCATTTACGGCAACGAGCATGTGAAGCGCGCGCTGATGTACCAGCTCTTTTCAGGCATTGTCAAGCAGTTTCCCGACGGAACGAGAACAAGGGGCGACATTCACGTCATCCTTGTCGGTGACCCCGGCGTTGCGAAAAGTCAGTTGCTCCGCTACATTGTCAAACTTTCCCCGCGCGGCGTTTTCGCGTCAGGCAAAAGCGCGTCCGCGAGCGGTTTGACAGCCGCCGCCGTCCGAGACGAACTCGGCGACGGGCGCTGGACAATCGAAGGCGGCGCGTTTGTGATGGCAGACATGGGTATCGCCGCCGTTGACGAAATGGACAAAATGCGCGACGAAGACAAAAGCTCCCTGCACGAAGCGATGGAACAGCAAACCATCAGCATCGCCAAAGCCGGCATCATCGCCACATTAAAATCCAGATGCGCCGTGCTTGGCGCCGCCAACCCCGTGTACGGCAGGTTCAATCGTTACGAAAGTCTGGCGGATCAAATCGACATGCCGCCCGCGCTTCTGTCACGTTTTGACCTGATTTTCGTTTTGCTCGACGTGCCGGAAAGCACACTTGACGGCAAAATCGCCGCCCACGTGATTCAGACACATTACGCCGGCGAACTGCTGCAGCACAAAAACAATATTTCCTCATCGGGCATCACGCAGGAATTCATTGACGATCAAATGGTCAACATCATTCCCGAAATCGATCCTGAGCTGCTGCGCAAATACGTCGCCTACTCCCGAAGAAACATTTATCCGATTATGGACGAAGACGCGCGGCTTCACCTGACCGACTTTTACACAAGCCTCAGAAAACAGGGCGAAGGCAAAAACAACACGCCGGTCCCCGTGACGGCCCGTCAGCTGGAAGCTCTGATTCGTCTTGCCGAAGCCAGCGCGCGCGTTCGCCTGAGCAACCGCGTCACGCTCAAAGACGCCGTCAGGACGACCGACATCACAATGGAGTGTTTGAAAAACGTCGGCATTGACCCTTCAACGGGCATGATGGACGCCGACATTATCGCGACAGGCATCAGCCAATCGCAGCGCGGCAAAATCCAAATCATCCTGGATATCATCAGAACAATTTCCGATCGCAGCCCCGGCGGCAAGGCGCCGAAGAAAGAAGTGTATGCCGAGGCTGAAAAGTCCGGCATTTCCGCCGAAGAAATGGATGTCAACATTGACCAGATCAGCCGCCGCGGAGATATCATCAAACCCGATCCGGAACATTTAAAATTGGTCCGCCGCTGAAGAAGAGAATCATTGCGAGCCTGATTGCGAAACCCGATTATGAGCCTGATTATGAGGCATTATGAATAACATATGAACCGGAGTTTAGACAGGAGTTTAGACAGGAGTTTAGACAGGAGTTTAGACAGGAGTTTAGACAGGAGTTTAGATATGACAGATATGTACGTTAAAATCCACCGTTCCTCAAAGCATTTCATGGTTGCCGTCTGCGACAGCGAATTGATTGGGCGGCATTTAGTCAATGAAAACTGCGAAATCACGGTGCACGCCTCTTTTTACAAGGGAGAGGAAGCCGATGAAGAAACGGTTATGGATTTACTGTGCGGGGCGACAACGGCAAACATCATCGGCAAAAAGGCCATCGAATGCGCTGTTCAATGCGGCATCGTTGATCCGGCTTCGGTCATTTACTTCGGCGATGTGCCGCACGCGCTTTACTTTACGATTTGATTTGCATTTACGATTCGATTTGCATTTATGATTTGATTTGCATTTCGATTCGATTTGCATTTATGATTTGATTTTCATTTACGATTTGATTTGCAAATCGACTTTTATCCGCGAATTCCGGTTGTTCGGCAAAATCGCTTTCTCAGCTTCTTTGCGTCCTCCATTTTCGGATCGATTGATAATCTATATTAACCATGTCTTTGTTTATGTTTCATACTACAACGGAAAAACGATTTGTAAATCAAATTTAATCTTAAGGCATTTGAATGTGTTATTTTGCGTTCTTTTTTCCGGTTTTCGGAAAGCCGGCGGCTCTGCCGGTGCATAAAAACTGATTTTTCAGAAATAAACAGATCGGTAACTATTTTAAATGAATTTGCAGATTGAAACAAGAATAGAAGCTTACAAAAATATCGAATACCGATATATCGAATATTGAATAAAACAAGCGTGTGACCGCTTAATTATTGCCTACTACAGGTGATTTGCGTGCGAATTGAAGAAATCAGAATTATAGAAAGAGATGAACTTATTTTGGCCGTTATTGAAAAGCATGAAAAGATGATTGCTGAATATACGGCCGAATACGATGCGTTGAAAAACAGATCCGGCGTCTTAGACGCAGAGATTATTGATTTAAAGAAACGCATTGAAGAGAACGATGAAAAAACCCGCGTGTACGATGAAAAGAAACACCTTTCCGGCCGCGACGCTTCTGAAGAATTGAAAAAATTGAATTTAAAGCAAATTGATTCGGAAAAGATTGAAAACGGAATCACTGCGCTGACCTCTTCTAAAATCTCTGATTCCATCGATGAAAGAAAAGCTGTTTATGAAACGCTTTGCGCCGACGTCAATAACGCGGGCGCCGCCGACTCTTCCGTTCTTTTGGCAAAAATCACCGCCGCCTATGAATCTTATAAAGAAGAAAACCGCTTGATCGAGGCTGTCAGCGCCGACAACGCCGTTTTGACACAGAAACAAGGCGTCGTTCAGGAAGACAAAAGGGCAGACTGGCTTGAGAAAAGAGTCAGCAGCCACAAGGATTCTTTGGATTATTGGAAAGGAATGAAATGAGGGAGGCTGAAAAATGACTGACGAAAACATGATCAATGAAGCAGCGGTTGAAGCAGCACCCGTTGAAGAAGCGCCCGTTGAAGAAGCAACAACCGTTGAAGCAACAACCGTTGAAGAAGCAACCGTTGAAGAAGCAATTGTTGAAGAAGCAACCGTTGAAGAAGCAACCGTTGAAGAAGCAACCGTTGAAGAAGCAACCGTTGAAGCGGCTGTTGAAGCGGCTGTTGAAGAAACACCCGTCGAAGCGGCTGTTGAAATGCCTGCCGAAGAAGCAGCATCCGCTGAAGCCACCGCTGAAATGCCCGCCGAAGAAGCCGCCTGCGCGGCCGCGGCAGCCGGCGAAACCAATGAAACCAATGAACCGATTGCGGAAGCGGACGGAATTGCCGCCGAAGAAAAAGCCGAAGAGAAACTTTTGATGGAAAACAAGGAATCCGTCGAGAAACATTTGGAAGCTTTGAAAGCCGAATTGGTCAACATGACGGAGCAGGAAGCGAAAAACAGATCCAACAAGCTTCGCATCGTTTTGGAGCGCGACGAGAAAGCGTTAAAAGCGATTTTCCGTGAGTTAAAACTTCACAGAGGCGACAGCGACGATTTGAAAAAGAAGCGTGATGAGTTGAACGGACAAGTTCGCGAACTCTCAAAAACCGCTCAGGACAGCCGTACAAAGCGCGATGAGATCAATCTGAAAATCACTGCCATTAAAGCTGAAAGAAGCGAAGAGATGGGCAAAACAAAAGCCCAATCCGATGAAATCAACCGGCTCAAAACCCAAAGAGACGAATACAACAAGATTTCAAAAGGCACTTATGACATTTTGATGAAAAACTACAGCGAGAATTTGAGAAAATTCCTTGAGGACGACATCAATTTGGACCACGAGAAAAACCTTTTCGAGCGCCTGACAGACTTGACACAGCGCGTGAAAGCCACAAAGGAAGCCAACGAACTCCACGGCAAGATTCAGGAAATTTACAACGATAACAAAGGCATGTACACAAAAAGCGACGAGCTGTCAGCCGAAATCAAAAAACTCTCAGATGAATCTCAAAAGTACCACTTGGAAATGATTGAGATTTTCAGAAAAGTGGACGAACTCCGAAAAGAAGCGGACGGCTTCCACAGGCGCCTGAGCGAGAAATCCGCGCTGATCAAGCCGACAACCTCTAAAATCGACCCGCTGAAGAAAAACATCGCTTTGACCCGCAAAGAACTGGACCTCTACCTCGACAGATTGAAAGACTTCCAAACCGGGCGGGACGAAAAGCGCGTTGATAAGATCCACACCACCGCCAAAGAGAAATTAAAACAGAACGGCCGTCTCAGCTTAGAAGACCTCGGCGCCCTCATCGAAAAGGGTGACATCAAGTTCAACAAAGAATAACCGGCAAAATAAAATAATCAAGGACGGGGAAACATGTTTCTCCGTTCATTTGAATTTCATTTAATGCGTTTCATTTAATGCGTTTCATAAAGTTTCATTTGAATTTCATTAATTTCATTTGAGTTCCATTAATGCGTTTTATTTGAACAATCATGATTCGAGCACCCTTTTATGCGGCTGTTCTTATCATGACCCTTTTTACTTTTTACCTTTTACTATTCCCTTTTAATAATCGGCAGCGTTTGTACCAAATAGAAGGAGTGGAAAATTTGGATACGGTTTTAATTTTAGTCGGACTGTTGCTCATCATTATCATTGTTGCCGCTATGTTTCCGTTTTCGCGTAGACTGATGAAAAAGAAAAACGAATTCATCTACTATTCTCAAGAAGCGGAAAGGCACGCGGCAAATGTTGGCATCCAACTCGAAAGACAGTCTGCCGCCATATATTCGATGGTCAGCGTTTTACAGCAGCACACAGACAGAGAACTGGCGTTTTCAAAAGAAATAATTCAGGCCCTTGGAGAAAATCAAACGGTTTTTGCCAAATCCGATGTTATCGACACTGCAATGAGGCAAATATACCGGATTTATCACACGGTGCCGAAAATTTCCGGCGATCCCATGTATAAAACCCTCATGAATGAGATAAAAAGAGAAGCGGAAGTTGTCGCCACCGAAAAAAAGAGATACACATCCGCGGCCTCCAGCTATAACAAACGAATAAGCATGGCTCCTTATTCCCTTTTTGCAAAACTCTGGGGTTTCAGGAAAAAGGAGTTGTTTCAAACATCGGCGGGAATTGTTTATCAACACAAATCCGGTGCGAAAGAGAATGTGTACGAACCGAAAAACTTATTCAAGTGATATTGATTATTCGAGCGGATTTTAAATAAATACGAATTTCAGGTACAATTAAAGAAACGGGATTTCTCAAAAATCCCTCCTTTTTACGATTTTTACAAAGTCATCACTCAACGGAAAGCAACGCGGCTGAGCTGATGAAAATAAGTGAAATAATCAGAGAAAGGCGTAAAAAGTGAAAATAATAACGAAAAACGTTAAAAAAGTGATACGTAAAAAGGAAATGTTAAAAGGAAACGCTAAAATGAAACGTTAAAAGGAAGCGTTAAAATGAAACGTTAAAAGGAAACGTTAAAAGGAAACGTTAAAAAAGTGATAAAGAAGAGTGAAATCACTCTTCTTCGGGCGCTGCCGCGGTTTCTGCGGGCGCTTCTTCAGTGGGAACTTCTTCTGCCGCGGGTTCTTCTTCGGGTTCAAGGCCGAGGAGTTTTTCGATTTTCTTGTCGCCGTAGCCGATGATTTTTGCGTTGATCTGAGCGGTGTCAAGGGAAATCTCATTGCCGCGGATGAACTTTCTTCTTCTCTGACCGTTGATTTTCGGGGTGAAACCAAGGCCGGTAGCGCCGAGGATTTTTCTCTTTGCGGGTCCGGGGAGGTCATTTTTCATAACGAAACCGCTCTTGTCGGTACCGCCGGTGATTTTCATACTGTATCCGGGAAGGCCGACGAAGGCGGTGTCCATTTCCGTGCCGATCGTTTTGCCGACCATTTCTTTTTCTTTTGCCGCGTCAAGTTCTAACTTGTAGGATTTGCCTGTTTTCGGGTCTGCGAGGACCATTTTCATTGCCATTGAAATAACTCCGTATTTTTAATGAGTTGTGTAAATTTAAGTTTTAATTTAAGTCGTTTAAATTAAGTCGTTTAAATTTAGGTGTGTAAATTTAAGGTGTGTAAATTCAAGTTGTGTAAGTGTAAATTTGAAAGATAATTCCTTTTGAATACGAAACTAAAAAATGTATTCAAGCGAATAATGAATGTAAAATATGGACATTCTAAAACCGAGGAGCAATAGATGAAATCGATGAGAATGAGACCGGAGCCGAAAAATCCGATTCATAAGAAGTCAAATGCTAAAGGCAACCTTCGGTTTTGAAACAAGTGCCTGTAAGATAATAATTACCGTCGTCGTGTAGGATGTAGAATGTTTCATTGTTTATAAATGTTTAGGGTTGAGCGGCTTTGAACGGGGCAGTCATGAAAATTGAGTGAAAAACGGCGGAGACGGCGAGTCATAAGAACATGAACCACAGAAATCGTCCTGTCATTGAACCAATACGATCAGGACGATTCATTCATCGAATTTGCTCATTGAATTTACTTGTTGCATTCATTCATTGAATTCGATGCAAACACCCATAACCTTTCCGTTTGCGCTTCCTGCCTCCATCAAAGAGCAGCCCCGCGCGCGAGCCGCACTGCTATTCGGTGATATCATAAACCTTTACCCGCGTTTTTCAATGACAAAAAAAAGCGTGTCCTGTTTTCATAAATAAAAAAAGAAAGGAAGCGGAAATGTTTCCGCTTTATTTTTAAGTTTTTTTTATTATGTTTTTAACTTCTATTTTTAAGATTCTGACGAATCGTCTAAAATCATTAATTTTAAGAGAACGGCTTTTTGGACGTGCAATCTGTTTTCTGCCTGATCGAACACAACGGAATGCGGGCCGTCGATGGCGCCGGCGGATATTTCAAATCCGCGGTGAGCAGGAAGGCAGTGCATGACGATAACGTCGGGCTTGGAAACGGCGATTAATTCTTCGTTGATTTGGAAGCCGCTGAAATCCTTCCGGCGCTGCTCCGCTTCACTTTCATTGCCCATAGACACCCAGACGTCGGTGTACAGGATGTCGGCATTTTCCGAAGCTTGGAGCGGGTCGTTCGTGATTTTGATAACGCCGCCGAGCGCTTTGGCTTTGGCGACATATTCTTCGGCGGGTTCGTAGCCTTTCGGACAGGCGACAACCATTTCCATACCGACAATGGCGCAAGCGATCATGACGGAGTTGCAGACGTTGTTGCCGTCGCCGACCCATACGAATTTCATGCTGCAAAGCCTGTTTTTGTACTCTTTGATCGTCATAAGGTCGGCCAAAACCTGACACGGGTGTTCCTTGTTGGATAAGGCGTTGATGACGGGAACGGTCGCGTTGTCGGCCAGTTTGATCAGCGTGTCGTGAGAATAAACACGGGCCGCTATGCCGCTGAGATAGCGCGAAAGGACTTTGGCGGTATCTTCGATGGTTTCACCGCGGCCGAGCTGGAGGTCGTTGGGGTTTAAGTAAATGACATGACCGCCCAAATCTTTCATGCCGACTTCAAACGAAACGCGCGTGCGCGTCGATGATTTTTCAAAAATCATGCCCAAACTCTTATTTCTTAAATGGTCGATGACTTTGCCCTGGCTTCTTTTTTCTTTAATTTCTTCCGCCAGATCCAAAATGCCGTAAATATCTTCCAAAGACAGGTCCGTCATTGAGAGTAAATTTTTCATTTTTATCACCTGTTTTATCTAAAGCGAATCCTTGTTAAACGTAAAATGGTTGTAAACAATAAATTTGTGCCGTTTTTGTTTCTGCTTCCTTTTTCATTTTTGGCCGCGTAATTCATTCATATGATCAATTCGTTTTTGGACAAGAGCCGGCGTCCCGATATCTCTTCTGAAAAAGAGATCGCCTGTGATGACTTTATCCAAAGCGTCCTGAGAAATTTTTTCCGCCTCTTCGATTGACGATGCCAACCCCACGACGCCGATGGAACGCGAATTGGTTGTGTAAATTATCCCGTCTTTTTCGTAAACGCTGGAATAATAAATAATCAAGTCGGCGCTCGGTCCTTTTAATACACTGCCGATGCTGCCGGTGTTGCCTGCGCCGCCGGTGCTGCCGGTGTTGCCTGCGCCGCCGATGACCTGTATTTCGGCATCCTTTTTGGGATTGTCGGGATAGCCGGCGGGGACGGCGTATTTGCATACCGTCGCCTTCTTTGAAAATTCAATTGTCATTTGATCCAGCGTGCCGGTAACGATTGCTTTCATCACGGCGGCCATGTCGGATTCCAAAAGGGACAGGACGTTCATGGCTTCAGGGTCGCCGAAGCGGGCGTTGTATTCGATTAATTTCGGGCCGTTTTTGGTTAAGATGAATTGTCCGTAAAGGATTCCTTTGAATTCGGCGCCGGTCTCGCGCGGGAAAGCGGAAACGGTTGCCTGCATGATCTGTTTGGCCTTTTCGTATTCATCGGGTTGGATGAACGGCAGCAACGCGCCCGCGTTTGTGTAAGCGCCCATGCCGCCGGTGTTTGGGCCAAGGTCGCCTTCGTAAGCTCTTTTGTGGTCCTGAACCGTCGGGCAGAAAGCCAGATGTTTCCCGTCAACAAGCGCCTGAAGCGTGAATTCTTCGCCGATAAATCTTTCCTCAATGACGACGCTGTCGCCTTTGAGAACTTCTTTTGTATATTCTTTCGCGGCGGCGATATCGGGCAGCTGGTCACCCATCACTTTGACGCCTTTTCCGCCGGTCAGGCCGGCAGGCTTAACCGCAACGTCTGAAAGTTCGTCAATAAAGGCCGCTGCCGGTTCATAATCTGTAAAAACGCCGTATTTCGGATTGCCTTCGATGCCGTGTTTTTCAATAAATTTACGCGCCCACGCTTTGTCGGTTTCGATTTTGGCGCAATTCTTTGTCGGGCCGACTGTGGGAACGCCTGCCGCCCACAAAGCGTCGGAAACGCCTGCCGAGAGAGGCGCCTCGGGGCCGACGAAAGCCATGTCAATTCCTTTTTCTTTCGCAAAGGAAGCAATTGCTCCGGCGTCTTTTTCATCACAGATAAAAACCTCTTCGGAAAGGGCGGCGATTCCCGGATTTTTCTTTGACATCGCCGTATACAGAAGAGGGTGTTGCGGGCTTCTCTTAATTGCCGCCGCAACCGCGTGCTCACGGCCGCCGCCGCCGACTAATAATATCTTCATAAGGATTCCTCATATTTTTAAAAAAGTCTTTTGCAAACAATAAAACCAAAAACAAAGAGTTTAAAACAAATTGAAAAAATGTTGGGTAATTCAAAATAAATCTGAGACAATAGAGACAATAATAAGACGATAAAGTTACAACTCAATCATTGAGAAATAAGACTAAACGTTTGTACCTATTTAAGTATACCTATCCGGTTTCTAAAAGCAAGCGGCAACGGTTGAATGAATGTTAAAAACAGATTTAAAAACAGATCAAAAATTAAAAAATGTTCAGTTATTTTGAACAAATCTGTTTTGTTCCGATCAAATTCATTTCGTATTCTGATCAAAAAACATTTCTTCTATTTGCTCACGGATAACTTTTTTAATCAAATTCAAATCGGCGTTTGTCAATTTGCTTTGCGGATTTTCATTTGACAGCGGTTCAAACTTTTTCAAGAAATCATTGACGGCTTGACCGAGAAAGTCTGAAACGCTGGCAAACTCACCGTTCTCAACCAACTGGTCAATCTTCTTTTTGTGAATCGGACTGATTGTACCGCTGACGATAGGTTTTTTGCGAACGTAATCTTTTGCCATTGGTCTTTTAACATCCAATAGAAGTTATTAATAACTGATTCAAACAATTGAAAACAATTGAAAACAATCGGAGGAGCAAAATAAATACAGTTGTCGGAAATTGATGAAATAATCGCTCCACTTCCTGCTTTCAGACTGATATTTGCAGGCTCCGCTTTCAACATCTGTCATCAAAAATCATGACAGATAAAAAGTATATAGTGGAAAACAATCTTTTTAAAATATATTTTAATACGTCGTTTTAATGAAGCCCGCTTTGTCTCACGATCAACATATATCGCTATCAGCTAAGCCCGCTCTTTCAATTATTCATCTTTTGAAAACGGCCGCCGAAAAGAAAAAAAGGATTTCTTATTGTTTTTCCATCCATTCAATAAATTTGTCAAGCGCGCGCCGCCTGTGTGAAACCGTATTTTTAAATTCGGCGCCGAGTTCGCCGAACGTCTGCCCGTTGTAATCAAAAATCGGGTCAAAACCAAAACCGCCGTCGCCGCGCTCTTCAAAGGCAATCTTGCCTTCCACGGTTCCCGAAAATGTCAGCGGCTCCTTTCTCGGCTCACAAAAGGCAATCACGGTTTTAAAATAAGCGTCACGATTCGTTTCGTTTTTCATTAACAGCAAAACGCGTGGATTTCCGAGCCGGTCTTCAATAAAACGAGAATAAGGGCCGGGGAACCCGTTGAGCGCTTGAATGAAAATACCGGAATCGTCAACCATAACAGGAACACCCAAGTCATCCGCCGCCGCTTTCGCTGAATACGCGGCAATCGGCTCTAAATCGTCCGCCTGAATTTCGGGATAATCGCCTTTGTTTTGAATGGCCTCAACCCCGAAAGATGCCAGTATCGCTTGAATTTCAGAAAATTTGCCGGCGTTGCCGGTGACAAAAACAATTTTTTCAAAAGCGGGATTCATTTCTTGTTCCTCTGTCGTGTTTTTTCGTTTACGGTTGCCCTTTTCGTTATGTTTCTTTCGTTTACGGCTGCCTTTTTTGTTATGTTTCTTTCGTTTACGGCTGCCTTTTTTGTTATGTTTCTTTCGTTTACGGCTGCCCTTTCCGTTATGTTTCTTTCGTATACGGTTGCCTTTTTCGTCAGGGTTTCCCTTCCAAATACCGGGCGCGTTGTTTGATTTCTTCCGCGCGCTTCAAAATAACATCCGCGCCGCCGTATTCTTTTCGGTAGCCAACGGCGAACAGTTCTTTTAATTTTTCCGGATTTTTGTGGGAACTGTCTAAGGTTTGGAATAAAACGTGGATGTCTACGCCTTTTGATTCGACACTTTTATCCGAAAATGATAAGCCGAAGTCGATGAGGCACAATTTTCCGTCATCGGTGTAAATCATGTTGGACGTTGTCAGGTCACCATGAATGATGTCGCGGTTGTGGAGCCTGCCGATTATTTCGCCGGCGGTCCCCGCCAAACCCTCGTTGTCGTCAATCGCGAATTTCAACGGGAGGCCTTTGATATGTTCCATTTTGATGGCGAATTCGTCAACGCCGTAAATGACCGGCGTCATAATGCCGCAGCGGCGGGCTTCCGTCATCATCCTGACTTCCGTTTTCGTTCGTTCTTTGCGAATCTTCGCGTCGATTTGAGGGAGACGATAGTTCTTTTGGATCCGCTCTTTCACAATCATGTATTCCGGCCCCGATTCGGAGTCCGATCCCGCGTTCGAGTCCGATCCCGAATCAGACCCCGATGCGCTTTCTTCCGTTTCATAACCGTACATTTTCGGCTCGAGGCGGACAACGGCTTCGGCGCCGTTTTGCATTTTCTTGATTTCCTCTCCTCTTGAAAGGTTGGCGGGTTCTTTCCATGTCACCGTCACTTCATCGGGGCGGAATCCGGAGTCAACGACCGAATTCTCGATTGTCAGGATATCGCCGGCCTTAAACATCAATAAGCCGGTGTAAGCAATCATGGCGCCGTTGTCCCCCATAAACCTTTTTTCGGGGACATAAAATTTCGCGCCGCGGTCTTTGCACATTTGATCCAACATTTCCCGGATTCTGCTGTTGGCGCCGACACCGCCGGCCAGAAGCACTTCGTTTTTGCCGGTGTGCGCGAGCGCCCGCTCCGTGACTTCAACCGACATTGCAAAGGCGGCCTCTTGAAAAGAGTAACAAATGTTTGCCAAAAATGCGTCATCGAAATTTCCCGCGGCATCTTTGCTTTCGTTTAAAATGCGGGTTGCCGCCGTTGACAATCCCGAGAAAAAGAAATCCATGCCTTTGACAGTGTAAGGCAGGTCAATGTATCCGGTTGCTTCCTTTGCATGCTTCTCAACCAAAGGACCGCCCGGGTGCGTCAGTCCCGCCGAGCGGGCAAATTTATCCAAAGCATTGCCAAGACCGATATCAAGCGTCTCGCCAAAGATTCGATAAGCGCCGATTCCGGGTTCAGTTTCCTGATACGCGAGCACTTGTGAGTTCGCGCCGCTGACATAAAGCGTAATCGGATCCACAACATCCGTTTTCCAAATCCCGACTTCAATGTGCGCAATACAGTGATTCACGCCGACCAGCGGTTTTCCAAGCGTCAATGAAACCATACGCGCCGCCGTCCCGACAATCCGAAGACACGGTCCCAACCCCGGCCCCTGTGAAAAAGCGACAGCGTCAATATCCTCTTTAGAATACCCTTTCTCTTCAAAATCCGCCAAAACGCCGGCAATCACTTCACCGATATGAGCCGCGTGATGCTGCGCCGCTTCGCGCGGGTGAATACCGCCGGCTGCCGGCTTATAAGTACGCGTCACTTCCGTGATGACATCTTTTTCATCCACAATCGCCGCGCTCAAATTCCACGCGGTTCCTTCAATACCGAGAACAATCGTCACAAAACAACCTCAAATGCGTTCATAATAATGAGTACTGAATATGAATGAAGGTATTTAATTCAGTGCCTGATTCAGTGACTTTGATTTACAATTTTGTCTGATTTGTACTGATTTATTTACAAAAAAGTGATAAATAATGGATAATTATACGCGTTGCTCCCGCAAACGCGGTAAAACGGGATGCTTCAGTTATCCGAATTTTTCGGATAACTGCCGTTAATTGAGAGAAGGAGGCACAAGAAAACTCGTGCCAGCGGTGCGAAAATGCATCAGTTATTCGAAATTTTCGAATAACTGCCGTTAATTGAAAGAAGGACGGCACAAAAAAACTCTCACCACCGATGAGAGAAATAAGTTTGATGAAAAAACGGTTATCACGAAGTAGATACATGACGTTTTTGAAGAGGAGGAGCTTGGAAAAAAAGCAATGTGCAAATTTTGCACATTCCAAAAACGAGGGTACCGTTTGACAAAAGTTATGTATCCATACCATAACAGTAATACATTATCAACAATCAGAGGCAAACGATGGCTACAATACAAACTCGTCCTAACGACAAACCAAAATCCGATTTATTAGAGGCTATTGAGGACACAAGACGCTACCGCAATCTGCACGGCCCATTTAAGACGGCTGAAGAAGCGGTATCTTCCATATTGGAAGATGAGTGATTGAGATCGTGATTAAAATAGTGATTGAAATAGTCAATACGAACAAAATGAAAGAAAATTGAAAAAAAACGAAAGAAAACTGAAAAATTAAAAAAACAAAAGAAATGAATGAAGAGTTCATCACTCTTCATCTTCCGCCTTCACTTTCGGCGGTCTTCCTCTTCTCTTTTTCGGGGCTTCCTCGGAAGTCTCTTCCAAAATCAGCTCGTCTTCATTCATTAAATTTTCATTGTTTTGGATTCCATCCTTTTGGATATCATCCTCTTCCGCGTCCGTTGCGCCGGAGACGGCACACTTTTCGTTTCGAGCTTCGCCGGACGAAAAGATGTTTCCGAGTTCCGCTTTGTCGGCGGCGTTCTTTTGGGAACGGGTTCTGGATTTCTTTTCTTCAATCGGTTTGACTAACTTCGGGTCATTCGGGTCAACCTTCTTTGCAACCAAACGGATGTCGCCGGTACCCATCTTAATCGGCTGGCCGACGATGACGTTTTCGGTGACGCCCTGAAGCTCATCAATGTTGCCGCGCATGCCTGCATCCAGCAGGTGATTCACGGTGACCTCAAAGGCGGCCCTTGCAAAGACACTGGCCTTTTCGCCGGAAATACCGTGACGGCCGATCTGCTTCACTTCGCCGTCGCTGGTCATTAAGTCAGCCACAAGCATGATATGACGGATATCGACGTTCAAACCCTGTTCACGCAAGGTGCTTGTCGCTTCCGAAATGATCGAGTTTCTGGCGGCTTCAATGCCCAAAACGGAAAAGATTTCACTGATATTGTTCGTGGTCGTTCGCGTCATGTCGATGCCCTGAATCGGGATCACGTCTTTTAAAGCGGAACCTTCCGTGTATAAAACGTATTCATCCATATCGCTGCCTTTTCTTAAAACGACACGCTTGATGTCTTCAATACCTTTTAAGGTGATGTCGTTGATCTTCTTGGTCAGCTGAAGCAGGTCTCTGTAACGCTGTTCCTTGGGGGTCAAATCAATCTGAAGATTTTCTTCACTGACTTCAACGGTTGTGTCAGGGATTTTCTCTTTGAATTTCTCGGCGATTTCCATGAACACCATGTTTCTGCGCTTCATCGCCTTTTCATTGACGTTGATCACGATTTTCATCTGAGCGAGGTCGGTTGCGACAGACGCGATGTGGTCGATTTTCGTCGCTTCAATTTCCCAGGCAACAGCTTGCGCTTTATCACGGTCAAAAGCGTAGTCGGCTTTTCCGTCCGCGTCAGAAACGCAAGGGTCATTTTTCAGAAAAATCGTCATCGTCGGCGTACTCGGGACCTTACGGGCGTCCACAATTTCAATCAAACGCGGCAAACCCAGCGTAACGTTGATTTCAGCCACACCGGCGTAGTGGAAAGTTCTCATGGTCATCTGCGTACCCGGCTCGCCGATAGACTGCGCCGCGACGACGCCTGCCGCGTCACACGGTTCAATCTGAGAGCGCTTGTAGCCGAAAAGCACATGTTCGATGACTTCATTCATTTCCTTTTCAGTCACGCCGACGGCAAGAGCGTCGTCATGCATTGTTTTTAAAATATTTTTGGGAAGCGGCAAATCCTGAAGTTTTGCATTAATTTCCGCTTCTTTTAATTTCGCCATAATCAGACCTCCCTTCCGGTTACGTTTCTGAAAATCCTGTGCACTGCCGCGGGTTTCGCGAAATCGCTCTTTGTCGGGTCAATGCCGTCTTCGCCGTACATAAACTGAACAATCACGCCGCGCGTGTCGCGAACAGTATAGTCGGGCTGAACTTCCAAATCCTGAAGCGCGCTCACCAAACGGCGCTGGAGGTAACCGGACTGAGACGTACGAACCGCCGTGTCGACGAGACCTTCACGACCGCCGATAGAGTGGAAGAAATATTCCGTCGGGTTTAACCCGCTCTTGTAACTGGATTTAACGAACCCGTGCGCGTCAGCGCCCAAATCGCCGCGTTCAAAGTGAGGCAGTGTGCGGCCGCGGTAGCCTCTGTTAATACGAGCGCCACGAACGGCCTGCTGACCGACACAAGCGGCCATCTGCGTAATGTTCAAAATCGAACCTCTGGCGCCTGAGCGAGCCATCATCGCGGCGGGGTTTTCAAGACCCATGTGCGCGTCGGCAATTTTACCGGATCTGTCACGGGCGCGGCCGAGTTCTTGCATGATACGCATTTCAATGGTTTCATCCAGCGTTCTGCCGGGGAGAGGTTCAAGCTCTTCATCTTTGTAAGCCTGAATAAGCTTTTGAACTTCAGATTCGGCGGCGGTCAAAACCATATTGATTTGAGTCTTGGCTTCATCGGGGATGTCTTCATCGGCAATACCGAAAGACAGGCCCGTTCTCATCACCGCGCGGATGGCAAGTTTCGTGACATCGTCAACGAACTGCGCGCCGCGGGTTGTGCCGTATTCTTTAATAATTGTGTCCAAAATCTGAGCTTTGAAAGCGCCCATCGCGGTTTCGTCAATCGTTCCGGCAATCAGCTCGCCGTTTTCAATAATGACGTAAGCGTCATTCTTCAAGTCCTCTTCCATGTCTTTTGTACCGACGTTGGAAGAGAAGGAGATGTTGAGGCCTTCGGGCAGAATCTGACTGAAAATCTGTTTTCCGGTCCAGAATTCAACGCCGTTTTCATCAACGCCTGCCGGCGCGGGAAGCTCACGGATATCTGTCTTACGAAGCAAGTCAAGCGCGTCGTCTTTGTTAATGCGGCCGGTGACAGGGTTATCCTTTCTTGTCAAAAGGAACATACCGGAAATGTGGTCGTGGATACCGCCGACGATGGGACCGCCGAAACGCGGGGACAGGATGTTTTCCTGAACCTGAAGCAAAATCTTGGCTTCGGCGCGGGCT
>Ga0123353_10000278_pt1 | contig 63177 bp, 58 predicted proteins | sample TergutLab28metaG_3_FD_92763 | JGI IMG/M metagenome (GOLD analysis project Ga0123353, IMG submission 92763) | Labiotermes labralis P3 segment gut microbial communities from Petit-Saut dam, French Guiana - Lab288 P3 | ecosystem: Host-associated > Arthropoda: Insects > Digestive system > Gut ... | reverse complement strand
CCTCCGCTCAGGACGGAACGCCGGTTTCCCCAATAACGGTCGGCAACGTATCCCCCTATCAGCGGCGTAAGATAGACAAGTCCCGTGAAACTTCCATATATATTGGATGCAAGCTCTTTGTTAAACAACAACGCTTTCAGCATATACAATACAAAAATGGCACGCATTCCGTAATAGCTGAAGCGTTCCCACATTTCTGTAGCAAACAATAAATAAAGACCTTTTGGATGTTTGGAGGTGTTTTCCATATTTTCTATTTTTTTCGGCGTAAAGTTAATTAAATATTCGTGACACGTGACAAGTTACGCATGACATTATCACTAATCACTAATTCACTAATCACTTAAAAAAAGGATCCCTTCGAAACATACGACACAGTCATCTATTTCGAAGGGATATAAACCAATTAATGAGAGATAAACACTCGGAAATCCATCCTTGTTTTATGTTCTCATTTACTTGCGTATAAGTAAAAACGAGGTAGATAGGCAGATTAACCACTTACGTAATGCTATAAGAAGCATGATCTATTTTACTTCAATCGGTTTAGTCTCTTTTTTGGCTTCCTGATTTTGCTTTTTTATTTCGATCGTCAAGACGCCGTGATGATTTTTTGCTTCTATATGATCTCTGTCAATATTGTCGGGCAGAAGCATGGTTTGTTTGAATTGGGTATAACCGAACTCCCGGCGAAGGTATTTTTCCTTTTTATCTTTTTCCTCCTTTTCGGTTTTCTTTTCAACAGATACAACCAGCTCATTATCGCTGTTTACGTGTACTTGAAAGTCGCCTTTTTCCAATCCCGGAACAGCCAATTCTATTCTGTATTCATTCTCTGTCTCTGCTATATTCATTGCAGGAAGAGAATTTACGCGGTTAGTAAAGGTTTCCAGCCATTCGTGACCGAGAAAATCGTTGAAAATGCTGGGCATCCAGTCTTGATGATGATTTCTTTTTGCAACTGTAGGTGTCATAATTAAAGTCCTCCTTTGTTTAAAATTCGTTGGTTTAAATTTGTTTTGTAGTATATAAACAAAGGAGGGAAAAAAAGGTTCATTGGGGTGTTGTAGAGACGCGGCGTGCCACGTCTCTGCGCGGTGATGCCATAAGAGACGCGGCACGCCACGTCTCTACGAGGGCGTTATTATCGTAATCGTGTTATTTTTTTACCGGTATTTCAGGCAATTTGTAATTTATTATGGAATTTATCCAATTCAAGCGGTTTTCTCTTACTTCCTGCATAAATGGGTTTACGTTTTTTTCTTCGTAAGCGCGTTTACTCATGGCGAAAGAAACAACTCCGCCGGCATTCGATTTGTAACGGTATACGTTCCATTCAATACTGTAAGTTACCTTGTCGCGCACGTTGCCGACCAAAAATTCGATCACCATTTCATTCGGATCAGCGCTTTCCAGCTTATTGAAATTAAGCACTCTTCCTTCTTGTTTCTCATTATCCAAATCTGCCAGCTTTGCCTCTACAATATCTTCCATTGTCTTGCCCGACCGGATGAATTCCACTATTAATTTCGTACTGTACCGGGTAACTGATTCATTAGGCAATAAATACTCTTCTATAATCTTTATCCCATGTTGTGCGTTTGCCGACCATTTCAATTCGTAAACCTTCCCATCTAAAGTAATAGGCGAAATTCCCAGAAAATCGGTTTGAGCGGAAATAACATGAGATGTAAGAAAGAAAAGGATTAAAAAAAGTCCTTTATAAGAGAACTTGACGAAACTTTGTCCGTTTTGTTTTACGATATTCATTTTATCAGGCATTTACTAAAAATAATTTCGTGCAAAGATAAAAATTAATTGAATTTGGAACAAAAAGAGAGCGGTTTTGATTATTTATTTTTCTTTAGGCATCCTGAACAAGATAATCAGATCAATAACAGCAGCGACAAGTAAGGTAAGCACCCATTTCTTATCCTCCACCTCCGTAAACATGAAGTAAGCAGACACTACAAGAAGGCAAGAGCTTATAAATTGTTGAAAACGCAACCTTTTCATTCTGAGGTCATCACCTTGAATGGGTTGCGTATATCTTCCGATTAAAACTCCGGCAACTCCCAATGAAAAAATAAAAGGAGCGATCAGAATGTCGTTCAAACGAATCTGAAATATAGGAAGAATGGCTCCTATTAAGACCAAAATGGCTCCGGCGGCGAAGATTTTATTCATAAAACTCCTCAATCCTCAATGATAAAAATATCCTCATTTGCCTTCTTCATCAAGTATTGTTCTCTGGCAAATTTTTCCAGATTTTCGTTGCTTGATTGCAATTCCAGCATTTTTCGGTTGCTTTGTGCTATTTCCTTTTCGTAATAGGTGATCTCGTTGTTCAGTTTCCTGATTTTTTGATCGTATTTGAATCTTGAAAGCAAATCATTTTCTTCAAAAAATACCATCCACACTCCGAAAAGCAGGAGAACCAATGCATATTTATTTCCCAATACCGGCTTTAATTTAAAATATATCTCTCGCATCATGGTAGCATTTGTTTAAATTATGGTTGTAAAGATATGGAAAAAGTAGTTATGTCCGTATTTTTTAATCAATTATTTTCATTTTCGCATATTTCAAAAGAATACACCGTTCGCCGGAATTTTTAAAGCTGATCGTAGCTTTGAGATTGCCTCCGAACCCTTCCAGTGCAATCACTTTTCCGATGCCGAATTTTTCATGCTCCACAAACGAGCCTGTTTGAATGTTGTTGTAATCTTGCGGAATACGACTCGAAATGGAATGAGGATTTGCGGGCGCTGTTTCTTGCTTGACGCCCATGGAGGAGAATGGAGAAAAGTTCTCTTGTCTGGACAATCTTCCGTACAATATTTTATAATCTTCCGGAAGGTCGAGCAGTTCGGGATCAATATCTTTTAGGAAGCGGCTTGGATTGCAGAATGACGTTGAACCGTTTCTAAACCTGCTTTTAGCGTACGATACGAAACAGTTTTGTTCAGCCCGGGTAATGGCTACATAAAAAAGCCGCCGCTCTTCTTCCAATCCTTCGGCAGTCCCGGTACTCATGCTGGAAGGAAAAAGTTCCTCTTCCACTCCGGCAATAAAAACATTTTTAAACTCTAATCCTTTGGATGAGTGGATGGTCATTAGAGTTACTTTATTTCGGTTTTCATCCTTATCCGTGTCTTGATCCGTTAGAAGGGAAACTTCTTGCAGAAAATGGACGAGGCTGCAATTTGCATCTTCTTCCTCCTCTCTTTTTATACTGCAAAACTCGTGAATCCCTTTAAGTAATTCTTCTACATTTTGCTGGCGGGTTAAGTCTTCGGGAGTAGAATCCTGAAATACTTCGTTAAAAATTCCCGATTTTTTGATGATTGTGTCAGCCATCGAATAGGCGTCTTTTTCGTCCAGTGCCGCCGCAAATTCTTCGATTAATTGCCGGAATCCTGCCAGTTTTGTCGCTGTTCCCGCATTTACGGGAAGATTGTACCCGAGCGGATCGGAAATAACAGTCCAATAGCTGATGCCTTGATTCGATGCACATTCGGCTATTTTACTGATGGTTGTATCACCTATGCCTCTTGCGGGATAATTAATGATGCGTCTGAATGCCTCCTCGTCGTCATGATTGATCACCAGACGAAAATAGGCGATTATATCTTTTATCTCTTTCCTTTGATAAAAGGAGAGCCCTCCGAATATTTTATATGGAATATTTTTCTTTCGCAAAGCCTCTTCCAACGATCTGGATTGTGCATTTGTCCGGTACAGGACGGCAAAGTCTTTGTATTCGAATGTTCCGGATTTTTTTATGTCGGCAACGGCATTGGCTACAATGCTACTCTCTTCCATATCCGAATAGGCGCTCAGTACCTTTATAAGATTTCCTTCGTCTTTTCTCGAAAAGACGCTTTTTTTGATTTGCTCCTTGTTTTTTTCGATTAGGCTGTTTGCCGCTTTTACGATGTTTTGGGTCGAACGGTAATTTTGTTCCAGCTTAAACAGGCGGGCTTCCGGGTAGTTTTCCTTAAACCGCAGGATATTTTCGATGTTGGCGCCGCGAAAGGAATATATGCTTTGGGCATCGTCGCCCACAACGCATACGCGGTGGTGTTTTTCTGCCAACTTTTTGATAATTAGGTGTTGGGAAAAATTTGTATCCTGATACTCGTCGACAAGAATGAATTTAAAATAATTCTGATATTTTGCCAAAACGCCCGGATGGTCTCGAAACAATGTATTTGTATACAGCAGCAAGTCATCGAAATCCATTGCTTCGGCTTTTTTGCACCTGCTCGCATATATGGAATAGATATTTCCGAACAGCGGCATTTTAGCCATCATATCGTCTTTGTGTAATTCGCTCCGGCTCTGGTAATTTTGAGGAGTTACCAAGTTGTTTTTCAGTTGGGAAATACGGGCTTGGACTTTACTCGGCTTATATGTTTTATCGTCTAATTTCAAATCCTTAATGATGATTCTCAGCAAGTTTTTCGAATCGGAAGTATCATAAATGGTGAAATTTTCGGAAAATCCGATTTTGTCTGCCTCCATTCGTAGAATCCGGTAAAAAATAGAGTGGAAAGTCCCCATCCATAACCTGTTTGCCGTCTCGTAGCCGACAATCTTTGCGATTCTTTCCTTCATTTCCTTTGCTGCCTTATTGGTAAAGGTAAGGGCAAGAATGGAGGACGGCGCAAGTCCCTGTTTGAGCAGATAGGCGATTTTGTATGTCAATACGCGGGTTTTTCCCGAACCTGCGCCTGCGATGACAAGCGAAGGTCCTTCGTTATACAATACGGCGGATTTTTGACTTTCGTTGAGTTGATTTAAGAATTCTTCCACGTTGAAATTAATTTGTGCGAAAGTACGAAAAAAATGAAATATTTGTAACCTTTTTTTTAGTTTGAAAATAAAATTGTATTTTTGTATTAGGAATTTGGAGGAAAAATTTATGGAAACAATCAGTATTAAAGATATAAAACAAAATTATCCGGACGAGTGGATATTGCTTGGTAATCCTGAGATGGACAAAGCAAATCAATCTGTACTTTCGGGTGTGTTGCTTTATCATAGCCGCGATAAAAAGGAAGTTGGTTATCTTGGCAAACCAATGACTGCCAATTATAAAAAAACAGCCCTGTTTTTCAATAGAGCAACACCGCGTAAGAAAAGAAATGTAATGGCAAGTTTGTTTTATCCTATAAACCAATGAATTATACATTTGAAAGAGATGTCGAAAGTGGCATCATACTTGTAACAGTGTCGATAGACGGCAAACATTCGTTCAAAATGGTACTGGATACAGGGGCATCGCGTACGACAATAGACACTACTGCCCTTTATCTTGCAGGTTACGAATTGAATAAAGAGAAAGAAAAATGTGAAATTGAAACAGCAAACGGAATAGTTGAAGTTGAGGTTTTTGAAATCGGAAGTATCACCGCATTTTCTCATATGAAACAAAATATACCCATTCAAGCATACGATTTTCTTGCACACGGCATTTTGTCGGATTATGACGGTTTGCTTGGTTTAGACTTCTTTGAAAATACTTGTTTCTCAATTAATTTAAAAGAAAACAGCATTAAAATAATGTAATTTTTATGACTTGGAATGATGCACTAAGCATTTGAATTCGTTAATTAAATACTAACGGTTGAAAGAAATTTAGAACAAATAACAGGGAGGACCAAAACCATGGGAATAGAAGAAATGGTGTTAGATATGGCGAAAAAACAGGGTATGGAACTGGGTGAAGAACGCGGTATGGAACGTAGAAACCGTGAAGTTGTAATCAACATGCTCCGTAATGACTTCACAGACGAAATGATTCTCAAAATTGTTAACGTGACGCCAGATTACATCCAAAAAATCAAAGCTTCGTTGAATTAATAACTGAGTAAGAGGCTCTCTTAAAACCCTCATACTTGCCTGATTACCTGAGTTCCGGATAAGGTTTTTACTAAAAACCTTATCCGGAACTCATTTATTATCAACAACTAAAAAACCAAACCCCATTACCCCATTTCTACCGAAATGAAATAACGAGGCTCAGAGCTATTATATAAAGTTTAGGTGTGGTGTTTATCAAAACAATAGAGACGGGAGGCACCCCATCTCTATTGAACAAACAATAATCTCGCAATTACTGTTTGCTTCCTATCATTTTTCGATTAATTCTATTTGTGTACCGCGACGCTTGCGGTAAGTGTAAATGCCGTAGATGCCTAAAAGGAAAACCAATAAGAATGAGGCGTCGGAGAGCGGCATGGATGTAGATGACCACGTTTCTGTTCCATTAACTCCACACCCTCCTAATGGTTCAGGATCAAATATTATCCCCGAACCAGGAAGTACGCAATAGCTCGTTAATCCGGATCCCGTTGGACTTAAACAGATGCCACCGCCGGATACACCTTCAGGGTTCTCCCCTTCTGCGTCCACTATTACAGTAAAACACTCTTCGCCTACAGCAGTATCACAATCACACTGTGCCCAAACATTCATCCCTCCTATCCACAACAATATGAATATCGCTAAAAATCTACTTATTAGTTTATTCTGCTTTTTCATTTGAATTATCTTTTTTTAATTAGCTGATGACTGTTTAGCCATCAGCTAATGGTTAATTTCATTTTACGATCACTTTTCCTGTCTTCACTTGTTTGTCTGTCACTACTTTAACAAAGTAAGCAGCCTCGCCCGGCAACTTCGCGCTGTAAACGGTACTGTTGACCTTGCCGGTTTCGAGCACTTTCCGTCCGCTTATGTCGTAAACGGTCACTTGGAGGATTTGCTCATCACGGGCTTCTACTACTACATTGCCTTGTTGGGCGCCAATGTAGAGCTTGCCTGATGCAAAGTTGTCCACTTTGGTTATTGGTTCTTCAATTTCTTGTTTGAAGAATTGCAGGAAGAAACGTTCGTCGATGTTTTCGGCATCTTCAGGAATGTCGAAAGTACTTCTATCCAGGAGCGAAACGCTGGTTTGGGTGAGAGCGTCGAAGAGATAGATATTATCAGCAGCCGTAAAGCCGACGGCTCCGCTAATCTCCAGCGTAATTGTGCCGGCTTTGGTACTCTTGATGCTGATTGGCACCAACAATTCGTTGAGCAAGTCGCGGTTGAGTACATTAACATCGCATGCTTTGCCATCCACTAAGGTACTTACTTCCAACGGTGATTCGCTTGAGAAAAGTTTTGTAGCATCTTCGTTCGAATTAAAGGAATTGGAAGCTCCCTCTTTTGCCCTTACAACGGCATCGAATGAGGTATATCCGCCTTGTGTTGCACGTATGTGCAACGTATTTTCAAGTACGCTCAAACCACGTAAACGATAGTCTGATTCAACCTTGGCATCCAGCATAGTTGCGGTAAACTCCAAATTCAACTCATCAGGGATGATGCCACTGTAATTTTCGTGAGGCTTCACAAAAAAAGCTTGGAATGGAGCTATCCATTTTGCACTTGAAGCAGGACCAGAAGCAGAAGTGGCAAATCCTTTCGCTAAACTCTCATAGACTTTGATATCAGCGAGAGCAATTTCTTCAAGTACAGTACTATTATGCTTTAAGAACGTATCAACATTCAAATACGACATAAATGGATTTCCGACCATTACATAGTCTGATTCGCCTTCATACTCATTGCCCGATGGCGAGTTACCGCCGTTCGACTTGCTCAGATCAACTTTAAGTTTGTATAGTTGTTTCGCTTTATCATATACGCAATTGCTTTCTTCTATAATGAAACGTTTATCCTCAAAGAAGAATTCTGCTGTTTCCGATGCAGTAGCAGGCATTCGAGCCGCCCTGTAAACAATACCCTGACCGGCGCTGAGCGACAGGTCTCCAGAAAGCGCTGCAGTCCACGAGGTCTCGCCGTTCTCAACAAAGAAATATCTCATATAAGACATATAACCATCGACGATATAGTCGTGCGAGGAAGCGTTTTTAAACGCCGGCGCAAGCATGTACCAACGCGGTCCGTTCGGAGCTGCAAGGAGAGGTGTTGAGTGAATAGTCATATCGGCAGAAGCGGTTATATAAGTCAAATCTTGTATTTGACCACCGATCGCGGCGCCATGTTCAAAATGAATATTGTCGCAGAAAGCAGGGGTCGCAAGTATCGGAAGGGAATCTACTCTGTCCGGTTCAGGGATAACTACTTTGTCGCATGCTCTCGGAGCAAAAGATCCATCGTTCCAGTTAGCTTTGTCATTCCAGTCGGAATTTATTCCTTTCCATGTCAGAGTTGTTCCCGGAACAATTTCAACGGCAACAATTTCGGATGTTTTGGTAAATACATCGCCTCCGGGATATTCGACGGTGATGATTACATGATACTCGCCTTCTTCCTGGGCTATATATGTCGACGAATTATTACCCGCAATAGTTGACCACCTTCCTCCGGCTAACGGTCTTTTTTGCCATACATAGGTGTAAGTTAATCCTCCTACTACAGGGAGCAGGTTGGCAGTAAGGGTAGTTTGGTCGTTGCCGTCGTCACACAGAGCCAACCTGTTGGAAGTAATGGTTGCCGTCTGACAGTTAAAGGCAATCGATTTTGACACCGGAGCATATCCTTTGCCGTAAACCTCGGCTACGTAAATGGCATGAGCATCTCCCTTAGCGTCGGTAGCAATGGTATAGCTATAGTTGTCAGGCATGACCCATTTAATAGGATAGAGCGCTGTTCCGTAGTTTACTCCTGCGCCCGGTACAGCACCGGTTCTTTCGTATTTCTTTATGGTATCAAGAGGTGTCAAACTGCCATCAATCAACGATTTTTTATACCATATAATACTATCAACGCTATTTTTTATATCATATCCTTTGGTGGGTTTAATATTCAATACGGTCGGTTTGCCTGCGGTACAATAATCTATATAACTCGTACCCGCTACGGTATCGACATTGAAAGTAGGCTCGCAGAGAGGGATGAGTTTAATGTTGTCGAAAGCAAGAGCCGGTCCATTACTACCAGAAGCGGAAACATTAGGTGTGCACGTAGCAATTAACCCATTCGTATATACTGTTGCTGCCAACTGGCTCCTAGCTGATGATGTTAAGACCCCATCTTTTGATCTCCACACACTTCCATCATTTGCGTAATTCTTAAAAGGAACTGACGTAACATTACCAATAGTGAAAGTTCCTGACGCATTATTCCCACTGTTAGCAGTATTAGCTCCAACACTCATATAATTAAACTCAAGAAGATACGATACATTACTCAATAATGACAATGCCGGCACATTGTATAATGCAAACATGTCTCTTGGAGTAATAGTAGCAGAACCAGGATTCCCTGTATTATATATGAAACAATGTCCATCCCTAGTAGATGGATATGTTACAGAACCGATCGCAAACGGGGCATTCGTAGATGTCAATGAATATCCTAAGGCGTTAGAACTAGCGCCAGTACCGGTTTGAGCAGCTATACCTGAATTAATATAAGAACAATCAGAACAAGCGGTTCCACCTGTAGTTGTAAAAGAGATAGGTGCAGTTGCTGATGTTAAAAATTTAATCTCGAAAATATTCGACCCGCATCCATCCACGCAGTTGTTTCCTTCCGTAACTAATTTAGCATCAGAATAATTACCTTCATTTCCGCAAATGTCAACAGCTATGACGGTAATACTGTATGCACTTCCGTCGAAAGTAAACTGAAGTTGACTCGTTACTTCTGCGAATTCTTCCTCTTCTTCTTCTTCGTTCGTATTAAACCATATATATGAGGCTATTTCGTCTACATATCCGGTAATTGCGTATGTTGCCTTGATGATTATTGGGTCGTCCTCGCAAGCTTGAATGTTAGCTCCCAAGGATGGCGCAAGCGGCTTCAAATAGGTGATACTTGACTGCAAGGTGTAAGTTTCTGACGCAAATGCTTCGTCGTTGGCGTAGGCAGTAATGGTAAAAGTAGCGCCGTTATCGCCTGGTAGTGTCGAAGCTGCTGTTCCGGTATAGCTTTCTCCTGATATTCCGCCTGTCCATTTGTATGTAATGTCGTAGCCGCCATCATTGGATGGTGTCGGAGTTGCATTGATCGTAAACGACTTGCCCGGACAGAATGACACCGTAGTGGTTGTATTAAATAATACACTTGGGCAACCGTCTGTTGCTCTGTCGAGGGTGATGGTTTTCGGTACTGCCTCAGTTGTTAACGTATTGATTACTGTTACCGTAACATCAAGATGGTTGCCTGCTGCGGCAGGAGCAATAAAGGTTACTTCGTTGCCGAGAAGCGATGTTGCAGTGAAACTGATTGGCGTAACGCCGCCTGTCGCTGAGAAGTTGTATGTATAATCTTCCGGCTCGCCTCCTTCTACTATTCCGGCTGTGAGCGTGATGATTTGTCCGGTACAATATGTTTCAGGAGATGGGGTGAGCGAAATGATAAACGGAAGTATTTCTCCTGTGATTTCGCATTGTTCTCCTGTGAAAGAAATTGCTCCAAGTATGCTCGATTCAGCAGAGAGGGAGAGATAGACAGACGGTATTGGACCCGACCATGTGGTGGCGTCTAATTTAACTTCGATAGTTCCCGAAACAAATCCACTTCCGTCAACCGCTATGTTGTTATCGGAGATATAGAACGGATGGTCTATGTCTGATATCGGGGCGCCTTGGTCATCAACGAAAGAGACTTCGATCTCTTCGTCGAGTACGTCCAATACGAAACCTCCCACTTCAAAGACCAATGATATAGGCGAATGGTTGCCCGATATGGCTTCGAGTTTGAGGACAGAAGGACAAGAGATGGTCAATTCAGGGGCAAAGACTTCGGCTGTGAAGTCACAAGTGATGGTGGTTGCTGTCTTTCCTGATGTTGATACTGTTAATCCGGCTGTCGGCAGCGAAGAAGGAGTGGTTGGGTCAGCACCTTGTTTGATTCGGATATAGAGTGTATTTGAGCCTTCTGACGGCGAAGATAATGTATAAGGCACGCTTACAATACCCGAACCGTTACTGGCATTGGTAGTAGAAAGTTGGAAGTAATCGGTATTGGTGATGTCTACCGATACACTTGCTCCTGATGCTAAATTGTTACAGATAACAGAGAAAGGCGCCCAGTCGGATGCCTCCGTTATAGTGGTACTTAACGCCATATCTCCGGCGTTTGGTGGACATGTTACGGCGAGGTTGCGAACATTGGCTTCGAAGGTATTGTTTGAAGCACATGGGTTAACTTTTTTCGCACCCATATATTCTACAGTGGTGCTTGTAAATGTAAGGAAATTATCATCTGCACTGCTGCTACTGTTGATAAACGCCATCCGTTTAGTACCGTAAGAGGCGTCGTTTTTTAGTTTTACTGTTATCTCTGCCGGCAAATGACCTATCGGCAGTAACCAACCGCCGTATGTCCCATTATCCAGTAATGTTAGAGGCATAGCACTACCGTCTGAGAACACGTCGAAATCGCCGAGTGAACCATATCCGGAAGCTATGATCGGTTGAAGCAGGATGTGAGTGAGTGTGTAATCGGAACCTGTTGTATTGGTGGCGTCTATATCGAATTTGCCAATGATGGTGGTGGCGTCGATGTCGCCCTGGAAGATGGATACTTGTGGTGATGTGACAGTACAGCCGGTGACGGTGATGACAGGACCGCAGGCGCCATTAACAGTAGAGTTAGGTGCTGTTATGCCGGATCCAGTGGAGTAAGTTCCATTACTGTATCTGGTCAAATCACCACCAACTGTAACAGTAAATGTCCCCTGATTCGAAGCTGACCCTCTATCAAGGCTAAAATCGGCTATTGAGCTGCCTCCATTACAATTTCCGATAGTCAAATTCGAAGAAATAGTAACAGTAAATGTGCTTGCACCAGTCATATTAGGATATGGTCCCATTACAAAACTACTTAGAAGTCCATTAGTAGTTTCAACTCCTATGTTCATATTTGAACATGTTATTATAAATGTTTCAGGAGACCAATTAGCATTAGTATTACTTATTATTTTTCCTCCATCATATACGTCAATGTCTCCACTTATTCTGAGCGCACGATTAGCAGCACCATTCGCATACGTTAAAGTAGCTCCATTTCCATGTATAATCAACCCAGCACATGTATAACTACCTGCAGCTACTGCCACATTGTAGCTTACACTTCTGCCTGCTGTAATTTCTACAACATCATTCGTGCCAGGTTGTCTACCAGCGGCTGTTCCATTTGGATTCGCCCAAGTGTTATTATTGTTCCATGGAGCATTTGCTGCAGCACCTGCCGCTACTATTATTGTTGGTGTTTGTTGTGCATTCACGCTTCCTGTTCCCAGCAAGAACAACGCAATTATCCCTAAAACCCACCGGAAGTACCCGGCACGATTTCTACCCTTATCAAAAGGGTTTATTTCCCTATTCGTAAAAATATTCGTTTCCATAACATTTTGTATTAAGTTATTATTGTAAAAATTGTCATCACTATGCTTTCCATGAGTTATTTTTCTTTTATATCACCCATCGAAAACGAACGGGAGACTAATGAGAGACCGAAAGAGCCGTTTGTGTTTGTTATTTTTGTTTATTTTATTCTTATTCGGTATTCAGCTACTCAGTTATTCAAAAAAAAACGCACGACACTCAACAACATCCAAGCCATTAGTGGTATTTGCCGTAACCATATCTTATTGAACAGAGCCAAGATCGTACGTTTTATTTTATTTTTATTTATTTATGTATTAGTTAATACATTTAATCGCCGTAAAATTACAGCTATTAATTTGAATGTCAGATGTTTTGATATATCCAAAATGGATTCGGTTATGTATCTAATTTCGATACGTGGTGGCTCGCCACCTGAGTTCGGGATAAGCGAGATTCCTCACTCCACTGCGTTTCGTTCGGAATGCAGTGGAGTGAGGAATCCAATATTAATTGAACAAGGTTGAATTTATTTTGCCGAAAATCAATAGAATAAAATAAATTCTTATCCGGAACTCAGGTTCACCGGTAAAACCTTGTGCTTGTGAAATGCGTGCAAGGGCTGAAAGCCCGATATAACCCAGCCCAATGGCAACGCCTTGGGATACTTAAATTTTTGCGGGAATATGCGGTTGATTTTAATGAAAATTATTTGTGGAAATAATTCTATTACCCTTTAGCTCCGCTGACCGTTGGTTCAGGGCGTAAATTGTAACGGGGTTGTTCCTGTTCCAAGGCGTTGCCATTGGGCTGGGTTATATCGGGCTTTCAGCCCTTGCACGCATTTCACTTATGTATCTAATTTCGATACAATTTCTTTTTTCAGCTCATTTGTATATAGTTGGAAAAAATCATAGTACAGCACAGCAGAGATCTTATACAGCAATTCAACATTTATACTTTGTTTTTCAAAAATATTGTAGATGTTATTTCGTTCACAACCGATTTTTTGGGCAAAAGATTTTTTTGTCATACCGCTTTCATTGAATTTTTGTTCAATGATTTTACCTATATGTATTTTCGAGTTCTGCATAAAAAAGCGTGAAACTGTTCGTTAATGTACTTATTATCAGTTCGAGGTTCTAGCAAAACCTTCATGTTCTAATAAGCACGAACAGTTCACGCCAAAAGACGTGAACCCTCGCACATTATTCTCGAACATTAAATTGAAATTTGCTAGATTCCGAACTGTGAGAATAAAGAGCTTTAGCCCGATTATTTATTATTTAATATTTTACTTTTCTATTTGTCTATATTTTTATTGGTTATGAATTTGGGTGTAAAAGTACATATTATTTTTCCAATTTGTATGCTTGATAATTTTTTCATAGCGCCGAAAAAAACTTCTTAGCCCCAAAAATAAATTTTAAACAACCTCTAAAAAAAAATTATACCTTTGCATTTTTATTAACTACGCTAATTTTTTAAATAGTTGAATTTATGAACAAACATTTTATCCTTTTTTTATTAAGCTGCCTTGTTCTTGGCAGTTGCGGAAACCGGCAGGGAAATACGACTACAGAGGTTCCGAAAGATTCGCCTACTTGTAGTGTCTGGCAGGCTGAATTAGTGTTAGACGTAAAAGCCAAATTGGGCGAAGGCGCTTTATGGCAACCCGAACAGAAATTACTCTATTGGATTGATATAGTAGGAAGTGAACTGCACTTTTTTGATCCGAAAACAGGAGAAAATGAAACATATTCCTTGCCAAACAATCCCGGAACAGTTGTTCCTTTGAAGAACGGAAATTGCATGATAGCTTTTTACAACGGCGTTTTTGAATGGGACAGGGAAACAAAAAGCCTTACTTTTTTCGCTGAAAATCCTGAGGAAGCGATAGGAAGCCGTTATAATGACGGAAAATGCGACCCTTCGGGACGTCTCTGGGTGGGCACTTACGCTGATGAAAAGAAACAATGCGCTTTGTACCGCATCAATGGCGACAAATCCGTTACTAAAATGCTGGACGACGTCACTTGTTCCAACGGAATTGTCTGGTCGATTGATAAAACGAAAATCTATTATATAGATACCCCGACACGTATGGTGCAACAATTTGATTATGACGATTCCACAGGAGAGATTTCCAACGGAAAGATTATCATCCGTTTTCCTGAAGGCGTCGGCACTCCCGACGGTTCGACGCTTGACGCGGAAGGTATGCTTTGGATTGCTCACTGGGGAGGCGCATGTGTTTCGCGCTGGAATCCTGAGACCGGCGAAATGATCGGCAAAGTGGAAGTTCCGGCACGCGAGGTGACTTCTGTCGCCTTCGGAGGCGATGATTTGTCTACGCTTTATATCACAACCGTTGCAGGTTGGGAAGGATGGTTAAATGAAGAGACAGCGGCAAAATATCCGAATAGCGGAGGTTTATTCGCAGTCAATCCGGGCGTAAAGGGGTTGCCGGCTAATTTTTTCGAGAAACAAAAGTGATAGTTGAGTGTTTATAGTGATGAGTGATAATTAGTGATTAGTGATAAAGTGATTAGTGATGAAAAGCAGCTTATCACTAATCACTTTATCACTAATCACTAATTAAAACTTCTGTCAAATTGACAATCTCGCGGTTGCATTTTTTTCTCTTTTTATGAAAAATTGTCAGTGGAAGGTTAAAAAAACAGTTTGGCACGGATTATGTAACAAAACAGGCATTAAAACAAAATTTATTATTAACTTAAAATATTAAAAACATGAATATCAAACCATTAGCAGATAGAGTGCTTATTAAACCGGCTGCTGCGGAAGAGAAAACAGCAAGTGGAATTATTATTCCCGATTCGGCAAAGGAAAAACCGCTTAAAGGCGAAGTGTTAGCCGTAGGAAACGGAACAAAAGATGAAGAGATGGTGGTGAAAGATGGCGACGTTGTCCTTTATGGAAAATACGCAGGAACAGAACTTGAGATAGATGGAGAAAAGTTTTTGATTATGCGTCAATCCGATATTTTGGCAATCGTTTGATAATTAATAATTAAAAAATAAAAATTAATAGTTAGAAAAATGGCAAAAGAAATTAAATTTGATATTGATGCCCGCGACCTTTTGAAAAAAGGCGTAGATGAGTTGGCAAACGCAGTAAAAGTCACATTAGGTCCCAAAGGTCGCAATGTGATCATCGAAAAAAAATTCGGAGCTCCTTACATTACTAAAGACGGCGTAACTGTCGCTAAAGAAGTAGAATTGGCAGACCCATTCCAAAACATGGGCGCTCAAATGCTGAAAGAAGTAGCCTCCAAAACCGGAGATGATGCCGGTGATGGTACAACTACGGCAACTGTCCTTGCCCAGTCCATTATCACCGTAGGCTTGAAAAATGTGGCTGCCGGAGCAAATCCGATGGATTTGAAGCGCGGTATCGACAAAGCAGTTGCAAAAGTGGTTGCAAGCATCAAGTCGCAAGCGCAAGAGGTGGGCGACGACAACAGCAAGATTGAACAAGTTGCATCCGTTTCTGCAAACAATGATAGCGAAATCGGCAAACTGATCGCCGACGCAATGGGTAAGGTGAAAAAAGAAGGCGTTATCACCGTAGAAGAAGCAAAAGGCACCGAAACTACGGTAGATGTGGTAGAAGGTATGCAATTTGACCGTGGTTACCTTTCCCCTTATTTCGTAACCAACACAGAAAAAATGGAAGCCGAATTGGAAAATCCTTTCGTGTTGATCCACGATAAAAAAATCTCTACATTAAAAGATCTTCTCCCTATCCTCGAAGCAACTGTTCAAACCGGACGTCCGCTGTTGATCATTGCGGAAGATATTGACGGAGAAGCGCTGACTACGTTGGTAGTAAACCGTTTGAGAGGTTCATTGAAGATTTGCGCCGTAAAAGCTCCGGGATTTGGAGACCGTCGCAAAGAGATGTTGGAAGACATTGCCATATTGACGGGCGGAACAGTGATAACCGAAGAGAAAGGGTTGAAATTGGATGCCGCTACCATTGATATGCTTGGTAAAGCCGAAAAAATATCAATCAACAAAGATACTACGACTATTGTAAACGGCGCAGGCGATAAGAAAGCCATTGCGGCGCGTGTATCTCAAATCCGTACCCAAATCGAAGCAACCACTTCCGATTATGACCGCGAAAAGTTACAGGAACGTTTGGCTAAGTTAGCCGGCGGTGTTGCCGTTCTTTACGTAGGAGCTCCTTCCGAAGTGGAAATGAAAGAAAAGAAAGACCGTGTGGACGATGCATTGAGTGCTACCCGTGCAGCTATTGAAGAAGGCATCATCCCGGGCGGCGGTATCGCTTATATCCGCGCTATCGAGTCATTGGAAAATCTTCGCGGAGACAATGAAGATGAAACTACCGGTATTGAAATTGTGAAACGCGCTATCGAAGAGCCGCTTCGCCAGATTGTGATTAATGCAGGAAAAGAAGGCGCTGTCTACGTTCAGAAAGTAAGAGAAGGAAAAGGCGATTACGGATACAATGCACGTACCGACAAGTTTGAAAACTTCTTTGCTTCAGGCGTGATAGACCCGGCTAAGGTAGCTCGTATCGCGTTGGAAAATGCCGCTTCGATTGCCGGTATGTTGTTGACTACCGAATGTGTAGTTTCAGAAAAGAAAGAAGATCACCCAGCTCCGGCAATGCCTCCGATGGGCGGCGGAATGGGCGGGATGATGTAAAAAATTGTTTATCCCGAAAAAAATAAGAGGGGGTGTATCGAAAGAAATTTTGATACACCCCCTCCTCGTATTTTCGGCGTCGGTGGGTTTTGTAGAGACGTGGCATGCCGCGTCTCTACGGGGCGGTTCGACTAATATTATTATTCAACAATCAATTTTTGCCCATAACTCCCATTCCCATTATAAAGTTTTACAAGATAAACTCCTTTTTCAAAAGCGCTTACGTCAATCGTTGTTTCAGTTTTACCTCCATTTGCCTGAATTGTTTTTAATGTTCGCCCTAACATATCGGAAACGGTAATCGTCGCATCATACATTAATCCTCTGGTTACCAATTTCGTTTGAAGAGTCGCAGGATTAGGGAACAGATTGAAAATAACATTGTCCGATAAATCTTGATTTACCGATAAATAATCTCCCAATGGAATTTGAACAACCGTAACCGATAACTTCGGCAATGTCATGGAGAAATTATTTCCATTATTAATATCTACATAACCGGTTTGCAACGCATTATTTTCTTTTGAAACAAACGTTTCCCGATTTGCAGGCAAGTTGCTCAAACGATGAAAAGATACTCCACGCATAGTTGACGTTGCATTCTGTAATGATACCTCCACAGATTGTTCGTTGTTTATATCTCTATTCACCAAGACAACAGAAAGCATGTCCTTGTCTGTGTTCAGCGAAGAGTAGGCTGATACCGTATTATTCAGTGAAGAGGTCGAATTCACAGCGATGTTACCTGTGTAGCGCGTGAATAAGTGAAGCACTTCCCACTGACCTTTATACCAATCCCAAGGGGTAAATATCTCCACATTGTTTTCGGCAAAAGTACCCAGCAAGGAGGCATAACTTACAGCGATCACATTCGGCTCGTCATATAAAGACCCCATTTCCGACATTCCCATAGTAACCCCATGATCAGCGCCCATATACAGGTCTAACCAGTCGTTACTGCGTTTGAAAATATACTCTTTGGTGATGTTGTTGTCCCAACTGCCGTTGATGACTTTGGAACCATTGGCTCCCGGATAGTCATAGGTAGTATCATAAAATACCCTGTGAATTTGGAGCGTAACATTCCTGCTGATGTTCTGGTTGACTGCCGGATAAAAATGGAAATCGAGCACATCCAGCAGACGCAAGCCTGTTCGCTGCTGCTCTTCGGCAATTCGTTTGATAAAATATTCTACCCATGAGTATTTTTTATTGGGATTTTGCAAGTCCGGCACTGTACCGTTTTGCCAGTTATACCAGAACCATTCATTAGTGAAAACAGGTCCCACAATTTTTATTTCCGGAAACAACTCACGGGCTTTGGTTGCCACTGCAACATGGCGTTGTATATAATCCTCGGCGGGGATAGCTTGCGGCATGATATCGTTGTGTGTGCCGTTCCAACATTCCGGTTCGTTGTCCATGTTCCAGTATTGAAACTGCTCTTTGTTTAGTCCGAGATTGTCAAACCAATGCGTTAAGATAGCGACGGTAGAGTCGGAGGTCCAAGGTTCAAGGTATGTGTTCGGATCGCCGTTGCCTATTCCGGGACCTCCGCCGCCACACCAGTTGTTGGTTACACCTTCCCACCATTGGGCTTGGTTATATGCCCATTCATCAAAATTGAAGGCGTTGGTTTTTGCCGCATATCCCAATAATTGAAACGCCCACATCCCTTTAGCTTCCGGCATATTGTTTTGAAGCGATTGCGCGGCGTAATCCCAATTGTGGGCATATACATTATTGTACCAGTCGGGATGGCTGGATAATTTTTTCCGCCAATTGTATTTGGTAGAATTATTCCCGCCCGATTCTCTGAGAAATTTGACTCCTGCGTCTTTATAGAGTTTCCACGATGCAGAGGAAGTTGGTCGGGAAGGATTATCAGATAATGAGTTGTTTCTACCGTAAATATACGGGGAAATTTCCTTGATTTCCTTCGTGGGGTCTACGGAAATTTGTATCTGCGACTTTGCCGGGATTATGCCTGATATGACAATGAACAGGATAAAAATTGCTTTTCTCATTTCTTAATTTATGATGTATTTAATTTGTTTGTTTTACAAAAGTAATATGAAACTCAAAGATAAGCAAACGAATAACAATAAAACAGTTGAAAATAAAAAAGGATGCCACTCGGACATCCTTTTTTAATAAGATATATCGTAAAATTATTTTGCCATTACGCGAGCCATTTCAAGAACCTTATTTGAATAACCCCACTCGTTGTCATACCAAGAAACAACTTTTGCAAAGTTAGCATCCAAAGAGATACCGGCTTTAGCATCGTAAACAGAAGTAATGGCACAACCGCGGAAATCTGTAGAAACAACAGCATCTTCCGTATAACCGAGAACACCTTTCAATTCACCTTCGGAAGCGGCTTTCATTGCAGCGTTGATCTCTTCCTGTGTAGCCGGTTTTTCGAGAACTACGGTCAAGTCAACAACAGAAACGTCGGAAGTCGGAACGCGGAATGCCATACCTGTCAATTTTCCTTTCAATACCGGAAGAACTACGCCTACGGCTTTAGCAGCACCGGTTGAAGAAGGGATGATATTTTCAAGGATACCACGTCCACCGCGCCAGTCTTTTGAAGACGGTCCGTCAACCGTTTTTTGAGTTGCAGTAGCAGCATGAACAGTAGTCATTAAACCTTTAACGATACCGAATTTGTCGTTCAACACTTTAGCGATAGGAGCTAAACAGTTGGTTGTACAAGATGCGTTGGAGATGATGTCTTGTCCGGCATACGATTTATCGTTTACACCGTATACGAACATCGGAGTGCTGTCTTTTGAAGGAGCAGACAGGATCACTTTTTTAGCTCCGGCTTCGATGTGTTTGCGAGCAGTTGCATCATCCAGGAAGAATCCGGTTGATTCGACAACTACTTCAGCGCCTACTTCGTTCCATTTAAGGTTAGCAGGGTCTTTTTCTGCTGTTAAACGGATTTTGTTGCCGTTTACGATCAGGAAGTTTCCTTCCACTTTAACCTCTCCTTTGAAGCGTCCGTGAACCGAATCATATTTTAGCATATACGCCAAATAATCAGCATCCAGGAGGTCGTTGATACCTACGACAGTGATGTCATTTGCGAAGTTCTGTACAGCAGCACGGAACACCATACGACCGATACGGCCAAATCCATTAATACCTAATTTAATCATTGTTCTAAAAATTTTATATTAAAAGTAATTATGTAATAGACAAACAAAAAATCAAGCGCGTTGTTCGATCTGATCGCCAGCGCTTTTTATCTCTCCGAAACCGCCACGTCCGTTACATCCGCATGGAGCTTTGCATGAGACAGCCGCTAAGGAGATGATAATAAATGCTACTATTATTTTCACCTGTTTTTTCATACGAAAAAAGATTATTTATGCTAATTGTTCTATTTTTTGATTATTATCATTTTCCAATTCTCCGTATCCGGGACATAATTTAGACCTGCATGAGCCTAATAGAGCCGCGAGAATAGCTGCTGCAATAATCAATTTTATCGTTTTCATTCTACTAAAATTATTATGTTGTTAATATATTTGTTTTTGCGATTGCAAATTTACTTTTTTGTTCCATAATATCAATGCCGATTTACTTTTTTTATCAATTAATTTTTCGATAATGAAAAATATAATTTGCAGAACGGATAATCAGAATCAAAATTAACGGAAAAAAAGCGCTGTTATAATGTTGCGGAATAAAATACCAGCCAATGACAGCCGACAGCAGCAGCAACATGTTTACCATTTGATAAAATACCAGCGGTTTTCGTAATTTTCGAAATAGAACCAGTATGGCAAAAATGAGTTGCAACGGATTAATCCACAGTAAATTGTAATTTGGATTTGTGCATGGATGTTCGGATATGAATGCGAGGAAAAAAACCAGGCATCCCAACAGTCCGTATATGGAAAACAGAATGACATCTATCCAGAGGTCGTTTTTCTTTTTGTAATTGTAAAAAACAGTATGCGCAACAATCAGGAGGAAAAACAACCAGCATGCAACCAGCGGGGTGAATATGGAAGTAAACCCTTTTTCTGTTTTTATGGATGCATTCGGCTCGTTCAAAATATTGACTTGGCTTACCAAGGGGCGGATGCTGTCTCCCGATTCTATCAAAGTTTCGGCGAATGAACGCATTAATTCTTCGGGAAGAAACAGAAGCTCCCTGTCTGTCACAATCCGGTCGGTTTCGCTTCCCAGACAGATGTCTATTCCGAAGGCGAACCAAGGGGAATCGACTAATTTCATATAAATGAAGTCTCTGAATGTGTAAGTGTTATTGAATACCGGATAAAGAATTTTGCCGTCAATCGCTTTTTCTATTTGCCACAGGGGGCGGGTGGCGCAGTTATCGAAAAAGAAGTTGTACCGGTAAGTCCAGTCTTTCTGCCTCGCATTTTCCAAAAGAGCTGTAAACAGGGCGTCTTTTTCGGCTTCCGTCAGATTCAGCACCTGTTCGTACATGAATATGTTTTTATCATCTCTTGCTTCTTCGAGCGCATATTCAAAGTCCCAGAAGGCAAGACGATAGTCGGTTTCGCCTTTTACGAATTTATATAGAAAATTATCGCCGAAGGAGAAGATACCGTAATTGAAGATAATATCCGTATTTTCCGCCGGTATTCTTACCCGGATAGCGGTGTGTCCCCACGCAGTGTAAATTTCTTCGGTGTAAGGGGAAGAGGTAATTAAACTGATTGTCTTTTCGGAAGAAAATGTTTCTGCCGAGATTATAAGAAGGGAAAATAGAAGTAAAATAAGTCGTTTCATTCGAGTTTTCTACTTAAATTACCAATGTTGCTTAGTTAAGGTTAGATTCCTCATTCCACTTCGTTCCATTCGGAATGACACCACGTCTTATTAGGGCTGGGGGTTTCGGGAGCGGCGGCGTAACCGCCGCTCCCGAAACCCCTCCACTAACCGGAAACGTCCGTCATTCCGAACGCAACGAAGTGGAGTGAGGAATCTCCCGTAAATTGCACCGTCATTGGAGGAATCCAACCTTAACTAAACGACATTGATTTAATTACAACAAGATAACTCATTTTTTGAGGTTTTATTGTTTTTAGACTTCCCAAGTTTTCAACATTATGGAAAGTCTAAAAAATAAAAAAAGCCCTTGATTCAAGAGCTTTTATTTGATAACGATACGTTGTAAGGTATTTCCTATTTTGACAATGTAGAATCCTTTTTTCAGGTTTAAATAAAATTCTTCTTTATCTGTATTGCCAATAGAGGATTCGTATACTTTTTCGCCCAACATATTTCTTATTTCCAACTGGGAATTTTCCGGAGCGTTAAGTATATACAATTTATTATTGAACACGCTAATGGAAATTTCCACACTCTTTTTGCTGTCCGATTCCAAACTAGTCAGAACCGGATTATTTGCCGCTTGTGCAACCGTTGAGAAGCCAACAGCGCTTGCAAATAATAATGTAAGAAGTATAATCTTTTTCATTCGACTAATTTTGAAGTTATTTTATTCCACAAAGAAACAAAAAAAAGTAATATAAAACAAGAAAATAGCTGAATAATTGAATAACGGAATAACTGAATAATAGATTGGCATTGATTTTCAATATGAAAATTTGACTAACTCAGTTATTCCGTTATTCAATTATTCAGTTATTTCTCATGGGTGAAATTTTTCGAACCGGTTTATCAAATCGCGCCATTCATCCGAGATAAGGAGCGATTTATTTGTTTTAGGGTCAAAGCCACACATTACGGAACGGCAAACGGATTTTACGCGGTTCGTTTCGTAATCTTTTATCATTTGAATTAATTTAATACTTTTATTTCCAATCTCATAGACTTTTGTTTTTACGACAATATGGTTGGAAATAAAGATAGGCTCAAAAAAGTCGACATTGACGTTGACCATAACCAGTTCGGAACCGCTCCAGTCAATCACCTGATTTTTCAATGCTTCGAAATATTTGACTTTTCCGAAGTCTAAATAGGTGATTTGAACGGCGTTATTTACATGTCCCAATACATCAATATCGTTGAAACGGATTTGTATGATGTCCTGATGATTAAATTCGATGTTGTCTAATTCTGTCATGATGTTTTGTTTATCTAAATATAATATCCGAAATAACCGGAACTCCGACTTGCTTGTTCAGGGCTTGTATCAGTTTTTCCCGCGATAGCAGAAGGTCGTTCCGGAGAATCGAAGAGCTAAGTTTGACATATAATTTTTGATTGTAAATATAAATATCTGTTGTATATTTTTTTACGGTGGCGCCCAGCACTTTTTCCCAAGATTCGATGAGCTGCATCTCATACAATTTGGTGTCTAAGTGTTGGTTTTGGAGTACTTCTTTCAAAACCTCCCCGAATTTTTGTGTGTTGTGTCTCCTCATAATAGTTGAGAGTTGAGAGTTGAGAGTTGAAAGTTGAGAATATGAATAGGATTTTTTCATTCTCAACTCTTAACTTTCAACTCTCAACTAATTTAACTTCTCCGTCATTTACAATATACATATAATATTCGCATCCGGATTCTTTTAGTATGTCGGAAATATGCTCGCGGTTGGTGTCCGATATAAAAATTTGTCCGAACCGGTTATCTTTCAGTAAACAGATTATCTGTTGTACCCGTTGTGCGTCGAGTTTGTCAAAAATATCGTCGAACAGCAGGATAGGGCAGATATTGTTTATCCGCTTCAAAAAATCGAATTGAGCCAGTTTGAGTGCAATCAGGTACGTTTTGTTTTGCCCTTGCGAACCGACTCTTTTTATCGGGAAATCTTCCAGCATCATTTCCAAATCGTCCTTGTGGATGCCTTTTGTCGTATGACCTGCCAATAAGTCGCGTTGGCGGCTCTTTTGTAACAGGTCGTGCAGTGAGTTGCCGTTGTGGAGTTGCGAGTGATAGGAGAGTTTTACCTGCTCTTTTTCTTGCGAAACGTATTTGTAAAATTCTTGGAAAATAGGTAAAAATTCCCCGATAAATTCGTTTCTTTTTTGAAAAATGTACTCGCCGTTCAACGCCAGTTGCTCTTCCCAAATGTCCAGCAATGTGTCGTCGAAATGCCCGTTTTTCATCATCGAATTACGCTGGAGTAACGCTTTGTTGTAGGATAGGAGGGAGTTGAGGTAATTTTTATCGTACTGGGAAATGAATCCATCTACGAATTTTCTTCGTTCGTCGCTGCCTCCGAGTATCAGTTCCGAATCGGCTGGCGAAACCATTACCAAAGGGATAAGCCCGATGTGGTCGGACAGTTTTTCGTACTCTTTTTTATTCCGTTTAAATTGCTTTTTCTGCCTTCTTTTAAGTCCGCAGTAAATATCCATGCCCGATTGTTCCCCTTCGTAAAATCCGTGCAGGACAAAAAATTCTTCATCGTGTTTGATAATCTGTCCGTCTACCGGGTTGGAATGGCTTTTGCAAAAGGAGAGGTAATAAACGGCATCCAGCAAGTTTGTCTTTCCAACGCCATTATTGCCTATAAAACAATTTATTTTAGGGGAAAACCGGAGGTCTGCCTCTTTGATGTTTTTGTAGTTAATAATGGAAATACGTTGTAAATACATATTTGGGTTTCTTTGCCGCAAAAGTAATGTTTTTTGTTGAGGTGGGCAATAAAAAGCTATTTAGTTCCATTTGGAATATGTGAAAGAAGACATCGGATTTAATATTGCATTACTGCAATGGAATAAAAAAGATTGCTTAACAACCCGCCCCGATTTTCCGGCAATAGTTATTAAGCAATCATATTATTTGTGTCACAAAAGTACAACTTTTTTTCAATCTCACAAAGTATTGAACAAATTTTTACGCTACAGACACAAAGGATTTAGAACCGTACACCCGCTGTGAAGCCAACCCAAGAATCCAATTCCATATCTTTTGAGGTTGTATTCCAAATGCTATACGGCGCTTTGAATTCAAAGTCTTTGTTTACGATGGATAAATTTAGCGTAGGACCGGCATATACTTTAAAGTGTTCGGCAAATTTGTAATTGACCGTTGGTCTGATTTGTGATATACCTCCGTAATTGTCCTGCTTGAAATTTTTATCATGTAGCTGATATTGAATTCCCTCTATGTTAAGTCTCCATTTGTCTTTCAACGTTATTTCCGTTCCTAAGCCGAATCCTGTTGCGAAAAATTCATCCGAAAAATTGTATCCTACGGAGAGAATGCTGTACAGTTTTTGAGTTCCCGAACGGAAAGATGCTGCTGCATGTACGACTTCGCTTCCGCTGATTTCCCATTCCATTAGTCCGCCTTTTTTGACAATATTTATCACACCGATAGAAATCCCGTCGGCAGTATCACGCACGTTTACAACTCCCAGTTGAAAACCGCCTTTTTGAGTAACGTTGACTGTCGATAGTTGGCAGGAAGAGGAGTTGGCAATGTTTACGACGCCGCTGATTTGGGTATTTACGGTATTGGCTTTATTGAAAACGCCGGCTATTTGGACGTGGCTATTTTTGCTTATATTGAAGACGCCGACTATTTGAGCAGGCGCTTGGTCTGCTATATTTGCCACACCTCCGATTTGTGTTGAAGTGCCGTTTTGAGTGTAATTTGAGACTCCTGCTATTTGAATATTCCGGCTCGGTTCATCGTTGCCGGATGTTCCTGTGAGATTTATTACACCGGCAATTTGTACGCCTTCCGAGCTGTATTTATTGAGATTGAAAACGCTTGCCAGTTCGAAGCCTGTTACTTTTCCGGTTTTTCCTCCGATGATGTTAAATGAAGTAGCGTATTCATTGTCGGAAGAGTTTTTCCCGTCTGTTCCCAACGGATATACAAAAGTTAACTGAAAGGCTTTTTTTTCGTTAATGACAGTTTCAACTTTTTTCGACTGGGTTTCCGAATTTGCTGCTTGTCCGGTTTGCGCTGTCATTTGACTTCCGGCAATTGAAGCGCTTAATGCTAATAGGGCTAATTTTTTATTCATTTCGTCGTTGTTTATTTGTGTTATGCTTCTATGACAACTGTCAATGGTTATACCACTACTCAAAAGGGATTTTTTTTGAATAAAAAACGTATCTGCGTTGTTTTCCGGAATTTTTTGGGAAACGGTATTAGGTGCTGTTTTTTTATCCGGCTCGGGTATGGATAGTATGATATGTTTTCCTACCTGTTTGTAGTGCACGGATGCGGGCAGGATAAGGGGTAGAACTTTGTTTAACGGCTGGTTTTCTACATGGACGGATATTTTTTTGTTTACGTCTATTCGTTGGGAATTATACGAAAACCGGATGCCTGTTTGTTGTGTAATGGATGCAAAAGCCTTGTGCATAGGTTCCTGACGAAGAGACAGGGAGACCGGTTGTTTTAATTCGGAATTTTGAGCGGCAACAGGCTGCAACAACATGAAAGGGAATAAAAAGGCGACAATGACACTTTTTGTCTTTCTGTATATTTTCAATGTTTGTTTTTCCATTTTTCAATAAGAGAATACAAATGAATCATCCTGTTCTTTGATTATACGTATGGAAAGCGTTTCGGATATGATTGAGAGAATATCTTCTATTGTTTCATTCGGGTCGAAACTGACGCTTATTTGCAGCTCATTTAAAGAGTCGGCATTTGTTCTTATTTTTACGCCATATTGTTTGGATAGAATGTGGATGATTTCCGGCAGGGGAGTTGCGTCAAATTCAATTGCTTTTATACCGGAAAGGAGCGTTATGTGTTCAAAATAATCCTTTTGGACATGATAGATTCCTTTTTCGGATTGCCTGATGTGGATACCGGAATTATTTTTTGTATAAAAAAGAATTTCCCCTTCGGATACTTCTACTGTTATGGATTCTTCCGGATTATGTGCTATTACCGTAAATACGGTGCCAATATCTTCAACAAAAGTTTTTCCCACCCGGACTAACAGGTTTTCGTCTTGAGAATCGTTTACCTCGAATGTGGCTTCGCCTTTTATTAGAGTGATTTTCCGTTTGTTTTCGGGGTTGTATTTTATTTTGGAACCTGTTTTCAATGAAACGTTAACTCCATTGAATAATGTTTGTTGTAAAACGGTTTCATTTGCAGTGATATAGGTCTGATTGTCGGATTTTTTAAAAAAGAACAGGGATATTCCGGCAATTAAGGCAATGGAAGCGGCAATAGAAAAATAAGGGATTAATTTTTGTATCCATGTTTTTTCAGGAAGATTTTTTTCTTTTTCGATATAGTTTTTGAATGTGGAAAGGGCTTTTTCCGTATCGGGTTTCGGCATTGGCTTTGTAAGGGCAGCATGTTGGAATATGGTGGTCATTTTTTCAAAATACGCCTCATTCTCAGCCGATTCGGAAAGCCATTTATCCAGCGACCGGAGTTCTTGTCCGGAGGCTTCGCCACTGAAATAGCGGGATAATAAAATATCTATCTTTTCGTCCATATTACTGCCATTTTAAGATAAATAACAAAGTCAGTATGACCAAATAATCTTTCAATCCTGTTCGCAACATGCGAAGCGCTTTTACAATCTGAGTTTCAACTGTGTTGGTGCTTATCCGGAGTGTTTGTGCTATCTCGCTGTAAGAGAGTTGCTGTTGACGGCTCATTCTGAAAACTTCCCTGCATCTTGGGGGCATGTTTTCGATGATTGTTTCGATTTGTTGTTCCAATTCGGTTGCCAACACTGCGCTTTCAACTTCATTGCTTGTCAAATCTTTTTCGTAAGCATAGAATTCGTTATGCTCCGTTCGTATGCTATGCTGTTTTATCCTGTTCATGCAATCGTTGTGTACGGCGCGGTATAAGTACGATTTTACGGATGTATGTATTTCAATACTTTCTCGCTGTTCCCAAAGTTTGCAAAATACTTTTTGTGTCATATCTTCCGCTTCGTCGGAATCACGAAGGATGCTATAAGCATAGTTACATAAAGGAGCATAAAAATGCCTAAAGAGAATCTCGTATGATTTGTGATTCCCTGATTTTAAGTCGCTTATGTCTACATATATGTCCAATGTGTTACCTTTGATAGGCACGAAGATACGACATCTTTAATGATATGACAAATGGAATGGGGGATACCATTACTCGAGGGAATAAAAAAGTTAGAAATTTTGTGCTATAACTCTATTTCTGCCTTATAAAGATATTAATCGGTACGCCTGTGAAGTCCCAGTTTGCCCGTAATTTATTTTCCAAGAAGCGTTTATACGGTTCTTTTACGTATTGCGGCAGGTTGGCGTAAAATATGAATGAAGGAATGGAAACGTCCGGTATCTGCATTACATATTTGATTTTGATGTATTTGCCTTTTGTAGCGGGAGGTGGGTAATTTTCAATAAGGGGGAGAAAGAATTCGTTGAGTTGGCTGGTAGGAATCCTTTTCTTTTTGTTTGCGTAGACTTCCATAGCCGTTTCCACCACTTTAAAGATGCGTTGCTTGGTTGTTGCCGAAGTGAAGATAATCGGGAAATTGACAAATGGAGCAAATCTTTCGTATATGGCTTTTTCCATTACAAGGGTTGATTTGGAGTCTTTTTCCTCAATTAAATCCCATTTGTTGACGCAGACGACCAATCCTTTTTTATTTTTTTGTATTAACTGGAAGATGTTCAAATCTTGACTTTCGATGCCTCTGGTAGCGTCTACCATTAAGATACAAACGTCGGAATCTTCGATGGAACGGATAGAACGGATAACGGAAAAATATTCCAGGTCTTCGGTCACTTTTCCCTTTTTCCGGATTCCGGCGGTATCTATCAGGTAAAAGTCGTAGCCGAATTTGGAATACCGCGAGTGGATACTGTCTCTGGTAGTTCCTGCAATATCGGTTACAATATACCTCTCTTCGCCCATAAAAGCGTTGATAAGGGATGATTTTCCGGCATTCGGACGTCCTACTATGGCAAAGCGCGGAAGCATTTCGTCAAGCTCTTCTTCTTGTCTTTTAGGTAATTTTGCAACAATATCATCCAGTAAATCTCCTGTTCCCGAACCGTTTATGGCTGAAATGGAGAAAGGGTCGCCGATTCCCAGTTTGTAAAATTCGGCGGAGGAATATTGCAAGTCGTTGTTGTCTACTTTGTTGCTGACTAAGATTACCGGTTTTTTATTTTGCCGCAATAGCCGTGCTACCTGCATGTCGAGGTCTGTTACGCCGTTTATCACGTCGACGACAAAGAGGATTAAGTCGCACTCTTCAATGGCGATGTTTACCTGTTTACGGATTTCTTCCTCAAAAATATCGTCCGAGTTGACTACCCAGCCTCCGGTGTCGATAATGGAGAATTCAATTCCGTTCCAGAAAACTTTTCCGTATTGGCGGTCTCTGGTGGTGCCGGCTTCTTCGTTTACGATGGCTCGTTTTGTCTGGGTTAATCTATTGAATAACGTCGATTTTCCGACATTGGGTCTTCCTACGATTGCTACTATCATGGTTGTTGAGTTACGAATTATTAAGGTGCAAAGTTACAAATATATTTGTTCTTATCGTTCAGTTAAGGTTAGATTCCTCATTCCACTGCGTTCCATTCGGAATGACACTGTGTCTTATTGGGGCTGTAGGGTGGCGGGAGCGGCGTAGCCGCCGCTCCCGCCACCCCTCCACTAACCAAAAATGCCCGTCATTCCGAACGGAACGTAGTGGAGTGAGGAATCTCCTGCGAATCAAGCCGTCATTCTTAACTAAACGACATTGAATATATTCTTGGTATTAATTTTGCTGATTGGAAAATAATACTTTTATTTGTAAAATAGAAGGGCTTTCTTCTTTGCGCATCAATGACCAGTATCGCTTAGAGTTTCGCGAAATAGTCAATCCGATTAATATACTCGAAATAACAATTTGTTCATTAACAGATATAACAAACCACTATAAATAAATAAAAATTATGGATACTAACCCTCGAATGATAGCAAATGATATTGAACCGTTTCGTCCGGTACACCCCGGCGAACTGTTGAAAGACGAATTGGAATACCGTCGCTTATCACAAAAGGCAGTTGCAAAGCAATTGGGATTGCCTTATACGGCATTTAATGAGATTTTGAACGGAAAGCGTCCTGTTACAACCGATTTTGCATTACTTATGGAAGTTGCATTAGGCGTAAGTCCCGGTTTGTTGCTGCGTATGCAAACGGATTACAATTTGCAAGTAGCGAAAAGGGACAGTAAATTAAGAAAACGCCTCGCTAAAATCCGCGAAATGGCGGCGATATTTTGATTAAAAGAAACAATCAATCCTGCTGATATCCAAACGATTTCAACTTACTCTCTTTATTCCGCCAATCTTTCTCTACCTTTACAAACAGTTCCAAAAATACCTTTTTTTCAAAAAAAGCTTCAATATCTTTTCGCGCCTCTGTGCCGATTTTTTTGAGCATTTTCCCTTGTTGTCCGATGATAATTCCTTTTTGGGAATCACGCTCGACGTAAATTACCGCATTAATGTGGATAAGCGAGTCGCTTTCCTTAAATTGTTCTACAACAGTTTCGACTGCGTATGGAATTTCCCGGTCGTAATTGTTCAGGATTTTCTCACGGATAATCTCTGTGACAAAAAAACGGGCGGGTCTGTCGGTCAATGCGTCTTTTTCGAAAAACGGCGGGGAGTCGGGGAGGAGTTCTTTAATCCTTTTCAACAGATAATCCAGATTAAAATTGTTGGTGGCGGAAACCGGAATTATCTCTGCTTTGGGAAATGATTCCTTCCATTTTTCCACTAATTCAATCAATTTCTCTTGATTTGTCAAATCTATTTTATTCAAAATCAACAAAACAGGAGCTTGCTGTTGTTTTACTTTTTCCAGAAATTCGATGTTCTTATCTGGACTTTCGACAACATCCGTAACATAGAGGATAACATCCGCATCCTTCAGAGCGCTCATCGAAAAATTGAGCATTGACTCCTGCAATTTGTAATTGGGTTTCAACACTCCCGGTGTGTCGGAGTAGACAATCTGGAAATCTTCGCCGTTGACGATTCCCATAATTCGATGACGGGTGGTTTGCGCTTTGGAGGTGATAATGGATATTCGTTCGCCGACTAATGCGTTCATTAGCGTGGATTTTCCGACATTGGGATTTCCTACGATATTTACAAATCCGGATTTATGCATGGTTTCACAATTTGTGGCAAAGATAATGTTTTTTCGCCGGATATCTGATCGTTTGTGATTACCCTATTAATAAATAATTTCGTATTTATTTTCCAATATTTCAGATAGAGGATTCCTTGATTCTTGCTTTTTACGTCGTGCTCTTTTTGCAGTATTAATCATAATGAAAAACAATACATTTATAAACAAAAAGACAGATAAGAAAACTTTTCTTGTTAGATCGTCTGAAATACCAATACACAAACAACCTAAAATACAAAGTACAAAGAAAAATATAATACAAACTACAAATTCAGACTTATTGCTTATATAAGTATTTTTTATGTTTTTTGTCATATATCCTTCATCTCCAATATTCATATACGTTTCATGTAAATAAATAATAAAATTTAATAAAGCAAATGACATAATAAAACCTAATAAAACAACTTCAGAGGTTATAATAAAAAGAGCTGTTAGTCCAAGTAATAATATGCTTAAAAATGAAAATATAAACAAAAGTATTTTTCTCTCTTTTTGTTTGTCAAAATCGTAATCTTTACTAAGAACATTAATCCATCTTTTTATCCATGTTTCATGATCAATATTTTTTTCTTTCTCAATAGCATTGTGTAGTTTTTCTTTTTTATCATTTTCCATACGAGAAGAGATTAACTGTTCTGGATCCTTTTTTCCGGAAAAATATTCATTTATGGCTAATGGAATAGAAATTCTACTATGAATGATATGATTCTGTGGAATGTGTTCACAATCATTTAATAAAAATGCAATTCGACACATAACATAATAAATTTTAGAATTTTTAGTCGTATCGAAAGGTTCCCAAACATAATCCAGTACTCTTTCATCTTGTTTAAAATCAATATTTAAGTCCATTTTTTGCAACTCTTCAATAATTTCTTTTGATGAAAGTAATACTGCCACATGACGATTAATAGTATCTCTTGTACGTTTTATATCATGATGATTATTTTTATCAATTATCATTTTGTCATTCATCCATAACAAGGTAACTAAGGCTTGAAAAGCATCTAATCGCTCTTCGCCTTCAGTTTCCTTTCCTATTCTTAATAGGCATTCTACTGCTGTTACATTTCTACTATGATTATGCTTAGAATCTGTATGGAGATATTGATACGTTTCTTCTTTTAGTAAGCCGTCATCTCCTTTTATGGTGATTTCATAGATATATTGATTCGCTATTTCGTTCAGAAAAGGAACTCTAACATCTTCCATTTTTTTTACTGCATCATGAAATAATCCCTCATTTTCAAAATAATGATCAATAAATATCTCCACAGCTTCTTTTGTATACGAATAAGCCAGGGTATTAACAATCTGATTCATATTATCATTAGAGAGATTTTTATCATAAATCTTTGATTTTAAATATTCAAAAACAATTTTTGCTCTATCTGCGACCGAACCTTCAGAGTGAAGACCTGAAGTTATAAGTGCTAAAGCTTTTACAGTACGTTCACACCAATCAGGTATGGGCTTAAGGTAGGTGTTTAATATATCCGACGTAACTCCATCGTCAATATTTTTCGCATCAGCCAAACATTCCAAAGCAACAATAGCATCAATATCTTTTATTTTAAGAAACAGGGTTGTTAAATTTTTTCCTTTTGAAATATTACAATATAACTTTATAATTTCCTGCCATTGTTTAGGATTTTCTTGAAAATTTGACAATAACAAAGCTTCTTTATTATTCTTACACATCCAATAGGCTACAAAATATTCTTGAAGTGTAAGATGTGGGAATTGGTAAATGTTATCTGCCTTAATTATCAATCCACTACTACGAATTTCATTTTTTATAAAGTCGTTAATGTTATCGTATGGAATATTCAATGATTTGATAACATATTCTATTAGTTCTTCGGGTATTTCTCTTATGCCTTTTGCTTCTTTACTTGTTTGTACTTTAAATGCTATTTCTGAGAATAATTGCAATTTTTTATGATAAGATAGTTTTGAAGCTAATTTATTGGAGTTATTATTACTTTCAGGATCAAGTAAATTTTGAGTTAATAACTCATAAAATTCCCCTCTCGATTGAGGTAAAACTTTAGATTTGTCAACATGAAGGAACATAATCATAGCCAACGTTAGCGGGTTACGCATGAGATCTTTCAAGTTAGTCTTTTTTTGTAAAACAGCATATATTGCTTCTCCACTACGTGTATATTTCTTTCCTTCCTTCTTTTCTTTTTCGAGTAACCACATATCAATAAACTTCTTGACTTCCTTTTTTCCGAAATTTATGATATTACACCTATTGCCTCCTTTCCTTTTTATAAAATCATTAAATTCATTATTATATACGGTATTTCTGCATGTAATAATATACTTACAATTAGAATTGTTTTCCATGAATGAGATAATATTATTTTTGACAACATCTTGATTGTCTTTTTTTACCTCATCAAATCCATCAAATATGATTTGCAAAAGACCTTCGTCAAACAATTTATCAATAAATGGAGAAAAGGATTCATCTTTTATTGGAAATACTAATTTTCTTTCAAGTTTATCTGTTAAATTGTTTAAAGTAATAAGTACCGAAATAGTACTCTCAAGAGTAAACTTATTTGACGAGGAACAGCAATCATATAATAACTTTCTGCATATTAATGTCTTTCCTGAACCCGGAAGACCTGTAATGACAAGATAAGGATTTTTCTTAGCGAATTCAGATATATCATGTACTACTTCTTCTTTATTGTTTTTATTTGCGGATAGATTAATAAATGAATCTTTCATGGAGAACTCTTTGTCTTCATCGAAAGGAAGTCCAAAAGTGCTATATTCGTTGCAGATTCTATTTTTGTACTCATTTAATTGCTTTAGAAACTTCCTTCTTTGTTTGATTTTTTTGCACATTTTATAAGCATAAGAGACTAATGTTACAATAATTGTAACAATAAGACCTCCTAAAACTGTAATAATAAAAGCAATGATTATGGTTGTGATTGGCGTCCCATTTTTAATCTTTTCTACAAGCTTTTCAAACCAATCAAAAAATGGAGGAGATGACGTAGGAATAGTATCATCTGAAGGAGGAACAAAAATATCTGAAGGAGGAATAGTATCTGAAGGAACACCAGGAATCGCATCAATCAATAGTGTACTAATATCATTAGACGGTATCAAGAAGGAAATAAAGAAAAACAAGGAACAACTAATAAATAAAAGCGTAAATATGTTTGCTTTTTTATATACACGGTTAAAAAGTAAACTTGTTTTCATGACAAATCATATTAAGAGTTATATATAACTGTTCAAAAATAATGAAAATTTTTAAAATAATTATTTTACTAATCTCCTTAAATTAACCAAAGAAAAATATAATGCGACCAACCTGAAAAAATAATACTACTTTTGCACCAAATTTCAGTTAAATGAGAAGCGAAAGAAGTTACAAAGGACACCTCACGATGTTGGTCGTCAATATTATTTTTGGTTTAAATACAGCTATAACCAAAAGTGTATTATCCGGCGTTCTAACTCCTTATAGCGTTAATTTTTTACGTATAGCTGGAGCTGGCTTACTGTTTTGGATTACATCTATTTTTGTGAAGGAAGACAAAGTGAGTTCCCGGGATTTATTAATGCTTTTTTTTGCAGGGATGCTGGGGATTGCCGTCAATCAATTTGCATTTATAGAGGGACTATCCATGACTTCGCCGATTAATGCGGCTATCATTGTAACGCTTACTCCTATTATTACCATGGTATTGGCGGCTATTTACCAGAAAGAACCCATTACGCGAAAAAAAGTAGCAGGTGTTTTTGTCGGGGCTTGCGGGGCTGTGTTGTTGATACTGACCGCAGCACAAGCTATTAATAATACGGGCAGCATGACGGGAAATCTTTTGTGTTTGCTTTCTTCCGCATCGTATGCTTTATATTTGACGGCGTTCAAAAGATTAATCAGTAAACATAGTCCAATTACACTGATGAAATGGATGTTTCTTTTTTCCGCCATTGTAACTCTTCCTCTTTGCCTGGACGACATACGGTCTGTTTCGTGGCAAACTATCCCTTGGGACGGGTATTTACGTATTGGTTATGTGGTGATTTTGGCTACATTTGTCACTTATATGCTTATTCCTGTCGGACAAAAGCTGTTACGTCCTACAACGTTGAGCATGTATAATTATTTACAACCCGTAGTTGCTTCTCTGGCGGCAATAGCTATGGGCTTGGACAGCTTCGGATGGAATACCGCCTTGGCTGCCGTCCTTGTATTCTGTGGCGTATACATAGTGACACAAAGCAAATCCAGAGCGCAGATAGAGGAAGAAGCTTTATCAAATAAAATGATATGAACAGAAATATCCCTCCCGAAATAAAACCCATCGAGGATATCAAAATACCGAAAGCGGATTTGTACACGCTATCCAACGGTATTCCCTTGTATTCGCTACCCGTCGGAAACGAAGAAATAGTACGCATCGACTGCATGTTTCGTGCCGGAATGTACTACCAGAAACATCCGTTGATAGCTTCTTTCACCAACCAGATGATGAAGGAAGGCACTAAAAGCAGAAGCTCTGCCGAAATAGCAGAAAAGTTGGATTTTTACGGCTCATGGTTACATCTTTCATGTACGCACCATTATGCCTATCTGACGCTCTACTCTTTGAATAAATATCTCCCTCAGACTATCCGGCTGCTCGAAGATATGGTGTCAAATTCCGTGTTTCCTGAAAAGGAATTTGAGATTTACCGCAATACCCGTAAACAGCAACATTTGGTTGAACAGGAAAAGGTTCAATACCTTGCGCATAAAAAATTTCTATCGGCTTTGTATAGTTCGGAGCATCCTTACGGAAAGAGTGCAGACATCGAGGATTTCGATCTTTTGAAAGTGGAATGGTTGGATGAATTTTACAAACAATTTTATACGGTTGAAAATTGCCGGATTATTGTCACCGGAAAAATTACGCCTTCTGTTTTAAGTTGTATCCAAGAGGCTTTTGAAAAAATGGAGCGGGTTGCTCCGGGCAATGTACAAAAACCGGAATTTGAAATAAAACCTTCTTCCGAACGTTACATATTTGTAGAAAAACCGGATAGCGTGCAGTCGGCTATTCGGATTGGACGCCCGATGTTTAGCCGTAAACATCCTGATTTTCATAAGTTCAGGGTATTAAATACCGTGTTTGGCGGTTATTTCGGCAGTCGGTTGATGTCTAACATCAGAGAGGAAAAAGGGTACACTTACGGGATTACTTCCGGAATGACCACTTTTTTGGATGCGGGGCATCTCTCTATTTCTACACAAACGGGTGTTGAGTTTACGAAACCGCTTATCCGGGAGGTTTACAACGAAATGGAAAGGTTGTGTTCGGAACAGATTCCTGATGATGAATTGGACATGGTGAAAAGTTATATGTTAGGGGAACACCTTCGCCGGTTTGACGGGGGATTTGCATTGGCTGATACCTTTATTTCCCTGTTGGCAAATGACTTGGATTACTCTTTTTATGAAAAAAATGTTGGGATAATAAGGTCGGCTACAGCCGAAGAGTTACAGACATTGGCTAACCACTATTTTGACCCAAAGATATTTTATGAAGTTATTGCCGGAAAAAATGGATGATGAATCCGGAAAAATGTGTTTATTTTGTCTTTTGAAAAATTAAGATGATTTATGAAATTTGATAGAAGAAAAGGAGTTTTGCTTTTTGCATTGTTGCTGGGGGTATTCTTTTTGTTTTTTTATAATTCGAGTGAAGGTAAAAAGGGGAAGAAATTCCTGACGGAAAACGGAAGGATATTCGGCACTTTTTACAAGATAATTTATGAATCTCCTGGTAGGAAGTCGTTAGAGCCCGGATTGAAAGAGTTGTTACACTCTTTTGATTTGTCGCTTTCCGTTTTTAATGACAGTTCGATTATTTCGAGGATTAACAGAAATGATTCGACGGTTGTTGTGGACGATTATTTCCGGACTGTGTTTGAGACCGGACAGCGGGTTTCGGAAATAAGCAACGGGGCGTTCGATATGACGGTTGCTCCTTTGGTCAATGCGTGGGGCTTTGGTTTTAGCCGTGAAAACGAAGTTACACCTAAGTTGATAGATTCTTTGTTGAAAAATGTAGGTTATGAAAAAGTGCGGTTGGAAGGCGACCGTGTGATAAAAGATAATCCTGCCATTATGCTGGATGCCTCTGCCATTGCAAAGGGATATGCGTGTGATGTTGTCGCCGCTTTTCTCGATTCCGAAGGGATAGAAAATTACATGGTTGAAATCGGAGGCGAAGTGGTGGTGAAAGGACACAATAAAGAGGGAGCGCCTTGGTCTATCGGCATCACCAAACCTGTTGACGACAATACGATGATGATAACCGAATTGCAAAAAATCGTCTACATGGAAAGCGGAGGATTAGCGACTTCGGGCAATTACAGGCAGTATTATTATAAGGATGGGAAAAAATATGCGCACACAATTGACCCCCACACCGGTTATCCGACAGGTAATAGCTTGTTAAGTGCTACGGTGATAGCTCCTAACTGTATATTGGCAGACGCTTACGCCACTGCTTTTATGGTACTGGGGCTGGAGCAAAGTCTGATTCTTGCCGGTTTTATGCCTGATATTGAAGCTTATTTTATCTATTCAAATTCGCGGAATAGTTTGGCGGAAAAGTATACGGAAGGGTTTAAGAAATATTTGAAGGTTAACAATTGAAACGACACATCTTCATATTTATACTGTTATTTGAGTTTATTGGTAGTCTGAATGCACAATATCAAATTATTTCCGAAACCTATTCGGTAGAAAACGGTTTGTCTCAAAACTCGGTGACGGATATGTTGAAAGATGACGACGGTTTTCTTTGGTTTACAACTAAAGACGGATTGAGCCGTTTTGACGGGTATAACTTTAAAAATTACAAAGCAAGTTCCAAAGAACTGAAACGCAGTATCAGTAACGAGTTTCGACAGATATTGAAAGATGATTACGGGTTTTTGTGGGTGGTCAATTATATGGGACAGGCTTTTCGTTTCGACCCTCGTTCGGAGACCTTTCAATTGTATCCTTCGGCTGATGAAAACAGGGGGGATAACTACATTTCAGTCAAACGTTTGATAAAAATTCCTTCAGGAGAGATTTGGATGATGAGTCATGGCAACGGATGTATACGGGCTGTGACGGATACGACGGATTTTTCCGTTCGATTGACGCTTTTTTGCACGCAAAACCAGCAAAAAACAGGACATGAAGTTCGTTCCATTTATCAGGATAGAGACCAGCGGATGTGGTTGTTTACCGAACGCGGTATAGCAGTTGTTTCTAAAGATGAAGAAGAGCCTTCGGGTTATTACTTGACCGAAGAGGAGGATTCAATACGGCAAAATTCTCTTTTTGCCTCCATGGAGACGAATGAGGAACTGCTTGTTGTAGGCTCGGGAGGGCGGTTATTTCGTTATAATAATGCTAAAAAGCGGTTTACTGTTTTTCAATTGCCTGTTGTATCCAATCTCAACAACATATTGGCATTAAACGACTCCGTTTGTTTCATTTCTTCCGATTCCAACGGTTTTTTTCTGCTGAATCATAAAACGAACAAATTCCGGCATTTTCTTTCCGGTAAGGTAAAAGAGATGCTTTCCGATGCAATCGAAGATTCGTGGAAAGATGCGCGCGGCGATATATGGATGAAACCTGCTAGCGTATTTGGTTTTGTCCGGTATAATTTGAAAGAGGACAAATTGTATTACATGCCGTTTCGTTACTATCAGGAAGATTTTTCCTCTTTTTCACAATCTCAAAAATCGCCATTTTTTCTCTCTTTCAAGGATGACGGAGATAAGATATGGTTGATGCCTTCCGTTTCGGGAAAAGCTTGGTATGATGATGCGTATATCGGAAGCAAGCCTCGTTTTAACCGTGAAGATGCCAAAGGAAGTATATTTCCTTCTGTTGTATATAAATCGTTGCCCGATACAGCCGGTGTCTTCTGGATGACAACCCATTACGGAGGAATCCGGAAGTATGTTTCTCTAAATTCATCTTTCCGTTTCACCCAGTTTAAAAGTATATCGGAATATACGGAAGCAAATGATATTTTGGCGCTGTTTGAAGACGACAAGCAGCGGTTGTGGATTTCTACGCAAGATAATCGTGTCCGGATTTACGGAAAAGAGGGACAGCTTCTCGGTTTTTTGAACAAAAGAGGGGAGATAACAAAAACGGAATCCGATTTTGCCAATGTCCTTTTTATTTATCAGGATAGGAAGGGAATCTTTTGGCTCGGGGGAAATCCGGGATTGTTCAAATTAACGCCCGGAAGCCGGGAATCTGTTACGTTTACCGTTCAGTCATACGCTTCTTCAAAAGCAGGTGAATTTTCGCCCGTATCACTGATAATAAACGATGTTTTGGAAGACAGTCGAGGAAGAATCTGGTTGACAACACAGGACGGCGGTTTGCAATTACTGGACGAGTCTGAAGGCAAAGTACGTTTTATCCATAAAAATAATCTTTTCAAGAATAACTATCCGCCTGCCGTTTTGTTGACAAGGTGCTTGTTTGAAGATACAAATGGGAATATTTGGGTTGGTTCGAGCGAGGGTATTACTGTGTTTTCGAATGAATTTGAACGTCCGGAACATATAAAATTCTTTTTCTATAATCCTGAAAATACCGATTTGGTAAACAGCAGTATTTCGGATATTTATCAGGATAAGGAGGGAATTATGTGGTTTGCTTCGTTTGGCGGGGGACTGTTTAGAACCTCCACTTCTTTTTATCTGGGCGAAACGCCGGATTTTATCTCCTATAATCGTGAAAATAAGCGATTTCCTTCGGATTTGGCGTTGGGTATTCAGGAAGATGACGAGGGATTTTTGTGGGTTGTAACGGAAGAAGCCATTGTAAAGTTTGATAAAAAGAACGCTACGGCTGAAATGTTTGGAAAAACAAGCGGATTAGACCAAGTCGGTTTTTCACAGCAAGCAATTGTAAAGAAGCAGTCGGGGGAATTTATTGTGGGCGCGAGTTCCGGGTTTTACTCCTTTTATCCGGACAGGATTATCCAGACGGAGTATAAACCGAATGTGGTGCTGACTCGTTTTCTGTTATTCAACAAAGAGGTAGAATTGGGAGGGAAAAATTCGCCTTTGCAAACTACTATAAATACTACGGAGGAAATCATATTGACACACAATCAGTCTGTGTTTTCCATAGAATATGCAGCGTTGGATTATCGTAACCCGGCGCACATACAGTATGCTTACAAGTTGGATAATTTTGAGGAGAATTGGAACTATGTAGGGATGCAGCGCGTGGCTTCCTACACCAATTTGCCGAAAGGAACATACTATTTCCGTGTAAAATCGACAGACAGCGAAGGGATTTGGTTTGATAACGACAAGGTATTAAAGGTTACCATTTTACCTTCTTTTTGGGAAACGGGATGGGCTTATTTCCTTTATGTATTGGCTGTATTGCTTGTTATCGGGACAGTGATAACCGTTTTTGTTGTATTTTACAAGTTGCGTTCGCAAATGGAGTTGGAGCAAAAAATGGCTACTATGAAATTGCAATTTTTTACGGATGTTTCGCATGAGCTTCGTACCCCGCTTACGCTTATCAATGCGCCGTTGGAGAATGTGCTGGAAAATGGAAACCTTTCCAAGCAGGATAAGGAGCAGTTGGAAGTGGTGCATACCAATACCAACCGGATGTTGAGGTTGATGAACCAGATTCTGGATTTCCGGAAAATACAAAGCAACAAGATGCGTTTGCGGGTAGAGAAAACGAAACTGGGGGATTTTGTTATGGCTTGCGGCGCCAATTTCCGTAAGATTGCCGAGAACCGGAATATTGATTTCCGCATGGAAGATAATACCGGCGGGGCATTCTTCTGGGTTGACAGGGATAAGATAGATACGTTGATATTTAACTTATTATCGAATGCCTTTAAGTTTACAGAATCCGGAAAAACAATCGAAGTTTCCGTTTCATTGGATAATGGGGATGCTGTTATCCGGGTGAAGGATGAGGGGTGCGGTATTCCGAAGAACACGCTGTCGGTTATATTTGAACGGTAACACGGTATACAGTCTTTCGTTGACAAAGCAGACCGGAACAGGAATAGGTCTCTCGCTGGTGAAGGAGATTGTAGATTTGCATAAGGCAACCGTTTCCGTTTCGAGCGAAGAGGGGACAGGTTCGGTTTTTGAAGTGCGGCTTAAACCCGGAGTTACTCATTTGGAAGAGAGTTCCGATGTGGTTATTTGTGACGAGGACTCGCCGGAAGAGCATAAAGAGCAGGAGCATTTATCTACAGAAAAAAACAGGGAGATTCCTACTATTCTGGTCGTTGAGGATAATGATGAATTGCGCTCTTTCTTGGTTTCTGTCTTGTCCAAAAAATTCAACGTGCTGGAAGCGCCCAACGGTGAAGCAGGATGGGAGAGGACGTTGCAGGAGATGCCCGATTTTGTCATCACTGATATTATGATGCCGGAATTGGACGGAATAGAATATACAAGGAGGGTGCGCGGGAATGAGCGGACTTCCCACATCCCTGTCATTTTGCTGACGGCAAAAACAGACATGGAGAGCAAATTAGAGTGTCTGAAAATAGGAGCGAACGATTACATAACCAAGCCGTTCAGCATGGCTTACCTCGAAACGCGCGTTGAAAATATTCTGGAAGAAAGGAAGAAATGGCAAGACAAGTATCGAAATGATTTATTGAAAACGAAGTCGTTTGTTACCGATAAAGCAGTTGAACCGCCTGCCCCTAAACCGGAAACACAGGACGATGTATTGATGCGCAAATTGGTCGAATACATTGAAAAACATATGGACAATGGCGAATTGACACTGGATGATGTGCTGGATGAACTGAAAATGAGCCGCTGGCATTTGACGACTAAAATAAAAGCGTTGGTTGGGCTTACTCCGAATGAATTTATCAGGGAATTGCGCCTTTCGCGTGCTGCCAAGTTGATAGAGGAAGGGGAGTATAATATGACGCAGATAACTTATATGATAGGGATGACTGATTCGCGGTATTTTAGCCGCAGCTTCAAGCAGAAGTTTGGGGTGACGCCGACGGAGTATAAGAGTGGGAGGAAGATTTAAAAAAGTTTTTTACGAAAAAAATTGATAATTGGGGAGATTATGTATAATTTTGTAGTGAGAAAATTTTAATGAAAACGAAAAATGGGAACACCGGAAAAAAAATCTGTTGTAAGAGAATCCGCTAAAGTAGGATTCTTCAAGACGGTTTTGGACGATAAGCGAAAAATGCACGAATATGTTCGCATATATGGTTCGTTGGACGGTTTTAAGTCTGCTAATTTTGAATTTGCAAAACCCTTATCATATTGAAGAATTTGTCAGCGGTTATCGTTTTACGACTGATTTCGGCATAGTCTATGAATTGACTTTTCTCTTGTATCCTACAGTGAATACAGGTGAAGGTTATTGTGTTTACATGTTTAATATAGAGCAGATTAAAAAAGGAAAGGCAACTAAGGATGACCGCATAAGGATTACTATTGAATACGTTCTCGGGTTGTTTTTCCAAAACAACGTAAATGCAATCCTTATGATAATGGATACTATGGACAGCAAGCAGGAAGCTCGTTTTCGACTGTTCAAAAATTGGTATCGGCAGCGTAATGATAACCGTATCGAAAAATACGAGGCGGCATGCCAAACGGAATATATTCAAGTGCTTACGATGCTTTTTGTTGATACAGGTAATCCATATAAAAGTCGGGTTTTGGAGGATTATTACGATTTGGTAAAAATCAATTTTTACTCGTAAAATTCTGAAGTATTAAAATTTTATTTCCTCGAATTTTTTATGAAAAGAAGTTTTAAATTTTTAAGTTTCCGGTTGTTCTTAGTCTTAGGCACAACAATTGTAATATTCAATTCTTGCGGCAATTTCCTCAAAAATAAATCAACTTACGACAAAGGCGTAATCATCAACGGCGTAAAATGGGCAACCCGTAATGTAGATGCTCCCGGCACATTTGCTGCCAAGCCCGAAGATGCCGGTATGTTTTACCAATGGAAAGACAGCATTGGTTGGAGTGCTACCGACTTGATAAACTCTAACGGCGATACTATTTGGAATGATTGCTATTTTGGTGGCATCTCTTGGGAAAAAGCTAATGACCCTAGTCCAGCAGGGTGGCGTGTACCGACTGTTGACGAAATTAAAGCTCTGTTTGATACCGATAAAGTGTGCCATGAATGGACAACCATAAACGGTGTAAGTGGTAGAAAATTTACCGATAAAACTACGGGCAACTCTCTTTTCCTGCCTGCTGCCGGCCTCCGCTACTACAGCGATGGTGCGCTTTTCGACGCAGGAGAGGACGGCTGCTATTGGAGCAGTACGGCGTACAAGCATTACGAGACGCACGCGTACTATCTGTATTTCTACAGCGACAACGCCGAATGGGACTGGGACTACTTCAATCGCTCCTATGGCTTCTCCGTTCGTGCAGTAGCAGAATAGATTTAGACTATTTGTGAAATGATAATTTTGACAATTTGAATTTTTGCCTGAACTGTGATTTTTGTGATTATTCTGATTTTATCATGCTCATCAAATAAATCACAGTTCAGACAAAATGTTCAACAATTTGAAAAACTTTTTGTACTTTTGCTTCACACTAAAAAATCTAGTTATGCAAAATAAACCGTATAAAATTCCGGAAAATAAACAGACGACTGTCGATGAACCTGCTGTGGCTTATCAACGAAATGTTGTCGAAGGTTCGCCTTCCGGCAATTGGAATCCTAATGTTCCTTTTCACGGTACGCAGGAAGAATGGTGGAAACATTTTCATCGTATTGAAGAAGGACCTTTTTACCCTGTATCAGAAGCACATCAACGAATATCGAAATGGTTACACAATCAAAAAAAGTAATTACGTCTCGATATTACGAAAATCACTTGGTTGAAATCCTTGAGTATAGTATTGAAACATTTGGTTATATACAAGCATGTAAATATTTCGATACCATTTCGCAACTCGTTGAAAGGCTTTATAATGATTATACTTGCCATCCCGAATGTCGCCACCTTGCAACCAAAAGCCGTATGTACCGTAATATAATACTTGACGCACACTTGATTATCTACCGGATTACCAACGAGCGCATTGAAGTATTGGATATAATCCATTCAGCATCAAGTGTTGGCAAAATTCGCGGTACTCGTAAAATTCGCTTGTAAGCTATGATTTTGTTCGATTATTCTGATTCCCTTCATCATAGTCATCAAATAAATCACAGTTCAGACATTTCTGTTCATAACTTTTGTTTTCCCCCCGTATTTTTTGAATATGATTTTGTTATTTTTGTGTTTCCAATAAACAAAAAATGAAACTGAATGACAAAGAATTCGAGATGTTTATTTCTGCTAATGAAATAGCAGATATCGTTTCTCATTTAGCTGTTTTTGTTAATCGCGATTTTGCGGGGAAAGATCCCTTTTTTATTATCATGTTAAACGGAGCCTTTATGTTTGCAGCCGATTTTTTGCGAAAAATCACTGTTTCTCATGAGGTTGGATTTGTTAGTTTATCTTCTTATAAGGGAATGCAGACATCAGGGCAAGTGAAGATTTACACGGCTATCCCTGAGAAAATAAAAGACCGTCATGTGGTCATTTTGGAAGATATAGTGGATACCGGTGTTACCATGGATTTTTTTCTTTCTGAATTAAGTAAGTATTCTGCAAAAAGCATTTCTATTGTGAGTCTTTTCATTAAGCCGGATGTTTTGCAGCAAAAAATTCGTGTTGATTATGTAGGCAAAGAGATTGAAAACCGCTTTATCGTAGGGTATGGATTGGATTATAACGGTTTAGGAAGAAATCTGGAAGCTGTTTATGTCTTGAAAAATTGAAATAATATATATAAGATGACGAATGTTGTGATTTTTGGGGCTCCGGGGTCAGGAAAAGGAACCCAAAGCGGGATGATTATTAAAAGATACGGTTTTAAACATTTTTCCACCGGAGAAATTTTACGCCAGCAAATTGCGGCTCAAACCGAGTTGGGTAAAATTGCAGAAACGTTTATTAATCAAGGAAAATTGGTGGCGGATGAATTGATTATCGACATACTTGCCAAAGAGCTGGATTCGGTAAAGGATGCTCCGGGAATTATTTTCGACGGCTTTCCGCGCACTTATGCGCAGGCGGAAGCATTGAAAAAATTGCTGAATAAGAAAGGTTCCGATGTGACGGTTATGTTGAATATTCAGGTTGATGATGACGAATTGATTAAGCGCCTGCTGGAAAGGGGAAAAGTATCGGGACGTTCCGACGATAAGCAGGAAACTATCACAAAACGGATTCAAACGTACTACGAACAAACTACTCCAGTGATTGATTTTTACAGAAAAGAGGGAACTGCTGTTGACATAGAGGGAGTTGGTTCTGTTGACGATATTTTTGTTTTAATCTCGAAGGCAATTGATTCGAAAATGGCAAATGATTAAGAAAGAGATTGTAATTGAACGCAAATAGTTGTACTTTTGCCGGAGTAAATTTAGTCCAATAAAATTTAAAATAATGAAATTAAACATAGCAGTACTTCCCGGTGACGGAATCGGACCGGAAATCATCCATGTGGGTTTAAATGTAACTAAGGCTGTTTGCCAAAAATTCGGACACGAATTGTCATATAAAGAAGCCCTTGTAGGCGCTGTTGCAATAGATAAAACGGGTAATCCGTATCCGCAGGAAACGCATGACTTGTGTATGAAATCGGATGCAGTCCTTTTCGGAGCGATTGGCGACCCTAAATTTGACAATAATCCGACAGCAAAAGTCCGTCCGGAGCAAGGGTTGTTGAAGATGCGCAAAGACCTTGGTTTATACGCCAATATTCGTCCCGTTTCCACGTTTCCATCGTTGTTGCACAAGTCGCCATTACGTGCTGATTTGGTTGAAGGGGCTGATTTTATGTGCATTAGGGAATTGACGGGAGGATTGTATTTCGGTCGTCCACAAGGAAGAGCGGAAGATGGAAACACCGCTTATGATACTTGTATTTATACCCGCGAAGAAGTAGAACGCATTCTTCATTTGGCGTATAAGTTTGCCCGTCAACGGAATAAAAAAGTTACTATCGTTGATAAGGCGAATGTATTGGCAACTTCCCGCTTGTGGAGGCAGATTGGTCAGGAACTGGCGCCTCAATATCCGGATGTTGAAACCGAATTTATGTTTGTTGACAATGCAGCGATGCGTATCATCCAGTGGCCCAAAAGCTTTGATGTATTGGTTACGGAAAACCTGTTTGGCGATATTTTGACCGATGAGGCATCTGTGATTACGGGTTCGCTGGGTATGCTTCCTTCTGCGTCGATAGGCATTCATACATCGGTGTTTGAGCCTATTCACGGTTCGTATCCGCAGGCAGCCGGAAAAGATATTGCCAATCCGCTGGCAACGGTTCTTTCTGCGGCGCTTATGTTTGAATATGCGTTCAATTTGCAGGAAGAGGGAAAATTGATTCGCGAAGCAGTGACCGCTTCAATGGAAGCAGGGATTGTGACCGAAGATATTGCCAGTGGGAGCAAGGCATACAAGACGAGTGAAGTGGGTAAGTGGATTGTGGAATATTTGTTCAGATAATCAAATCTTTAAAAAGCTCCTCTATATCCATATCCAACCCATGCAGTACGCTTGATTGAACAACGCCTTCAAATTCATACGTCGTACCTTTATCATATTTTCCGTTTTCCTGTAAAAGAAAAACGGTGATTGCCTTCTCTTTTGGAAAAACAATCCAATATTCACGTACCCCGGCTGATTCATATACTGAAAACTTTTCTGTTAAATCATTTCTGGCTGTAGAAGGAGATTGTATTTCCACAATTAAGTCGGGAGCGCCCAAGCATCCTCGTCTATCTAATTTGGACAAATCGCACACAACGCAAATGTCGGGTTGAACAACCGTATTAATTTTGTCATTAGCCGTCTCTCCGTTTTGAGGCAACCTGACATCAAAAGGAGCGGAAATCACCTGACACTTTCCTTTTTGTTTTTCGATGTGAATTGCCATTTTTACCAAAATTTTACTGGAAATTTGAGCATGACCGGTAGTCGGCGCAAACATTAACCTTGCAATACCATTAATAACTTGACGGCGTCTGTCATCAAACCACGTAAGATAATCAGCGTACGAATAATGCTTGGATTCATCCAATTCCATCGTGCCGTACAAGGCTAACGGTTCTTCTACAATGTTTGATTTTTCTTCCTTTTTTTCAGGGTATTCTTTTACTTTTTTTTCCTCTTTCTCATTTGTATCCATAATCAAGTAGTATTTAATTTGTAAATTTTAATCATGCAAATGTATCATTGTTTTTGATAATTACAAAATTATTTTTGATAATTACAAAATATTCCAAGTTCAAATATTTTTTGAAACAAAAGGAATTTTTTGTATTTTTGTAGTTTCTAAGAGAATAAAATATGAACAATTCAATCTCTAAAATCGCAAAAAAGAAAAATATTCTTTTTTTATTCTTGACTTTTTTTGCAAGTAGTATTTATAGTTCGGCGCAAACGATAACAGGCTCTTTAGTTGCCCCAACGATCTGTTGTGAGAATTCAATCATTTCGTTTACAGCCAATTGTCAGGGAGCGAATGATTTAATTTACCGGTTTTTAGTTGATGGAACGGAGGTTCAACCTTATTCTCCATCTCCTGTTTACACTCGAGTTATGACGACAACCGGAACTTACGAAGTGACGGTTGAAGTCAGTTTGGAATCCAACAGCGCCATATCTGAGCCTTTCTCCATGACCATAGAAGTGGTTGGTAAGCCTGCCGCCGAAGCCGAATTTTATGAAATAACCACTTGTCAGGACTCCATACTTCTCAAGGCGAAAACTCCTTTGCATGGAACCGGAAAATGGTATCTTGCTCCTGTAGGAGGAATGGGTATTCTTACTCAAATAAGCCCAACCGAGGCGATAGTAAGAGATTTAGGAAACGGAATAAATCAATTCCGTTGGGAAGTATCCAGTCAGTATTGCGGAGGAGCGCCAAGAGACACAATTGTCAAAGTTACTTCTAATAATCCTAAAGGGTATGCCAATGCAGGAAGCAATTTAACTGTTCTGAAACCAGACGTAAGAATGAATGCATCCTATCTTCCTACTGGGGTAACAGGCAAATGGAGTGTTATTGGCGGAACAGGCGTTTTTGATGACCCGTCGGACAATACGAGCATGGTTCGGAATCTTTCCCATGGATTCAATACTTTCAGATGGACAGTAACCGAAAATGGCTGTACCGCTTACGGCGAAGTGACCGTATTTTTTGTAAAAGAACCAATAGCGGACATCAGTGCCGACATCACGCAAGGCTGCGTTCCATTAACAGTTACATTCACAAACAAGACCATCGGAAGCGCCCAATTCTTTATTTGGAATTTTGGAGATGAATCTCCTAATGATACAATATTCGATGGGCATCCATACACGCATACATTCGAAACCGGAAAAAAATATGAAGTTGAACTGATTGCCGTAGGAGAATTTAAAAGAGATACCGCTAAAATCAGTATAGAAGTAATGAATTTCCCAGAAATCTCTTTTGCGCTGAAAGATACCGTATTCTCTCCTAATGAAGAAATTCGATTCGTGAACAGAACAACCGGTGCAAGTCTTTACGAATGGGATTTTGGCGACGGAACCACTTCCGACAACCCTAATCCGGTTCACTCCTACACACAGGAAGGAATATACGAGGTCAATCTATCGGCGTCGAACGGAATGGGTTGTGAAACGGATTCATCCATGTACGTTTCAATAACGTATCATTTCATTGTATTCCCGAGTGCTTTCATTCCAAACGTAGCCTCGTCGAACGGAGGTACATATACATTGTATTTCAATGGTACGGACTCTCAGCGTACGGATGTATTTTATCCGGTTTGGCGTGGAGTAGACAAAAGTAGAGCGTATAATTTTCAAATATTCAACCGTTGGGGACAACTTATTTTCCGGACAGAAGACATAGACAGAGGATGGGATGGGTATGTCGACGGGAAAATAGCGCCGCAGGATACCTACATATATAGAGCAACCGGCGTTTTTTCCAATGGAAAAGGATTTAATAAAACAGGAGAAATAACTCTTCTCCAATAAAAAAATGAAATGAACGTGATGTTGAAGTACAAAATAAACAGGAAAATTATTAGATATGTTCTGGCTGCATTTTTTGCAACAAGCTTCGGCGCTACGCAAGCGCAAGACTTAGTACTTTCCCAGCCTTATGCCAGTTCATTGCATTTAGGACCTTCCTTTGCGGGAATGACAAACGGAGGACGGGCATTTTTAACTTATCGGAACCAGTGGCCCGGATTTTCTGGCGGTTATAACACTGCTTTGATAGGAAGCGATTTCTTTTTCCGCAGGCAAAACAGCAGTGTCGGAGCGTTTCTTTCTTACGACCGGCAGGCAGGAGGGACTTTTACCACCATGTCGCTTCATCCGCAATACAACTACAGGGTCAAGTTAGGCGAAAACCTGTTTTTCAGACCCGGAGTAGAACTCTCTGTTTATTATAAGGCAATCAACCCCGACAAATTTGTTTTTGCCGACCAAATAGCAGAGGATGGAACGATAGATGGCACCTCCTCAGCGAATTTTATCAGGGAAAGAGGAACAAACGTAGACGTTGCCGTATCCGCTTTGTTATACAACAGCAGCTTTTGGCTCGGAGGGGCAATACACCACATCTCGGAAACAGAGATTGCATTTTTGACCGACATGGCTAAAACGCCAAGGAAATGGAGCGGCTTCGCCGGTTATCGTTTCATATACTATGAAGACCGTCAAAGCGGATTTGAAGATACTTTTACCCTTGCCGGTATTTTTGATTATCAATCCAACTACTCCCAATTACAATTAGGAATCTTCTGGCACATGATGCCGTTGGAACTCGGACTTTGGTACCGCGACCTGCCGCTGCCGTTCATGTTAAAAGATGGACGGGTGAATAGAGATGCGCTTATCGGTGTAGCAGGTCTCAGCTTCGGAAACTTCAAAATATCATACAGCTATGACTTGACACTTTCCGATCTTTCCGGGCAATCGGGCGGAGCGCACGAATTAGTTTTAACCCTCAAATTTAATCAGAAAGACGAAAATGACCTTTCGTTCTTCTGTTACTAAGGCAACGTCTCAATCTTAAACACCACCACACCCCCGCCCGGTATCTTATCTTTTTTAACCCGGAACGTAAAACTGCTCGCCTCACTCATCTTTTTGACTTCACTGCCTCCGTTCCAAAGGTCGGTGATACGGACACGGGAAGCGCGTGACATGCCTATTTTCTCAAAGGGAATCGTAACCGTCAGCTCTATATCCTTGTCCGTATGATAATTCCCGGCAACAAGTATCGCTTTTTTATTATTCCACATAATGTAGGGAACAGGAACCGGGAGAGACTCGAATGATTTATATTCGACAGACGCGATATTTGGATCAACATCATTCAAAACCGAATGAATGACATCTTTTTCCTGTTTTCGGATAGCGATCATTTTCTTTACGTCAGTCAACATATCACGGTGTTTTTGTTGGTTCAACTGATCCCATTGCAGCCATGAGCCGTATAACCAGCGCCCTTCGCCCACATGCTCCTTTTTGAACAGGCGTGGAGAGTGTGTCGGCAACGGCACATATTCTGCGTCAAACTCTTCGCCCGACATGAAAAACAGAATAGCAGGAGTAAAAATAAAACTGTAGCCGAAAATACAACGACTGCCTTGCACTAAATACGGATTCTGGTCTAAAGGGAAACCATCCCAACCTCTATCGTGAGACGACAACTCAATGGCAAAATATACCCTGTCTAATGAAAAAGGAGTAATCTCCATCGTTATTTTCGATAATCCGGTAATAGTCAGTGGTAGGGTTTTCGGGATTTCAGATGCTTCCATTACGTAGGGTATTTTGTAGTTGTAAAGCGCCGAATAAGGTGATGGCATAACTACAATCTTTTTAATTGCTTTATTTTCATCTATATTCTTCACCGTAATTTTCATATTGGACTGACCTGCTTTTTCAGTCTGAAAACTCAGTTTTTCTCCTTTCATTCTATCTGAAGAATCTTCTGTACCATCCATATAAGTAACAGTAACGCTTTCGATATCAAACGTCCGGCTATGAACCACTGCTTCGTGAATATGTTTTGCGGCGTCTCTTGTCAATTCCGGACTCTCCTGTATCCTTACGACTTTTTGATAAAAATCCGAAACATTGTCCGTAAAAAAATCATCTTCAGCAAACACAACAATCGGGTGTCCGGCATTTATAGCATTCTCTTTTATTTTATGCCAAAGTTCGGGACGGTAAATATCAACATCCAATCTGTAACCGTCCACACCATATTCCGTAACATACTTTGTATGAGCATCCACCCACCAATCGTCCAAGTCCTTGTGTCCGCCATGCCAATCATAATCGGTCATATTCCACGACTCTCCCTTAAACCAGAGGGGTTTCTCTTTGACCAACGGACTGTACGACATCACCCCATGCGTGATCACATCAAGAAAAACCTTGATATCATGCCTGTGAAATTCAGCTATCATCTCCTTAAATTCCTGTGGCGTTCCAAGCGTAGGCTCAATACTGTCAGGTCGGATACAGGCATATTGCGTCCAAATATTGTAAAAATGCTTGTGATCGCCCCAGCTATGACCGGACAACCAAACAGCGTTAATACCCAAATCATGGAGATAAGGAATTTTCTCTTTTAAACTGTTAAACGTCCCTGTTTCAGGTCCACTAGGAGATGTGAATCCCTTAGGATTAATCTCATAGATAATGAGGTCTTTTGTCCATGAGGGCGATTCGGCGACACGTTGAGAAAAAAGAGACTGAATACCAACAGTCATCAAAAAGATAAGTAAAAATTTGATGGTTTTCATTCGTATTAACGATTTTTTTGCAAATGTGCGCCATATTCCCTCAGTTAACAATATTATTTTCAGGGGGGCAGGATTTTAAAAAACTACTTTCACTGTTCTATTATCATGATGAATAATATACATTCCTTGCGTTGTCAAAGGTATATCCGCTTCGTATGATGTAACAACGCTTTGGTAAACCGGCGTTCCCATTGTATTATACACGATCAGCGTTTCGCCTGCGGTTAAGCCGGTTATGTGCAGATTTCCGTTGCGTATCCATGCGTATAATGTGTTGGCTGATTGCAGTTCGACGCTGTTTGTAAACTCAGCAGGGAAGATTAATTGCGGATACTTTGTAAGCATATTCTGCGTTGCAGAGCTCATATTCGTCAAACTTCCGTTACCGTCCACTCCGTTGGAAGTCCATGGCATGACCCCCTGCCAGCCGTTAAGATATGCCTGCTCGAAATCTGTGATGATAGTATTGTTTATGAGACCCCAGCGATTCCTTCCTGTACCTCTGGCAGAACACTCTCCGATAAGCGCAGGTTTTGAGGGATCTAAACCCCAGCCTCCCGTCCATCCTGTTTTACTGCCTTGCAGTCTGCCATAAGGGCTTAAATAATGTGGAACGCCGAACCATTCACCCACCCAGTCATAATAATGTGGCGACCAGAAATCCAAATACGCATTGGAGAGACTGGATAAATTCTTCAAATAGACATCAGATACTTTATTGCCTTCATAACCAGAACCATCAGCATTCCATTTCGGATAAGCCATTCCAACCGTAACAAGTACTTCACTGTTATCACGAATGGCTGCCGCGTTGATTGCAAAAAAATAGGAAATGTTATCCCAGGGAATTCTGCCACATTCGCTGCTTTCATGTACCCAGTCAGGTTCGTTCATGAGGTCTATGCTCCAAAGATACGGATTGTCCTTAAACTTGTTTAAGAAAGGAATTGTATAATTGTCAACGAAAGACTGCGAAGCCGGTTTGCTTGTTATCATAGCCCGCCATCTTGACGCTTTCGAACTCTTAAAATGATCAAAAGAAGTGAGGGTAGCCATGATATAGACTTTGTGTTTTTGCGCCAGCTCAAAGAGGCTTCCCACATCTGCCCAATGTTTTTCCGATACACCGCTGACATACCCAGCCTCATCAATAGTAACCGCATCTTGGTCGTTATTGCAGTTGATCCATATCCGGGTAGCATTAATCCCGGCATTACGCAGCCGGGCAAATTCATTGTCCCACCAACTGTTGTTATAGTTTCCGCCAAATTCATTCCAGTTGTTCCATGGGGTATTAACGCCGTTTATCCATATCCGTTTTCCATCAACTTCAAATTCTTTATTATTGTTGATGTATATTCTGTCGTTGCTGTTTTCAGACAAGACCTTGCCGTTTACGGATATTATCAATAAAATAACGGCAACAAAAGCCAACCTTATCGCTTCCTTAACGCGTCTTTTGTTATCTGATTTCGGTAACCAATTATCAACTTTTGACTTACTGTATGGTTTTTCTAAAACTATGGTCATATTTTTGAGCTTTTTTGCAAATGTAATACTTCCTTTTTACATTGGCAAAAAAAATTTTACTCCTCGGCTCGCGCCGATTTGTAATCGGTGCGCAACACAAGCTTGACATGAATTGCATCTACAACGTACCGGTTACAAACCGGCGCGAGCCGGGTAACGTTTTATTCTTCTGTGTATCCTTTTAATTCAATAATGTCTTTTTCTAATTTTTTAATCCTTTCTTTATGTTTTCCGGCGCACCATATATTGAAATAATAGCTAACGACGAAGAAAATACTTAAAAACAGAATGGTGTTGGTTGTGAAAACAAAGCTATTCCAACCTATCAAAATAACACCTAAGAATGCTACGGGATAATAAAGAAAAACAGATTTACTAAAATTATTAGCTATTTTTTTTAGCTTTGTGATTTTACCTAAGGATTGGATTACCGGGTCTGAGCTCAAATCTATTCTCTTTAAAATCAAATAGCTCCTTAAATTCTCAACACACAAATATAGCAAAACTATAAGAGTTAATGCAAAACCGGAGATAAATTTCCAGTCTATATTTTCTGTTTTAAAATTAAAATCAGAGTGTAAAGCAACCAAAATAATAATTGGCAAAGCAATAACTCCGAACAAACTGTTAAATTCTAACCAATTCAATTTCTTTTGCGGCTTTTGAAGCAATGTGTTTTTTAATAATTTCTTGTTTATTTTTTCTAAATTGTCAAGCTTCTCGTCGTATTGCTTCCATAATATTTCTAATTCCTTGTATTCCATGACTTTTTTGTTTAATTGTTAGACAAATGATTTTTCAACTTCAATTTAATCCGATTGATTTTTGTTGCAACATTTGTTTTTGTTAAACCAATTATTTCTGAAATATCATCGTAAGAATATCCCTCAAGTTGCAATAAGATGATAGCTTTGTCAATTTTTCCTAAATGTTCAATTGCTGAATAGAGTTGCCCATAAACATCTTCTAACTCATATTCGTTTGAAACATCGGGAATAAAATTACTATATTCGATATGCCCCTTGTGTTTTATATAGTCACGAAACCAAGTAATTGCCGTATTTAAAGCTATCTTGTAAATCCAAGAACTTATTTTTGAATTCCCTTTAAAATCAGGATACGCCTTCCATAAATTCGCAATTATCTCTTGAAAAAGGTCATTCTTGTCAATAGTGGAATCACAGTAAATGTGGCTGACTTTATAAATCAATTTTTTGTTTTCTTCGACTATATTCAAAAACTCATTAGTTAATTTTTCATCAATCATCTCAATTTGTTTTTGATATATTAGACGGAAAAAATAAAAAAAAATCACACAACATTGAAATAATCATTCTAATTTTTCTACTACCCCGCTACTGTGCGATTGTATCGCGTGGTATCATTTAATTTATCACAATCACATTATCCAATAAACTCCTTCTGGGTTATAAAATTTATAATTTCGACTCATTTTATTTTGCATCGCGCACACAATGACATCTTGCCGGTTTTTTACTTTCATTACTCTTACCTTTGATTAGAATAACATGCTTGTCTTTATTCCCTGCGTTTGAACTCCAAATCTCTTCACGTTCAAAACTAACTTTATCAAATCCATAATGGATTGATAATTCTTGCCTCAAAGTATATATTTGCATTAATTCTCCTATAGTTGGCAAACGCCAATTGTTATACCCTCCAATGGTAGAGCTTTCACACATTTGCTTAGCTATCTCCCATTTTATTGCACTCGAAGGTTTATTTAGTATATACAGATTTCCTATAGGCGAATATCCGGCTTCTCTAAATTCTGCTTTTCTCTTTTCCTCAGCAGTTTTCGCCTCTTTTTCCGCATTGATTTTTGCTCTTTCTGCAACCGTTTCTTTTGATGTTTTTCCCGTCAATTCTTTTGTAATACTTTGCGACACTTTTAGAAGTTCTTTCATATTACCCAAAGAACTGCTTGCGTTAGAAGTATTGATTACTTCGGCGCTTTCTACATCAATCAATCGTGCCGACACATACTTATTATTGGTAGTATTACTTCTGCCAAACAGGTCTTTCGAGTTAAATGATTCAACTTCACTCACCTCCGCCACACATACTAACTGTACGCCGAATTGTTTTCCCAATCGAGAAAGTTCGTTGTCATCAACTGCACCCGTTCGTTGATAATTTTGTTCTTTACCCAATTCGGCAAGAAAGCTGCTTGTGCGTTCAATGGCAATATATTTACCGCTATTGGCAAACGCAGCTACCAATTGGTCACCAAGCACTTTGTTAATTCCTGCATCTTGTCCGCCCGTTACATACACGGCAACCTTTTGATGTTGCCCAAAAATTACACCCGCACACATCAGCGTGAATAATAAAATACTTAATTTCGCTCTGTTTTTCATAATGAGATAATTATCTGGTTCTCACCAAAAATTCCCCGAAGAGTGAGAGGATTAAAATTAAAAAGCGTGGGAATTGTCAGTTTATCCGATTCTGGTACGACCAAGCACCCGCATTGAAATAAACAGTTACCCCACGCTAACGATATATACAAAGGCGTATATACGAAGCATGAGCGTTCATAAACCATTTATCTTTCAATGCAAATTTTGGTCGTTTCGAATCGAAGATAAAGCTAAAACGCTTCTATAAAATATGTAAAGTCAAAACAATAACATCATGTTGTCATCTGTTTTAACCGCTACAAATATATAGAAGATTCTGGAATAATCAAACGCTCATAATGGGGTAACCGTAATAAAAAATTAATTATTTGTCTGTTTTTAAATATTCACTCGGCAAAAATACACAATTTGTCCTATTTTATCATCGTTTAAAATTTTTCAAAAAATAATTATTAATCCTAATTAAAACAATTTCACCACAAAATACACCATAATCCAAGCACAAGTAACCAATTTTATCTCAACCCCGAACAGAAAACCAACGAACGCGCCAAAAGCCGCTTTCAGCGAATGTTTACCCGAAGCTCCCATACTACTTCAACTTCATTTCCCTCCACTTGTCGCCCATCGCTGTCGCTGGCGTTACCGTTGGCGTCTGGCTTTTTTTGTTGACCACGACAGATTGTTGTCGCACATTGGTTTCGATATATGCGCCCAATTCGCCCAGCGTTGCATCGCCTTTGCTTTCCTGCAGTTTTTTCAATAGGAAGTATGTAAACATGCCGTGTCCCTTTTCGCGGTACGAGAAGGCGGTTTCATCACCTTGTGCGGCAGAGAATACTACCATATTGCCTTTAGGCGTTTCCTGCGTGGTTTTGATTGCCACGCCACGCGCCGATGCCAGCATTTCGCCGCTACGTTGAGCGCCGCTGAAACAGGCATCCATAAACACGGTGATGCTTTTCGCCGGCATTTGACCTAAAGTCTGATATAGTCTGTCTAATTTATAACCTGTCCTGACGTCTGAACCAAAACCATCAACGGGTAGCAAATAGGAACTTCTTGAACTCTCATCAGGGATGCCATGTCCTGCGTAATAGAAGATAATATTTGCCTCGCCTTTGAAAGCTTTTGCTACATCATCGAGCCAGAGGATTGCGCTACGAATATTATTTAATGTGGCATCAGCTTTGAAATGTACATTGCGTTCAGGCAAGCCTAATGTCTGGATGCAATACTTTTTGAATGTTTCGCCGTCGTTTTTGGCAAATTCTACCCTTGACTCACTTTGGTAATTCTCATTAGCGATTATCACCGCAAAAGTTTTGTCATTTACAACGTTTGTAACGGGAATGTTTCTTGCAACATCCGATTGATTACCTACACTGAGATCGACGGTAGAAATGTTTTGTTGACCTTGCGGTGCGCTTTGGGGAGTTCCTGTATTAATATCAATCGGGGCAAAATTATAATCAATATTGGCTATCGTATAGTTCAATGAAGCCTGATTGCTGTATTTGTACGTCCTGTCGCTTGCAGTAAAATTCATTCCAATAATGGCAAGTTCATCATTGATGACGGCAAATTGCGGAACCTTTCCAAGTCTGCTCCAACTGTCTCTGAAGTTTGGCGCTTCATTTATAGGCACATGCACCAGCCAGTCGCCGTATATGCTATTTTTTACAAGATACGTTTGGTTATCGGGGTCGTATGCTCCAAGAGTCATATTGCCGGCATCGAATTTTCGGGAACGCTCTGCAATATATTCTCGCTCGGCATCCACGAGCAACTCTTTGGCTTTGACTGCACGGGTGTTTTCGTTTACCCGTTCCTGCCAATCGGCGGTTCTTTCAAATTCTCCTTTTTGCTGCCAAATATTAATTTTTGTTTCTACATAATTTTTGGCAAAAAAAGTGAAGGTTTGGGATATTCTTTCTTTTTCTCTTATGTCTGCCATCTTTGCCGTTATGCTCTGTTGTATTTTTGAATCGGCAGGAAGAAGGGTTATCAGTTCAGACCAATCATTTTTGGACAAATTATCAACGGCTGTCAGAAGCACTTTTTCGGTGTAAAAGCTATGGGGGAATGCAGTTAGAAAGTCGCGTACATCCTGAATATCTTTTACCGTATAATCACTCTCTGCCGAAGTATGTATGATGGTAAATTTACTCCCTGATCCGCTAAGTGGTTTATACTGCTCCATGTTTGACTTTCTTAGCCATTCACTTGGGTCAGTAACAGGCACCGACTTACGCAACCTCATCTTCGGACTATTATTATCCATGATGTGCTCATCCATCCACATGGACAGAATCCAGCCTGCCGCTGCGCCTAATAATGCGCCGGTGGTTATTTTTGTGGAAGTACTAACTTCCTTTCCGTCTTCAGTCCACTCCGTTTGGGAGACCATAATGCCGCCAACAATTGCAAAAGAAACTATGACAACAATATACGCGCTTATACTTTTGCTTTTTTTCATTAAAGCATCACTTACGACCACCCGCTTATTGTAGTCGGGCGAAGATATGTTGCCTATCGGCTTGGTTGTGTGACAACTTTGCAACATAAGCGACGCAATGATAATAAAGCTTAAAATTCTGAACAGTTTCATTTTTTTAATCCTTAATTTATGCCGGATGCAACTTCTAAATCATCTATTTTTTTATTGTTAAAGCTCTTATATCCACTTTCATATCCTTATCTCTCTGTCTGTTTTTTGCCAGCCATTTCTGAAACTCTTCGAACGATAATTCGCGCGGCAGGATATTATTCCGGGCTGTATTATCATTCGCCTTTGTAAATTCATTCGGAGAGAAAATAATGTAAATGTAATTTTGTTCTATTGATTTTTCGCATGTAAGCGTGTATTCTGTTACGATTGATTTTTCAGCAGGGTCGGCATGTTTTTCGGAGAAGAAGATATAATCTTTCCCGCCCTTAATATTTACTTTTCCCGTCTGGTCGTTCATATAGGGCAACAAGCAGTAAACTGTTTCGGAATCGTCAACCAGATAAACAGCCAGATAGCCGGCAACAGGCGAACGAAACGAAATAAAAATATCATCGCCATGGTGAAAATCGGCGCTTTCGTACTTGTCGCCTGTTTGTTTCAAAACTTTTGCAGTAAAATCAATGTCTGCCCGTTTAATTTCACGCGCTTTTCCGCATACTGAAACGCTTAATATCAACATGCCTTGTTCAAAGTATGGCTCTTCATATTCTATTTTAATATCTTCCAGCCATTCTCCTTTCACTTCGCTGCCGCCAAGCGATAGAAACGAAATGTCCGATTTGCCGTTTTCGTTTTTTACAATGGTGGAGTTCCATTGCGAGACGGTTGTGCCAAACTCTTCTGCCAAAGCAGCCAGTTTAGCCTGCTCCAGAACCATTTTTTCCGCCTGTTCGAGCGATACGTTTTTAGGTGCGCGACAGGTATATTCTCCACAAACCTTTACACTCTTTTGAGCGGAAAGGGTTGTGGAAAATACCGTTAATAAAAGGAACAGATTAAATCGCCGTATCATTATGTGTTATTTACCAACCTAAAAGGTCTTCTAATTTTTTTTGCAGGTCGTCGCCGCGTTTTTCCAAATCTTCGCGAACGGCTTTTTTAGCAGCGGCTTTCGCCATTTCCGAATTGTATGCTATGCGTACCAGCACTTCTTTATTTTTATTGCTTGCTATGGTACGATATGCTTCTACTACGGGAATTACCCTGCCAATGCTTTGGGAAATCAGATTTTTAGCAGCTATAATGCTTTGCGTTACCGAAGCGGCTTCTTCTGCTTCCAGTTGTTTATTGGCAACCGTATTTTCAATTAAAGCGGTTATTTCCGTTTGGATTTGTCCTGCCAAATTTTGTTTTGCCAGTTCCAATGCCTGCATTTTGGCAGCATCGTAATTTTCGCCAATAGACATGGCTTCGCCCATCACGTATTTAGGAAATAATTGCTCATCATATTCATATTGCATCAGGTATGCGTTGTCCAATTGCTTTTCCAATGGTAATGCTCCGGGCGCTACCGTCCAGCCTTCTTTTTTCAGCTTTTTGGCTTCCTTGCGAGCTGTTTTAGTTGCTTTTGCGTTCAATTGTGATTTTGACAACTTGGCGATTTCCTGACGTTCTTTCAGGATTTCTTTTTGCGTTTTTGCAAATGATACGGTGGTGGTGGCAAATAATGCTAAAGCGATAATGATTACTATTCTTTTCATAAAAAATAAAATTTTGTTTTTATTATTTGATATTTGATAAAATAAAATTAGATAACAAAGATAGGAAAAAGAAATAAAAAAGTTCATTCAAGTCAAAACAATTTCACTACAAAATACCCTGTAATCCAAGCACAGGCGACCAATTTTACCCCAACCCCGAACAGAAAACCAATAAACGCGCCAAAAGCTGCTTTCAGCGAATGTTCGCCCGAAGTTCCTACCATTAATTCCCCAACAAAAGCGCCCAGAAACGGTCCTAAAATAATTCCCCAAGGCGAAAAAAAGATGCCGATAATCAGTCCGATAGTAGCGCCCCACGAGCCGGCTTTTGTGCCGCCCATTTTTTTCGTTCCCCATGCAGGCACTATATAGTCAAGTATCGTCACAAGGATTACAATACCTGCAAACACTGCAATCCATCTCCAAGTAACCTCTGCGCCAAAACGAGAAAACTTGAACAGCAACAACCCCACCCAACTAAGAGGCGGACCCGGCAAAGCAGGCAATATACTGCCGATAAAACCCATAATCAGGCATAGAATAGCCATTAAAAGAAGAAAATAGTCCATTATGTAAAGATATGAAATAAAAATAGCAACATTTGTAAGAAAGGCTTTTTTTCATCTATACAACTTGTAAAAAATTTTTCTATCTTTGCAGGAAATTACTACTTAATTACGCCGAAGGCAAATTACTACCAATTACGCAGGAGGCGAATATCAATATTTCAAATGGAATACAATACACAGCAAAAACGGCTTATATTGCCGGAATATGGCAGGCATATTCAAAACATGGTAGACCACTGCCTCACAATAGCAGAACGTGACGAACGCACACGTTGCGCCCAAACAGTCATTTCCACTATGGGAAACCTGTTTCCGCACCTGCGCGACATCAACGATTTCAAACATATATTGTGGGATCATCTGGCAATCATGTCCAATTTTGAGTTAGACATTGACTATCCTTACGAAATCATAAAAAAGGAAAATCTGTACACAAAACCGGAACCTATCCCTTACTCTTCTTCCCGGCAAATCAGGTATATGCATTATGGAAAAACGTTGCAACTCCTGATCAATAAAGCGATGAGCTACGAAGACGGCGAGGAAAAAGACCAATTGGTCGCTATGGTTGCAAACCACATGAAAAGATGTTTCGCCGGTTTCAACAAAGAGGGAGTGGATGACCGGAAAATTTTTGACGACATCCGCGAATTATCCGGCGGAAAAATAGATGTAAACGAAGAGATGCTGCAATTGGCGGATATCAAAGATATTGCGCCTCCTACTCCGACTAAAACGAATGGTAAAAATAAAAAGTCGCGGCAAAATTAGATGGATGGGCAAAAAGGCGGCATATCAAACTTCTATTTAGCGAGTTTCCTTACATAAAGGATATCCCCACAGATACTCCAAGCATATTCATCTTGTTGCCTTTTATGCTAAAATCTCTCTCAATATTAGCATTGAATGTGTTGGAATATTTACCGTAAAAGTCGAGCGTATTGAAAAACCATGTATACTCCAATCCCATCAAAAGGTTCAACTTTTGAGATAGCTTATAGTTGAAGTTTAGCCTTCCGGTCAAATAACCCAATGAAGAGGAGTCCTCTTCATTCTCTTTATGGTTCCAACTATATACCGTATGGTATTGCATGTTCGAACCTTGTTCTTTCAGTATAACCTCATATCTCCTCTGTGGCATTGTAAGAAACCCTACTCCGAAATATGGCATAACAGCAAGTTTTTCGTTTGCCGGTATTTTTCCGAACAAGCCGAAAGTCATCTTAAAGTGGGCGCTTGCACTGCCATTATCGGATTCAGACAAAATGTCGCGCAAGTAATACTGCATTCCGTTATATGGCATCGGCATCCGGTCTAAAGTAAGCGTTCTCATTTCGGGAGCAGGCATTATCCCAACGCTCATATCTGCGAAAAATCCAACGTATATTTTGGGTACATAGATGTTACATACGCCCCTGAACTCGGTAAGCGAAGCTGTGGGAAACCCGTCATTGACAGAAGCTGTACTACTCCATTGGTTAAGTCCGATGTGTTGTGCAACTTGGAAATCTAACCAGCCAAGCGCTTTTTCTTTCTCTTGCTCGTTCTCTGTGTGGTCATTTTGTGCTGAAAGAGATTGTGTTAGCACAATAGTCAAAAATAATATTATACTCTTCCTCATAGCCTAATAAAAATTAATTGATGGTGTGTCATAGAAGAACTTGAGTGTTTCTCCCTCATAGTATTCTATCCTGAAAGAATGTAACCCCGGATCGGGAGCGACGAGCAGAACAAAACCTTCGTCTATATCTGCCGGAAGATATTTTCTATCTATCTCTTTGAAAAATTTAGAAACATATTTCCCTTCCGGAATATTGGCGTTGAATTGGGTATTACACTTAATTGCTTTTGAATACCTGTTACTCAAATCACTATACAGGTGTTCTCCCTTTTTTATCGGACCTGTGATAAATTTGTCGTCTTCATCTGATGGCGTATTATCTGTAATCCATTTAATACCGACCATATAAGCCTCTTTTTTTATAGGCGTGTTCGATATTACCGGAAATTCCCCCGAGTTGTCAATATTCATGGCTTCAATGCCCACCAGAGAAACCGGAATAACCGGGTCGTTCCACCTGTCACTACTTTCCACTGCACATCCCAGCAATGCAATTGTTAACGAAATAAATAGAAGAAACTTTCTCATCTGTATTTTTTAATTTATAAAATTTCATTTACAAAGATATAAATTTCAGTGAAATATTATCTATGTGGGATATTGTTTTTTTGAGGTGTTGAAAAAGGTCACTTTGTCACGAAACCTTATTTCCACCTTATTTTTTTAACAAAACAACCTCAGTAGCAATGAGATATATTGTATCCAAACAACCTCATTACCTCGTATCTTTGTTCTTTAAAAAAAAGGAGTCGATTTTTTAACAGATTTTGTATTTTTGTTTAGAAAT
>Ga0123353_10000277_pt1 | contig 63354 bp, 40 predicted proteins | sample TergutLab28metaG_3_FD_92763 | JGI IMG/M metagenome (GOLD analysis project Ga0123353, IMG submission 92763) | Labiotermes labralis P3 segment gut microbial communities from Petit-Saut dam, French Guiana - Lab288 P3 | ecosystem: Host-associated > Arthropoda: Insects > Digestive system > Gut ... | reverse complement strand
GCCATTTTGCATACCTATACAATACATGCATTCCGGTTTCTGACAAGTCCTTTCGACGATTCTTTTGTCGCCCAAACCTTCCCGCGGTCGTTTTCGTGGGGGCCTATGTCATTTTCCGCGGCACCTGGACGTGTCGCGGTTGTTCAAAAAACTTTCCTGGCACGCGTGTTGCTTGCCGTCGGTCGTGTGTGGTGATGCTCGGCCGGTGTGGAGTGAGTTGGTGTGGTTGTTGTGCGAAAACCTTCGGCCGGAAGTGATGTGACATGACGAACGTAGCGTATTTTGATTGTTTCGCCGGGGCGGCCGGCGATATGGTTGTCGGCGCCCTTCTCGACGCCGGGGCTGACTTTGTTCAGTTTCAGGCGTTGCTTGCGCGGTTGGGGCTTGACGAGTTCACCGTCTCCCGCGAGTCCGTTCGGCGTGGCGGGGTCGGCGGGACGAAATTCCATGTGATGATTCCCGGTGGCGCGGGCGTCTCGCCCGCGTTGTGCGTTCCATGGGCCAAACCGCCAGAGGACGCCCAACCGCCTTCGCCACTCCATGGGCACGACCATTCGCATGAACACGGGCACGCTCATGCTCACGGTCATGAACACCCGCACGAACACGCTCACGATTTGGCGTCCTCCGCTGATCAGGCCCATGGAACGCACAACGCGGGCGAGACGCCCGCGCCACGGCATAGCCACGACCACCCGCACGAGCACCCGCACGACCACGCCGCGTCGCGGCGGCGGGGATTGACGGAGATTCTCGCCCTGATCGACGCGGCCGGACTTCCGGTTCGGGCGGCGGAGCGGGCGAAGCGGATTTTTCAGCGGCTCGGTCAGGCCGAGGCCCGCGTGCACCGCGTGCCGGTGGAGGAGGTGCATTTTCACGAGGTCGGGGCCGTCGACAGCATCGCCGACATCGTGGGCGCGTGCATCGCGTTGGACCTGCTGGACGTGGACCGCGTGGCCTGTTCGCCGATTCCCGCCGGCAGCGGCACGTTTCGATGCGAGCACGGCCTGTTGCCGGCCCCCGCGCCGGCCACGGCGGCGCTGCTGGCGGGCGGTGCGTTGCTGGCGGCGGACCCGCTTCGCGGCGAGGTGACCACGCCCACCGGGGCCGCCATTCTCACCGCGCTGGCGGAATCGTACGGGCCGTTGCCGGCGATGGCCGTGTCGGCCGTCGGCTATGGTGCGGGCACGCGCGACACCGCGGACCTGCCCAATCTGCTGCGGGTGTTCATCGGCACGCCCGCTCCGGACGGCGACGCCGACCACGTCGTGGAGTTGTCGGCCAACATCGACGACCTGAGCGGCGAAGTGCTCGGCCATGCGCTGGGGCGGCTGATGGAACTGGGCGCCCTCGACGCGTGGGCGACGCCGATTTACATGAAGAAAAACCGCCCGGCCGTGCAGGTGGCCGCGCTGTGTCTCCCGGCCGACGCCGACGCGGTGCAGGAGGCGTTGTTCGCGGAGACCACGACGTTCGGCGTGCGGCGGGTGAGTCTGACGCGCGCGAAACTGGAGCGGACGTTCCAGGCCGTCGAGACGGTGTATGGGCCCATCCGCGTCAAGGTGGGTCGGCGAGGTGGACGGGTGATCTCGGCTGCGCCGGAGTTTGCGGACTGCCAGGCGGCCGCTCGCAGCCATCATGTCACGGTCAAGGACGTCATGGAAGTCGCCTTGACCGCCTGGCGGACAGGAAGTGGATAATCATGGAACCCTGGATGTGGATCGCGGCCGGATTGGTGGTGCTCGCCGGCGTGTTCATCGCCGTCACATGGCGGCGTAACGCGGGCGAGCGTGGCACGGGCGAACGTAGCACGGGCGTCCCGCCCGTGAGTCGCATGGGCGTCTCGCCCATGCAACGCGGCCCTGGAACGGACGCCTCGGAGTCGGCGCGGGCGGCAACACATTTGCAAGACGACGCTTCCGCCAGCCGCGAGCACGGGCGAGACGCCCGTGCGACTCACGGGCAGGATGCCCGTGCCACGGCGGCCGCCCGTGCCACGGACGACGCCGCTCAACTGGACCGTCTCGTCGCCGACGTGAAATCGCATGCCGATCGGCGGGTCGGCGAGTTGGACGTGTTGATCGCGCAGGCCCGGCGGCACGTGGAAGAGCTTCAGCGGCAGTCGGCGGAGTTGGCCAAAACGCTACAGTCCGCCAAAAACGAAGCCGCCCGCCGACAGGCCGTCGCCATCGAACGCGCCGCCGCCGCCCGAGCCCTCGCCGAATGCGAAACCCTCGCCGCCGCTTGCGACACCTCCGCCGCAAACGCGCCAACCCCAACGGACCGCACGCCAGCCACCACCGCCGGAAATCCCAACACCCCCCGCTACATCATCAGTCACACCGACGACCATGGCGTCAGCCATGGCGCCGCCACGCACTTCGCCGCCGAACCCCAACCCCCCGCACGCCCGGACCATTGGCCGATCCCCGCGCAACGCCCGCCGTCGGCCAGCCCGGATGCGACATGCCCCACGACGTCCGGCGGTGCGTTCGTCGGCAGCCGCCATCGCGAAGTGCTTGCCCTCCTGGACCAAAACCAGCCCCCCCTCGAAATCTCCCGAACCCTGGGCCTGGACATCGGTGAAATCGAACTCATCGCCAACCTCAACGGACGACGCCTGGCCCGGACGGACTGACGCGGAGACGCGGAGACAGACGTGGGTGGTTGAAACGCGTTTCAACCACCCACGTCTGTCTCCGTGTCTCCGCGTCGTCTTTCCTCACGCCGCCGTCGTCGCGTCGGTGCGGAGGGCCTTGGTCGCCCAGGCGATGCTGTGGCGGAAGGCCGGTGCCAGCGGGGCCTCGGGGACGCCCATCGACGAAGCCAGTTTCTCCAGCGACGGCCAATCCGCACGCTCGTACGCGAGCATCATTCGATACAGCGGACCGTACGGCCCGTCGCCGGCCAGCAACGCGTTTTTGATGCTCGCGCTCAACGGAACCTCCGCCAGCATGGCCTCCATCGGCTGATCCATCAACGCGTCGATCACCGAAAACATGCCCATCAGGAACAGTTCCGACGCGTTCCGACGCAGCCCGCACATCACGGCCAGCGACTCGGCGAATTTCGCCCGCGTCAACGCCACCGTCAGCAGTTCGGGTTTCTCCTCGCCGGCCTGACTCAACGCCACCAGCGACGCCCACTGCTGCACCTCGGCCGGCCCCAACAGCACCAACGCGTGGCGGATCGACCGAACCTCGTACCGCAGCCCGAACCAGGACGAATTGATCAGCCGCAACAACCGGTACGTCAGCCCGACGTCCTGCTCGATCAGTCCCGCCACCGTGTCGTACGAGAACGGCTGCCGGTTGACCTCCTGGATCAGCCGCAGGCAGGTGAGTTGATTGTGTCCCAGTTCGGCGCCGACGGTGATGTCGGGGCGGCTGAAAAATTCGCCCTGAAACAGGGCAAACCCCATCCGCGTCGCCTGCATGAACTGCTCCTGCGTGTCGATGTCCTTGGCGCCGACGAGAATCTGCCGCGTGCAGCAGTCGTCGCAAATCTGCCGAAGCTCGTCCGGCGGATGTTTCGCGGTCCGAACCCGCGCCAGATTGGTCAGCGAACTCAGCGGTCCGCGGGCGACGTCCGGTGAAAAATTGTCCACGGCCAGCAGGTATCCGCGTTTGCGAAGCTGCTGGCACCGCGTGACGACATCGCTGTCGCCGGCCAGCAGGCCGTCCACGCAGGGAATCATCGCGTCGGAGGAGAACAACTGCGGAAATCCCGTCAACATCAGTTCACGGGTGAAGTGAATGATGACTTTTTTCCCGGCCGCCAACTCTTCGAAATTCAACAGGGCCGTCAACCCCTCGGAGGCGGCTTCGGGCGTGAGGCAGCACTGCTCATAGCCCGGACGAAACGAAAGCTCATAGACGCTCACATTGCGGCTGCCGTCAAACACCGGAAATCTGGCAACAAACACATCCATAATGGCCACAACCTTCTTCGAAAAGAAGCCCTCAATACGACAAGCGCACATCGCCCATATTATCTGCGTTGCCCACATTATCGAGTGAACGAAGAAAAACTTTAGTGCGGACAGGAGGAAAATCGGAAAAATCGCAAAACTATTCCTTCGCCCCGTTCTCGATCAGCCATTGCCGCACGTCGTCGTTGCCCGCGATGGACAGCGGCGTCCAGCCGTTGTCGGCCTTGGTGTTGACGTCGGCACCTTGCTCCTTCAGCCACTTCACGATCTCAAGGTGACCGTTGTTGGCCGCCCGGAGCATCACCGTCCAGCCGGTGTTGTCCCGGACGTTGATGTCCGCGCCCTGCTCCTTCAGCCACTTGATGGCGTTGAGATGGCCTGTACTGGCGGCCTTGAACATCGGTGTCTGGCCAAAGTCGTCTTTGGCGTTCACGTCCGCACCGTGTTCCTTCAGCCACGTCATGGCCTCGACCTGACCGTACCAGGCCGCAAAGGCCAGGGGCGCCTGCCCGGTGCGGTTTTTGAGGTTGGTGTTCGCGCCTTGTTCCCGCAGCCACTTCAAGGCCTCCACCTTGCCGGACCGGGCCGCGCAAAACATGGGCGTCTCGCCGTCTTTGTCCCGGGCGTTGATGTCCGCGCCTTGCTCCTTCAACCACGTCATGATTTTGAGATTGCCGCTGTCGGCCATATCGAACATCACGGTCTTGCCGTGCTTGTTTCGGGCGTCGACGTCCGCGCCTTGATCGACCAGCCATTTCATGGTGTCGAGACTGTCTCTCCATGCCGCCAGCATCAGGGGCGTGCAGAGCGCTTTGTTTTCGGCGTTGATGTCCGCGCCTTGATCGACCAGCCACGCCAGGGCGTCGCGATTGCCGTTCACAGCCGCCAACGTCATGGGCGTCATGCCGGAGTTGTTCGCGGCGTTGAGGTCCGCGCCCTGGTCCCGCAACCACTTCATGACCTCGACCCGGCCACTCACGGCCGCCAGCGCCAGGGGGTTGTCGTCGGTGACGTTGATCTTCGCGCCCTGATCCTTCAACCACCTCAGGACCTCAAGGCGGCCACCCACGACGGCCTCCGTAAACAGCGACCATCCGGGAATGCGTTGGCCTCGGGCGTCAACGTCCGTGCCTCGGGCGTTGATGTCCGCGCCCTGCCCCTGCAACCACGCCAGGACGTTGACATGGCCTCGCAAGGCCGCCCATCGCATCGGCGGTGAACCGTTCTCGTCGTCGGCGTGGATGTCCTCGCCTCGCTCCTTCAGCCGCATCAACACATCCACGCGGCCTTCCGCGGCGGCGATATGCACCAGGGTCCGACCGTAGCGCTCCTTCCCTTCGCTGATTTGCTGTTCCTCCGTCTTGATCCACTCCTCGACCGTCAGTTGCGGCCTGTATGGAACCTCCCGGCCCGGTTGTGGTTTGCCCGCTTCCTCGGCCGGTTGCGACTCGCTCGGCCTCTCGGCGGTTTGCGACGTGTCCGCTTCCTCGGCCGATTGCGACTGGCCCGGTTCCTCGATTACCTGCAACGGGTCCGGTTCTTCAGTCGGTTGCGGCGGGCTTGGCGGCTCGGCGGTTGATGGCTCGTCGGGTTCCTCGGCTGCCGACCATGGGTCCGGTTCTTCGACGGGCGGCCATTTGTTTGGTACGTGGTCTGGCCGCAACGCATCCGGTTCGTCCAGTTCGTCCGTCGTCTCGGTGGTTTGGGACGCGTCCGGCGTTTTGGCTGGCGGCGACTCGTCCGCCGACCGGCAGGCCGTTCCCAGCACGGTCATCGCCCCGATCACAACAGAAACAAGGAAAACGACCCGCCAACTCCGTCCCTTCCCGCAGCCGCAGCCATATTGACGTGACATGGTGCGTTCCTTTCCGCAATGATCCTACCGCAGGGCTGCCCCCGATGCACACCAATTCGCCGTCGCCAACAGGGTTTTTTCAATTCTCGTGTAAGGCAAGGTCTTCTTACCACAGAGGCACAGAGAAAACACAGAGGAGGACGGTGGGGATTCAAACGATTTCGCGAACTCGGAGCATCCATCGAATTCCCCACCGTCCTCCTCTGTGTTTTCTCTGTGCCTCTGTGGTAAAAAAAATCTTGCCGTGCAAGAGAACTGAAAGACCCTGCCGTCGCCAAACCATGAAAAACGGTTCTGCCGTTACGTTTCGTATTTCGAGTTTCGAATTTCGAATTTTTCCGTTGCTGGTGTGTGTTATAATACGAACCGATAGTAGACGAGGCGGAACGGACGCGGTGGTTTGCGCCGTGAAGGCAATAAACGGTTGGGCCAAGCGTTTGATCGTGTAGAGCCGCGCGGCGGGCAGGACGCCCGCCAGGGGTTCGAAATTTTCCGTGGTTTTCCAATTGAGGAACGGTCCATGAACAGCACGCGCGAACAGTCGGACATGTACAACACCTGGGGTCTGGAAGCGATGGAGCCGCGGTGGCTGCTGGCGGCGCCGGAAGTGAACCTCGCGGCCCAGTTGATCTTTGACGCCCGTGGGTCGGTCACGGTTCCCATCAACGCGTACGACCCGAGCGAGCATGCGCTGACGATCGACGCCCGGTTCCTCGGGGCGGGGGCCGACGCGTTCGACGTCCGGGTGGTGCCCAACAGCACGTTCGCCCGGCTGACGTTCACGGTGCCGCAGGTCTGGCAGGGCGTGATCAACGCCGACTCGCTGGTGTCCTACCCGGACGACGACGGCGAAGGCGACCAGGGCGACCCGGTGTACGCGAGCTTTTCGTTGTCGGTGACGCTCGGGGCGATCACCAGCACGATCACGTACACGGTGACCCCGGCCAACGCGACGGGGTCGAACCCGACCGCGGCGGTGGCCAAGGCGTGGGAGGTCGCGTGGAACGCCCAGAGCAACATCCTGTCGGACGACCTCATCGCCTATGCCGACGGTGCCAACATCTACCTGTACGCGGTGGATTCGTCGGCGGAGTTTTCGGTGGCGGTCGGCGAGGCCAACACCGGCGAGTGGGACCGCGCCGAGACCGTGCAGGAGGCCGGCGAGGGCACGATCCTGGTGGAACTGTTCACGGGGCGGAATACGTCCTGGGCGGCCGCCCAGCGGTTTATTCAACTGGCGACCACCTGGCCGACCGACGCCGTCGGCGGGACCAACCCCGACCACGACCCATTCTACTACAACAGTCCGGTTCACCGCCTGATCGAGGGGTTCATGCTCCAGTGCGGCGGGCAGTATAACGCCTCGGGGAACATCATCAACAGCCCGCTGCCGGACCTGACCGACAGTTTCGACCCCGAAGTGGGTTTCCTCTCTCGCGGTCTGCTGGCGCTGGCCAACACGGGCAGTCCCAATTCCTCCAGCGGACAGTGGTTCATCATGGACTGCATCGACCGGGCCTACATGGACCAGAGTTACACGATCTTCGGCCAGATGATCAGCGGGTGGGAACTGTTCGACATCCTGATGGCGACGCCCGTGACGGCGAATTCGCAGAACGAACTGTCCGAACCGGTGGCGATTCCGTACCTGAAAAGCGTGGAGATTCTCGAATCCGACGATCCCGAGGCCATGCAGTCGTTCACGCTGATCATCACGCCCAAGAGCGGGTTCGGCGGGACGGGGGTGCTGGAGATCACGCTGGACGACGGCGAGGGGGGCGTGACGGTGCAGACCATCGACGTGACGGCCTGCGGGCTGGAGTGGTTCGGCGACGACGCGTCGGGCGACGTGCGGGGCAGTATCCGAATGACGCCGGGCGGGGAGAGGACGTTCTCCCTGAACGCGATCACCGACGATCGCACCGCGACGATCTCCGTCGCGGAAGACGGCGTGAGTTTGAGCGCGGCGGCCGTGACGTACGATCCCTTCGCCAACACGCTGATGATCAAGACGCCCTCGTCGTTCGTGGGCGCGTTCACGGTGACGCTGGAGGTGACGTTCGAAGACGACGCGGAGGCCACGTTCTCCGTCTACCAGACGTTCTACGTGGTCTGCGCCAACCCGAACGGTCCCGAGTACGTGTACACGCGCCCGAGCCTGTCCGGCATGGCGCCGGAGAGCTCGTTCACGGCCCTGGTCAACGGTCGAAGCCTGCTGTTCGTCGCCCAGGGCGAGACGGGCGTGATGATCTACGACGTCGGTTCCGGAACCCCGGAACTGCTGACGCTGGTGGACACCCCCGGACACGCCTGGGACGTGGCCGTGGTGGGCAACATCCTGTACGTCACCGAGTGGGGCATCGAGACCATGTACTGGATGGGCTATCCCATGGGGGTGTACAGCAAGGGCGCGCTCCGGGCCTGGGACCTCAGCAACCTGGACCAGATCCGAATGGTCGCCGAGATCGAGATGACCGACATCAACACGATGCCCTGCGGCCTGGTCGTGCAAAACGGCATCGCGTACGTGGCCGAGTACAACGAGAGCACGGACGCCAACGGGAATTTCGCCTACAAGGGAGGGATCGTCACGTACGACGTGAGCAAGCTCACGACGTCGGGCATCACGCGCATCAGCGAACTGAAGCGGTTCTCGTTCCCCTGGGCTCCCCGGACGTATTACTCGCTCAGTTATTGCATCGACATCGCGGTCAACGGGAACTACGTGTATGTCAGCGACCCGTTCTGCTACAGCGTGCTGTTCGTCGCCAAGGTGTCCAAGACCGGCGGGTTGACGTTTGTGGATTACGTGTCCCGCAGCGGCATGAAACCGTGGGGGCTCGAGGTGAAGGACGGCATCCTGTACGTGGCCGACCGGAATCTCGGTCTGCTGACGTACAACGTGGCGAAGAAGAACGGGATTCCGTCGTTCCTGGGCACGCAGTCGCTGATGGGCGCGACGAAACTGAGCCTGGCGGACGTGACCGTGGGCGGCGTGAAGAAAAAATATGCCGTGGTCACGGTGTGGGACGGTCTGGCGTTCGTGGATGTGACCAGCGCCCGAAAACCGCAGTTGCTCTACATCGCCGGAGCGGGAACCGACGGGCTCGCGCCGGGGCGCGCGAACCTGTGGTTGACCCCCGGAATCGGCGGTACGGTCGCGTACACGCTGAGCAGCGGAGGCATCGTGGGCGTGGACATGACCGGACTTGGGGACATCGTCCTGGTCAAGAACGCCCGCTTCGACGTCGTGGCGGACGACGGAAACGTCGTGACCGTGACCGTGAAACTCAGCGGAAGCGGCGGGATTGTCCAGCCGGCCGATGGGTTCGCCAACCTCACGGAGCTGACCATTTTCGGCGGGTCGGGAAACACGTCGGTCACGATCACGACGCGGGGAGGCATCTGGGAACCCGACCGGATCGTCGCGTACGGTGCGATCAAGAGCCTGACCGCGACGACGACCCAGGCGGGCGAGTTCGCGTTCTCGGGAATCGGTTCGCTGAAACTGGGCGACCTGCCCAACGGCGGACGGATCGACCTGGGATGGGGGCTCGTGGCCACCACCGTCACGCTGGGGAACGTGGAGAACCTGTCGCTGATTTCGCAGGGCGACATCAAGAAACTCACCGTCAAGTCGTGGCGGGACACGGACCGCAACCCGGACGACCGGGACAGCACGCACGACGTGCTGTACGCCCGGTCCTGCCTGGTGATTTCGTGCAAGGGCGAATTTTCTCCGGACGTGGCGCTGGTGGGCGCCGGCGGCGGGTATTACCCCATGCAGGTGCTGAAAACCGCGACGATCGGCGGCCCGATCAACGACGCGCTGTGGGACCTCGAAGGGTTTGTGGGCAGCATTTCCGTCAAGGGCGTGATCGCGGGGTGGGACGCGTGGATGATGACGCTGAACAAGGGCACGTTCGGCGCGGTGACCGGAAGCCTCCTGGAAGGCGAGGTCTTCCTGACGGGCGGAAGCCTCCTGATGATCGAGTACGGGGTCGGCGCCATCGCGGCCTCCAGTTGGACCGGCGGCGAAATCAGGACCATCAGCCTGACGAGTTTGAATATCCGAGGCGCGATGACCGGTGACTTGACGGTGACGGCCAGTTCCAGCCAGATCAACAGCAACGACATCGCCGGCCGTGTCGGTCGGGTGACGGTCGGCAGTTGGGAAAGCGGCGAGATTTCGACGCGCAGCATTTCCCGGCTGACGGTCAAGGGCGCGCTGGGCGCCAACCTGACGATCCTGAACGGCCGGGCGACGGAGATGAATCTTCCCCGCGTGACGGCCGGCAGCATCGTCGGCGGCATCTGGCAGGTGGTGGGCGGAACGGGAACGGTGTCGACGGGCAGCGTGTCCGACTGGGTGGGCACGTTCAACGGGATCGGGACGTTGTCCGTCCGGAAGGGCGACATGGTCGGCGCGACGCTGACGGTGCTTCCCGATTACTCGGTCGGTACGATCAGCGTCCGGGGCAACCTGGTCGACAGTGCGATTACCGTGCTGAATCCGCCCAGCGGCGCCAACGCCAAAGTGTTGACGCTGGGCAAACTCACCGTGGGCGGTGCGATGGAGAATTCGTCGCTGGTGTCCGCCGGCCACATCGGAAGCGTGACGCTGGGCGCGATGCTCGACAGCCGCGTGACGGCGGGACTGAAACCCGAAACGGATTTCGCCGTGACCCTCGACGATTTCGCCACGGGCGCCCGCATCGACGTTTTCACGGTCAAGGGAATCAAGGGCCAGCCCGTCGCGTTCCGCGGGTGGGTCTCCGCGTCCAACCTGGGCAAGGTCAGCCTCGTCAACGCCGACATCGACGTGCAGGCGGAATTCCCCACCGAGTTCGGCCTGGCCGCCATGACGATGACCAGTTACTCCTACAAGGACGCCGCCCGCAAAACCTCCTGGACCGCCCGAAGCGGCAACCCCTGGCCAACCGGCGCGGGCGGGTTTGTGATTCACCGGATTATGTCGTAGGTGGTCCTCCGATACAAAAAGCCAACAGCCAGTAGCCAATAGGGTTTTCGGTACGCGAACGTTTTTACATTCGCGTACCGAAAACCCTGTTGGCTTTTTCTGCCGGTCGGGAATTTATTGTGAGTGACCTTTTTTTCCGGCACGATGTCACTCGATGTGCGTTCTCGGCGTGTTCGGCGGGTTGGCTTGCTTCTTTGCGCTGTAGGACGTTCCATGCGAACGTCACGCCCGATGCGTTCGTTTTGAAGCGCAAAGAAGCAAGCCAACCCGCCGAACACGCCGAGAACGCACGCACCAGGCCGATGCCAGAAAAGAGGTCACTCACAATTTATTCAAGAAAAAAAAAATGACTTGCAAGCCGCTCGTCGCTGGCGTACATTCTCCCACGTTGTGTGTGACCACGGACTCGAATGCATCCATGTGCTCTGGCGTGAGGCATGGATGGGCGGTGCCGGCGGTGGTGGATTGCGGAATGTTTTGGGCGGCGGGTCGCCCGCGGCCGCGATTCGCGTCGTCAACTTCGCCCGAAGATCGCTCGGACAATCTTCCGAAAGGAGTACGCAGTGCTTGCTCTTCGCCAGTATTTCACATGGGCTCTGGTGCTGTCTGTATCGCTGTCAATAGGAGGGGCTGCGTTTGCCCAGGAGGCCGACACCGACACGGCCAAAGCCATCCTGGACAAAGGCATTCAACTCTTCAAGGACCTGGAGTTCCGGGACGCAAAGGCCGAACTCCTGAACGTCGACCGCGACAAACTCGACGAGGAGGATCAGGAACTCCTCGACGAGTACCTCGTCAAGGTCGATGAGGCCATCCGGGCTCAGATGGCCGATCAGGAGGCCTTCAACAATGCCGAAAAGGCCCTGAAGGACGGAAACTGGGACGAAGCCCGCGAAGGCTACGCCCAGGCCGCCGACAGCGAGTACCTCCCCGAACCGATGCGCAAGGACGCCCGGGCGCAGTTGGCCCTGGTCGACGAACGCGCCAAGGCCGCCGGCGCCGCGACGGCGGACGAGGATGAGGACGAAGGTGGTGAAGATGAGGATGAGGAGGAGACGGGCTCGGTGGCTGCGGGCGACGAAACGACCGACGAGTCGGCCGTCACCGCGAACTCCGAAGAACCCGCCGCCAACATCGCCTCCGACACCGAGACCGTCACGGCCTCCTCTTCGGATATCCTCACCCGCGCGGAGGAACGGCGAAGAATCCGCCTCCAGCAGGTTCGGGTGGAATTCACCAAGGCGATGACGCAGGCCGATGAATTCCTCAATGCCCCCGACGCCTCCGCCGCCTCGTTCAACTCCGCCCGCGACGCGGTCCGGGCGGCCTCCAACGTCGTCGAGAGCGAACGCACCGTCATCCCCGACGATCAGTACCGCACGTTCCGCCAGGAAATCGCCACGATGACCGACGCGATCAACGATCGCGACACGGCGTGGCAGGAAGCCCAGGTCCGCATCCAGACCAAGGACATTGACGATCGAATCCGGACGGCGGAGAGGGCCCGTTCCAAGGCGCGGCAGGAGGACATCGCCAACCGCGTCCAGCAGGCCAAACTGATGATCAAGCAGTACGACATCGAGGGCGCCTACCAGACCGCCGAAGGCATCCTCCGCATCGACCCCAACAACTCCTGGGCGCTCGATAACCGCGACACGCTCCAGACGCTCTACTTCCTCTCGCTGGAAAAACGCCACCACGACACGCTCCTCCGCGAGGAGCATCGCGGGATGGTCGCCCTTCGCGAAGCCGAAATCCCGTGGGACATGGTGCTCCGCTATCCCGACAGTTGGATGGACCTCACCGCCAGCCGCAAACGGTTCCGCCCCGAGGTCGCCAACGACAGCCCGGAAAACGTCATCACCCGCCAGCTTCTCGAACGCAAGATCACCTCGGTGGACTTCCAGGAACAGCCCCTCGAAAACGTCATCAAGTGGCTGCGTGACGTGATGCAGGCGGACCTGACGGTTAACTGGGTGGAGCTGGAGTCGGCCGGCATCGGCAAGGACACGACCGTCACGCTGCACCTGCGGGACAAGAAGTTCGAGACGGTGCTCAAGCAGTTGCTGGAGATGGCCGGCGGAGCGACGCCGCTGGGATACGTGCTCGAGGACGGCGTGATTCTGATCTCGACGCGCGAAGGTCTGGCCAAGAACACCCTGATCCGCACCTACGATATCAACGACCTTCTGGTCCGCGTGCCGAACTTCGTTGGCCCCGACATGAACCTCAACATGGGGTCCGACACCAGTTCCAACGGTACCAGCGGCAGCGGCAACGCCATCGCCGACCCCTGGGCGAACAACACCGACAACGCCGGCGAGGGCAACATCCCCACCAAGGATGAACTGACCCAGCAGATCATGACGATGATCACGACGAGCGTGGACCCCGACAGTTGGCGCGAACCGTGGGGCGCGGGAACCGTCGGTTCGCTGACGGTCCTCCCCAGCCAGGGACAACTGGTCATCACGCAGACGCAGGAAAACCACGACCTCATCGCCGACATGCTCAAGAGCCTTCGCGAGGCGCAGGCGATGGAAGTCAACATCGAGGCGCGCTTCATCGCCGTCACCACCGGGTTCCTGGAGTCCATCGGCCTGAATCTGGACGTGTACTTCAACCTGGGCGGCGCGACGATCATCGACCCGAACACCGGCGCGGCGATCGGGCCGTCGAGCCCGCAATGGGCGGGCCGGTCGGGATCAAGCCGCTTCACGCCGATGGGCGCCCGGATGAGCGACAGTTCGTTCGCGAACATGCTGGGCGCCAGCGGCAACGCGGCCGTGACGAGCCCGTCGCTGAGCATTGGCGGCGCGTTTCTGGACGACATTCAGGTGAACTTCCTGATCCAGGCGACGCAGGCGAGTTCGAACACCCGCACGCTGGTGGCCCCGCGGCTGACGCAGATGAACGGCCAGCGTTCGTACGTGTCGGTGGTGACGGCCATTCCGTACATCGGCGGTTTTGACACCGCGGTGAGCGAGAACACGGCCATTCTGACGCCGTTCATCGCGTGGCAGCCCATCGGCACCACGCTGGACGTGGAGAGCACGATTTCCGCCGACCGGCGATATGTGACGATGACGGTTCGCCCGACGGTGACGCACCTGACCGGCTGGTCGGACATGCAGCTTCCGCTGACCAGCGGCAACGTGGTGACCAGCCAGACGATTCGGCTGCCGTTGGTTGCGTTTGAGGCGATCGAGACCACGGTGCAGGTGCCCGACCGCGGCACGCTGCTCCTGGGCGGCCAGCGGCTGTCGACGCAGATTCAACGCGAGCAGGGCGTTCCGCTGCTGAGCAAGATTCCGGTGATTAACCGCTTCTTCACCAACCGCGGCATGGCCCGCGACGAGCAGACGTTGTTGATCCTGATCAAGCCGACGATCATCATCAACCGCGAAGCCGAGGAAGAGGCGCACCCCGGCATGGCGAACATGCCGTAACCGGCAGGGTGACCAACCATCCGGGCCGCGAGGAGAAGTCCCCGCGGCCCGGTTTGTTTTCGATGAAGGAGCATGGTTTGGAGAAGACGCAGTTAGAGCAGGCCCGGGCCGGAGTGGTCACGGTGGAGATGCGGCGGGTGGCGGAGCGGGAGCGCGTGTCCGCCGAGTTGGTTCGCGCCGAGTTGGCGGCCGGTCGGTTGGTGATTCCCGCCAACCGGTTGCATCTGGCGGGCGTCGGCTGCGCCGACGTGCCGGCTGCGCCGGCCACTTCATGTGGCGAGGGCGTCTCGCCCTCTCAAACGTCAGGCAATGGGCACGATGTTCCATTATGGCCAGCCCAACGCGGGCGTGACGCCCGCGCCACGGCCTGCGGCGGGGTGCGGCTGGACCCGGTGGGGATCGGGCGGGCGGTGACGACGAAGATCAACGCCAACATCGGCGCGTCGCCGGTGTCGAGCTGCAAGGAGCACGAGTTGCTCAAGCTCCAGTGGGCGGTGAAATACGGCGCCGACGCCGTGATGGACCTTTCGACCGGCGGGGATTTGGACCAGACGCGGCGGTTTTTGATCGCGAACTCGGCGGTGCCGATCGGGACGGTGCCGATGTATTCGATGATCGTCGCCAAGCCCGTGGAGGAGTTGACCTGCGCGGACATGTTGGCGGCGATCGAGCGTCAGGCCGCCCAGGGCGTGGATTTTTTCACGATTCACGCGGGCATTCTGCGGAGGCACCTCGAGCCGGCCATGCGGCGGAAACTGGGCATCGTCAGCCGGGGCGGCAGCCTGCTGGCCAAGTGGATGCTGCACACCGGGCGCGAGAATCCGATGTACGAAATGTTCGACGAGATTTCGGCGATTTTGCGACAGTACGACGTGACGTATTCGCTGGGCGACGGTTTGCGGCCCGGCTGTCTGGCGGACGCGTCGGACGAGGCGCAGTTCGGCGAGTTGGACGTGCTGGGGGAGTTGGTGCATCGTGCCCGTGCCGCCGGCGTGCAGACGATGGTTGAGGGGCCGGGGCACGTGCCGTACGACCAGATCGAGATGAACATGACGCGGCAGCAGCGGGTGTGCGACGGTGCGCCGTTTTATGTGCTGGGCCCGATCGTGACGGACATGTTTCCGGGGTACGATCACATCACGTCGACGATTGGCGCGACGGCGGCGGCGTTTCACGGGGCGAGTTTTTTGTGTTACGTCACGCCGTCGGAGCATTTGGCGTTGCCGCGGCCTGAGGACGTGAAGCAGGGGTGCATCGCGTACAAAATCGCCGCCCACGCGGCCGACGTCGCCCGCCGCCTGCCGGGCGCCCGCGACCGCGACGACGCGATCTCCGACGCCCGCGCCCGTTTCGACTGGCCCGCCCAGTTCGCGCTGGCCTTCGACGGCGACCTGGCCCGCGAAATCCGAAGCCGGGACAAGGTCGGCGAAGACGACTACTGCTCCATGTGCGGCCGATCATGGTGCGCGGTGCGGTTGTCGAATGAGATTCGGGCCGGTGTTTCGCGGCGTTCCGCGGCGCGTGAGTGAACATGAGCCATCTGTTCGAGGGTATCATTGAGCCAATAGCCATCAGCCAGTAGCCAATAGGGCTTTCGTGGCGCGACGGTAAACGTGCACATCGCGCTGGCGAGAGTGGTCTCAACGCTTCGCAGACACGAGGATTTGCAGGACATGGCATATAAAATCGTGTTCCATGTCTGATCATTCTTCGGGTCAGCGGAGCAGTGGGACCACTCTCTCGAACCAACGGAACGCTTTTGCATTTACGTACCGCAAACCCTACTGGCTGTTGGCTATTGGCTTTCGTTCCTTCGAACCGGCGGTGCGATTTCACCGTCGGGCGGCGAAAAAAACTTTTTCGTAGACAAATCTTCGTGATTTCCGCCTCTTGATGGTTGATGGACGATGACAAGGGCCTCCATTGGATGAGTTGCGGAAAGCACTGGCGGCGGGTGACGCGTCGGCGTATCGGCGGGTGGTTGACCTGCACGGGCCGGCGATGTTTCGGGTTGCCCACCGGCTGCTGGGAAGCCGGCACGACGCGGAGGATGCCGTCGCCGAGGTGTTCGTCGCGATGGTCCGCGGCAGAGAAAGGCTGGCGGGCGCGACGGACGTGAAGGCGTATTTGTTCGCGTCGTTGCGGCACGTGGTCGGGCGGGTGCTTCGAGGCCGGCGGCGGCAGGTGGTGACGGGGTTGGACGAGTCGCAGTTGTCGGCGTCGGCGGCGTCACCGCCGGTCGGTTCGGCCGGTTTGGACCGTATGGAATTCGCGGAGGAGGCCGGGCGGTTGTGGGGGCTGGTCGAGCGGCTGCCCGAGGAGCAGCGGGACGTGGTGGTGATGAAGATTCAAGGCGAGTTGACGTTCCAGGAGATCGGCGAGGTTTTCGGCATCAGCGCCAACACGGCGGCGAGCCGGTATCGCTACGGTCTGGAGAAGTTGCAACGCATGGCGGAGAGACGCGAATGAGTGAGCGGCCTGAAAACGTGACGCGGGCGTCTCGCCCGCGCGTCGGTGGAGGCGTCTTGCCCCCACGAAAATCGGCAGACGCGGGCGAAGGCGATTGTGCGTCTTCCAGCATCCTGGCCAGTGGAACACATAACGCGGGCGAGACGCCCGCGCCACGTGACTTACCGCCCGACTTGGCGTTGTTGGAACAAATGTTGCGAAGCGGTGGGCTGGAGCATCCGGGGGAGGCCGTTCGGGATCGGGTGTTAGCGGCGGTGGGGCGGGAGTTGCGGGCGGCGGAGCGGAAGCAGTTTTGGCAGTACGTCGCTGCCGTCGCGGCGGTGTTTTTGATCGCGATCAATTTGAGTTTCAGTGCGGCGGCGAACACGTCGCGGCCGGCGATTGGCCCGGACAATCACAAACTGCCCGCCCTGCGCGAGGCCATCCGGCGGCTGGACCTGGACCTCTCCGAGGAAGAAGTCGCTCGCCAATGCATTCTCCTCATCGCCGGCGACGAACTGCTGCCCATGGGCCGCCCGCCACGCGGAACAACGATGCTGCCGGCGAATAGCCACTAGCCACAAGCCACTAACCACAAGGTAAGGCACGACATCGGCGAAATGGCAGTAAGAGCGGGGATGGATATGCATGCGGTGAAAATCAAGATCGTGTCATTCACGACAGGCTTTGCCATACCTGGTGGCTTGTGGCTATTGGCTTGTGGCTTGCAGCGGGCGATAGCGGCACAGGAGACATGTCATGGGACAGGTACTTTTCTGGTTGGTTGCGTCGGTGGCGTCGGTGCTGTTCATTGCGTTGGGCATGGCGATTGTCGTTCGCGTTCGGCGGCCTGGGCAGCGGCGGGGTGTTCGGGTGGCGTGGATGGTGTTCCATGTGGCGTGGTGGATTTTCGCGATTGGTCCGTGGTTGGCGGTGATCGGGATGTTTGTCCTGTACACCGTGTTTTCCGGCGGCGGGTATCTTGTGCCGCTGGTGATGTCTTCATTGGCCGGGGTGGCGTTTGTGGTGTCGGCGGTGGTGGTTTGCCGACGGGGGCGGAGGCCTTCGGTGACGGTTGGCGGTCCGGTGTCGGCGACGTGGCGGCTGCATCGGTTGGCGTTGGCCTGGGCGGCGGCGGTGTTGCTGGGCTGCATGACCTGGTGGAATCTCGACCTGGTCGTCCGCCAGGAAATGGCCGCCCTGAAGGTCGAAGCCGGCGCGATCGCCCAGTCCGTCGCCCCGCTCCGAATCCCCGCCTCCCTGAACGCGGCCCCGCTGTACCGCCAGGTGTGGGACATGCTGGACGCTCAGGACACCACGGAGACGACGTGGACCGGGCTGGTCGCGGAATGGTTGTCCCCGAGCGAGGGCGAATTCGATTCGAACAACGAGCAGATGCTCGCGTTCCTGGACAAGCAGGCCCCGGCGATCGAGTTGCTCCGCAAGGCCAGCCAGATGCCGGGGTGCGATTTCGGCGTGAACTATAACCAGCTTTCCGTCGAGACGCTCATGCCGGGGCTTGGCCAGGCGCGTAGTTCGGTCCGACTGTTCTGCCTGTCCGCGCGGGTGGCGGCCCATCGGGGTGACACGGTCCAGGCCATGCGGGACCTCAACACGGCGTTGGCGATGGCGGACCACTGCACGACGGACCCAACGCTGATCGCCACGCTGGTGGCCGTCGCCATTCAGGACCTGACGTTCAAGACGTTTCAATACGTGCTCGATCAAGGCGGTCTGACCGCGGACAGTGCGGCTGCATTTTCGATGAATTCCTCGCGCGATTTCAATCGTTCCCTCCATCGAAGCACGCGAATCGAAACCGCTTTCAGCATGTCGATCTTCATTATGCAGGACCGCACGACGGCGCTTTCGACACATATTTCGGACGAAGACCCGCGATTGTCCGTCGCGGATTCTCCGCTGTATCGTGTGTTTCTATGGCAGAATGACGTCAAGGCCTACCTCCTGTGGATGCGCTGGAACGAGCGGCTTTCTTCCCAGCCGTACCACGCGAGCGTTCAGGGATGGAAACAGCGGGCGGGGCTTAGCCAGGACGAGTGGGTCAAGGGGATCGGCAGCCTGTTTGGTTCGATGATTGCTCCGACGTTCTCGCGTGCCGCGGAGATGTCGGCCGAGGCGGACGCGAAGCATCGGTTGATGACGCTGGCCGTCGCGATGTGGAACTACCGGCTGGAGGAAGGGGAGTTTCCGGACGAGTTCAGCCAGCTTGTGCCTCGTTATGTGCTGACGGTTCCGGTCGATCCGTTCACGGGCAAGAGCCTGAAGTTGGTGCGGCTGGCGGACGGCGGGGTGACGATGTACAGCGTCGGGCCTGATTTGACGGACGACGGCGGCGTGTCGATGGACCCGAAGGCCCGGTCCAGCGGCGGCGTTCCCGTGCCGGGGGACATTGTGTTGATGTTGGGCGTGCACGGGCGCGAGCGCCCGTGAGTGTCGCGGGCGTCCTGCCCGCGCGTGTCGCGGGCATCCTGCCCGCGATGGCTGTGCGAAAGGCTTGACGTTTTCATTGCGTCAAGGCGTGCGGAACGGTGACGCGGGCGAGACGCCCGCGAGACACGCGGGCAAGATGCCCGCGACACGGAGAGACACATGGGACAGGCACTTTTCTGGTTGGAAGCGGCGGTGGCGTCGGTGTTGTTTGTGGCGTTGGGTGTGGCGGTGCAGGCCCGCGTTCGCAGCCGCTTGTGGCGCGGGTTTTTGGGCAGTTGGTGGTGGATCGTCGCGATTACGCCGTGGCTGGCGGTGGTCGGGTCGCTGGGGCTCCTTTATCGACCCTACATGTTCGCCGGGGCCTTCGGACCGTTCATGCTGGCGGCGGTGATGTGGGGGGTGTTCCTTGTGGCGGCGAAACTCGTCGGTCATTGGGGGCGGGCGAATCTGCCGTCGGTCGACGGAACGGGGTCGCCGGCCTGGCGGTCGCCGAGGTGGCGGTGGGGCTACATCATCACGACGTCGCTGAGCACGTTGTTGCTGATGGGTTGGTTTATTCGGCTGTGGACCTACGGTGACCTCTGGTTCATGGTGTTGTTCGTGGGCTGGCTGGTTTGCGTTGTGGCGTCGCCGGTGGTTCGCGCGCGGGGGCGAGCGATTCCGTCGGTGGCTGGCGGCGGCGTGGCGCCGCCGGTGCCGGCATGGCGGTCGCTGAGTTGGCGGCTGGGGTACATCGCGTCGGCGACGCTGGGGGCGTTGTTGCTGGTGTGGTGGTTTGTCCGGCTGGTGGTCGACTTTGACCGGGTTCTGATGAACAGCCTGGTGTTGTTCGTGGCGCCGCTGCTGGGCGGAGTGGGTCTGGTCGTGGCGGCGGTGGCGATCCGTGACCGCGAGCGGACGCGCCTGTCGCCGCCCGTGGTCGAGACCTTGCCGGCGTGGCGGGCGTCGCGGTGGGGCGTCGAACGGTTGGCGTTGGTGTGGGCGGGCGCGGTGCTGCTGGCGGGCATGACGTTCTGGAACCTCGAACTGGGCGTCCGCCAGGAGATGGCGACGCTACGGGTCGAAGCCAGTGCGCTGGCCCTGTCCCTCACGCCGCCGCGGCTGCCGGACTCCATAAACGCCGCGCCGCTATATTTGCGGGCCCAGGACGCCTTCGACGTTCAGAACGGCGTGACGGCGAAGGATGAACAGGCACGGTACCACGAACGGTCACAGCGGCATGAGCAGGTCCGAACGTGGCTGGGCATGGAGAAACGCGCGTTCGATCCCGACGATCCGGAGATGTTGGAGTTTTTGGCCAGGCAGGAACCGGTGTTTGAATTGGCCCGCCAGGCCAGCCGGATGCCGGGGTTTGACCTTGGCGCCAATTACCATTTTCCCGCGTTCGAGTCGCCCATCGCCATGCCCATGCCCGACGTGTCCTACATGCGGCGGATTGGCGCCATGTTCTGCCTGTCGGCGCGGGTGAAGGCCCATCAGGGGCAGGCCGTCGAGGCGATGGCGGACCTCAGTACGACGTTGGCGATGGCGAGTCACTGCACGGACGAATTGCCGCTGTACGCGACGCTGGTTGCGGTGGCGTTGGAACGCGGCGTCTTCGAGGCATTCGAGTACGCGATGACGCAAGGCCCGATGACGGCGGAGGCGCTGGACGCGTTTTCCGTGGACCCCGCCCGCGGTTTCGCCGACCTGTGCGTCCGATGTTTTCGGATCGAGGCGGCGGGCACCGCGTACTGCTTCACGCTGGAGGAACCGCCGAAGGAGTTTTTTACGGACTGGAACAGCGACAAGATCAGTAACCCACGGGGGATCTGCGTGTACTACTTCACCACGCCGTACCGGGTGTTCCTGTGGCGAAAGGACCTGGAAGCCCATCGGCAGGTTGTGGAGCGGCGGAATCAACTCGCGACCATGCCGTTTTACCAGGCCGTGCATGACTTGCGGAAAATCGACAACGAATGGCCTGGCGGTCTGTTGACCTCCGCCATTCTCCCGTCGCTTACCAGGGTCCGGGAACTCGCCGCCGAGGCGGACGCGCGGCATCGGCTGATGGTGCTGGCCGTCGCGATGTGGCGGTATCGGTTGGCCGAGGGGGCGTTTCCCGAAACGTTGGGCCAGTTGGTGCCCGCGTACCTGCCGGCCGTACCGGTCGACCCGTTCAGCGGCGAGGGCCTGAAGATGGCGCGTTCGCCGGAGGGCCTGGTGACGATCTACAGCATCGGCCCCGACCTGAAGGACGACGGCGGTACGCTGGACCTCAATACCAAACTCAATCCGCCGCCGGGAGACATCAGGCTGACGCTGGGCGGAGCGGCGACAAGTGACTAGCGACTAGCGACTAGCGACTAGCGACTAGCGACAAGCGACAAGAGAAAGATGAAACGAGTGACGTTTCGCGGTGGCTCTGCCTTTTTGCGTTGTAGAACGGCCCGCACGAAAACGATTCCTCCCCGGTCTCGCGTGACGGCACCGGTACACAGCCGCGGAGCGGCGTCGTGTTTCGCCCCGGGTGAGCGGTACTCCGCGAACCCGGGGTTCGCGTTTTTTCTTTTTTTATCACCGTTCGCAGACGCCACGGGCCGAGGCCGGGCACGTGTGGTGTACGGCTTCGAACGACGCGCACGTTTCCCTGTGTGTGCCGCTCGATGCCGTCCTCGCGTGACGGTGTGACTTGCGGCCAGTGGCGTCAGGTACGAGGAAGGGAGAACATAAAAACACCGCAACCCCGGGTTCGCGGAGTACCGCTCACCCGACACTAAACACGCCGCCGCTTCGCGGCTGTGTGCCGGCGACTGCCACGCGAGGTTGGGGAGGAAACGCTTTCGTGCGGGACGTCTTACAACGCAAACAGGCAGAACCATCGCGAAACCTCACTCGTCATTCCTTCTCTGGTCGCTTGTCGCTCGTCACTGGTTACTGCCGTTTGCGAAAAACCGTTCCGCATTCGACGACGTGTTGTTCGAATCCGTTTTCCAGGGCGTACTGTAGTAAATAGCCGTCGAGGGTTCCGCGCTGCGGAGGCGAGGGGCGGTCGGAAAGGCATTGGCCGATGTCAGGGCGGAGCACCAGAATCACGTCAGGCCGGCGGCTGGGGTGGAGGCGATAGTAGGGTTCGATGCGGGCGTCGTCGCCGTAGACCCGCCAGGTGGTGAACCCGCCGCAACGCATGTCGGTGTCGAGATAGGCCCACGGCAGCAGGTTGAGGATGAACAGGTTGCCGTTTTCGTCGGCTGCGCCGGTTGTGTTGGCGTAGTGTGCGAGGGTTTCGCGGACGGCGGCGTATTGTGCGGCGCGGGCGGGGGCGGTGTAGAGTCCGGCGGCGGGTCCGGCGTCGACGCGCTGGGTGAGTTGGGCCAGCGGGTAGTCGCGGTAGACCTCGACGACCCGTTCGTAGGCGACGGCGGCGAGCATCGCGGATGCCATCAAGGCCGCCAGAAGGACCGGCCAGGCGGCACGAGTTTTTTCACCACAGAGACACAGAGGACACCGAGAGAGGCGCTGGGAATTCGAAACATCTTTCGAATTCCCAGTGTCCTTTTCTGTTTCCTCTGTGCCTCTGTGGTGAAAAAAACTCCTCGCCTTTCCGGAGGACTGATTGGCCGGTGCGCGAAGTTCGTTTGCCAGGTCGGTGATGAAGAACATGGACGCGCAGGCGGCGGGGAGTGCGCCGGCGACGATGGCCCAGAGTTCGGTGTTCGAGGCGAAAAAGTGGGCGAGCGAGAACAGCACGCCCGGCGCGTAGAACACGGCGAACAGGTTGTGGTTGCGGCGGTCGGTGAGCAGAAACGCCATCAGGCCCCACACGGAAAACGCGACGACGATGTGCGAGGTCGGAAACGGCATCGCCGGCGTGTCGAGGCAGGCTGCCGTCGCGGCGGCCCCGCCCAGGAAAAACAGCCAGGCCTTTTCGGCGGGTCGGGGCGGTTTTTTCGCCATCCGCCGGGCCGCGACGTACGCGGCGCAGGCCGCCGCGGCCAGCCAGACCGACCGGCCGTATTGGTTCGCGAGCGTCTCCGCGTAACGGACCAGCGTCGCCAGGGGGTTGCCGTGCGGATGGGCCGGGTCGCGGAACACGTTCGTCCAGGCGGCCGACAGATCGTTCAATGGCGAGGCCGCGAGCACGTACGCCGCAATGCCCGCCGCCACCAAACCGCCACCCGCCAGCACCGACCAGACCACGCCACGTGGCGCGGCGCTACGTGGCGCGGGCGTCTCGCCCGCGTGGTGCGTTCCACTGGCCTGGACGCTGGACGACATCACGCCTGTTTCGCCGCCCCGCGCGGGCGGGACGCCCGCGAGACACGAGGGCGGGACGCCCGCGAGACACGAGGGCGGGACGCCCTCGCCACGTGCGAGTCGCGCCGCCGCCATCGCCGCCAGGCCGATCGCGCCGACGGCCAGCAGCGTTGGCATGCACCAGGCCGCCAGGGCGAAAAACACGCCGGCCAAAACCGCCGACGCACGCCACCGCCAACTGCGATGGAACGGCATGCCGCTGCCTCGTGGGGGCGAGACGCCCCCACAGACGCGCGGGCGGGACGCCCGCGGGACACGAGGGCGAGACGCCCTCGCCACGCCGCCGCCCGTGACACACCCATACACGCACGACAACGACAATACGGAAAATCCAACGCTCAACGTGTTGTACGAAAACGTGCCGAGGGAAATTTTCGCGTAAAACAGCACCAGCAACGCCGACCCCAGCGCCGGCAACAGACCGTGACGTCGCAACACGTGGAACAACACGCAGGCCGTCGCCAGCGAAAACAGCACGTACTCCAGTCGAAAAAACAGCACCACGCCCCCGGTCGATCCGTGGAGTTTCACGTAAGCGGCGTACAGCGGCAGCAGCAGCACGCTGAATCCCTGCGCGGGGTGCCACTCATGCACCAGCGGCCCGTCGCCCTGGTACAGCCGGTGCACGAGCGAAAGATAAAACGACTCGTCGGTCCAGTCAAACCCGAAAAACCCCCGCGCCGCCAAACCGACGGCGCACAGGAACAGCACGACGTAACAGAGAGAAACCGGAGATGCAATGTGCGATTTGGCTTTGCCTGTTTGCGTTGTCGGATGTTGTGTACGTCGAACCATTCGGGTTGTCCACGTTCTACAGTGCAAACAGGCAGGGCCAGATGTACGTCTATTCGCAGTCGATTTACGCGCGGCGTCGCCGCAGCAGCGCCAGGCCGCCCATCGCCAGAAGGACCATCGTCGCCGGTTCGGGAATGGCGGGGGTGCCGAAGACTTCGAACTCCCGCAGCCGCAGGATGTTGTGGCCTTGGGAGGAGGGATTGACGATATTCAGCCGCAGGCCCGTGGTGGCCGGAAGCATGCTCAGGTCATACTCCGCGATGTTGGGTTGTTGGGTCAGATTGTCCAGACCCGGAACGGTTTGCCATGTCAGGCCGTCGGCGAGGAGATATTCGACGCTGAACAGGTCGATGTAGCTGCCATAGTCTTCGTTCAGCATCCGCATCCATTGGAGATCATACTCCTCGGGCAGCATCAGCGTCAGGTATTGCTGGCCGAAACCATCGGGATCATTCTCATTCGCCTGCCGGCCTGGATAGTTGGACTCAAATCGAAGCTGGGGGTTTCCGTTGTGAGCGTAGACGGCGTCGTTGCCCAGGACCGACGGATTATTGCTCCAGGTCAGCGTCGCGCCGGGCGCGTTGGCGAGGCTGAGCAGGCTGGGGTTCGATGTGAAAAACTCGAATTTGCTGAAACGGTAATTGGACTGGGTGCCCTCGGTGAGCACCCACCGCAGCGCACTGGCATGGACGGCCTGGTTAAACGTGAAGACGTCGCCGTCATTCGTCTGGCGATTCGTACGCAGGGTCTCGTCAAGGACGACCCAGTTCCCCGCGGCGTTCGCCATTCCGGCGGGCAGGTATTCGAGGTGGTAGTTGAACAGGCCACCGGACGCGTCCGTCACGTTGTACATTTGCGCGTAGCCGATCCACGCGGAATTCTCCCCGAGATCGAAGGTGATGTAGATGGGGTTGTCCGGCGTCGCGTCTCGTCCCTGATGCCATCGGCCGCCCCAGTTCCCTGGGCTGGCGAGCGCACCGACATCCCCGCCGCCGTTGGTCGACACCCCCGAGTAATACGCCCAGTTCATCCACGGGACTCCCGAAAGGACCTCCGCCGACGCCGCACCGCTCCAGGCCAACGCCAACACAACCACAGTTGTCACGATTCTGTTCCACATGTTTCTCTCCTTGCCGTATTCGCAATTCGCTGGAAACACTTATTTCCGCCGCCGCAGCAGCGCCAGTCCGCCCATCGCCAGAAGGACCATCGTCGCCGGTTCGGGAACGGGCGAGCCGAAGGCTTCGAATGCCCACAGCCGCAAACGGTTATCGCCACTGTTGGTGGACGGGCTGGCCATGTCCAGCCGCAGGCCCATCGTGGCGGTCGGAATGTTCAACGCGTAATCCGAGACGTTGTACTTGTCAAACTCGCCAAAGTCATAGCCGGGCACCACGATCCAGTCGTCATCCGATTCGCCGCTTTTCCCCTCGGCGAGGTATTGGATGCGGAATTGGGCGATGGTCTGGCCCGGGTCTTCCGCGATCAGCCGCACGTGCTGGATGTCCATGGCTTCTTCCAGCATCAGCGTCACGTACTGCTGGCCGCCGATGGAACCCTCAAACCGCGGGAAACTGGGGTCCCCGTCGGCGGGATTTCCCCGGCCGTTGTGGGGTTTTCCGTTTCCGTCGGTCCCGTCAAGGGCCAGGAGATCAATCGTCGTCGAGCCGTTCGCGTTGCTCCAGAACAGCGACGCGCCGGACCGATTGGCGAGGTTGTCGATGGCGGGGCTTTGTGCGTAAAACTCGAATTTGTAGGTGCGGAAATTGTCGCCCAGGGAGCCCGTGTCCGGGTTCACGACCATGTCCGCGCCGAAGACCCATTTCAATTTGCTGGTGGTTACGGCGTCGAAGAAAATCTCCTTGCCGATCGTCCGGGTGGTGGTGTCGTCGTAGGTGCCGGGAATTTCCTCCCAGTATCCGCCGTTAGCGTAATTGGCATCCGCGATCCAATATTCCAGATGGTACACGTAGGCGCCGGTATTCAGGTTCGACCCCGACAGGGTAAACCATCGCGCGTAGCCGATGGTGATTTCCGACCCGACATCAAACACAATCTCGCAGGGACCCCGCGTGTTCTTGTGCCACCGGTCGCCGGTTCGCTTTCCCAAGCCGCCCAAGCCGCCCACGTTTCCGTCGAGGGCGCTGGCCGTTATCGTGGTCGTGGGCGCGTACACCGGGCTCGACCACGGGTCCGCCGGCCATTCCGCCGACGCCACGCCGCTCCAGGCCAACGCCAACATCACCATCGCTACGACTGCCTGTCTGCTCATGATTTCTCCTTTGCTTCGTACCTCGCGGATGAAGGCGCTCGCACCGAACCGGCCACGAAAACGGACGACGAAACAACACGACGCCAACGGCGTCAACATGGAACAACAAAAACTCCAAAATTCATCGTACTCGATTTGGCTGTTTTGTCCAGCCGAATTTCGGGAGACCCATTCCCGGAATTTCGTCGCCCGACATACGAAACGAATGGAGACGGTAGCATCGCTACCGTCTCCATTCGTTTCGTATGTCGGGCGACGGAATTTTCTGCCCGTTATTTCCGTCGACGCAGCAGCGCCAGGCCGCCCAACGCCAGCAGACCGATCGTCACCGGTTCGGGGACGATGGTGACGTAGCCGAAATAGGTGCTGGTGAACTCGCCAGCGGTGGCGCTGAATTCGATCGGGAGCAGCCAGTCCTCGGCCGTCAGGTCCGTGGCCCACGTGCCCAGGAGCAGGTTCGTCACGCCGTTCATGGGCTGGTCCAGACCCAGCCACTGCTCCATGCCGTTGAAGTAGTCCTGCACCCATCCGCCCGCGAGGGCCCAGGTGCTTTTCGCGGTGGAACTCAGGCTGAACGTGGTGAAGGGCTTGCTCAGCGCCTCGCTCGCGATCAGGAGGGAGTTCAATCCCGCGTTCTCGCCGGCGAGGGTGGGCATGCTCAGCGTGAGGGTTCCGGTTTCGGGGTTGTACAGGAGACGGATGCTCGCCGCGTCGATGGTCGGGACGGTCAACGCACCGTCGACCGAACTGAGATTGGCCAACACCATGTTGAAGTCGATGCCGTCCGTCAGACCGTTATTGTCCGCGTCGCCGGTCTTGACGCCCGTGTTGATCCGTCCGAGATTGGCGACACACGTGTTGTAATCGTCGATGTCCGTCAGGCCGGAGAAGTTGAAATCAGTGACGGCCGTCGTGCCGGCCTTGCGCACCAGCACCTGCGGGGTGGAGATGAGTTCTGCCCCGCCGTTCCAGTGCTGCGTGGGGCCCATATCGATAAATCCCCGCACACCCAGCCGGGCCGAGTTCGGCGTGGGCGGATTGGGCGGTGTGGCGCCCGTGCCCATGATCGGGTAGACGCCGTTGGCATTCGGAATGCCGGGATCATGATCGTACAGACCCAGCGAGTGGCCGATCTCGTGCGCCGTCGTTCCGGCGAGCGCGTTCACCACATGCTCGAATGTCAGGTAGCCCCCCATGCCGGCCAACGCCCCCGACAGGGTCAGGCCGGTGGTGTTGCCCCAATACGCGAGGCTGAACGGAGTGTTAAGGTCCACCCAGGCGATGCCCAGAGTGCCGGAACCAATGCTGCCGGTGGGGGCGTTGCCCACCAACTGGATGAGCCCCTGCTGCGGGGTTAACGATGCGTTCAGCACGATGTTCACGTTCAGCATTCGGCCGGGCATGTTGATTTCGGCGGAACGGTACATTTTCTGCACCGCGTCTGCGACGGCCTGCTCCAACTCCGCCTGCGAGTGTCCGTTCAACGCGCCGTTGGTGTTGAACCCACTGGTAAAGTAGTTGTAGGGTTGCAACATGTAACCCTCATTCAGAAGATCCGTTTCGGTGGGTTCCGTGATGAACATGATGCTGGCGTTAAAGCCAGCGTGCGCCGGTCCGCCAAGGACCAGCAAACCTGCCAAAAGAAGCAGAACGGTCATCTTCTTCCGACCAACGTTTCCCGTCGAGCGAGCCAGAGCGGTGTTCATGGTGTCTCCTTTTAAATGAACATGGCGGCCATTGTACAAAGAAAAACCATCAGGGTACATGAGGAAATCCCACGAGATGAACGATTGGGGGAAATCACCTAGGGTGATAGGTGGAAATAGATATGGCCCTGCCATTCAGGGCAAGCGCATTACATTTCCCCATATTTCGCATGATTTCCGTTTTCGGCGCGCGTTGGCGGGTTGGCCCTGCTGTTTTGCGCCGTAAAACGAGCCCGTTCTACAGCGCAAAACAGCAGGGCCAACCCGCCAACGCGCGCCGAGCATGGAAATCGGACGCGTCTGGGCGTCGTTGTTTTTATGTTGCCCGTTCTTGTCTCCGTCGCATCGCCTGGGTTTTTTTGTGGGCGATCAGGTCGGTCAGGGCGGCGGCGTTGGTGTCGATTCGGGACAGGCTGGCCGGACTGAACATGGCGACCCACTCGCGGGGGACGTTTCCCGCGCCGCGGAGGGCGCCCGCGAGCATGGCCGCCCGGCCGGCGATGGTGTCGCTGTCGCGCCCGATGTTCGTACCCCCGATGGCGGCCTGCCGAACGTCACCGTCGGCGATTTTGAGCATGGCCAGCGACAGTCCCCAGAGTTCCAGCGGGTCGATGCAGTGGTAGAAGAGGCACTTGTCGTACAGTTCCGCGCGGGCGGCGAGGACGTCGTCGTACTTGTCGGCCACCTTGAGACAGGTTTCGATGTAGTGTTTGGCGGATTTGAATTTTCGGCGGTCGAAGGTTTTGAGCGGTGTGGTCGGGGCCGCGTCGAGGGCGGCCTGTAGGATGGCGTCGACGGTGGCGTCGTGCCGCAGCGCGGCGGCCGTGGTGGCCGCGAGCATGCCGGCGGCGGCGACGTCGAGCCCGCGCTGGTACATGTACGAAATCGCCACCGCGTCCTGTGCGGCGAAGGCGGGGTCGGCGACGTTGTACATGCCGGCCGGTTCCAGGCACATCACCGTCGATCCGGTGACGATGTTCCAATGCCCCGTGATTCGCGGGTCCTGCCCGGCCATGATGAGGTCGTAACTGTTGCCCATGCACATCGGGAAGAAGTGGTCGCGATTCAGTTTGCGCCGCCACGTTTCGCCGAAGTGGCGGGCCATCACCGGCGAGCCCTGGCGTTCGAGGTAGGTTTCCACCAGCAGCATGGCCATCTGGTTGTCGTCCTCGGATTCGAGTTTGGAGGGGTCCAGGACGGTCAGGACGTGGTCGGGGTATTTTTTGTCGATGTCCGGCCAGAGGGAGCACTCGACGGGCGAGCCCATGGCGTTTCCGATAGCCCCGGCCAGGAGGGCGCCTTTGATTTTGTCGTGGAGTTTCGATTGGCCGTTTTTCCGCGGGGCGGCGAGGGTTTGGATGGACGTGAGGATGTCGCGTTCGGCGGCCACGCGGGTCTGAACGATCTTCGTGATGGCGAGCAGGGGTTTGACGAGCGGTCGTGCCCAGGCGAGCCATTCGGTGGGGAAGAGGTCCGGTCCGTGCATGGCGCCTGCGGCCGCTCCGGCGATCATGGCCGCGACGGAGTTGGCGCCGGTCCACCCGCCCTCGCCCGGCCAGGTGTGGTGCCGCGTGTTGATGATGGCCTGCATCATTTTTACGGGCTGGTCGTGGAAGTTGATCAAGGCCGGCAGTGCGGCGCGAGCGGGGTTGGCGTCGGGCCACTGGGCGGCGGGGGATTGCGGTGTGACGGCGGCCGTCTGTTGGTAGCGGGTGAGGAAGTCCGCGTCGTTGGGGTTGGGCAGTCCCCAGGTGAGGCGGTGATATTCCATGGCCAGGTGGGTGGCTTCTTCCCGCAGAATGGTCTGCACCGGGGGGAAGAGGTCTTGTGGTTTTTGGGCGGAGAAGGCGGCGGCGACGATGGCCGCACACGCGCCGGCCCAGTCCGCTCCGGCCCGCGGCTGGGCGACCGAGGCCAGTTCCACGCCGTCGAAAAACGCGCGCGGCGGGTCGGCGAAGTGGAAGATTCCGACGATCGGCATGACGGCGGAGATGACGCCGCTGGGCGCGGTGTTGAGCCCGGTGATTCGCGGGTTCATGCCCTCGCGGAGCAGTTCCTGCGTGGTGTGCAGTCCGTCGAGGACGAAGGCCGGTGTGAGGGCGGTTTTGTCGCGGACCAGTTCGGCGGCGAGGTCCTCGGGCGTCGCCCTGCCGTTGGCCCGGAGGTAGGTGTTCACGCCAAGCCCGAGCAGGCCGGTGAGTTTGGCCCACCACTGGTTGCTCGGTCCTTGATTGCCCGGCCAGGGTTTGCCCTTCGGCGCCGGCGCGAGTTCCGTTTCCAGCGGCGGTTGGCTCCAGGCGGTGTGAACACGTTCGTGAATCCGCACCAGCCGCCCGAAGGCCAGTTCCGCCCCGATCACCGCGCCCAACAGCGCCCCTTCAATGTTTTCGACGAGACTCATGGCCAATCCTTTATGTAGTGCACGGCAGTATACGGCGGACGGGGAGATGGCGTCTACCCCAAACGGATTTCCGAAGGCCTTTGGGTTTTTCCGGGAAGCGAGATTTTTTTCACCACAGGGCATAGAGGAACACAGAGAAGGGCGTTGGCAATCCGCGATTTTTCTTGTTACGATATTTGTATACTTCATAGATAGATACGTCGAAGCGAAGGCAGGGTGCGGCATGAATAACAGGGAATGGATCCATAACATAATATCCCGCAAGGGAGATCATAAGGTTCCGTACAGCTTTTCCTTTTCGCCGGCCGCCCGGCGCGCGGTCGAGGAATATTATGGGGGAGGCGATATTAAGGAAACACTGAATTTTCCGATCCGTACCGGTTCCCTGGTTTCCATAAAACCACAATACGCGGACCCGGACGTGTATGGAAACAGCGTAACGGATGAGTTCGGGGTCGTATGGTCCACCAACAAGATCGACAGGGGATCGCCGATACGGCCTTGCCTGCATGAACCGAGCCTGGCGGGATACCGTTTTCCCGATCCATCCGAGCGTTACCGTTTTGAAGGGATCGGCGACTGGTGCCGCCGAAATACGGAAAATTTTACCGTGCTCTGGGTCGGCGATTTATGGGAACGCGCCATGTTTATGCGGGGGATGGAGGAACTGTTCCTCGATATTCATATACATCCCGGCTTTGTACATTCCCTTTTGCGAAACCTGACGGATTATCTATTGGAAACCATGAAGATTTTGTTCGAGAAGAAACTCGAATTTTCATCCATAGGGTTAAGCGACGATTACGGCACACAGAACGCCATGATGTTGTCCCCGAGTTGTTGGCGTGAATTCATCAAACCGTATTTGTCTGAAATCTATACCTATGCCAAGACCAACGGACGCAACATGTTTCATCACAGTTGCGGGAACATCGTTCCGATCGTCGGCGAGCTCATCGAGATGGGCCTGGACATCCTGCATCCCATCCAGCCGGAATCCATGGACATTGATCGACTGAAGCGTGAATTCGGAAACGATGTGACGTTCAGCGGCGGGTTAAACACACAACAACTGTTGCCGTTCGGGACCGAGTCGGAAATCCGGGCGGAAGTCCGGCGGCTAAAACGTGACATGGGCAAAGGCGGCGGATACATTCTGGAACCGGGCCTGACCGTTCAGGCGGATGTCCCCCTGAAAAATATCGTTGCCGCCATCGAGGAAGCCCGGGCATAGTCCTTGCCGGCCTCCCTCCTGCGCCGCAAGGCGGGGACACGGTACTGCGACAACGATTCCTGCCCCGACGCGCGGCGGTAAATCTCCATTTCACATCCCCGCATCCCCGCGATTTTTCGGAAATCTTCTTGCCTGTGTCGGCCAGAGTTCTACAATACCGGAATGTGTCTTGGCGGTGCTCTAAATGCAGGAGCACAGGTTGATGATTCGTCAGCCGGGCGCTGATGTGCCTACAGAGAACAGGAAGTTACAGGTCGCACCTGTAAGCAAGACACTCCACGCTCAACAGCCCATCGCAAACAACGCGATGGGCTGTTGAGGTTGTTTGTTCCGTTCACGAGGCCGACATGGGACTTTGGCAATTCATTCGACGGTTGTTGGGCCTGGACGCGTCTTCCTCGCGCGAGACGATGTGGGACGACCCGTCGGCGATGGCGGCATCCCCATCGCCGAAGGTTTCATCATCGGTGCCTGCCTCGTCCGTTCCATCGGCCTCGCCGGTATTGGGCAAGGTGGAACGGCCGGTGTCGTTGTCGGTCTCGGGCAAGGCGATACGATTGGCCGCGGCGACCGCGGCGGCCTCGGGCGGGACCCTGTGGCCGGATACGTCGGATGAGCCGGCCGGGCAGGAGGATGGGTCGGTCAAGCCGAGGTTGTCGCACAAAATCGAAGGCACCGACCGGTTCGACCTGGATGAGCTCGCGCGGCGGCTGGGCATGACGATCGACGAACTTCAGCGGATCGAGGTCAGCTACCGCGAATTCGGCGTGCCCAAACGCACCGGTGGAATGCGGTGGCTGGCCGACCCCAACGGGGCGCTCAAGGCGGTCCAACGGCGAATCCTGCATCGCCTGCTGCGACGCCTTCGCGCCCACGACGCCGCCTGCGGATACGAACGAGGCCGGTCCATCGTTGCCAACGCCCAACCGCACTGTGGGGCGGCCGTCGTGCTGAAAATGGACATTCGCGAATTTTTCCACTCGACCACCGCCGACCGCGCGCGGGCGTATTTTCGCGCCATCGGATGGAAGAAACCCGCCGCCGACCTGCTCACGAAACTGTGCACGCACGAAAACCGCCTGCCGCAGGGCGCGCCGACCAGTCCGCGGCTGAGCAATCTGGTCAATTTCCATCTGGACGCCCGCCTGTCGGCCTTGGCGGCCGCGTTCAACGGCCAATACACGCGCTACGCCGACGACATGACCTTCAGCCTGCCGGAGGAAGACCGCGAGGCGCTGCGGGCGTTCATTCGCGTCACCAAGGTCGTCTGTCGCGAAGCCGGCTATACGCTGCATCAGAAACGCAAACTTCAGGTCCGCCGCGCATACGAGCGCCAGCAGGTGACGGGGCTGGTGGTGAATCATCGGGTCAACCTTCCTCGCCGCACGCGCCGCTGGCTTCGCGCGGTCGAGCATCACATCGCCACCGGCCGACAGAGCACCCTCACCGCGAATCAACTACAAGGCTGGCACGCGCTGCGACGAATGATCGAACAGACGGCGGAGTGATGTGTTCACCCGAGCGGTCTTGCGTTTTCCTTGTAGGTCGGGTTGAGCAGTCCCTGGATGGGTTTTCCGGCGAAGAAGTGGAGGATGTTTTGCACGGCCATGGTGTTCACGGTGACGCGGCAGCGGAGGTTGTCGGTGGCGACGTGCGGGGTGATGATGACGTTGGGCAGGCTCAGCAGCGGATCGACGTTTGCCTGGGAGGTCCATTCCAGTTCACGCACGTCCAGGCCGGCGGAGACGACTTTTCCGGTGGTCAGGGCGTCGATCAGGGCGGCTTCGTCGATCAGGCTGCCGCGGGCGGTGTTGACGAGAATCACCTCGTGTTCCAGGCCCTCCAGGAACTCCCGGCCGATCATGTGCCGGGTCGTCGGCAAGGCCTGGGCGTGCAGGGAGATGATGTTCGCGCGGCGGCGGATGTCGTCCAGTTCGCACTTTTCCACGCCCAGTTCCCGCATGACGGCCGCGTCCACGAGCGGGTCGTACGCCATGACCTTCACCGGAAACACCGTCAGCAGCCTCGCCAGCGCCCGCGCGATGGCGCCAAACCCCACCAGGCCCACCGTTCCCTCCAGTGCCCGGCAGGTGAGTCCTTTGATCCAGGGGGTGCGTCCTTTGACGCAACGGTCGAATTCCAGCACGCGATGGCAGGCGCCGAGCATGAGCATCAGGGCGAATTCGGCCACGGACGCCGCGTTGGCACCGGGCGTGTTGGCGACGGCGATGCCCAGCCGGGCGGCGTAGTCCAGATCAATGGCGTCGTACCCCGCGCCGTGCCGCTGGATGAACTTCAGCCGCGGCAGTTGGTCCAGCACCTCGCGCGAAAACGGTTCCCCTCCGGCGACGATGCAGTCGTAGTCCTTCACGCGTTCGATGTACGTTTTCCGCGCCGGCCCCTCCGGTTCCAGGGGGTTGCACTCGATCCCCGCCTCGGCCAGGGGGGCAAAAACCGGATGCCCTTCGCCCAGCCACCCGCAGGGAACGACGACACGAAAGGGAGAGGTTTTGGACATAGGAGGTTCCTTTCGTGAAAAAGCCACATAGCCATCAGCCAGTAGCCAATAGGTATGGCAAAATTTGTTACGATTCACACGATTTACGGTTGTTATAGCGTTGTAATCCAGTTCCGCTTTTGTTGTTTTTCGCCGATATCGTGCCGTACCTATTGGCTACTGGCTACTGGCTGCCTTAGCCGTTCATCCACTTCCGCATTTGTTCGGCGTACGATTTAGCGCCGCCCAGGATGAAGCCGATGTCGCTTCCGGCGAAGAAGATTCGCGCGCCGCGCTGTTTCCACCAGGCCACGCCGGTCGGGTCGCCGGCGGGGACCATCAGGGGAATGCCCGCCTTCGTCACGGCCGCGGCCAAGCGCTCCAGCAGGGCGACCAACTCGGGATCGTCCATCTTCAGCATCTGCCCGATGGAGCAGGACATGTCGGCCGGTCCCACGGCGATGCAGTCCACGCCCGGCAGTTGGAGGATCTCCTCGATATTTTCCACGCCCTGTTTGCTCTCGATTTGCAGGATTTTGTACACGTACTCTTCCGGCCGGCTGTGGTAATCGCCCGCCGTTCCGTCGTAACTGAAGCACACGCGCTGCGGATAGTACCCCCGCACGCCCCTGGGCGCGTAGGTGCACGCGGCGACGGCCGTTTTGGCCTGCTCGACGGTGGAGATCATGGGGAACACGATCCCCGCCGGTCCCATGTCGAGAATCGCCTTCAGCGGGGCGGGGAATTCCGAGGGGACCCGGATGACCACCGGCGTGTTTCCACCGGCCCGGGCGGCGATCATGTGGTCGACGAGCGTGCTCTTGTCCATCCAGGAGTGTTCGTAGTCCAGCCAGATGTAATCGTAATACTGCGCCAAAAACTCCGTGACCACCGGCTCGCGCATCAGCACGGTCGCGCCGACAATGGCCTGCTTTTCCTGGAGCAGTTTCCGCATCGGATTGATGTACGCCATACAGAGGGTTTCCTTCTTTAATATCGGCCCAGGGCCAGTCCTTTTTCCAAAAAGGTACCCGTTCACGACTTGTATAAGGCATAAGGCATTCCTGTACGAGCCAAACCGAAAACACGGTAGCACACGGACGGAGATTTTACAATGGGGCGAAAAACCATGGGGCGAAAAACCATGGGGCGAAAAACCATCCATGCTTCGCGTGCCGGAAAATCCAACCGCACCCTTTTGAACCTGGCGGAGTTTTGAACCTTGACGAACGGCCAAATCGCGGCATAATGTACGATGGTGCCATCGTGTGTCGTTCACCGTACGCCGTTCGCGTCGGCCGCCGTCGCACGATTGGTTTTTTCATTTTTTATTCATCAAGGAGTGAGTGATGAAACGTGTTCTTGCTGTGCTTGCGGCGGCGGTGATGTGGTCGGCGGCCGGCGCGGAGCCGGTGGTGGTGCAGGACTATAACTGGCTTCAATTGGGGCCGAAGCAGGTGGAGTCGTTTGTCGGAAAACCCGGAGACGGCAACGCGTTTCTCACCGTGGACAACGACACCACACGGGCCCACGGAGCGGTCAACGACATCCGCTGGGGCAACTTTGTGTGGATTCCTTCTCTTTCGCTTACCGACAATGGCCAGGGCACGTACTGGGCGGGCGTGAAACTGGACCAGCCTCGCAGCGTCACCTCGGTCAATGTGCTGCTGTGGAACTCCCCCACGGAGAAGACGAAACAGTTTTTCATCGACGCATACGTCGGCGGCAAGTGGGTGGAAATTGGCGCCTCGGAGGCGTGGTATGACGCGCCGATCACGGATCACCGGGTCGTGTCGGTGGACGTGAAGGATGGCCAGTACGATTGCATTTGAAAAACTCGCCGACTTCGAAAAGACCGAGCGGGATTACACGGAGTAAGGAGAAAAGGATGAAATATGCAGTGATCGTGGCCGCGGTTGCGGCGGTGATGTGCGCGTCCGGCGCGTCGGCGGGCGGGTCGTTGAGTGGCCTGAATTTGGCCTTGACGGCGTCCGAGGTGCGAATGGACTCTCCCGACGTGCAGTTCAGTTCAGGGTCCGGAATCCCGCGGACGATGGACCTGCTGCGAAGCGGGAACATGCGGTATACCGACGGCCAATCGAACGTGGGCCGCCAGGGCACGAACTGGACGGGTTATACGCCCGGTTACCCGCTCACGCTGGACCCGTATTTTACCTGGACGGAGGCCCAGGACATTCGCGTGTTGCGGCTGTGGGGCTGTAACGGAAACTATGGGTCGTTCACGCAGGTTTCCGTGGATGTATGGACCGCGAACGGCTGGGAGGAAATTTTTGACAGCAGCGCCCCCGGATCGGGCTACTGTTCCGCGCTGCCGAGTGCACGGCTGGTGGACATTGATCTTGGCGACGTCTATTCGACGACGGGGCTTCGTATTCGGACGGAGATGAGCAACGCGTCGGACGGTGCGGTGCGCCGCATCGGCCAGGTGCAGATTTTCGGCGATCTGGGCGGCGATTTCGGCCAGGGTGCCTTCAATCAATTCCGTGTGGCGGAGACGACGAACAGTTGGGCCGTTTACGGCAGCAACACCAGTTCGATGTCCTCGGGAGCCCATGCGCAGTTCGTGGCGTATGCCGTCGGGGACGACCGCTGGCTGTCGGAGACGATGGAGGGCCAGAAGGCCCTGTCGGGAATGGAAGACGTGAACGAGTTTTATCTGGGATGCAGTTTCACCAACCCGGAAACCATCAACGCGTTGGAGATCTGCTGGCGAAACGGTTCCGACAGTTGCCTCGTGCCCCTCAGTTGGAACGTGCTGTACCAAACGGGGGACGACGTGTGGAAATTGGCCGGCACGTACTATCGGGAAGAGAACATTTTCAGCACCGAGACGTCGCCGGTGTACTCGGGGATGTATTTCTGTGATCTGCGCGACGCGGACGGCAATGCCCTGGAAAACGTGAAGGGGCTGCGAATTGAAGTGCCGTTCGATCAGGTCGCCCCCGGCACGAACCGCGTGGGCGTGTTCCAGGTCGGAATGTTCAACATCCCCAACCTCCCGCCCGTCCCCGAACCGGCGACGATGACCCTGCTCGCCCTGGGCGGCGTGGTGTTGTTGAGACGACGACACAGAGGCGTGTGGGCGCGGTGATACGGAGGGGTGGCGCCCTGCGTAACCCTCCGGCGGTTCGGTCAGGGTAATGGCCGACAGACGAAATTGGCCGAGAAAGCGAGACTGTAGCGTTGCTACAGTGTCCGTAATTCGCGTGATTCGCGGCAAAAAACGACACCGCGGCGGTCTTGATGTCAACGCCACGATGCCCGCGCCCGCCGCCGCAGCAGCGCCAACCCGCCCAACGCCAACAAGCTCATCGTCGCCGGCTCGGGAACGGGCTTGCTGAGGATCAGCTTGAACTGGTCACCTACAAACTGGCGGTAACCCAACTGGTTGTCGGCGTTGACGACCTCGAAGGTAAACATTTCGGACCAGTCAGTGGCGTCGGTCACCACGAACGTCAGCCACGGCCTCATGGTCGCGGTGGAACTCCCGGTGCCATCTTGCAGCCGCCCGTCGTTCGTCTCCCGGTGCACATTGAGGCGACTGTTCGAAAGATTGAGATAGGGCTCGGCGATGATACCATCATGGCCCACGACGCCCGAAAGCTGAAGCAGGTAGAGGTAATAATACGCGCCCTCAATCAGGTCGAAACTGCCCGTTGCCGTGCCTGCGGCAGGGTCACTTGAATTCTTGAAGGGAATGTCTTCGTCTCTGACCAAATTGCCACCGCTGATGGCACCGCTTGTATTGATACTGCACGTCCACTCGAAGATGTTGACCGGAATCCAGTTCGCGGGCTTATCCTCTCCCGTGCCGATTACTCTCCGCCCGAGGGAATCGGGGCGTATTTCTTCAACGATTGGCCAGGCTACGGCAGCCCCAAACGCGGAACCCTCCTCAGACCAGGGTCCTGATATTCAGACGGAGACGATTGGCTTCATAAACGCGATGTGCACCCTTTGCGCGACGGCTGTTTGTGCGGCATTGTTTGTGCGATACTTTCCCTGCGTCGGCGGGTTTTGTACACTGATGCCTGGATGTCTCCAATCGAAAGGACAACTCATGAAAATCGTGGCAAGGTGGTTGCTGGTGTCTGTGGTGGCGTTGTTGCCGGTGGCGGTGGCGTCGGCTGTCGAGATGACGCTGATGTTTCCGCAGAACCGGACGACGTTTCAGACGAATGAGCGGATTGATGTTTCCGTCGTCCGTTCGGGCGAGGGGGCGTTTCCGGCGGGGAATGTGACGTTGGTGCTGGCGGAGGCGGATGGCCAATCGACGATGACGTTTGTGTTTGGCCTCAAGGCCGGTGCCGAGAGTGCGACGGATCATTTGCATCTGAACGGCTGGATGATTAAGCCGGGCGCGTACACGCTGACGGCGACGATGGGCGACTTGACGGCCAAGGCGGACATTGCCGTATTCAGCCACGTTCGCAAAAGTTTGTACCGGACGATCCACTGGGGCGGCCCCGGGGCCGGTCCGAAGGGCGACGGCATGGACGGGTACGGTGAGGACGGCCTGGGGTTCAACCTCATGCTGGGTGGCGTGGAAGAGCCTTCCATCCGCGAGAAGATGGACATCATGGGCCTGATGGCGATGGGCGGCATGCACCAGCACGACGGCAACCTCGACTGCGACTGGTCGGACCCGTACACGTACGTCGGCGCGATTCAGCGGGCGATGGATCGTGGCTTTTCGTTCCGCACGATGCCCAACGCGATCGGCGTGCACCTGCACGACGAACCGGGCCTGACACACTACAGGCACCCGTTCTTCAAAGACGAAAACGGCAACGCGATGCTGTGTTCGCACGATATTCCCGCCCAGCGGCGCGCGTACGCCAGCGCGTTCGGCAAGGAACAGACCTGGGCCAACGAAATCGACACCAAGGACCCCGCGCAACTGGCCGACTGGACGCAGATCAACGATTTCAAGCTCGGCTACATGGACGCTTTCTGGCGGGCCACCCGCGACAGTGTCGAGCGCCTCAAGCCCGATTACCTGGCCGTCACGCAGAGCGTGTACGGGTTCCCCTCCACGTACGACGGATACTACTTCAACGTCGTGCGTTCCATGCCCGTCGTCAGCGGCCACGGTGGGTACGCCCACTTCGGACTGTGGAACTTCAATCCGTTCTACTGGCTGGAAATGGCCATGCCCCGTCAGTTGGACAAGCCCACCTGGTATCTGCCCGGATGGGGCAAGTACACGGCCAACCAGGTCCGTCAGGAACAGTACATGACGTTCATCACGGGCGTTCAGGGTTTCGCCCAGCCGCCGGATTTCCGCGCGGCCGACGCCAGTGCCGAGGCGGTCCGGGAGACCAACCACGTCGCGATGAAACTGGGCACGATTTTCGTCAAGCCCGCCTACACGCGGCAGGACGTGACCATGCTCTTTTCCAAGAGCAGTGTGTTCTATGGTCATATCGGGAACAACCGGCAGTTCGAGGCCGTGACGGAGGTGTACATGGCCACCAAGCTGATGCAGGTTCCGATCTCGGTCATTCTCGAGGAGGACATTCTCGACGGTTCCCTCGCCGCCAGTCACAAGGCCGTCATCGTCACCGGTGTGGAGTACCTCGATCCGGCCGTGATCGACGCGCTGGCGGACTTCGCGAAAAACGGCGGCGTGGTGCTGGTGTCCGACGATGTGAAACTGAACATCCCCGGCGCGACCAAACTGGGCATGGAGGTCGTGGGCTACGGCACGGCCGTGTATCAACCGGCCATGAAGGGCAAGACGACGAAGGAAGAGCGGGACGCCGTGCTGGCCAAGAACGATCTGGACACGTTCAACGCCCGCATCGCGTACGCTCGCCCGCTGGCGAAGAAACTGAGCGAGGCGCTGGCGGCGAAGAAAATTGTGCCGCCGCTGACGTCGAGCGTGGACACCGTGGCCGTCGGCTATCAGGTCCGTGGCGAGATCGAGTACACCATGGCCGTGAACTTCACGGGCAAAACCGTGGACCGCGTCAAGGACGGTGGAGCGGCCGAGCCGATTCCCGCGACCGCGACGATCACGCTGCCCGACACCGGCAGGCCGGTGTACGAAGCGATGACGGGCAAGGAAATGGCCTTCGCCAAGGGCAATGGCGGCGTCAGCGCGAAGGTCGACTTCGGACCCGGCGACATGAAAATTTTCGCCCGGCCGACGCGTGCCATCGGCGGCGTGCAGGTGGCGACGCCCGTGGTGAATTATGATTCGACCCGCGAAGGTCAGCCGCCCATCGTGATGGAATTTTCCGCCACGCTCGTGGACAAAAAGGACAAACTCATCGCCGGCACGGCCCCGTTCCAGATCGTCGTCAAAGACCCCGCCGGCAAGGTTCGGTTTGACCTCTTCCGCGCCGCCGACCTGGGCGTGTGCCGCCTGACGCTGCCCATGGCCGCCAACGACGCAGCCGGCCAGTGGACCGTCGAGGTCACCGAACTGCTGTCGGGCACGAAGGGCCAGGCGAGTGTTGAATACAAACCGCTCACCCGCGCCCGCAACGTCGCCGGTGCGACCCACCGGGCCATCTTCTTCGACGCCGACAAAGCCAACATCTATCGCTTCTTCCGCGACCAGCGGAACGTCATCATCGCCGTCGGTGACAGCGACTACAACCTCGCCGCCGCCGAACGACTCGCCAAGGCCGTCAAGCCGTATAACATCAACGCTCAGATCGTCAAGGCCAAAGACGTCCTCGCCCGCGACATGACGGAAGAAGAGATCAAAACCTGGTGCGGCACGGGCCTGGCCGGCTCGCGGTCGAACATCAAGGTCGGCCGCGACAACAACCCCGCCGCCGTCGGATGGGACCTGCCGCATCCCGCCATCGTGCTCGGCACGCCCGAGGACAACGTGATGATCCGCCACCTGGTCCAACAAAACCGCACCCTGCTGCCCTACCGCCCCAGCGCAACTTTCCCCGGCCGGGGCAACGGGATGGTCGCCTGGAACCTCCAATCCCTCGGCCACGACGTCCAGGCGATCATCTGCGTCGCCTACGACACCGAAGGCATGAGCCAAGCGGTAGGCACCCTCTTCGAAATGGGCGTCGGCTTGGACCCGCTGTTCCCGCTGGCGATCCCCGCCTCCGCCGTCATCGAGGTGGCAAAGTAAACGCGCCACACACGACGCACAACCAGCACCGGCCCGGCGTCCACGCCGGGCCGGTGCGCTGTTCAGGACCATTGCGCGATGCGCGGATGCCCTGAATGTCCTGCGTACCACACGGTGAGTTTCGCGGTGAGCGTGTCCGGTGATGATTCGCAAGTACTCGATTGGCCGTCACTTGCTAACGTATCACTCGGCTTTTTCGACGTCGTGAGAGGTTTCTTGCGGCGGCGTGTCGTCGGTGGGTGGTGCGTCGATGGGTGGCGCGGGGTCGGTCGGAGCGTCCACGACCGGTGTATGTTCGACGAGCGTGGGTTCCGTCGGCGGCGCCGGTGGAGTTTCGATGGATTCTGCTGGTGGAGCGGGCTCTATTGGCGGAGCGGGTTCTATTGGCGGTGGCGGCTCGGCGATTTTTTCGTCGTGGGCAACGGCGGCGACTTCGGTGCTCTCCACACGCTCGGCGCTCGTTGCAGCCTCGTCGCTCTCCATGCTCGCCGTGCCCTCGGTGGTCTTTCCGCCTTGGGCGATGTTCAGGGTTTGGATGAATTCGTCGGCCAGGGCGGCGTAGTCTTCGGCGCCGCGGGAGTTGGGTTCGTAGCGGAAAATCGTTTTGCCGTGCGAGGGGCACTCGGCGAGTTTGATGTTTCGCCGGATGACGCTCTCGAACAGTTTCGCGTCGGCCCAGGGGACGTTGGTTCCGCGGCTGGCGTCGAGGAATTGCGTCACGTCGGCGACCACCTCGCCGCTGAGTTTCGTGTTCGACTCGTACATGCACAGCACCACGCCGCCCACGCGAAGCGGCGGATTGATCCGCCGCTGCACCAGCGAAACGGTCTCCAGCAGTTTGCCCAGGCCCTGCAAGGCCAAAAACTGCGCCTGGAGCGGAATGAGCACTTCGTCCGCCGCGGCCAGGGCGTTGAGGGTGAGCAGGCCCAGGCTCGGCGGGCAGTCGATCAGGACCAGGTCGAACGGCAGGGGGGGGTTGCCAACGCGGAGGTGGTCGCGGAGGATTTGTTCGCGGCCTACGGTGGTGACGAGTTCGACCTCGGCGGCGGCGAGATCGACCTCGGACGGCACGACGGTGACGTTGTTCTCCAGTCCGCTCACGGCCGTTTCGAGCAGCGGGCGGTTTCCGGTGAGCACGTCATACATGCTTGCGCCGGCGCCCGGCTCGATGCCGTAATGCAGCGTCAGGTGCGCCTGCGGATCGAGGTCCACCAGACACACCCGCACTCCCCGGTCGGCCAACGCCGACCCAAGGTTCGCCACCGTCGTCGTCTTCCCGACGCCGCCCTTCTGATTGATCACCGCTATAACTTTCACGGGGGCATTGTACGAGATACGGATATCAGCGACAAGCGACAAGTGACAAGCGACAAGAGAAGGAAAATCCCGTTTGTCAAAACGTTCTCGCGGCGTGCGACGGTTTTGAAAGACAGGACTTTCCTTCTCTTGTCACTTGTCGCCGATGTCGTTACCGTCGTCGCCGCAGCAGTGACAGGCCTCCCAATACCAGCAGGGTCATCGTCGCCGGTTCGGGGATGGGGGCGACAAACGGTTTTCCGAACAACTGGAATTCATTGATGGATGGCGAGGTGCCCGAGGCCGTACCGCCCAGATATTCCCCCCAGGACAGTTTCAGGAACTTGACCTCGTTCAAGGCCTCCATGGCATCCGGGTCCTCCGGCGCGAATACGACGTAGGATTCGCTGTTGGCAAACCACTTGTTCCCGATCGCGGAATCGTTCCAATTGGCCTCGTACCAGATCGTCTCCCACGTACCGTCCTCGCCGGTGAGGCTGACTTCCAATTTCAGGTACTCGAAAATGGCGGTGGTGTGTCCTGGGGTGAGGATCATCCCGTACAGTTCATATTCCTGCGAAAACTCCCATGTGCAGTAGCCGCCGCCAGTACGGTTGAGATCGGCACGCCCGGTGTTCCCCGGCAAAACATGGTTCGTCAGACCCGCGGCGATCGCGCCGGCGTTTGTCGTTCCGGTCACCGTGGCCTTCGCATCCTCGTAATAGAAGATGTTATAGGTCCCGTCCATCGTCGGTTTTTTCGTGGAGTCGTCGGTCGCATAGGCCGCCAGACCGTAGAAGTCCACCGTGTTGTACGTGTTGCCTCCGACCAGGCACATTCGGAAGGTGAGCGACGTGGTCGTTACGGGCGTCGTCAGATTGGTCGTATTCACGATGCTGCCCAGCCGGACGTCCCCCTTGTAGAGGGGGTCGATGGTGTGGGTGTTCCAATCCACCAGATCCCTCCCCGCGCTCACGGGGGTCCCATCGCCGTCACGGTACATATCCGACCCCACGCCGCCGATCACCTTTCCTTTGTCGTCCACCCACTGAAAATTGGGGCCGGCGTTGCTCGTTCGAACATACGCGATGAGCGTGTCGATCGTGACGGCGGAGCCGAAATCGTACGTGATTTCAAACCATCGGGTGGCGCCGACGGCTGCGGCAGCGGGAGCACTGAATCTCGCGCTGGGCCAGTTGTCCCACGTGTAGTCCACCAGGTGCGAGAGGGATCCCCCGTTCGCGAACAGTTGTTTGTTCGGGAGGGGATTGTCACGGGTCGAAGAAACGGTTACGGGCTGCCCCACCTGCGACGACGTATCACCGGTTTGCTGGTAGTTGGTGGTGGTGGCGTAGAAGTCCCACCCGTAGGTTCCGTCGGGGTTCCAGCACTCCAGGAGGTTCACTTTCGTGGGGTCCAGGGCAAATACGGGATCGGCGGGTTGCGCCATGGCGCCGCCCGCCAGGACGGACGCCAAACATACGGTCATCATCAGTCGAATCATGTTCATTCTCCTTTATCTTGTGAACGCGATAGAACAAGATGCCATGAAACACTCGTCACCGCCGTCGCCGCAGCAGCGCCAGGCCGCCTAACGCCAGCAGGGTCATCGTCGCCGGTTCGGGCACGGGAACCTCCGCCGGACCCAGCAGCATCACCTCGTTGAAGAACGCGTACCCGGTGCCTCCGGCCGCTATCTGGGATATCTGCCACAACCGCGCCTCGGTGGCTTCGAACGTATAGGAGGTCACGCTGGCCAGGCCGCCGGACGCGTGCGTGGTGAAGCTGCTCTCTCCCAGAAGGAACTTCTCGTACCCTTCCGGAACAACCCAATCCTTTTTCTTTTCGTCGTAGTACCGCAGCAGGAAACCCGTTCCGCAATGCGACGAATCCCACAGTCCGACCACGTGACTGATCGTTCTGGCCTCGCCCAGATCGAGTTGAATCCAGTGATCGGGATTATAGACAAAGCTGCCGACATTCGTCGAACAGATGCCCCAGCGCCCTCCTCCGCCACCGCCGCGGTCGTACAGTTCGCCGCTGACGATGTCGGCCAATCTCGCGCTGGTCGGGGCGATGTCGTACCCGTCCCATATCCCCGACGACGAGGTGACGGTCACGGAAAACTGTTTGGAATTCGCCCAGTTTACCGTGTCGTTCCCCGAGAGCGTACTATGGCCTCGCGGGTCAATCAGGATCATTCCAGGACCGCCGCGGTCCCCGTTGCCGCCCGTGTAACCGTCCGGTTCAAACCGGAGGCGAACGTACCGGTATTCGCCGGCCGCGCTGTCCAGCGAAAACGCCTGCTTGGACCCCTCGACATTCTGCCCGCTGGTGACGGTGGCCGGTACCCACTTCCAGTCCGAACCGTTCGGGCTGACCCCAATGAAAAAACTCGACAAGGACGTTCCGCCCCAGGCGTGCCACTGGACGTTCACCGAATCAATCTGCCGGAGTTGCCCAAGGTCCACTTCCGCCCAGAACATCTGGCCGGGAACGGAACTGCCGGTGCCCGTCATGCCCGGTTTCGGAATCCATGCGTTTCCGCCGAAACGGAAGTTGTTGTGATTGCCAAATGCGTCCATCCCCGTGACCGGACCGCTGGCGTTTCCGACGGACGAACCGGTGGCCGACGGCGACATTTGCAGCCAACTGTAATCGTTCACCTTCACGCCTTCGGCCATCGCCGCCGGAATCGCCAACGTGACCATGACCGCCGCAACCAGCGCACGTTTCATTATCCGACTCCTTTGATCGTGAACATGGAAAAATAACCACAGAGCGCGGTTCCATCCCTGGGGACGGAATAGCGGCCGATCACTGCCAACGCTCCGCGATGTCCATTTTCCGTATCGTAACACACATCGGCGAACCGTCAATAAGAGAATTGCTTGTCGCTGTTTTGCGTATCCGCTATACTTTGGCACATCGTTTGGAGGGCAAAAGGGAAATCGCTAATGGCAAGACCAGCGCTGGCGCCGATTGTGGTGCCGAATGAGCCGCTTGACGTGATGTTGTCGAAGGAATGGCTTCGCGTGAACAAGATTGGCGCGTATGCGTCCTCGACGGCGGCCGGGTGCAACACGCGGCGGTATCATGGACTGCTCGTGGCGGCGACGATGCCTCCGGTGGGGCGGTTATGCGCGTTGTCGGGGCTGGGCGAGCAGGTGGAGGTCAACGGGCAGACGTACGATCTGGCCACCCACGAGTTCGACGGTGCGTTTTCGCCGCGTGGCGTGGATGGTCTGGTGGAGTTCCGCGACGACACGGCCGCCACGTTCGTCTATCGCCTGGGGGGCGGCGAGGACGGCCAGGGCGGGCTGGAGTTGGTCAAGGAAATCCTGTTGGCCGAGCACGACAACGCGGTGGCGGTGCGTTACACGCTTCACGGCGGGGCGGCGAGGCTGACCCTTTGGCCGTTCGCGGCTTTGCGGGATTTTCACGGGTTGCGTCGCGTGCATCAGCCGCATTTGATGACGTTCGAAACCGTCCCGCACGGCGTGGTGATTCAGGACAAACTGCCGCGCGTCACGCGCACGCTGCACGTGGTGTGCGAGGGCGGGCGGTTTTTGCCGTCGCCGCAGTGGTGGTATCGGTTCCTCTATCGTGCCGACATCGAGCGCGGGCAGGACGGTATCGAGGATTTGTACACGCCCGGCAGTCTGACGGTGGGGCTCAACGACGGAAAACCCTGCCAGGTGACGGCCAGCCTCGACGGGCCCGTGACGGTGGATTTCGACGCGACGCTCGCGCGGCGTCGCGAGCGGCAGGCCGGGCTCGCCGACGCGGCCGGTGACGACGCCGACGAAACCACGCGGCGGCTCGCTGCCGCCAGCGACAGCTTCGTCGTCCAGCGCAGTTTCCCCGACGCGCCGCCCCAACCGACGATTCTCGCGGGGTTTCACTGGTTCGCCGACTGGGGACGCGACACGTTCATCGCCCTTCCGGGGCTGCTGCTGGAAACGGGCCGGTACGACGTGGCCAGGGGCGTGTTTCGGCTGTTCGCCCAGTCCATCAAGGACGGGCTGGTGCCCAATTGTTTCGACGACTACAGCCACGCCGCCCACTACAACAGCCTCGACGCCAGCCTGTGGTTCATGCTCGCCGGTGAGCGGTACATGCAGGCCACCGACGACACGCCGTTCTTCCGCGACGTGCTCATGCCCGCCATGCGGTCGATTCTGTCGGCCTTTACCGACGGGACGCTGTTCGACATCCACGCCGACGCGGACGGCCTGCTGATGGGCGGCGACGAAAACACGCAACTGACCTGGATGGATGCCAAACTCGGCGGAGAAGCCATCACGCCGCGGCACGGAAAGAGCGTCGAGACCAACGCCCTCTGGTTGGCCGCCCACGAGATTCTCGCGCGGCGGTCCAGGCCGTTCGACGCGCCGCTGGCGGCCATCTACGCCGCGCGGTACGAGGAGATCGCCCAGGCGTTCGTGAAGGCGTTCTGGTACGAGCAGGGCGGGTATTTGTTCGACGTCATCACGCACGGAAAGCCCGACGCGAGCGTCAGACCGAATCAGATCATCGCGGCCGCGTTGCCGCAGGTTCCGCTCGCGCCGCCCCAGCGGTCCAGCGTGGTTCGCGTGGTGCATGACCACCTGCTCACGCCGCTGGGACTGCGGACGCTCAGCCCCGTGGACCGCCACTATCGCCCGCAGTATGCCGGTTCGTGGGAACAGCGCGACCGCGCGTACCACCAGGGAACGGTTTGGCCGTGGCTGATCGGGTTCTTCGTCGAGGCCCACCTGCTGGCCGAGGGCCGCTCCGAAACCGCCCTCGCGCAGGCGCGGTCGTACCTGGCCGCGTTCGACGACCATCTGCGGCAGTCGGGCCTGGGCTTCATCAACGAAATCGCCGACGGAAACGGACCCCACACCCCCCGCGGCTGCATCGCCCAGGCCTGGAGCGTCGCCGAAGTCCTGCGGGCGAAGAGGCTCGTCCAGTAGGAGTCCGCCATGAAAACGCCACGTTCCCGCCTGTCGCGTCCGTCCGACGGTCCGGCCACGCTTTGGGTGGACGACCGGCCGTTCCTCATGCTGGCGGGCGAGGCGCATAATTCCGCCGCCGGCGGGCCGGCCGTTCTGGAGCGCGCCTGTCGACGCGCGCGGCAACTTCACGCCAACACGCTGCTGGTTCCCATTTCGTGGGAGGCCGTCGAACCCGAAGAGGGGCGGTGGGACTTCGAATCCGTCGATCGGATTTTGACCACCGCCCGGCGGCACGAATTGCGGCTGGTTCCGCTGTGGTTCGGGGCGTTCAAGAACACCTGGTCCACGTACGCCCCTGCCTGGGTCAAACGCGACACCCAGCGATTCCCCCGCTGCCAGGTCCGCCCCGGCCGGCCGGTTGGGGCACTGTCCGCCCTGTCGCCCGAAGCCGTGCAGGCCGACGCCCGCGCCTTCGCCCAGGTCATGCTCCACATCGCCCAGTCCGACGACGACGGAATCGTCGTCATGGTCCAGGTTCAGAACGAGGTGGGCATTCTCGGAGCCGAACGCGATCACGCCCCGCTGGCCGAACGCGCCTTCCGCTCGCCGCCGCCGACCGATTTCCTGACCGCCCTCCGGCGGGAGGCGGCGCTGCTTCCTCCGGACGTTCCGCCCGGCTGGTCCGAACGGGCCCGCGACGGCGTGGAGTGGGAAGCGGTGTTCGGACCCGCCGCCGCCGAGGTGTTCACCGCCTGGACGTTCGCCCGCTATGTGCAGACCGTCGCCGCCGCCGGACGGACCCAGTGGGACCTGCCGATGTTCGCCAACGCCTGGCTGGTCCAGGTTCCCGGTGAACCGGCCGGCGGTTATCCCTCCGGCGGGCCGGTCGCGCGAATGGCGGCCGTCTGGCGGGCGGCGGCACCGGCGCTGGACGTCCTGGCCCCGGACATTTACACCGCCGATTTCGCCTCCGTCGCGGCGGAGTACGCCTTTGCCGGAAACACGCTGCTGGTTCCCGAGGCCCGTCGCGACCGCGGGGCGGCGGCGTGCGCCCTGCACGCCTTCGGACGGCACGCCGCCATCGGGTTCGCGCCCTTCGGTATCGAAAGCATGGCCGACGACGCCGAACCCGACGCCACGGCCCTGATCCATCCCGGCGGTTCCGCCGTCACCCACGCCCACCGCGACGGCGACCCCGCCGCCACGACCGACGCCGCGCCGCCCTCGGCGGCCGCTCAGCGACTGACGCAAACCTACCGACTGCTCGCGGGACTGGGCGACGCGTTCCACACCGCCCGCTCCGCCGGACGACTGACCGGGGCCTTGCAGCGGTTCGGCGAATCCGGCGCGGTGGTGTCGCTGGGCGGCTGCCGCCTGCGATTTCATTGGACCGGCCAAACCGGCGCGGCCGGGTTTCTGGGGGGCGTGCTGGCCTTTTCTCCGCGGGACGGCGAGTTTTTCCTCATCGGCACGGAATTCCGGCTGGAACTGTGTCCGCCGCAGGGACAGGACGGGGCCGTGGAATGGCTGGAGCTATGGGAGGGCGAATTCATCGACGGTGCCTGGACGCCGATCTGCCGCCTGAACGGCGACGAATTCACCGTCGCCCCAGGCCGCCGCCCCCGCGCCTACCGCCTGTTGGTGCATCCGGCGCCATGACGTCGTGGCGCGGGCGTCTCGCCCGCGCGTCGCGAGGGCTTCCAGCCCTCGCCAGCCGTTCCGTACGGCTGACGCAATGAGAAGGTCAAGGCTTTCGCACAGCCTTGCGCGGGCAAGATGCCCGCGAGACGCGCGGGCGAGACGCCCGCGCCACGTGCCCTTCGCGTCACTTCTCCGCTTCCGCCTCTTTTTCCGCCTGGACGCGCATCATCAGTTCGATCCACAACTCCGTCTTTCCGGTCGTCACGCCCGGCCAGTCGTCGGTGCGGAAGGGGGAGGCGGGCAGGCCCTCCTGGTTGTAGAGGCTGATGACGGGGTTGTTGTTCCAGCCGTAGCGAACGGCCACGGGTTTGGCGACTTCTTTCGACGACACGAGGATCGTTTTGCCGTCCGCCGCCACCGTCGCGTCGGCCCAGACGAATTTTCGATCCTCGCCGGCGATGATGAAGCCTTGTAATGAAGTCGATGGCCCGCCGTCCTTGGTCGTCAGTCCGCCGCCGACGTGTTTGAACGTCAGCCGGATTTTGTCGCCCTCGACCGTCATCGACTCGTAGACCGGCCCGGAGTAGACGAGTTTCTCCTCGCCGTAGCTGATCGCCCGGGCGGCCAGCGCCAGTCGGGCGCCCACGTCCTGCTTGTTGCGGGGGTGTTCGTCGTCCGCGTCGCCGATGTCGATGGTGACGGCCATGCCGGTCTTCGGCAGCGACAGCGCCATTGCCTGACTTTCGCGAAGCTCCGCCCGGTCGCGGTGGCCGCCGTCAGGTTCGGTTTGGAGCGGGAACAGATTGGCGATCTGCACGAACAAAAACGGCATCTCCGGCTGTCCCCAGGCCTTTCGCCAGTCGTGGATGAGCATCGGAAACAGCTTGCGGTATTGAATGGCCCGTTCGGAATTCGTTTCGCCCTGGTACCAGATGACGCCGCGGATGGGCAGTTTCGTCAGCGGCGCGATTCCGCCATTGTACATCGTGGTGGCGCGGTGGAGAAAATCCGGGTTGAAAGGCCCCGCCGGTTCGGGTGTCTCGAACGGCTCGCCGGCCTCCGCGGCCGCGGCTTTAGCCGCCTTCCAGTCGGCGAGTTTTCTCTCGTGCGCCAACTGGCGGGCGGGATACTCCGCCACCAGCCGGTCCCAGCGGTCCAGCACGTCGCGCTTGATTTCCGGGTCGCTCGCCAGCGCCTCGCGGCTGGTCCAGGCCTCCGAGGGCGTCCATCCGCACGAAACCCACACCAGCCCGATGGGCACGTCGGTCGCGGCGAGCACGTCGCGGCCGAAGAAATACGCCACGGCCGAGAAGTCCGCGACCACCTTGGGCGTGCAGACCTCCCACCGCTGCGGGGCCCGGACGTCGTCGAGCGGTTCGAACGACTGTTTCCACGGCGACCAGCAGAGGCGGAGATTGGGATGATCCGCCGCCGCAATCGCCTTCTCGGCGTCGAACACGCCGGCCACCTTGAAGTCCATGTTCGACTGCCCCGAACAGACCCACACGTCGCCCATGAGGACGTCCGTGAACTCGATCCGCCGGCCATTCTCGCCATCGCCCTTTTCGCCCGCGACGACGGTGAATGTCACCGGCCCTGCCTTCTGCGGATCGAGCGTCACCCGCCAGCCGCCGTTGGCGTCGGCCGTGGTGGTGGCGGTTTTTTCGCCCAACGTGACGGTGACCCTCTCGCCCGCCGCCGCCTGGCCCCACACGGGAATCTTCGCCTCGCGCTGAAGCACCATGTGGCTGCTGAACATCCCCGGCAACGTCAGCTTGGCGGTATCGTCCGCCGCGGCGGATACCGTTGTCAATGCGGCGGTCGTCATCATGGCGGCGAAAAGGCAAATTGTTTTCATCATGGCCGGAACTCCTTCGATTCTCAATCCAAGGGCGATCGCGTCAACATTACTTCTATCGAGACTGTAGCATGATCGGTGTGGAAAACAATATCCTGCCACGCAAACCCGCCGAGCCATCGCGAAATGTTTTTCGAATCCGGTCGCCACGCCACTTTTTTGGGTCTCTTTCAACTGGCATGCGGGCCGCGTTGTGTGCGGCCCGCATGTCGTTTGAAAGAGGCTCACCTCAGAACTGGAAATAGATGAACGGATTGTCGCCCACGTGGGCCAGGCCGAGAATGAGGCCCAGGGTGAGGAACAGAATAAACAGGCCGTGGACGGTGTTCAGGTTGAAGATCGGGTAGAACCCGTTGACGGCCTGTTGTTTTCGCGATCGAACGACGGCCGCCAGCGTGCCGACCACCGCGACGGCGAGGGCGATGAACGCCCACGAGAACATGTGACTGACGCCCTCCTGCCAGGTGAAAATGCCGCGAATCATCGTGAACGCCCTGTCGAGCGAATTGTCGAGCGAGGCGGCGCGGAAAAAAATCCAGCAGAAGCACACGAAGATATACGTGAACAAAATCGACAACAGCGTCAACGCCATACTTCCGCCGCGTTTTTTGACGATATCCTGGCTGTGGCCTTTTTCTTTCGCGAACAGCCCGCTGAAAAACTTATGAACGGCCAGGGCCGCGCCGTGCAGAATTCCCCAGATGACGAACGTCCAGTTGGCCCCGTGCCACAACCCGCCGAGCGTCATCGTCGCCATCAGGTTTATATACGTTCGCACTTTACCCTTGCGGTTCCCGCCCAGCGAAAAGTATAGATACTGCTGCAACCAACTCGACAAACTGATGTGCCACCGCTTCCAGAATTCCGTGACGTTTCTCGAAATGTAGGGCATGTTGAAGTTCGGCAGCAGATCGTAGCCGAGCATCTTCGAACAGCCGGTGGCCATGTCGGAATAGCCGGAGAAGTCGAAGTAGATTTGCAGCGAATAGGCCACCACGCCCAGGATCAGCGTCCCCGCGCTGAACGCCGCCGGCGTGTCGAACACTTCGTCGGTGAACACGGACAGGTGGTCGGCGAGGACGACTTTCTTGAACAGGCCGAACAGGAAAATCTGTATGCCCATCTCCATACCCGACAGGCTGATTTTCCGGTCTTCGTTCAACTGCGGCAGAAAGTTCTGTGCCCGGATGATCGGCCCGGCCACCAGGGCGGGGAAAAACGCGATATATAACGCCAACTTCAGAAAACTGACCGGCTCTTTTTGCGTGCCCTTGAAGGCGTCGATGGTGTAACTCATCGCCTGGAACGTGTAAAAGGAAATGCCGATCGGCAAAATAATCTTCAGCGCGCCCACCTGCGTGATGCCGAAGGCCGTGCAGAAGGAACCGACGAAGAAGTTAAAATATTTGAAGATGCCCAGAATGATCAACGGAAAAACGACACCGATCACGCGCCAAATCTTTTTGTCCTTATGAAGGGACGACAGATGCGCGATCACCGTCATGGCCAGCATCAAAAAACCAAGCCGCCAGTTCCACCAGCAGTAAAACACATAACTGGCGACCAACAAAATGACGTGCTTATGCGACACCTTCACCTGACGCCACTGCGCAAGGAACATCACCGTGACGACAATCGCGAAGAAGATGACGAAGGTCAGGCTTGCAAATGACATATTACGGTTTATCCCCCACGTTGTTATTCCCCGCCTCGCGAGCGGCTCGCGCGTGTTCCATCTCGCGAATGACGCGTGAAAGTTCCTCGGCGATCATCCGGTGCCCGTCGGCGTTCAGGTGGCCGGTGCCGATCCGGGTATTGGCGAATCCGTGCGGCAGCACGTGGTCGTCGGCATACGCCTTGAGGAAAATATCGGTCATGTCCACGAAGGTAATGCCGGCCTCGGAACAGGCGTCGGCGAAAAAACGCAGATCATCCGGGTTCGTTTTCGGCGTTGCGCTCCCGTCGTCGTTGATCGCCAGCGCCGGATGGTACATGATGATCAATCTCACATCGTTTTCCCCGGCGGTTCGGCCGATCTGGTCAATCACCCCGGCCAGTTGCTCAGGATGCATGATCTCAAGCGTTTGGTCTGCCCGTGTCCACAGGTTGTCCCTCAGCGTTCCGCCTCGGAACTGGTGCCCCCCGTGCCATTGAAATCGAAGCAGGTCCACGTAGGGCAGTTTCGGGAGTTGAATCATGCGGCGCCTGGGCTTGTTATCCGGAGAACTCGTCCTGGGTTTGTCTTCCGACAACGCCAGCCTGGCCGTTTCGCTGTCGAAATTCAGGAACATGGTTTCCATCACCACATATTTCGGCATTTCGACTTGTATGACGCGTTGCAGGTATTTCGTGCACGTCAAAAAATTGTGTCCGGTAAAGCCCACGTTATATAACCGAAGTTCTCCGAATTTCGCGCCCATAAGAGAAACGGTGATTTCCTCCTGCGGCAACTGCAACGCCTCCATGTGGGAAGACCCCATAATCACAACATCGTGCGTATCATGCTCGGCAAATTCCGGGGGATTGATGTATCCGTTTTTATCCACTCTGCCGTGACCGAATCCCTCGGTAAACGAAACGTACCGCTGGTTGGGTTTTCTGGCCGACGTTGTCATGCCTTTTGCGCCAGACACGTAATTGGGAACAACACGGTAAAACATGCAAAGTATATTTAAGACGCCAAACGCCACGGCGCCGGCGAACGCCGCCTTCACTGCCCATACTATGATCCGCGCAGTGATCGGTTTTTTCTGATCTTCGCTGATCTTTTCTTCGGTGGCGACGACACTAGGCATAATACATTGCTTTCGAAGCGGCGGGGGCGGCGTGGAACAGACATCGCGCGACATTCGCGCCCTGTAGGCCAGCCTGTTTTTGTTTGTTGCATGCCGGATACAATCCCAGCCAGCACCATGTATTATATTGAAAAAGCGAGCTAACCGCAAGACGGTATTCGTGAAAAAGATGACGAATGGCGAAAAATAGCATGTTATTGTTTGTCCTCTGTTTCACGAAGAACTCGCGCGTATTCCAATTCGCGGACGGTTTTCGCCAGTTCCTCGGCCAGCATGCGGTGGCCGGCGGCGTTGAGGTGGCTGAAGTTCATTTTGATGTTATGGAAACCGTGCGGAATGACGCGGCCGTCGGCGTGGGCCTGGAGGAAGCGGCCGGTCATGTCGACGAAGGTGATTCCGGCGGCGGCGCAGTCGTCGGCGAAGCGTTGGATGTCCTCGGGCTCGGCGCCGGGCGAGACGGTGCCGTCGGTGTGCATTTTCAGGTGTTGCTGGTACACGATAATCGGTGTCGCGTGGTGTTCGCGGGCGACCTGGCCGATCTGTTGTAACAGAACGGCCATGCGCTCGGGAGGCGCGTTGTTTGGCGGGGCTTTGGGTTTTGGGTTCTGTGCCTCTTCTTCGGCGGCTTGGCGGGTTTCGTCGGCGGCCCGCTGTTTCATCCACTGGTGGTAGAGCAGTTTCATGTACGGCGAGCGTTCCAGCACCTGGTACGTCAGGCCGGTGGTGTAGGCCTGTAGACGGGGCATGTCGTACTCGATGACCCGTTCGACCAGTTCGCGATTCCAGCCCAGTTGGAACGTTTCGATAATCACGTAACGCGGCTGATAAATCCGCAGCGCGTCGGGCAGGTTCTGGGCGCACGACAAAAACGTATGCCCGCTGGCGGCAACGTTGTACGTGTTCAGGCCTTCGAGTTCCCGGTCCAACAACGCAATGGCCGTTTCATGCTGCCAAAGAAACTGGGCCTCCAGATGCGACGACCCCATCAGCAGGACGTCGACATGGTCCCGCTCGGCCAGTTCCGGCGGATTGACGTAGCCGTTCTTGTCGGTCCGTCCCAGTCCGATGCCCTCGGTCAGTTCGGCGTACAGCGCGTTGGGCGGAAAGACGCGGTCGGTCGCCCCGTTGGGGTTGGGGTAATAAAACGGCGGATGCCACCACAGCAGGGTCAGCGCGTTCAGCAGGAGAAACGCCGCCGTCCCGGCCATGGCTGCCTTGGCCGCCCATACGCATAGTTTTCGCATTGGCTAGGACTCTCCGGGTCGTGGTAGACCGCTATCGTACTATCGGCAAAATCGGCATTCTCGGTAAAATAGACTACTTGGAAGTCGTACGTACGACGCTTCCACTTTGTTGCAGCCACCGAGGATACGTTCTTCGGGATTCGGAAACATTTAATATAATAAAAATCTGAAATATCGGCAAGATGGATGTTTGCCGCGAATTGCGCGAATTGCGCGAATTTTTTTTGAAGGGGGGATTACAGAAGTGTCATGTTGTTTCGATGGACGACCTCGGTGGCGGACTGTTGGCCGAGGGTTTTGAGCAGGTCGGCGCTTTTCATGCCTTTGACGCGGTCGATGTCGGAGGCGGAGAAGTTGGTGACGCCGCGGGCGACGGATTGCCCGGCGGGGTCGAGGATGTCCACGACCGCTCCGCGGGAGAACGTTCCGCTGACGGCGAGGATTCCCGAGGGCAGCAGACTTTTGCCGCGTTGCCGCAGGGCGGCGGCGGCTCCGGCGTCGACGAGAATTCGGCCGGCCGTGCGCGAGGTCTGGCCGATCCACCGCCGGCGGCTTGACATGCGTCGCGACGCGGGAACGAACACCGTTCCCAGTTTTTCGCCCGAGAGCAGCCTGGGGATGATGTCCCGCGTGCGGCTGTTGGCGATGACGGCGACGTTTCCCGCCGACGTGACCATGCCCGCGGCCCGCATCTTCGAACCCATTCCGCCCGATCCGAGCTTGCTCCGCGTGGTGCTGACGACCGACAGGGCGTCGTCGTTGACCTGCTGGATGATGTCGATGACGGACCCGCCGTCGAGCACGCCGTCGACGTTGGACAGCAGGACCAGCACGTGGGCGTCGAGCATGTTGGCGACGTGGGCGGCGATGGTGTCGTTGTCGCCGAACTTGGCCGAGAAGACGTCGGTTCCGTAGCGGATTTCGTCGACGGCGACGGCATCGTTTTCGTTGAGGATGGGCAGCACGCCCAGGTCGGCCAGCGTGGTGAGGGTGTTTCGGATGTTGAGGTAGCGTCGGCGGTCCTCGAAGGCGTCTCGCGTGACGAGCACCTGGGCGACCTTGACGTCGTGGCGGCCGAACGCTTCGTAGAAGGCCTGCATCAGCCTCCCCTGCCCGACGGCGGCGGTGGCCTGGAGCATGGGCAGTTCGCGAGGCCGGGCGGGCAGGTCGAGTTCGGCGAGCCCCGCGCCCACCGCGCCACTGGCGACGAGGATGATCTGCCGACCCTGGTGGATCACGTCGGCGATCTGCCGGGCGAAATCGCCCAATACGCTGTGGTCCAATCGCCCGTTCTCGCCGGTAATGGAATTCGTGCCCACCTTCACCACCACCCGCCTGGCTGGGGCGATCCGCTGTTGTCGAACCGTCGTGCTCATGGCGGGCATGTTACCACGGCGACGTTTTTTTTACCACGTCATCGCGGGGCCGCCCCGCTTTCCTCCAAGGTGGGGAAGGAGCGGCTGTTGACGGCATGGCCGTCCATGTAGAGGTAGTTGGCGCCGCCGGGACCGTCGACGCCTTGGACAAAACCGGGGACGCGGGGGTGCATTTCGCCGATGCTGGCGTTGCCTTCGTATGCCGTCTTCCCGTCCACTTTCTCCGTCACAAGAGCACCGCCCTCGACCACCCAGCGCAAGGTTCCGATGGTGGCGTAGGTGCTGCCCCAGAACCCCGTGTAATCCCAGCCGGTGCCGTGTTCTCCGACGCGGAACAGCCCCGAAGGGCCCCGAGATGAGGAAAAACAGTACATATCGCGTAAGCGACCTGCGTTACTGTATTCTACCGTCAATGTTCAGTGAAGCAAGGCGGAATTTCGGCGACGAAAAAGACAGCCAATAGCCAGTAGCCAGTAGCCAATAGGTAAGGAACGCCAAGGCAAAAGCGAACGATGATACCGTCGCACACGCGACCGTTCGATTTTGCAACCGAATTGCGAGTACCTACTGGCTATTGGCTGCTGGCTATTGGCTGATGTCGTTGGTATAGTGTCCGTCGAAAAGGAGCACCCGATGGCGCAAAACCTTGGTCAGGCGTATTTGGCGGACGTTCAGGGTCGGTTGGCGGCGGTGGAGAGGGCGCAGGCGGAGAATTTGCGGCGGGCGGGGGCGATGATCGCCGACGCGGTGGGGCAGGACCGGCTGGTGCACGTGTACGGCGGCGGGGGGCACACGTGCATGATGGTGTTTGAAATGTTTTTCCGCGCCGGCGGGTTGGCGTGCATCAATCCGATCATGGGCCACGATATCAGCCCGATGTGCCAGGCATTGAAGTACCTCGAAGTCGAGCGGACCACCGGATACGGCGCGTGCCTGATTCGTTACTACGATCTGGCCAAGGACGACCTGCTGATTGTGTTTCACAACATCGGCTATAACCCGACGACGATCGACGCGGCCGACGAAGCGAAGAAACGCGGCGCGAAAATCATCGCCGTCACCAGCAGCGACTGGCGGGACAAACTGCCGCTGGATCACCACATCCGCCACCCGTCCAAGAAGCACCTGACGGAGTTCGCCGATTTGTGGATCGACGACCGGAACCCCTTCGGCGACGCCACGTTCATGGTGGACGGTTACGATGTCGCCGTCGCGCCGACCTCGACGATGGTGGACGCGTTCCTCGCCCACCGCATGGTGATGGAGGCCGTCGCGGAAATGAAACGCCGCGGGATCGAGCCCCCGATCTTCCGCAGCGCCAACCTCCCCGGCGGCGACGAGTTCAACGCCCGGTTGCTGGCGAAATATAAGCCGAGAGTGAAAGATTTGTAACGGCGAGCCAGTAGCCAATAGCCAGCAGGTATTTGCGGATCGATTGAAAAAAAGCGTCGAATTGCTGATTCGAAAGTGAAATAGGCAGCAAGAAAGGAAATGGGCATTGTGTTCTCTTTCAAACGTTTTTCGGATGCCTTTCGCGGATGTATGGAAGCTCGCGACGGTTGTTCAAATAAAATGTATCCTACGTGTATTTGGATTGCTTATCGATATGCGACGAAGAATTGGAAATCGCTATACAAGATCCATTACCGTATGACCTGTGGAGGCGATCCGTACCTGAGCGACTTTGTCGAGCAACTCGCTTGCGTTATCATTGGCGAAATGACTAGCATTTCCAAATTGCGAAAGGTCATACGATTTGCGGAAAATGAACCAGGTGCAACAAATTTGGAAGGAGTTGCATCGCAGAGACTCGAACAATTGTAGAAGACCGTTGACCGTGTTTACGGTCGTACTCCGCGGCGGCGGGTTGCTGGATCACTCCTTTCAGGTGCAGTCGCTTACGCACGAACGGTTCAATGAGCTTCTCGCCCTGCCCGTGAACGAGTCCTTCGAGAAGGAATACAACAAATAAGCGGTTGCACCACAATACAACGGTCGTGTCGAATGATATGGTTGGATTATCGAAAAGTCAGGACTGGTCTGAAGCCCCGAAGGGGCGGCCTTAGGTAGCCCAGGGCGACCGAAGGGAGCCCTGGGTTAATGGTCCCAAAAAGACCCAAGCCCCAAAGGGGCGCCTCAGACAATCGTTTATGGAAAAATTTTCATACAACAACAAACCATCGAAAACAAAACGACAAAAACCATAACGAAAACACGGAGAACCTATGACGCAAACATTCACAGATTTGTTGTATCACACCGTGTTCTCTACGAAAGAACGGCGGCCGCTCCTTGACGACGAAATTTTTCCCGAATTGACTCACGTAATCGGCGGAATTCTTCACGACCGCAACGGCTGCCTGCTCGAATGCAACGCCATGCCAGAGCACATTCATCTGTTAGCGGTGTTTCCGCCGACGATCGAGGTCGCGAAGATGGTGAGCGAGATCAAGTCGCTCTCGTCCGGCTGGGTGCACCGTCGATTCGGCAATTCAAAACCGTTCGCGTGGCAGAATGGATATAGTTGTTTCACCGTGGGCGCAGGCGACAAGATCCGGGTTATAACATATATTCGCGGCCAGCAGGAACACCATCGGGTGAAAACGTTTGAAGATGAGTATCTTGAATTTCTCCAGCGCGCGGGAAAAACGTACGATCCTCGTTATGTTTTTGATTAAGTTGCGAACGGAGCGTTTTGCCCCCGTGAAGACGCCGAGGCGCCCCTTCGGGGCTTGGGTGCTTAGAGGATCGGAACCCAGGGCTCCCTTCGGTCGCCCTGGGCTACCTCAGGCCGCCCCTTCGGGGCTAAGGAAGTTCTGCCTTGAGGATGTCCGACTGATTGTTTGAATATTCATAGCGAAAAGGAAAAAAAAGAAATGAACAAAACCGTGTCCCCTTCGTCGGTGTTTTTGTCGTTGGTTCGCGAGCAACTGGCCACGATTCGGCGGCAGTTGCCTTCGATGATCAAACTCGGCGAGAAGATGGCCGGTCGGCTGCTGGCGGGCGGGCGGATTTGGCCGCTGCCGATCGCGGAGTATTGGCGGGGCGAGTTCATCGGCCGAGCGGGCGGATTGATGTCGATTTTCGACACCAAGCACGTGCCCCAGGGCGAGGCCGAGACGTTCTACTTCGCGCTGCCCAAGCGGCCCGGCTATGAGGTGTCGAAGGACGAACTGCTGCAAAAGGTGCTGACCGAAAGCAAGGCCTCCATGGTGCTGCTGGGCACGCCGGCCGAGGTGAAGCGGCTGGGCGGTGTGGGCAAGCGGTTGGTCGGGTGCACGGGCGGCGTGTCGGCCGACGCGGGACTATTCCCGGACGCGAGCGGTCAGCCGCTGGCGCCGTTGTGGCCGCTGGAGCAGTTTGTCCGCGGATGGGTGACGGCGGGCGAGATGATCGCCGCCTGCACGCGGGCGGGAAAAATGCCCGTGATCTGGATGAGCATCTGGCTGGAAGGGGCCCGCGTCCGCAACGCGTATTTTCACACGGCGGACAATTTGCGCGAGGTCTGGCATGTGCCGATGTTCCACGACGCGTGGTACGTTCCGCCGCTGGCGGAAGGCTACGCGGGCGGGGCGTTTCTGGACGAACTGGAGCGGATCGTCGGCGTGGTCGAGTCGCAGCAGGCGGCCGTCGTCAAGGCGGGGCAGTGGATGGCGTCGGCCAAGTCTGCCGGCAAGACCGCTCACGTGGTGATGGTGGGCCACAGTTACCCGACGCTGCTGGAGTTGGACCATCGGCCTGGCTATCCGGTGACGTTTGGCCGGACCAACAGCAACCTGGCGACGGCCGTGCCGGAGACGCTCGGCCCGGGCGACGTCGCCGTTCACCTGGGGTACGCGCCGGTGGATGTCGGCGATGTGCAGCGCATCCTCGACCGTGGCGTGCGGTTCGTGTACACCTCGCCGTACGGACGGCCCGCGGGGCTGAAGAACCACAAAAACCTGCTCTGGCTGGACCTCCCCTGGCGCCCGGCCGACGCGACGGTGGACGTCCCCGGCTACAGCGTCCGCATCCTGCCGATGAGCTCCAGCGCCCAGACGGTGCTGTATTACAGCCTGCTGAGCGAGATGTTGGGGTAGGGCACCGTTTTTTCTCCACAGTCGCACAGAGAAACACAGAGAAGGGTCTGTGGTGTTCGAAAGATGTTTCGCGATGGCTTGCCGTTTTACGCTGTAGGATGTTCCATGCAGCCGCGAATGACGCGAATGTTGTCGCGACGGCATTTTTCATGCGAACGAAAAGGATGACGACCATGAGCGACGGCAACCAGCCTGACGCGATCCGATCCTCTCGTTTTTCATTGATCGGTAAACTGCTGATCGTCCTGCTGTTGGCCGGTCTCGTGGCGGGCGCGGCGTGGTGGTGGTGGCAGAAGAAGGACCGCGCGCGGTCGCTGCTCCAGGCGGAGATCGACGCTGTTCACGCCCGTGGCGAACCGGTGACGCGTAACGAGATCGAATTTTTCCGCCGGCTTCCGCCTGGGCAGAACGCCTTCATTCTCTACCGGCAGGCGGCCGACGCGGTAGGAGCCCTCCCCGTCACCGTGCACGGCGAAGCCGATGCCTGGGATTCTGTCAGCGTGCTGGACAACTATCCCGCTTGGCGGCGCGAGCACGCCGACGAGTCCGCCGCTTTCCTGGCGGCGTGTCGCCCCGCGCTGGACCTGGTGCGTCAGGCCCGCGGCATGGACGGCGTTCCGCTGTTGGAACTCCCGGAATACCCCAGAAACTTGCCGGCGCGGATGGACGTGTTTTATCCCAATGTCGCCCATGTCCGCATGATGACCAGGGTCTGCCGATTGGCGGCCGCGATGGCGCATGACGCGGGCGACGACCGCGAAGCCTTCGAGCATCTGCTCGACATGTGGCAGATTCGCGATCGGATCGGTGAGCATCCGACGGACATCACGTCGCTGGTGCAGATCGCCGTGACCAGCCTGGCGGCGGGGTGCGTCGAGCGGATCGCGCCGACACTGAAAATCGGCGACGGACCCGGCGAGGTTCCCGCCGCGGAGGTCCGCGCCCTGGCCGAGCGGCTGATTCAGTCGGACACGCTGCTTGTCACCGCCCACAGGGGCATGATCGTCGAGCGGGTCGACCTGTACGAGCAGGCGCGTTCCGGGAAGAAAAGGGTTCACGACGAGACGCGTATCCACATCGAGACCGGCGCCCGCGCGGACATCAGTCTCGCGACGTTGCTTCGTCTTTACTCGAATCTGGGTCCGTGGTACGGAAACCGCTACGGCCGTGTCGACGCCGTCGCACAACTGATCGAGGGAGACGTCGCATGGCGCGAGCGGCTGGAGTCAGATTCGACCGCGAGAAAAACGATGGAGTCCTTCGAGACCTATCTCATGGCCATGCTGAGCAAAGGGCGGACCCTGCTCTATCGCGGTCTGGCCACGCAGCGTATGGCCGGCGTGGCGCTGCTCATGCGGCTGCACGAGGTGGAGACGGGCCGTCCCGTGGAAACGCTCGACGACCTGGTGCCGCGTTATTTGCCCGTCTTGCCGGAGGACCCGTTCTCTCCGACCGGCCTGCCACTGCGATACCTGCCCGACGGGCCGTACCCGCGGCTGTACAGCGTGAGCGACAATCAGCAGGACGACGGCGGCGATTTTCACCTACGGCCGGATGGCAGCATCAGCGGCCTGCTGGATTGGCCGTTTTTTCTCAACAATACCCGCGACCAGGCCGAAGGCCGCGACGAACAACCGCCCGACCCGAAGCGAGGCCGATGACGCGGAAAAACATTTTTTCGTTGGTTTCGGTTACAATGACGCCCATGAGCGGCAACAACCAATCCGGCAACCGTCACCCCGGCGCGGACAAACGGTCGTGTAAATGGCTTTTCGTCGCGTTGCTGGCCGGTCTTGTGCCGGTGGCGGTGATGTGGTGGTGGCGGGCGGCCGATGCGAGGGCGCTGCTCCAGGCGGAGATCGACGCCATTCACGCCCGCGGCGAGCCGGTGACGGTCGAGGAGATCGGCTTTTTTCGCCAACTCCCGCCCGAGCAGAACGCCTTCACATTGTACAAACAGGCGGCCGACGCGGTGAATGCTCTCCCCGTCACCGTGCACGGCGAAGCCGACGCCGCGGCGTCTCTCAAGGTGCTGATTGACGATCCCGCCTGGCGACGCGAACACGCCGACGAGGCGGCGGATTTCCTGGCCGCGTGCCGACCCGCGCTGGACCTGATCCGTCAGGCCCGCGGCATGGACGGCGTTCCGCTGTCGGAACCGGCCGACGGGCAGTCGGCGATGGACGCGATGTTTGAGCCCAAGCTGGCCTACACCCGCCAGGCGGCCAGGCTTTCCCTATTGGCGGCCGCGATGGCGCACGACGCGGGCGACGACCGCGAAGCCTTCGAGCATCTGCTCGACATCTGGCAGATTCGCGCCCTGCTCGGTGAGCATCCGACGATCTTCACGTCGATGGTGCAGGCCGCCGTGACCAGCCTGGCGGCGAGGGGCGTGGAGCACCTCGCGCCGACGCTGAAAATCGGCGACGGACCCGGCGAGGTTCCCGCGGCCGAGGTCCGCGCCCTGGCCGAGCGGCTGATCCAGTCGGACACGCTGCTCGTCACGGCCCGCAAGGCCATCCTCGCCGACCGGGTTTACCTGTACGAAACGGTACGCGCCAACCCGAAAAACGCGGGTTTCCAACTCGACGCCGGACAGAACATGAGCATCGGTTTCGCGGGGCTGCTTCGGTTTTACACCCATGTCGGGTCGTGGTACGGAGATCGCTACGAACGCACCCCG
>Ga0123353_10000276_pt1 | contig 63946 bp, 44 predicted proteins | sample TergutLab28metaG_3_FD_92763 | JGI IMG/M metagenome (GOLD analysis project Ga0123353, IMG submission 92763) | Labiotermes labralis P3 segment gut microbial communities from Petit-Saut dam, French Guiana - Lab288 P3 | ecosystem: Host-associated > Arthropoda: Insects > Digestive system > Gut ... | reverse complement strand
TTGCTTGCTTGCTTGCTTGCTTGCTTGCTTGCTTGCTTGCTTGCTTGCTTGCTTGCTTGCTTGCTTGCTTGCTTGCTTGCTTGCTTGCTTGCTTGCTTGCTTGCTTGCTTGCTTGCTTGCTAAAGATTGTGAAGCCACCCATCAAGCCTGTCAACCCCTTTTTTTTCTTTTTTACCTTCTTATTAAATCAAATTATTCACATTTTGTCAATATTTATTTCATGTTTTGTACATTTGTTTGTCCCGCATTATTGCACCCTATTATTACAATCCAAGTAACTCAGAATGCGTTCCTGTTCCAAACAGATAGAGAATCATATTGGTGTTCCGCTTCTCATACACAAGCAGCCAATCACCCTTACCACCAATATGACATTCACGGTAACTCTTCATGTTTCCTTTTAATTGATGGTCTTTCCAGTTTGAGGGCAAAGCAATATCTCTAGCTAACCGGTCGATACCCCAGTCGAGCAAGTCCATGTCAAGTCCTTGTTTTTTTGCAAGTTTGCGTGTCCGTTTGTAATTTGAAGATGGAAAAATTGTAAAGATATCCTCCTCATTCATTCATCATCCTCCGCATCTAACGCAGCCCGCAGTTCAGCAGCATTTTTATATACCTTGGCAGTTCCGTCTGCAACAGCAGCATATGCTCTTTCAGATTCAGCGATTATTTCTGCTTCAAATTCCGGTGTGTAACCGTTCTCGGTTAGTTGAACAGAGGATAACTCAAAAGGTAGTTTGCGTTTAAGGTAAATCTGTCTTAGAGTAAGGTTAAAGACATCGCTAAAAGACAAACCAATTGCGGCAAGTATCGGTTCTACACCTGCTTTTATTTCAGGATTAACTCTGATATGCATACCACTAGAACGTGTATTTGACATAATATAACACCCCCCTTATTTGAGTGTACACAAAACATCCGCAATTGTCAACACAAGCTATCACTCTACTTCAAACTCCATGACCACGCCGTCATATGTTGCTGTGTATGTGCCGCGGAAGCCTTTTATTTCAGCTTCGCCCTTGTTGTCTGTTTTTATGGTCATATCCGGTGTCAGCCAGTCTTTTTTAATTAGCTGATAGAGTGCATCGTATATCGGTTTTATTCTTGCGTCTTTTGTCATTAAGCCGGCAGGTGCGTTTAGCCAGCCTCCGTCGCAGAAGCTCCAGTATGTGACGGCTTCTACGAGCGGACAATTATAGAGCCGTTTATAGAATTCCGCTGCTTGCTCCGCCTGTCTTGCTTCGCCTTCGGGCGTTGATGCCCACTCATCGGGAACAAAGTCATTCAGGTCTCCTATATGTGCCGGCATCAGCTCACCCGACACAAGATTGATTTCCGTAAAGTGCAACGGCAGTCCGAACTTGGAAAATCTCTCCAATACTTCTTCGGTATGTTCTTTACTCCAAATGCCTTGGTGCATATGTGATTGAAGCCCGATTGCATCTATAGGAACGTTCGCATCCAATAACTTGACCAGCAAATCACTGTAATCCGTGCTCATATCAAAATCGTTGATGAGCAGCGTGGCATTGGGGTTTGCTCTTTTTGCTTCATCAAAGACCTTTTTTACAAGCCCGACTTGTCCCTCGCTCTTGCAAATTCGTGTTACTCCATTGTCATAGCGGTCAAATATCGGCATAATAACAACTTCATTTATTACATCCCACACATCTATTACGCCCGCAAAATCTGTCACATCACGTTTAATCCGCTCCAATTGCAGCTTCAAAATCTCTTCGTCTGAAAAATCATTTTCTATAAGCCACGGTGCACATACTGTGTGCCAGCACAGCGGATGACCCTTAACGATTTTGCCTCTTTCCTGCAGCCATCTTGCACCCTTTAACGTACGTTCCGTTATCGGCTTGCCGCGCTCCGGTTCAAAACGCCCCCAATAAAACGGTAATGTATTAAAATCAAAGATGTCCAGCATTTTTTCAATACGTTTTTCAGTATATTCCTTCTCGACACCTTTTAAATCACCATTTACCAAATTAACAGCTTCGAAACCGGCAGCACCAAACAACACACTGCCTGATTTCTGATGAATTAAAATCTCCGTATTTGCCAAGGGCAATCCATCCTGCCCTAAAACACAGATAGTCGCCGAACCTTGCCGATGCTTGTAATTTCTCATTATGCTTATCTCCTCATATTAAACAGTTTACGGCAGTGGAAATTGGAGTTAGTTTTTGCAATTCCTACCGCCAGAGAGTACGTCCTGTACTCTACTGACGGCGCTCCACCGTCCATGATTACGCTTGACGGAATTGAAAATACTAACTCCAATTCCCACTGTTCAAGCGTGTTCAATAATTTAACCGGATAAACCCTAATCATCATAAGGCTTTATCGTAGATATCGTTCCGTCATCACTGATTTCCAACTCCGTGAACATTGCGGTGCGCAGATGCGTTTGCCCGCCTGATAACTTGCTGTCGTGGTAGAACAGATACCACTTCCCTTTAAACTCAACAATCGACTGGTGTGTTGTCCAGCCTACTACAGGCTCTAATATTCTGCCTTTGTAGGTGAACGGTCCTGTGGGGCTGTCACTTTCAGCATAGCATAGATAATGCGTCGGTCCTGTTGAGTATGATAAGTAGTATTTTCCGCCAAATTTGTGAATCCACGGGGCTTCAAAAAACCATCTGTCTTTATCCTTTGCGGCTATTGGCTTACCGTTCTCGTCATATATCTTTATTTCCTTCGGTTTTTCTTTAAAGGTCAGCATGTCATCCGTCATTTCCGCTACCATAGCACCGAGTGCAGGTTCATCGCCCTGCGGACCGTCATCGCCGGGTGTCATGTTTTCATCGCCCTGAACATACTCCCCTGTTTGCCACTTTTCAAGCTGTCCGCCCCATAAGCCGCCAAAATACATATATGCCCTGCCGTCATCATCAACAAAAACAGCGGGGTCTATACTGTAGCTGCCTTCTATATAATCAGGCTCCGCCTTGAACGGGCCTTCGGGTCTGTCCCCTACCGCTACGCCTATGCGGAATATATCATCCTTGTCCTTTGCCGGGAAATAGAAGTAATACTTGCCGTTTTTGTAAACACAGTCCGGTGCCCACATTTGTCTTTTTGCCCATGGCACATCCTTTACATGGAGAGCTTCCCCGTGGTCAATACAAGGCGCATCGATATCGTCCATTGACAGGACATGATAGTCCTCCATCTTAAAATGATCGCCTTTGCCGTCGTCAAGACCTTCATTAACTATATCATGTGACGGGTAGATATATAATTTACCTTCAAATACGTGAGCCGACGGGTCTGCCGTGTAGATATGCGTGACCAATGGTGTTCTGAAATTAGGATTTTTTTGCATAACAATTTTCTCCTTTGCTTTAAACAGGTCAATTACTGTTCATGCATCTTTCACTCACAAGCCCCCTTCGCTCACGAAGGGGGTGGCTCCGCAGAGCCGGGGGTTGTCTCTTCCTTATTCCAGCCTGAACGATAATAAATTAGTACCGCCTGTGCCTTTAAACTCAAAGTACAGCGGAAAAACTCCGTATGAAATGTCTAAAAATGCTGAACTCTCAGCCCAAATGTTAGATGATTCTATCGGTATCTTTGCGAGCGTCTTGCCATCCCATGAAGTTTTTACCTCAAGATGACCATGAGCATAACCTCTGGTTTTTACCGTTATGCGGTTAACATTTTCAAAATCAAAATACTTAAAGCCCGCTATTGCCGAGTCTCGCATATTTGCTATGTACCCCGGTTCTTCGTCTCCGTCTCTTCCGTCTTGCGTTATTTTCGGGAAACAACCGTCCATCCATGATTCATGATGCAGCGGATGGTTGTTTTTCTCTGATTTTGAAAACAGGTTACATGCTATGTAAGCAGGATACTCACCCCTACCGATTAATGGTTTTTCGTTTAATCCGCAAGATGTCATTTCAACTTGCTTAATACTTCCGTCTTCTTCTATTTTGATGGGCTCTGCACACGCCTGACGGCTGAAGTTTGTGCCGTTTGTATGCCTGTGATAGAAAATGTACATTTGCCCGTTAACATCAATCATTCCGCCGTGGTTATTGCCGGCAAAATAGGTTGCCATTTCGGGGTCTTTGTATGTGTCTATGTGTTTATCACAGTTGCTGACGATAACACCGCCGTATTTAAAACCTAACGTCGGGTTCTTGCTTGTGGCGTAGCATAGTTCGTGCATTGAGATTGATGAATAAACCAGATAGTATGTATCATTAAACTTTCTTATTGACGGAGCTTCAAAAAACTCAAAGCCCTCAAATCCGGTACCCTCACTATATGGCTGACTTGGTATTACAAATACCGGTTCTTCAATGATTGTCAGCATATCATCAGCCAAAACCGTTGCCATTGCGCCTTTTCTTGATTTATCACCCGGTCCGCAAAATCCGGTGTAAAGATAAGTTTTTTTGCCCTCAGTAAGTACGCCGGGGTCAAATTGCGCCTGGTCGCCTTCTCTTTCTCCGAGCAATGTGCCGTCTTTATACGCTACATAACCGTGGAATTTGAACCCGCTTGCAGGCGAATCACATACCGCAACCGAGACTATCGACAATCCGTCAAGTACGTAATACAGGTAGTATCTTCCATCAGGACCTTTTGTTACATCGGGAGCAAACAGGTTCATACGTCCATCAGTGTTTCTCGGGTCTTGAGTCTTTCTGTAAATTACTCCTTCATAACACCAATCCGATAAATCGTCAACCGATGCCGACCAGCAGACATAATCATTCATGCAATAGACATAACCGTTGAAACTGTCGTGAGAGCCGTAAACAAATACTCTTCCGTTATAAATATGCGGCTCCCCGTCGGGAATATACTCCCATGGCGGTAAGTATGGATTAAAACATTGGTTCCTCATATTGATTCGACCCCTTCTATATTTATTTTTTCAGTTTTTCTATATTATGACATGTGCTCCGGAGAAAGTAAAATAATATAACCGTCATATAACATAAAATTCACAAATTATAACAACCGGCTACACCGTATCATCAAGAGGCAAGCCTAACTTTTCATATAATTTACGGCGTGCTGTACGGTCGGCGTTCATTTCACGTGATGCCCACTTTGCCACGTCAAAAATCAAATCCGACGGCACAACCACAACGCCGTCTCCGTCGGCAACCACAAGGTCACCCGGTACTACGCATACACCGTCGCAATTTATCTTTGTATTATGGCTTTCATATTGAATGCGCGCCTGATCCATTGGCTGTGCGATTTTTGTTGACCAAAACGGTATGTTCTGAATGATAATTTCATCAGTGTCTCGAACGCCGCCATATGCGACATAGCCAACCGCACCGTCGCGTACACCTTCCATTGTATTATTAGAACCCATCAGCCCGACAACGAGGTTAGACATGTCTATCACCGGGAAATCGTACTTTTGTATCTCTTGCATCCATGGATAGATACAGACATTGCCGTAATACCAGTTAGACCAATCGGTGTATTCATCTCCGGTCACGTCAGGACGCGGCTTATCATATGGTATGTACCGTGCGGTCTTCGCAAAACCCACTGCCTTTGTACGCCACAAAGGTCGCATGTCTGTACTCATGCTGCCGTAATGGTGATAACCCATCCAGTCAAGTCCGTCGCGGGTATCAGTGACACGCAGCCTCTCATACAAATTCATAATCTCTTCACGTTGCGATAACGTCCACTCCATACACAGATACCTCCTGATGAAAGAAAATTTAAGCAAAAGCATCGCACTCAGTATACCATCAAACGCAACACTTAGCAATTTTAATATACAAAAATGAGGGTTGACGAGGTGTTAATTATTAGTCTGTACATGCGTTAGGGGCTGTTTTTCAACAGCCCCCGTTTTTTATTGGTTTAGATTTGCTTTATTTGTCGTTTCTGCAGTTACTTCTTTTTCTTTACGACAACTACGATTATGATAGCGACTGCTGCAACACCAACTGCGATGAGTGCCCATGCCCACCAAGGCATGCCGCCTTCGTCGGTTGCTGCCGGTGCAGGTGTCGGTGCAGGTGGGGGTGGCTCCGGTGCTGGCGGTTCGGGTGCCGGTGGTTCGGGTGCCGGTGGTGCGCCGCCTTCCGGACGGTCAACATAGAGCCATGCGCTTGTTATTCCAAGGCTGTCTAAGCTGCCGCCTTCGTAATCGAAGCAGATTCCGAAGTTTCTGTTTTCGGGATCTATGTCTGCAGCTTTGGCCTCTGCAATGTATTGATGTGCGCTAAGCGGAAATACAAGTGCGCTTAAATCGGCATCCCAAATCAACATGGTCGGGGCATAAAATTTATTTTCACCCCAGCTCCAATCAGCAGCACCAAAAATCATGAGACTGACCTCTTCGTATTCGTCCCAATCGGGTGCATTATCCATATAGATAACAAACCAGTTTGCTTCAAGCAGAAGACGATGGCTGAAACCACCTTCGCCGTTTGGTCCTGCAAATGGCTCGTTATTGTCTATTGCACGGGTATCACCTTGCCAACCTAACTGAGTATCTTGGTCGCCCCAAATACGATCGCCGGGTCCCATGTCATACGGAAGTGTTCCTTCTTCCGGCCAGCCTCTGTCTTCGCCGGCTTCGGGATTGGGTACGCCTTCAGCAACTACGCCGAAAAGCTGTGAACTTGTAACATTTGCAGGGCTGATGTGATCTTGCCAACCACCGAATACTAAGTGCATTTCGTAGTATGTCAAGTAGTCATCCCAGTCATCCCAATGATCTGCAAATACGATTTCGAGAGTACCGTCAACAATGCTGAAATCTTTTTGATCCCACCAACCACCACCGGGTGATTGAACGATGAAAGCTACATCAGCTTCATCTATGTTCCATTCCATAACAAGTTTTGTAATCTCTGACATGTTCCATGGCAAAGAACCAAATCTCATTGACCAACCCCAGTGACCGCCGCCTTCAAAGTCTGTCGGCGGAGAAAGCACGGGATCTTCGTCGCCGGGTTCAAATTCCGGATCGGGGAATACATCACCGACAAGCCATGCACCGGTGACATTCTCCGGACCAATGTGATCCACCCAGTTTCCGATTACGAGATGCATAGCATACTGCGTACGGTATGTATCCCACTCATCCCAATGATCGGCAAATGTGATTTCCATTCTGCCGTTTTCCCATGCCAGATCATCCACTTGATCCCACCAACCGCCTGCCGGCGATTGAACGATGAAAGGAGTGGTGCCTGAGTCTGAGTCAAACTCGATGATGATGCCATCAATGCCTCTCATGTTACCGGGAAGAGTACCTACGCTCATTGACCAACCCCAGTGACCGCTGCCTTCAAAATCTGACGGTGCGTCGAGTTTATGGAGATTGTCGTCGGCTGTCGCGAGAAGCGGCATGAGTGTCAGTGCAAAAAGCACTACGAGTGCGAGGGTAAAAATACGTTTTTTCATTTGTTTCCTCCTAAAATAATTTTTGTTTTTTATTGAAAGTGTAAGACTCTACAGAGTTATTTCTTTAATAAAACACTAAGTTGAGTTTACACAGTTCAAACGATTTCTCCGTCATTCTGCGCTTCAGTCGCAGAATCTATTGCTTCGACATGGATTCTGCGACTAACGCGCAGAATGACCGGCTAATTAACCCTTAACGCTGCCGACATGTACGCCCTTGACGAAATACTTTTGCAGGAAGGGATATACACATAGAATCGGTACTGTCGCGATCATAGTTATTGCAGCGCGTACAGCAACAGGTGTCATGACATGTCCGCCTGTTTGTGCTGAATCCGGATGCATATTAATATTGCTTGTTTCTCCCATGGCACCGCCAAGGGATTTCATAAGCTCATGCTGTAAGGTCGCAAGGTGATCTTCGTTGGCAAAAACCAGTGTTGTAAACCAGTCATTCCAGTTACCGACTGCAATCCAGAGTCCGACGGTGGCAAGGACAGGCTTGCAAATGGGTAATATAACTTGCAAAAATATTCGAAATTCACCTGCACCGTCGATACGTGCAGCTTCGACAAGACTATCGGGCAACCCCTGCATATAAGAGCGGATAACTATGACATTAAACGCGCCGAAAAGTCCGGGCAGCCAATAAACGTGGAAGGTGTTTAAAATTCCCAAATTCTGGAAGAGGAAGAATACCGGTATCAGCCCTGCTGAGACATACATTGTTATGACGAAATATATCGTTACGAATTTTCTCAGTAAAAATTCACGTCTCGACAGGACATAAGCCGCCACGGAACAAACAAACAATCCCCCGATGGTGCTTATAACGGTACGCATAATCGAGTTGCGAAAAGCGACGACCAAAAGCTGATTTTCAAGCACTTCTTCATATGCTGCAAGCGAGAATATTCTCGGCCACAGGTAGATGCCGCCTCTAACGCTGTCGAGCGGTTCATTAAATGATATAGCAAGTGTATTCAGCATCGGATAGAGCATAACCACAACGACAAATATCATTAAAAGCGCATTGAAGATATGAAAGATAATATCTCCGGGCGTCTGTTTTACCTTGTATCTTGATTTTGAATATCTGTTTCTTAAATCTGCATTAGCTGACATCTCTTCACCTACCTAAACAAGGCTCTCTTTAGCAAAACGTTTTGAGGCCTGGTTTGCTAAAGTAATGAGTATTATAGCTACGACTGTTCTAAACATACCGACAGCCGTGGCGAGTGAATAGTTTTGATCATCTATGCCCTGGAAAAATACATTGAGGTCAATATTCTCAGCCGTAGGACGGGTCATTACATTTTGAAGCAGTAACGGGGCTTCAAAGCCGGCATTGAGCGCGAAGCCGATGCTCATAATGAGAAGTACAAGAATGGTCGATTTTATGCCCGGCAAGGTAATATTAAACATCTTTCCAAATCGACCTGCTCCGTCAATCTCTGCACTTTCATAAAGCTCGGGGTCAATTGCCGTCATAGCGGCAAGATAAATGATAGTGTTCCACCCGACACTCTTCCATACATTGGATAGTCCCAGCATCATCCAAAAACTGTCGGGCTCCGCTAAAATGAGGCGGCGCTCATCCCATAAGCCGAGGTTTATCATAAAGTCATTAAGAATACCGTCACCACTGAGGAATTGCTCGATTATACCTGCAGCCACAACCCATGATAAAAAGTGAGGCAGGTATGAAATGGTTTGTATAACACGTTTTGTTTTTCTGAGCCTGATCTCGTTTATCATAAGAGCGAGGAAAATCGAAGTAGTAAATCCAAGAACAAGATTAATCATACTCATGGCAAGAGTATTGGTCATTACACGCTGGAAGTCACCTCTGGTAAAGAAGTTCATAAAATGCTGAAATCCGACCCAGGGATGTACATCTGCTGCGGGTTGAAAAAACTGAAATGACATTTGCCATCCGGCGAGCGGCAGAAAACTGAATATGAAGACATAAATCATGATAGGGATAATCATGAGAAACAATGCCTTTTGGTGCCAGACCATTGTCAGCCTTTTGTCGTCCTTGCGCAGCAAAATCATAGCCAGGATAGCAAAAAACGAGGCTATCATAGGCCAGGGAATAGCGGTTAAGCCGTTATATATACTAATGTGATCCCTTAAATATTCCCGTGCATGACCACGAGCCAGAGCATCACCGACATCCTGGGAGTTAAGCAGCATCAGGAAAATGTTTTTTGCTCCAAAGTCTTCAATTAAATATGCGTTATGCTGTGCATTGATATACAGCATTAATGTGCAAAATACTACGGGTATAACTGCTGCAATACCGAAACCGATATTCGACAAAGTTATGAAGTTTTTGGATTTATATTTGATTACCGCTACTGCCAAAAGTCCAAAAGCTGCTAAAAAAGCTAAAGGAAAACCAATTCTGAATATATTCAGCATAACGCCCGGATCAAACGCGCCGCTGCTTGCTTGTCTGCTGTAAAGCCAGTCATATGCGTCCGCTGAGTTAAAAAAGGCCGTAAAGATACCGAAGCTGGCATCCATTTGCATAATTCTAAATTCAACATTATCAAAATATGTATCAATGACATTTACCCAATTGAGTAATGTTAAAATTAAAATGATTGCTGCTCCGCCCAGAGTAACCCAAAATTTTCTTGGATATCTATAAAACAAGATATGCGACACATCGCCGTATAGCGGTTTCGTGATAGCACCAGAACTCATGTTTGTCTTTATCCTTTATATGAAAATCATTTTTTGCAGGGGACTAAACTATAGCCCCCTGCAAAAATCTCAGTTTACCCTCCGGCTGCAGCAATTGCTCTTTCTGCAACCTCTGTATAAAACGTAAGATGACCTTGCATTAGATTTGCGGGTATTGATTCTATGGCAACCAAGTATGTTTCCCAGCGGTCTGCGAATTCATCGGGTGAGTTTGTGATTAACGGGATTATATGAACACTGTCAATACCGGCAGTCATTCCTACATATGTTGCAAACTCTGCCGCATCGGAACCCGGTGTCGGCTCTGCTCCCCAAAGCGGATAAAATGCAGGTCTGCGTAAGGGTTCGCTGTTCATAAATCCGGTAAAGTGGTGAATACCATGTCTCGTAAAGAACTCTCTGTCAAAATCGCTGAGACCTGCCATGTATTCCTCCGGAGATGAGCCGGGATCCACAGCATTGCCGTCGGACAAAAATGTACCCTGGATTTTCGGCAATATGTCTCTCAGCTGACGGCCCATATTATTTCTGAGCCAGCGGGAGTCTTGTTGCAGATCACGCATTACCTGCGGGCGAACAATTCTGCCGTTTTCATAGAAGTAATGATAACCGTCGTCTACTCCGAATCCGCGAAGGAGAGCTTCATTCGCGTTATATATGTCGCGCTCAATACCCCATGAAAGGAAACGCTGAACAGGCTCCTGGACAATCCAGTCCATAAACTGGGCAAATCTAATCGGGTCTTTGTTGTTTAAGCTGATATTCAGACCGTTATTTCCGGCAAATGAACCTCCGCCGAGATCCCAGTAGTTAAACTCGTTACCGGGCCATACAAAGTCGAGCGGCACATGGGTGCGTTCGATAAGATCCGCAGCAATAAGCTGGTTTGTGGAGTTTTCCCATATCCATTGCTGACCGGGGACAAGAAGAACCCTGCCTTGAGCTATTACTGATTCAAATGCGGCTCCGCTTCTTGAGAAGGTCTCGATATCGATGACAGGTTGTCCGTGAGATGTAGTTCTGTGAATCATCTCGTTAAGTTTTGCAAAATACGGTCTGGCATTTGTATCTACCCAATCACGGGTTTGGAACGGAGCAAGGTCGAGAGCTGCACCCTCTCTGCTGCCGTGACGATTCCATACACTGCCCCAGTTTGCATTACCTGCAAGGAAAATCGGCGGGTTTGTCAAGAGCCATGTATGCGCGTTGACACCAATCTCAACACCTAGGGTAGTCATGCCGTCGATTTCGGGGTTTGCTTCCATGTAATCAAAAACAAACTCAAACAGCTCGTCAAAATCGTTTGGAGCGCGCCCGTGAAAGTCTATTACTGCTTTTTGAAGCCACCATGCGGTGCCGTTAAAGAACTCAATCTGTTGAGGGGCTGCAAATGTACCCCATATCTCTGCTGTATAAACTCTTCCGTCATCAGCTTTCATAAGATCCCACCACGGATCATAATGTGCTCTGAGGTTAGGAGCATGTGCTTCGATGAGTTCGTCGATAGGCATTATTCTGTTTCCTGCGGCATAGGCTTCCGAGGCAAGAGCTCCGACAAACATTGCATCCTGCGGTATACCTCCGGCGAGCATTGTGCCCCAGATGGTGTTTACATCACCTACTAAAAACTCGATGTTTATTGTAACACCCGTGATTTCTTTTACGATTTGAAGGAACGGGTTTTCTTGTGATCCCGGAATACCCATGTTACGGGTAAATATAGTAAATTCGATATCGTCCAGATCCGCCATCGGAGTTTCCGGCAGACCTAAAAGCCTTGCAAGCTCATTGCCCATACGGTCAGAGCCGCCTCCGCCGGTGCCGCCATCTCCGCCGTCGCCGATTCCTCCCGGTGTGGAGTCGCTGCCACCGCCGTCAGTGCCGGGCGTATCTGTGGCGCACGCTGCAACTAAGACAACACACATCATCACTGCGAGAAAAACAGCAATAAATTTCTTAAAAAGTTTTTTCATATAAGTTTCCCACCTTTCTACATTTAAAACTCTTGTGCTTTTTCGCAATATTCAGCGTCCGTTTCACTCTAAATAACAGCAAAGCACGCACCTTTTTTTTTACTTAAACATTTCTAATAATGTACAACATAATGGATTACTTGTCAACTAGGAATTTAACATGAAATTAAAAATTACATAACAACTATTTAACAATCTCCCTGATTAAAAACTTTCATTTTTGACAGAAAGACATTAGCAAAAACAGGGTTATTGCTATTACGCAATAGCCCTTGTTTTATGCATCTGCATGCTTGTAGGGGCGACCGCCCCTACAGGACTTTTATTTCTTTTTCAAAAGAATACAAATCGCAACAACTATCGCTGCTACACCGACCGCCATTAACGTAATCGCCCACCATGGGGGGATATTGTTGTTTGAAGCATCGGCATTCGGTGCGTCGGGTAATGGCGGTACTTCCGGCATTGGTTCCGGCTCTACATTGTCAAAGCCATTATCATCGTCCGGCATGTTTGGCGTTTGCGGTCGCGGCTCAAGCCCTTCACCTACCTCCGCGATTGCCCAAAATGCAGGCTTCGGTTCCAGTCTTCTATTAAAAATAAGTGGAAATCCCTGAGCCCTCCAACTTTGGTGGTCTGCTCTGCCCCATAATGTGACACTGTCAATATAATCCGAAAGTTCAACGAAAATCCTAAATAACTCTCCATATAGTTTCGCTTGATGCTCCAGATTCTCTTCGCTATCTTCTCCGAATGCATTCCAGCGGCCTATAGGAAGGTCGAGCTCTGTTATAGCAACACGGGCACCTGTTTGAGCAAATCGGATTATTGTATCCCTGACATCGTTCGGGTCGAGCCAATCTGTCCAGTAATGTGCCTGCATTCCAAGGCCTTCTATTAATAAGCGATTGGGATCATTGTTGCGCTGGTCATCCCTCCAACGCCTGTTGAGTTCTTCCGTCATCGAAGCGATAACCTCACGCTTGCCGGGCGATTCTTCATTAAAGTCATTGTAAAACAACTTCGTAGCAGGATCGGCAAGGCGTGTAAAAACAAATGCATCATAGATATAATCGGATGGACACTCTCCTGCAGCTTCATCTAAGCCGTTGTTGTAAGCGCGATACCATGGCGAATTTGAGCGGAGGCGATTTCTCCAATCAGCACCTGATGCACTCTCCGGGACACTGTCAGTAAATGCCTCATTAACAACATCCCAAGAAGCAATACGTCCGGCATATCGACCAACATAATAGCTAATAAAGTACTCCATGTTTTCTCGCGCTTCGGTACGAGTGAGCGGATTACCATTACTGTCTTCGGTGAGCCATGGAGCAGACTGGCTATGCCATACTAAAGTATGACCATGAAAACGAATATTATTTTCTTCTGCCCAATCCACAAGCCTGTCGGGACCGGATAAATTCCACTCACCGCGACGCGGTGTAACGTTACCCGGTTTCATCGAATTTTCTGCCGTAACCGAATTGTAGAGATGTAAAAACATATCTACCGTGGATGGATCATTAAGCACTCCCGGCTCCATTATGTTGCCTACATAGAAATAACCGCCAAACAGCTCGTGTAGAGCCGGTACATCCAGATACCAGTCGGTAGGTTCAACTTCATCGGACGGGCCGCCATCATATATGCGGATACTTAATATCGAGTAGTCAATATTGGCTCCTTGAGGTGTAGTTAATCGTACCCCTCTTTGCCCATGCGTGATGCCGGTCACATACTCCAGCTCAGCGCGAGTATCCCGTTCTTCCGAAATAACAAGGGTGGCATAAGGTGAATCCGTGTTCATAATACGAAAAAGCGCAGGTTCATCAGAACCAAATTCAACAATAATAATATAGTCTTGACCTGCATCCATCCAGTCATCTCTTATATCTACTGATTGCCAGTCGGCATTTCTGTTGCTCATATGCAAGCTGCCATCATCCCCGACAGAATAAACCGGACGCCCGTCTCTGTAGGCAGGTCTGAGAAACTCATGACCTTCAAGATCTGAAACAAATGAAATCACATCCTCCTCGGTCATCTCCCAAATCAAAACCGGCTCATCTTCATTGGCCGTTGCCGGGCTTTCCATTGGCATCAGCACGATAAGCATTATTGCCGCAAGTAAAAACGCTGTCTTTTTCATAGTTATTTTTCTTTCCTTTCATTGGAAACTTATTTGTTGTATATACGTTATATTATGCTACAATATAGCTTGAGTAATGTCAATAATGAAAGGTATAAATCATATGGAATACCATGTATCTAAATCAGGCAGTAATATGAATCCCGGGTCATTTGAGAAGCCGTTTTTGACTATCAACAAAGCCGCAAAGGTTGCGATGGCGGGTGATACGGTTACAGTTCACGAAGGTATTTATCGCGAGTGGGTTAGTCCTCGTTTTGGTGGTAACGTTGCCAAGCGCATCGTATATCAAGCAGCGGAGAGTGAAGATGTTACGATAACCGGAGCGGAGATTATTACTGATTGGGTAAAATACGGTGATATCTGGAAAGCAGAAATAGATAACAGCTTCTTTGGTGATTTTAACCCCTACGACGAGATAATTTACGGTGATTGGCTGATGGTCTATGACCGGGTTTTCCACTTAGGCGAGGTATACCTAAACGGACGCTCTATGTATGAAGCGGTGGACATTGACGGTGTACGGAATCCTATAGCATCCACAGACTCAACAGAGCCTGAATTTTCTGTTTATACATGGTTTTGTGAGGTTAATGATAAAACAACAATCATATACGCAAATTTCCATAACAACGACCCCCGTGACGGCAACGTTGAAATAAACGTTCGCCCTCACGTCTTCTTCCCTGTCAAGCCCGGTTGCGGATATATAACCGTAAGAGGCTTCACGCTAAAACAAGCTGCTACACAATGGGCACCGCCCACTGCTTTTCAAGAAGGTCTAATCGGTCCGCACTGGAGCAAGGGATGGATTATTGAATACAACATAATCAGCGATTCGCGCTGCAGCGGAATTAGCTTAGGCAAGGATGCCGCAACAGGACACAATGAAAATACACATCTCAAGTTCAAGCAAGGTACACAACGTGAACGTGAAGTAATATTCCGTGCTGTAAACAATAATTGGAGCAAGGATAATATCGGCAGTCATATAGTCAGAAACAACGCTATTTTCAACTGCGGGCAAACAGGTATTGTCGGTCATTTAGGATGTGCATTCAGCAGAATTGAAAGCAATCACATATATAACATTTTGCACAAACGCGAGCTTGCAGGTGCAGAAACCGGTGGTATCAAGCTGCATGCCGCAATTGACACTGTAATTTCCGGCAATATCATTCACAATACACATCGAGGACTTTGGCTCGATTGGCAGGCACAAGGCACGCATGTAACCCGCAACCTGTTTTTCGACCACGACAGCACTGATATATTCATCGAGGTCAGCCACGGCCCGACCACCGTAGACAACAATATATTCCTCTCACCCGTTTCATTTCAAAACATGGCACAGGGTATTGCTATGGTGCATAACTTGTTTGCAGGTCAAATAGCACTATCAACGGAATGTAATAGATACACACCGTACCATGTCCCGCACAGCACAGCCGTGGCAGGAGTCATGCTGTTTATGGGCGGAGATGACCGCTTTTATAACAATGTATTTATAAGACCGGAAAACGATGACACACCCGACGAACCGATGACCCGTTCCTTTTTCGGCAACGCACCCGTTGTAGAAACAGAAGGCTTCCTCGGCGCACAACAATACACCGCATATCCTGTCGGCACAGCAGTCTACACAGGTTATCCGGGGGCTGATGATGAGAAACCATGGGAAAAAGAACCACGCCCTGTAAATTTAGAACATGAAAAGCTCCCCGTTTATATGAGCGACAACCTTTACTTCAATAACGCACTCCCCTACCCTAAAGAAAAAAATGCAATGGTTGAGAGTTCATCGGGAATAACGTTCACTATTGACCGTGAAAATAAAAAAATCATAGTTTGCATCACTGACCCCAAACCTTTCAGAAAAAGCAAGGGCAGTGTAATTACCACTGATATACTGGGATATGGCTTCCAAGCAGAAATGCCATTCGAAAAACCTGACGGTGAACCTCATACTTTAGATACAGATTACTTTGAGCAACCGCGCGGCAACAATCCTACACCCGGTCCTTTTGAAATATCAAAAGCAGAAAAAATTGAGATTTCTTTTACATAACAAAACTTGCAACCGGCCAGAGGGTATCCGGAAAACTTTTTATGTTTCCAGCCAATGCACTGCACCTTAGTGGAAACTTGTTATATCGGCAAAACTTGTGTGCTGACTGAAAACACAAAAAGTTTTCCGGATACCCTCTGACCGGTTGCTTACAATTTATGAAATGAGGAGAACAATAATGTTGAAATATACAATTGATGAAATTAGTACAGGTTTATACAAAATCAAAGACCCGCTTGATGTGAACTTTTATCTTATCGTCGGTGATGAGAAAGCCTTATTATTCGACACAGGTTACGGCATAGTCGACATCCCCGAAGCGGTTAAATCCATCACATCCAAACCGCTGACAGTTGTGTTAGGACACGGGCACATAGACCATGCAAACGGAGCATATCAGTTTGAAGAGGTTTATCTGAGGGCACCAGATTTTGAACTTTTCCGCGAACACACGTCACCGCAAATCCGCAGCGTTATCATAGACCGTGTTAATGAGGCCGGACTAAAACCTGACTTTGAAACTGAAAAATGGATAAACAATGGCAATTGCAAACTTAAGCCCCTCGAGATTGGCACTGTGTTTGACCTTGGTGGCTTAAATGTAGAAGTAATTGACATGGCTGCGCATACAGGCGGTTCAATCGGACTGCTGGTTATCGAAAAACGGATACTGCTCGACAGTGACTCCGCAAACAGCCATTGCTGGATGTTTGTGCCGCAATCTCTGAGTATACGTGAGTATATAGCCATGCTCAAGCGTGTAAAGCAACTGGAGTTTGATGTTTTTTATGTTGCTCATCAAGATCACCCGCATCCGAAATCCGATTTCGATAAGTATATCCGGGTTGCCGAAAACGCAACTATCGAAAAAAGCAAAAAGTACGATGCATGGCAGGAAGAAGACCCATATATCTATACTGAGGGTGATACATCTATAGTATTTAATAAAAGGACGTTAGCAGAAAGGGCATGAAACAATGGCTTATAGTGAATATAACATGTGGTTACAAGAAGGATGTGCGGCTCCTGAGAAAGCTTCTCCCAAGGTACAGGAACGTATCCTTAACCATTGGGATAATTTCGACGGGCATGTGGAGCGCGGCTATAGCGGCAGGTCTTTGTTTTTTAAGGACGGCGACATAGACTATGAGCCGGAGCGCATACGCGATTATGCACGTTTTCTCGCGTCAATCGGCATCAATAGAGTTTGCTGCAACAATGTAAATGTTACGGAGCGTGCTGCGCAAATGATAACCGGTGACATGCTGCCTGATGTTGCCGGATTGGCAGCAATCTTCCGTGAGTCCGGAATCAGTTTTATAATCGCTGTTGACTGGTGCAGCCCTGTTCTGCTCGGCGGATTACCAACAGCAGACCCCCTGAATGAAGAAGTTATAAAATGGTGGAAAGACACTGCCGAAACAGTATATGCATTTATCCCCGACCTTGCGGGTTTTCTGGTAAAAGCCGATAGTGAATTCCGTGACGGACCTGCTACCTTGGGACGTACGCAAGCCGACGGAGCTAACGTGCTTGCACGTGCACTAAAACCGCATGGCGGTAAGGTATACTGGCGTTGTTTTGTATATAACTGTGAACAAGATTGGCGAAATACAGAAATCGACAGACCGAAGGCTGCATATGATCAGTTTTACCCGCTTGACGGAATGTTTGATGATAATGTCATTTTGCAAGTTAAAAACGGTCCTTATGATTTTCAAGTAAGAGAACCGAACTCCCCGTTATTCGGTGCAATGAAGCAGACACCCTTAGCTTTAGAGCTTCAGATTACGCAGGAATATACAGGTCAGCAAATCGACCTTTACGCTTTGGCTGTACAATGGGAAGAGGTTTTTTCAACACCGGTATCTGATACACAACTAACTCGCAGCTTAGTAGGTAATGAAATCACGGCAGTTGTCGCCGTTGCCAACACAGGACTTGATATGAACTGGACAGGACATACGCTGGCACAAGCAAATCTCTTTGCATTCGGAAAAATGGCATGTGACCCCGCACTCTCCGCACGAGAGGTTCTCGATGAATGGATAGGACTTACATTTGGCAAAAACCCCGACTTAAAAGAACCATTATTGAAAATGATGATGGCTTCAAGATATATTTACGAGAAGTACACCACCCCTCTTGCGCTGGGCTGGATGGTAAACATTAATCATCACTACGGCCCAAGCCCCGAAGGGTACGAGTTCTCAAAATGGGGCACATACCACAGAGCAAACCACAAAGCAATCGGAATAGACAGAACAGAGACCGGCACAGGCTATACAGCACAATACCATCCCTACTTGAATGACCTCTACAGCAATATCAAAACATGTCCCGAAGAACTACTCCTATTCTTCCATCGTTTACCATTTGACCACCGCTTAAAATGCGGCAGAACATAGCTGCAATATATATACGACACCCATTTTGAAGGTGTAGAAGCAGTGGAAGGTTTTATCAACACTTGGTATTCATTACAATCCTTACTCCCCGACAGCGCATATCGCTCGGTCTCTGAACGTCTGGAAAGACAACTCGCAAACGCACGCGAATGGCGCGATGTGATTAATACATATTTCTATAGGCTGACAGGTATAGCGGATGAGCACGGACGAGTTATATATAGCTAAAGTCATGTTCCCTTCCACGGAAGGGGGCATTACATCTTACACTCAACATTCACAAAAGAATCCGGCGGAGCTATCGGAATAACACAAGAGTCGATTTTTTTACCATCTATCCATAAACCCTTATCACTATCTCTCGTAAACGTTATATTATATACAGCACCCCTATATACGCGCTTGATTCTTACATTATCAAATCTATCCGGCAAGCAAGGCGCAACTCTTAGACCGTCAAGCTCCGGGCGGATTCCTAGCAAATACTGGCTTACGTTGACATATGTCCAAGCGGCGGTTCCTGTTAGCCAACTGTTTTTTGCTTCTCCCGGAGTCGGAGCCTCCTGACCTGCAATTGTCTGACTGTAAACATACGGCTCTGTGCGGTGGATTTCGCTGATGTCCTCAACATATGCAGGGCAAATACGGCGGTAGATCTCAAATGCCTCATCGGCATTGCCGACAACTGTTTCGGCTATGCTGAGCCATGGATTGTTATGGCAGAAAACACTACCGTTTTCTTTATAACCGGGCGGATAACTCGTTATTTCACCCAGCTTTAGCTGATATTCCTTAAAGGTAGGAGCAACCAGGCATGTACCATACTTAAAGGTCAGACGGTTCTTTGCGGCGGCAAGAGCTTTTTTTGCGTGTCCGCTATCAACGCCCACACCGGCCATTACACACATCCCTTGCGGCTCAATGAATATCTTACCATCCTCACACTCACTGCTGCCAACCTTGTCCCCGTTAGAATCATATGCTCTTAAGAACCATTCACCATCCCAACCGTGAGCCAAAACAACTTCACCCATTTGCTTAACTGCTTCAAGTGCCTTTTCCGCTTCATCGAAGAACCCCCGCTTTTGACATAGTTCAGCGTATTGTTTTCCGTAAAACACAAACATACCGGCTATAAAGACACTCTCAGCTTCACTTTCTATATTTGCACAAGTTTGAAAGCTCTCACCCGGTTCTTCCGAAAAACAGTTGAGATTCAAACAGTCATTCCAGTCAGCGCGCCCGATAAGCGGCAGCTTATGGGGACCAAGATTATTTAAAGTGTAATTAAAGCTTGCCCGTAAGTGCTCAAAAAGCGGCTTCTCCGTTCCCTCCTTATTTTCAAAGGGTACAAGCTCGTCCAAAATGCTATAATCCCCTGTTTCCGAGATATACGCATATGTACACCCTATAAGCCAAAGCGGATCGTCATTAAAGCCCATTCCCGCATCGGCGTTACCGCGTTTTGTCAGCGGCTGATACTGATGCCACGCACCGCCGCTCTCAAATTGTATTGCTGCAATATCAAGTATACGCTCACGGGCACGCTCAGGCACCATATGCACGAAGCCCAGAAGATCTTGGCAGGAATCCCTGAAACCCATGCCTCTCCCCTGTCCGCTCTCGTAATAGCTTGCGCTGCGGCTCATGTTAAATGTAGTCATGCATTGATATTGATTCCAGATATTTACCATCCTGTCGAGCTTGCTATCACCGCTTTCGACAGTATATTTAGCCAATAGATTATCCCAATGCTCCGCAAGAGCAGCAAACTCATTGTTGACAGCTTCAGAATTGTTATATTTATTGATTAATTCCATTGCAGGTTTTTTATTGATTATACCGTCTCTTGCCAATCCGTCCCACTTCTGATCTTTGGAAGTCTCCACATAACCCAAAACGAAGATTAATTCAATCTCTTCATCCGGTTTAAGCACATATTCAAGACGATGGCTTCCAATCGGCGACCAGCCGTGTGCTATTGAATTTTCACTTTTGCCGTTAACAACAGTCTGCGGTGACGAGTAATCATTAAACTTACCGAGAAATGTATCAAGGTCTGTATCAAACCCTGCCGTCTTTTGATTTACCGCATAAAACGCATAATGATTTCTTCTCTCACGATATTCGGTTTTATGGTAGATAACGCCGTCTTCCACCTCAACCTCGCCGATATTATAATTGCGCTGAAAGTTCGTACTGTCATCCGCTGCATTCCAGAGGCAGAACTCAACTGCGCTTACTACACTTATGTTCTTTTCTTTGCCTGAGTTGTTTTGGAGTATAAGCGTGTTTATTTCGCAGTTATCTTTTACGGGAACAAAGCATGTCAGCTTTGAATACAGCTCGTTTTTGGAAGTCTCAAAAACCGTATAACCCATACCATGATGACAACGATATGAATCGAGAGGCGTCTTCGCCGGAAGATATGCCGGACTCCAAGTAACCTGATCATCGGTAATATAAAACAAACGCCCGCCGGTATCACGCTGCACATTATTATACCTGTAACGCGTAAGCCGCCTCAACTTCGCATCACGATAAAAACTATACCCGCCACCCGTGTTGGATATAAGGCAGAAGAACTCATTAGAGCCCAAGTAATTAATCCAAGGAAGCGGTGTAAAAGGAGTCTCAATCACATATTCGCGATTAACATCATCAAAGTATCCGTATTTCATGTTAGAAACCATCCTCATTTTTCTTTTTATTTTATCAAACTAAGGGACTGTTGTAAAGTTGAACAACAGCCCCGCAGTAATTTCTTGTTTCTGTACAGTGGGGATATACCCAACCCCGTCATTCTGCGCGTTAGTCGCAGAATCTATTGTTGTTTGCAGATGTTCTCCCGGACATATAGCATAATTGCGACATGGATTCTGCGACTGACGCGCAGAATGACAAGAGATTTTACCCCGAGACATCTGCTTCCGCTTGTCTACGTAAATCTACCTCAATTAGTATCCATTCCACGCATTGCTCATAACCAAATGCGTATGCGTCCTCTATCATTCTTGCCACGTGGACATCAAACTCGGCATCACTGTTTGCATAGATAGCTCTCCATGAACCTTGTCGAACAGTGTTTATTACCTGCTCCCAGACAGTAATAAGCTCGCGGTCCTTCCTGCTTTCCGAATAAGTTGAAGCGATGGCGACAGTAAAACCGTTATTCCGTATAAAGTCGTCTTCCTTTACAAAACCCGACCAGTCGCGCCATGCCTGTTCGATAGGCCTGACCACTCTTGCAAGCTCCGTACTTTCCCAATGTGTATAGTTAAATGTTTGACCCGACGGTGATTCGGGATTTACCGCATCAAGAGCCCATGTAGTATTATTATGCTGGAACTCTCCTACTCTGTATGAACCTGTGTAACCCAAAAATGTTATAACCGTTTCCTCATCATCCTCGTGAACTGTCATACCAAGCTCCGTCAAAAACGGCTCGCCGTTTTCATCCAAATCCCACGTTACTCCCTTCGGACCGTAGTTATATGACAAGACCCCTTCGGGAGTTGCGAACCAGTTAATAATCTCCATACAGAGTTCCGGATAGTTACTGTTAGCACCTATCGACCAAACGCGGTTTCCGCCAAAGACGTTAAGACCGTCGGCAAGATTCACCTGATCGGCAGCGAGTACGGGACGCATCATTCTGCCTGCTTCCATGTTTTCTTCGGTGTTATAAAAATCCGCTATCCATGAGAAAATATTAAACATAGCTTGCCCGTTTAAGTACTTTTCTCTTATATCATCCCAGGTCTGTGTCATCGAATCAGGATCGTACAGACCCATTTGATAAAGAGTGTTGTAGAACTTCAAAGCACGAAGATACTCCCCGCCTTCTTGAAGTGCACCTTGCCATTCTTGTGTCTGTGTGCAATACAGACCTATGTGAAACTCCTCCCAGCCGTATAGTGCGGCTGTCGATTTTACCATCATGACCATATCTCCGTCCCAGTCGGTAAATGATGATACAGCGTATGTTTTGTTACCGAGGGGTGTCGTCGGTTCAAGCTCGACCATTGCAGCAAGCACAGGAATAAAGTCCTCAAGAGTGTTTATCTCAGGATAACCAAGCTGTTGATATAGGTCAAAACGCAAATGCGGATAGTAATAGAACGCTTGATGATCTCCTGCATTACCGGCGATACTGTGTCCGAAACCATGCAAAATGCCGGTTATGCCTTTATTCTTAGTAAGAGCGTGCATAAAATTATCTGCAATAAACGAACCGTAGTCCCACAATAATGCATCTTCTTCCCAGTTAAACAATAAGCCTGCAGCGGATGCATCTCTGTAGTCTTCGCCATCATTGCCGAAAATGACTATATCCCCGAGAAATCCGCCCTCCATACGTGTCTGGAAGGTTCCGTCAACACTGTTATTAATAATTGTGATGTTGACATTAAACTTATCACGAAGTATTTCCGCTCCCCAGCCCGTCATTTGACCTGAGAAATTCGCCAATTGTGAATAGATAATCAAATCAATCGGCTCACCCGTGTGCACTGTGCCATCACCCGGCTCTCCATCACCTTGCGCTCCATTTTGATCTGCTCCGTTAGTGCACCCGGCAATAATAGGCACAAGCAAAACAAACACCAACAATACTGCTAATAATTTCTTTGATTTCATTTTTATAGTCCTCCATTTATTATTCACTATCATATACTTATCGGCAATGGGAAATAAATGTATTTGTCTTTCGTCATTGCGAACCATCCGCAGATGGTGTGGCAATCCATTTTCACAATGTCACTATTTTTTGCTTTGTGCATTTGCACAATGGCATGGATCGCCACGTCGCAACGCTCCTCGCGATGACGGGTGTGATTTACACACCTTTAATCCTTATCCTTTCACCGCGCCCAGCATTAAACCTTTTTGGAAGAAGCGTTGCATGAATGGATAGACCATCAATATAGGAACTATCGATACCATAGAGACTGTTAGCGATATGATTCTTCCGTTTAGGGCTGCGGCTAAATCCTGCTCTCTTATTGCACCTGTTGTTTCCATTAGATTGCCGAGGTTGGTTGCCATGTTCAGGTACATAAAGAGTCTGTGCTGCAGTGTGTAAAGGCGAGGCTCCGCGCCCATTAAGATAATTGAATCAACAAATGAATTCCAATGCCCTACAGCACCGAATACCGCTATTGTAGCCAGAATAGGCTTACACAACGGCAATATTATACTGCGAAATACCGTAAAATATCCTGCTCCGTCAATAAAAGCACTTTCTTCAAGTTCTTTCGGCAGAGATTCTATATATGTTTTAACCAAAATGATATTAAACGGTGCAACGATGGCGGGTATTATATATCCTAAAAAGTTGTTGGTGAGACCAAGCATCATTATGTTTAAAAACCATGGTATCAACCCTGCGTTAAAGTACATTGTTATGATTATGAACCTGTAAATTACCTTTCGTCCCAGCATCTTCTGCTGCGTCACCAAATAGCCGACAAATGCCGATGCCAGCACCATCAAAAGTGTTCCGATAACGGTTCTGGCAACAGATATACCGGCAGCGTTAATAAGCTCTGAAACGCCAAGCAAAGAAATGTAATTTTCAAAATGTATTCCAACCGGGAAAAAGTTGATCAGACCGGCTTGAACCAGCCTGTTGTCGCTGATTGTGTTTATGAACAGGTAATAAATCGGGAATGTGCATAATAGCGTAAATAAGGTAAAAAACGCTCCGTTTAATAACGTAAAAACCCAATCACCAAATGATCTCTTTATAAAATACGCCTTATGTACAGTCTTTCTTGTCATTATCAGACTCCCCCTCCCTAAATTATCGTTTCGCCGCGGACAAACTTGGACAGCCTGTTTGCGCCAAAGAGTAATGTCACGCTTATAACGGATTTAAGCATGCCGATGAGTGTCGATAACGGAATGTTTCCGCTGCCGCCGCTGGCAAGTCCGAGATTAAAGATGTAGAGGTCAAGAACCTCTATTGTAGTTCGGTTTGCGTGGTTTTCAAAGACAAGGTATTGATCGAGCCCGTTCGAGAGAACATTTGAAATGCCGAGCAATAACAATACGAAGAATGTCGGCAGTAATCCGGGTATGGTGACATGCCACATTCTTTTGAAGCGGCCCGCACCGTCTACCATAGCAGCTTCATACAGTTGAGGATCTATGCTTAAAATGCTGGCTATATATATAATAGCTCCCCAGCCGAGACCTTTCCAGGTTCCCCATGCCCACATTTTAATCCACATATGCGAGCCGTCCATTAAGTGGTTCGTTCCTCGCTCTATTAAGCCGAGGTTTAAAAGAACCCAGTTTACAAAACCTTCTGTAGAAAAAATCGCGAAAGCAATGCCGTATACCAGGACCCAGCTAATATAATTCGGGATAGTGGTCAATGTTTGGACTGTACGCTTAAACTTAACCGACCGCAATTCGGATAAAAAGATTGCAAACAGCATCGGAAGCCATGATGTTGCGAGGCCGATTCCGCTAAGTGCAAGGGTGTTTCTCATAACGCGGACGATTTGCGCGCGTTGTGCGGGGTTGTTAAATAAGAATCTGAACCATTGCAAGCCGACAAAATCGTCCATAGCGAGTGGTATACCGGGTGTGTAGTCGAAGAACGCATAACGCCAACCAACAAGCGGTAAATACGCAAAGAGCAAAACCAGAGCAAGAAACGGTAATATCATTAAAAACAGTCGATATTTCGGCTCAAGCTCATATTGTTCTTCCGCCTCTGTTTTTATAAGCTTAAGGTAAAGAAGCAGCGCATAAACTGCAAGAACAACAAACATCGCCAAATACACCCATATCCCCATAGGCAATATCGGCTCCAGCCGTCCCGGAGACGGCGAGTCCGTAAACAAGGTATAAGCGTACAACAACACAATCGTTCCTATTGCACCGAGTATAGCTGCACCCCAGGAAAAAGTAATACTAAGCCTGCGCATTTTATTGTTACCCAGGCTCAGACAGAATGCTGCCGCAACTAAAGCTATTGCCAAAGCGCAAATTAACGCTCCGATATATGTGACGGTCAGCGGCGGCTGTTCAATCCACCCCTGATTTAATGAACGTACAAACCATCTGCCGATTGTCGAATACGATGTCGCGCATGTAAACAGTGTTACGTTCCGGTTTATAAGTCCGCTCAAGCGAGCAGGATTAAGCTCTGCTATAAATGCCGAGAGAAACACCATAACGAGAAATACCCGAAACAGAATCATCGGCATATCCGAGGCTTTAATTTTGTTTTTCTTTTCCGGCACTGTGTAACTCATATAAAATCGTCCGCTTGCGCTCGCAGCATTAAAATTAAATTTCCATTCTCAAACACTGTGTACTCCCTTTGTGCTGATCTATACCTCTACCGAGTTCCCGTACACCAACTCGCCTGAAAATTTAATTTCAATACTACTCACCGCTACCTTTCCGTCCTTACCTCGCAGCCACTTACGGCGCTATAAAATCAAAAGTAACTGACATTGTTTCTATATGTGTGAGCTTATAATTTTCCAAAAATATGGGAGAAGCATCGGAGAGGTCGCCACCGAATACTCTTGCTTCCGGTGGTACATCATTTACCCAGTGATTAAAGAGGTTTACTCTTGTTGTGACGGGGTTGTCATTTGTTGTGTAAGGAGTTCCGGCAAAGGTTGCCTGTACGCCGTTTATCAGAAGCTCTGTTATTACCATGTAATAGCCGGGAAATAGTATCTCGCCGTTCATTATACCTACGGCGGTAAATTCAAATCCATCCGCAAATCCGGCGTTTGTGCCTGTGAAGTCAAGGGCTACGGTATAAGTACCTTCACCTGTTATTTCAACATCGGTTGCAATCATTCCCGTTGTAATTTGCTCGGGCCGGTATACATCACCAACACTATATTGAATTTCCCAATGCCCGTCTACGAACATTATCCATGCGACGGCTTCATCGGCTGTCAGAACGGTTTCAGGTCGTTCTGCCGCCATTCTGAGTGAATTTGCCATACTTTCCTGCGCAGCAGCAATAATTTCATCTACGGACATATCTGCCCGTACTCTGACGTCTCTGCTTTGGAATAACGCTAATATATCGGGTGCTACTATCGTCAGTGTATCCCGCCTGTCAAAAAGGCGGCCGTATACCGGATCATAACCCGTATCCCAAAGTATCGGTGCAAATCCGTGCAAATCGCTGTTATCAAGGAAGTTGGTAAAGAATTTAAGCCTGTCCGGTCCTTCATTGTCCAAGACTCCCCATTCACCGAGAACAACGCCAAAACCCTTCTCCGTGAATTTCGTCAGTCTGCCAAGCAGGTAATTCATTTCCTCCACTTCCGTGGTTCTGCCCCATGATCCGACACCGGAGGTGTCTCCGCAGTAACTCCACGGTGTGTAGTAATGAACCGAAAGAAGAAGTCTGTTTTCAACCGTATCTGACGGCAAAATGAAACGCTCGTCTACGGTCATCATTACGTCGGTATTATATCCCTTCATCAGAAGGAAACGGTTTGCATTGTTGCCGCCCGTAGCTCGTACAAGGTCAACAAAAACTTGTGATAATTCCGTCAGCAGCTTGTAGCATTCGTCCTCTGTTAATGTGCCGCCTGTCGGACTGAATCTTGTTCTGTCGTTGAAGCGGTTTCCCCACTCCTCGTTTGACGGCTCAAATACTACTCTGTGATCAAAATGTTCGTATCTTAATGCGATTTGCGTCCACATTGAAATAAACATTTGTCTCGCAAAATCCCGCCAAAGCTGCTCGGGATGCCCGAACATGCTCCACCAGCCATGATCCCAATGATTGTTTACAATAACAAACATGTCTTCATTCAGAGCATAGTTTATTATTTCCGCTACTCTGTCAAGGTAAGCGTCGTTTATTGTGAAATCACCGTTTTCAAAATCCATTGCGTTTGTCCAGGCGACAGGTATCCGCAAGGTACTAAAGCCCGCGTTTCTCATACCGGTAATCATTTCCTGTGTTGTTACGGGATTGCCCCACAACATCTCATAAAACTCCGGCTCGAGATTCGGGATGCGGTTGTTGCTGTTGCACGCTTCCATTGTATTGCCGAGGTTGATACCGTTACCCATAAGGCGAACAAGCTCAACGGAAGTGACTTCTTTAAGTCTGTCATTTACAGACCTGTTATTATCACTTTCAACGCATGCGGCAAGCATTGTAAACATCAAACTTAGTACTAAAGCAATTGATAATACCAAACGAATACTTTTTTTCATATGTAAAAATCCTCATAACCCTTCATTGCGGACTCGATCCGCAATCCCCTCGATAATGCATATACTTCACGGGATTGCGGCTCGGAGGCCGCAATGATGAATATTGTTTCCTCTTGCGTTTTTCAACAGCCTCTCAACTATTAACTATGACGGTTTCTTTTTGCTTTTGAGTACAACAAATACTATCACTAATGCTATTACGACAACGCCGGCAATAATCACGGGAATGACCCATCCCGGAAGTCCATCCCCTTCGTTACCGTTCGTTTCTTCGGGAGTAGGATCCGGACGTACTATCGGATCGATGACAGGCGGCGGTGTGGGAGGCGCTGGCGGTTCGATATCACCAAAGGGGTTTTCAAGTACGCCGTACTCGCCAAGTACCATTGTTATTTCAAATGTTGAAAAAGTGCCTATCATTGACGGGTCGCCAAGGGGTGCCTCTGACCATGCGGTGGTAAGTGCAACCCTAATACCGATGGGATCGTCACCGACTATAACGTTATTTGCATCAAAGTTAATTTCTCTGCCGTTAACTTTTATACTGCCAATGAAAGCTTCAAATAGAATAGGATTGCTGTCCAAGTCTGTTTGAACACACATTATGAAGCCGTCCCAGTGTGCCACATCATGCGTTGCAGATTCACTGCCAAGGTCCACAGACACTGTAAATGGTACTCCCATTTCAAATGCAACACTTTGATCGGTGAACATATACCAATCAACTAAGTCAGGGTCATTGTCATCTGTACGTCCTTCATATAGAAACGTCCCTGCAAGCCATGCATTTCCGTGTGTAGGAAGGTCTTCATGCTCGACAGGTTCCGGCTCTACACCTTCAGGCATGTTCGGGATAATAAAAGTAATTTCAAGTGTTGTAAACGGCTCCATGTCGGCAAGGTTGTAGGCATCGTAGCTGCCGCCCCATTGACGGGCGATATCGATTGTCAAAAAACCACTGTCATCACGATTGATTAGCGGAATAGGTCGCGGACCAAGATTCTGACCATCTACAATAAAGTGTGTAATGTGCGCTCCCGTGGTTTCTGCGTCATCATCATTTGCAACAAGTATGCTTGTTGCAATACCTGTCCAGTTGCCCGTGAACTTGATAGGATTGGAAAACTCCATTTTTATTGTACTTGGTTCGCCGATTACAATCGGTGCTCTTGCTTCGGGAATGCTGCCAAGACCCCATTCCGGTACATCGGAATTAACATCTGTATCGAGCTGACCCTCAAGTGTCGCTATATGACCGACAACAAAGGTTATTTCAAGACTGGTAAACGGGTCCATGTTTTGAAGCCCGTAAGGGTCATAATCACCGCCCCATTGACGGGCGATATCAAGCGTAAGCTCACCGTTACCATCGCGGTCAATTATGGGAATGGGACGAGAGCCAAGATTGTGACCATCAACAATAAAACTCAGTATTTGTCCACCTATAGTAGCTGCGGAATCATCACCATCCACAGAAACATCTGTACTTATACCTGTCCAGTTGCCTGTGAACTTCGCAGGTTCGTGAAATAAAAGAGAAATTGTTGCCGGTTCGTGGAGGTTAAAGCTTACTTCAGCACCGTCCATAGAATCAATAGCCCAGTTGTTATCTAAGCCCCCATAGATGTTTTCATCAAGCTCTCCCATGAGTGTTGCTGTGTATTCACCCGTCGCTACTGCGGAAGGTCCGAATGGTATAAAGGTCATAATCAGTAAAATCGCAAGGGTAATCGGCAGTAATCGCTTTTTCATTTAGTATTTTCCTTTCAAAATCATTGTTTTACTTGCTCTTGTGTTTATGTTATATTTTATGGTACACATGTATCATAAGCTATCAGGAAGGAAAAGTCAATTATGTCAAATCATATATATCATAACCCGTCATTGCCGCTTGGTGAGCGCGTATCCAACCTAGTATCGTTATTGACAATTGAAGAGAAAATCGGGTTTCTCCACACACAGCAACCAAATGTGGAAAGACTTGGTATAACTGCTTATAATGTCGGCGGCGAGGGTGCACACGGTTTGTTGGTACGCACTTACTACGAAATGTGGCCTTACGGGGATTCTACTGTTTTTCCGCAGCCCATAGGTTTGTCAAATACATGGGATGCCGATTTGATGAAGCGTGTGGGTACAGTAATCGGAAACGAAGCACGTATATGGTACGAAAAAGACAATCGCTCGCGATGGCTGACGTTATGGTTTCCGACAATTGACATGGAAAGAGACCCTAGATGGGGACGCAATGAAGAGGCTTACGGCGAGGACCCTTATCTCGTCGGCAAGTTGTCTGCGGCTCTGATCAGAGGCGTGCAGGGTGATGACCCGTTCTATATTAAAGCAGCTTGCTCTCCCAAGCATTTTTATGGCAACAACGTTGAAGAAGGCCGATTATCCGCATCAACCAACATAAGCGAAAGAGTTAAGCAGGAGTACTATCTGCGTGTTTTTAAATATGCCTTTACAGAAGGCAAAGCAATGTCTCTTATGACAGCATATAATGAAATAAACGGTATTCCGTGTATTGTAAATCCCGAGGTTTTAGATATCGTCAAAGGACAATGGGGATGCGAGGGTTTTATCGTCTGTGACGGTGACGACTTACCGCAGACAGTCACGCGCCACCGTTTTTGTGAAACTAATGCTGAAGCGATTGCTCTCGCTATGGAAGCAGGTGTGGATTGCTTCACAGACCAAAAGCGCGATATTATAATAACTGCCGTAACGGAAGCCTTTGAAAAGGGTCTGATTACCGAAGCAGATATTGACACGGCGCTGACTAACATATTTAAGCTTCGTTTTCGTTTGGGTCAGTTTGACCCTGATGAGTTATGTCCCTTCACAAGTATTTCACAAGACCGCCTGTGCTGCGCGGAACATTCGGATACAGCTCTTGAAGCGGCACGTAAGAGTGTGGTGCTTTTACAAAACGATGGGATTTTGCCTCTTGAAAAAAACAAATGCGGTAAAACATTAGTTCTGGGGGATATTGCCGAAAAGAACTTAGCAGATTGGTACTCGGGACGTCCGCCGGAGGCTGTCGCACCACTCGATACAATCAGAGATATCATAGGAGAAAGCTCTGTAGAAACGGTCAGTATACATGATACTTGTGCGATTTTTAACGATGATGAAAACGCCTGGCTTCGTGTGGATGAAGAAGGAAATGTCACATTCGATGGTGATATACATACCCGTGCCATTTTTGAAGAAGTCGACTGGGGCTTTAATTCCGTTTCCTACCGATCGGTTGTAAGCGGTAAGTATTTGAATCTTATGCCTGACCGCACGCTCGGATGCAGGTCGGAGAGTGTTTGGGGCTGGTTTACGCATGAACTGTTCCTGCGCGAGGAATCCGACGGAAAATTCCTGCCGCACGGGCATTTGTACGGAGACCGCTACAATGACGAACAAAAAGCTGAAATAAGTTTAATGATATCCGCTTTACGCGTGAAAAAGCTAAGCGACGGTCTTGTTCCGGTCGTGGAAGCAGCATCATCTGCTGATACAATAGTGGTTGTACTCGGAAACCATCCGCTGATAAACGGACGAGAGTGCTTCGACCGCCCGGCAATTACATTTCCAAAGCGTTGGACACAGCTTCTTGAGCGAGTTTCCGCTGTAAACAAGAACATCGTTCTCACATTAATCGCCGGATACCCGTTTGCGTTTCCCGAAGAATCAAAGCTCGTCCGTGCGGTTCTTTACACATCTCACGGTGAGCAATATGTCGGAAAAGCGATAGCAGAAACCTTGTTCGGGCAATACAACCCCGCCGGCAGGCTCTCAATGACATGGTACTTATCCGAAGACGACCTTCCTGATATAAATGATTATGATATCATCAATAATCCCCGCACATACATGTACTTTGACAAGCCTGTTCAGTATCCTTTTGGCTTCGGTCTTAGTTATACGGCATTTGAGTACGATGATATGTCTGTAAAGAAAAGCGAAAACGGCTTTACAGTGTCGTGTTTAATAAGAAACACCGGGGCAGTGGGCGGAGATGAGGTTGTACAGCTTTACTTTACCCCGGACGGCATACCGGTAAAAGCTCCGGTAAAGCAACTCTGCGGTTTCTCCCGTATTTATCTGCAGCCGGGAGAAATGAGAACTGTCTCGTTTGATGTACCGGACAGTGAGCTTAGGTTCTTTGACGAAAATGAAAACGATTTTTCAATCATCCCGGAAGCTATTACATTTTTAATAGGCTCATCAAGTGCAGATATTAGGTTGAGAAAGGAATACTCATTAATATGAAATTTACAGATGGATTTTGGATGACAAAGCCGGGCGTTACCGTATTCGGAAACGCGGAGGTCCGGCACATAACATGTGAGGATGAGAAATTTACCGCTTTTATCTCCCCTTTTCCCGTTACACACAGGGGGCAAACGCTCGGCGGACCTCTGCTTACACTTGAGATTATCTCCCCAAGACAGGACATCGTTGGCGTTAAGATGTATCATTACAAAAATACTGCACCTGCTGCCCCGGCTTTTGAACTAAATCTCGATTCACAAAAACTCACATATACAGAAACTGACGAAGCTTATGTCATTACTGCGGGCAAGATGTCGGTGATACTTGAAAAAGGTCATTTTTCACTTACATTTAAATATGACGGCAAGCTGCTGACAGGCTCCGGATTCAAACAAGCGGCATATCTGACAACACCCGACGGTCCTTATTTCCGTGAAAGACTCGACATCGGAGTTGATGAATACATCTACGGGCTTGGCGAGCGTTTTACTCCTTTCGTTAAAAACGGTCAAAGTGTTGATATTTGGAATGAGGACGGTGGCACGGCTTCCGATTTGGCGTATAAAAATATTCCATTTTATGTTTCGTCTAAAGGCTACGGTGTATTCTCAAATCATCCCGAACGTGTCAGTTACGAAATTGCTTCCGAGGCAGCTTCACGTATTCAGTTTTCTGTCCCCGGTGAAGAGCTGGAATACTTTGTCATCGGCGGCGGATCTATGAAAAGCGCAGTAGCAAATTACTGCGCACTTACCGGTAAACCTCCCCTGCCGCCCGCATGGTCTTTTGGTCTTTGGCTTTCAACCTCGTTCACAACAGACTACGATGAAAACACTGTCAACAGCTTTATTGACGGTATGTCAGAGCGTAACATACCATTATCTGTATTCCATTATGACTGTTTCTGGATGAAGGAATACGAATGGTGTAGCTTTACATGGGATGAGGAAATGTTTCCCGAACCTGAAGCGATGCTAAGGCGTTTGAGAGAAAAGGGACTTCGTGTCTGTGTTTGGATAAACCCCTATATAGGTCAAAAGTCGCCGCTGTTTGACGAAGGTTCAGAGAAAGGTTATTTGCTCCGCAAAGACGACGGCAGTGTGTGGCAATGGGATATGTGGCAGCCGGCTATGGGTATTGTTGATTTCACAAACCCCGATGCGACAAAATGGTATATAGGCAAGCTCGAAAAGCTGATTGATATGGGTGTAGACTGTTTCAAAACCGATTTCGGCGAGCGCATTCCCTCTTTGAATGTTAAGTGGTTTGATAATAGTGACCCGTTAAAAATGCACAACTATTATACCTTCCTCTTTAATGAGGCTGTATATAAGCTGCTTGAGCGTAAAAAGGGCAAAGGTAACGCGGTCTTATTTGCGCGCAGTGCCACAACCGGCGGGCAGCAGTTCCCCGTCCACTGGGGCGGTGATTGTGAAGCGACATTCGCTGCTATGGCAGAGTCTCTGCGCGGCGGCTTGTCACTGGCTCTAGGCGGCTTTGCGTTTTGGAGTCACGATATCGGCGGCTTTGAATCAACAGCGACATCAGATGTATATAAGCGTTGGGTTGCTTTCGGCTTGTTTTCAACACACTCACGCCTCCACGGCAGCACTTCTTACAGAGTACCGTGGCTCTACGATGAGGAATCTGTAGATGTTCTGCGCAAGTTCACGAAAGTGAAGCATTCGTTAATGCCATATCTGTTTGCACAGGCTGTGAAAGCAACTGAAACAGGCGTGCCGGTAATGCGCCCGATGGTAATGGAATTCCCCGACGACCCGCTCTGCCACACACTCGACAAGCAATACATGCTGGGCGACAGCCTGCTGGTCGCTCCCGTCTTCCACGAAGACGGTCACTGTAACGTATATTTACCGGAGGGTAAGTTCACTAACTTCTTCACAAATGAGGTCGTCGAGGGTGGAAAGCTTGTGAGAGGTGTTTACGATTATATGTCCCTCCCTGTTTTTGTCCCTGAAAATACGTTGATTGCAATGGGTCGTGATGATATTGCGGAATATGACTATCACGAGAATGTAACAATTCGTGCGTATCACGTAACCGACCAAACAATAGAACTGGTCGACAAAACAGGAAACAGCCGCGCAAAAATCACAGCGGTCTCCGAAAACGGCGAAGTAAAGTTCAATGTTGAAGGCGATGCACCGGGTATAAAGTTTGATATAGTCGTGTAAGCTCACCGTCATTGCGAGCCGTCAAAGACGGCGCGGCAATCCACAAAGGAGTATTATGAAAAAACAAGGATATGTTTACATACTGTTCAACAAACGTAAGGGAACACTTTACACCGGTGTTACTTCAAACTTAACAAAGCGTATGTATGAACATAAACATAAGCTTGCGGACGGATTTACAAGTACATATGGAGTGGATAAGCTAGGATACTACGAAGCTCACTCAAGCATTACATCAGCTATCGAACGGGAAAAACAAATCAAAAGCGGATCAAGAAGGAAAAAACTGGATTTAATAGAAATTGAAAATCCTGAATGGTTGGATTTATATGATTCTTTATTTTAGATAAGAACGTATACAATGGTGTGGATTGCCACACCGTCTGCGGACGGTTCGCAATGACGGAGACTATAATCTCACATTTCAATCAAAACATCATTATTATCCTTCAGCAACTCATCCGAAATAAAACTACCATCCAACTTTACCCCGTTTACTGTCACGGATTTCACACCGCTTTGATAGCCATTCGGATTCAATACCTCTATATTCAGCACTTTTCCGCGTAGTTTTTTCTTCATGCTCCATTTTTTCCAGTCGCTTGGAATTGATGGAGCTATTTCTATGCCTGTTGGTGTTGGCTTCAGACCAAGAATTCCTTCTACCATTGCTACCATAACCGTTGTTGCAGCTCCTGTCAGCCAGTGGACGTGGGCTCTGCCTGCAAAGGGGCTGTCTTTTGCTTCTATTGTTTGGCCGTGTGCGTAGGGTTCTATTACACGTGTGTCCGCATCCTCGTTCATATATGCCGGGCACATTTCTTTTAAGTACTCATATGCCCTTTCACCGCGACCTAAGAGAGCCTCGGCAAGTATAGCCCAGCCTTGTGAGTGGCAGAAAATTCCTGAGTTTTCTTTAACGCCTTTGTTAAAGCATACAGCCAATGCGCCATTAAAAGCGTGGTCTTTGTACGGCGGGTACATCAACATCGTTCCGTGAGGGGTGTTTAACTCGCGGTATACAGAATCCATTGAAACAGTACCCCTGTTCTCATTTGAAGCCTCTTGCGATACTCCGGAAATGACTCCCCATGATTGCGGATTCAACCACATTGAAGCTTCGGGGTCGCCCTGTTTGCCTATCGTGACACCATCTTCCGTAAATCCTCTAATCCATCTGTCTTCATTCCAACAGAGCTTGTCTGTTTTTCCAATGATTTCCGCGAGTGTTTCATCCAACCAGCTTACATATTGGGTGTCATTTTTAAATGTTGCGTATTCCTTTAAAATACGAAGAGCATATATGAATTGGAACAGCACAAACGTTGACTCCCCTTTTTTCCCGAGACGCAAGCAGTCGTTCCAGTCAGCATGCAGTCCTGCAGGCATGCCATGCGCTCCGAGGTTATTCAGGGAGAATTGAACAGCCCGCTTCAGATGCTCATACACAGTCGCTTTTTCATCTACATCGGCAAAGAGAATTTCGAAATCGAGGAAGGAGATTTCTCCTGATTCATCAATGTATTTCTTTACTGTCGGAAACAGCCACAACGCATCATCAGCGCGATAACTCGGATGTCCTGTCTCTTTTCCGTAGGATTCATCATCCGGTGTGTCTTCTGCTCCCGCTTTGTGATTGTATTTAACCAGCGGTAAGCCTGCTCCGTTTGAAACCTGTGCCGAGAGCATAAAGATTATTTGCTTTCTTGCCATTTCAGGCGCAAGATGGATTATCCCTTGTATGTCTTGTACAGTATCACGATACCCGAAACCGTTACGAAGACCGCAGTATTGGAATGATGCCGCGCGTGACCAGATGAATGTTATAAAGCACTGGTAAGCGTTCCATACGTTTACCATATTGTTAAACTTATCATCGGGGGTTTTGACTTGCAGATTATTCAGCTTGCTGTGCCAGTAATCTTTTAATTCATTCAATTCACGGTCTACCCGTCCGTTTTGCTGATAATCCGCAAGTAGAGCTGCTGCGTCCGAATCCGGCTTTTTCCCCAGAATGTATATCATTTCCTTTGTTTCACCCGGTGCAAGCTCAATGTCGCTTTGCAGTGCTCCGCATGAATTTCCGCAATAGTTCAAATCGTTTTTCAGACCGTCGGATATTCCGGCAGGGTTTGAATAGCTGCGATAGTTACCGACGAACTTATCTCTATCCCCGCAATAAGCAGTAACAGGTACACCGCAAACGGCAAAAATCCGCTCTTTGTCCGGATCTTCAAAATTATCATTAAACCTTTGCAGGATATAATTTCCGCGAAAGTATGTGCGGCTTATAAATAAAGTGTATTGCAGATTTACCTGATCCTGCTCATAATTAGGATCATTTGTAAACTCCACATACCCTGTGACAGACAGCTTCCTCTTTGTGCTTCCCTTATTTGTAACCCGCAGCCGCCAGACTTCATGGGTCGTTCCCAGAGGTACATAATACATCGTTTCCGTCTCTATATCCTTGTAGTTCGAGGAAATGCTTGTATATGCCGTTCCGTGACGGCATTCGGAGCTATACTTTTCTTGAGGTTTGCCTACGGGCATCCATGAGGCTGACCAGAAATCACCATCGGACGCATCGCGCAAGTAAATATATCTGCCGGGTTGATCTGCCGTTACAGAATTAAAGCGGTAGCGGATTATCCTGCCCTTTGCTCCGGACTTTACAAAGCTGTATCCCCCTGCATTGTTTGAAATAATCGCACCGTATTCGGGTGAACCAAGATAATTCGCCCAAGCCGCCGGCGTCGCCGGATTTGTTATTACATATTCTTTGTTTTTTTCATCAAAATACCCGTATTGCATAATTTTAATGACCATGCCTTTCTTTATTTATTGTATCTACAGCAGCTTTAGCCGCTTCCTGCTCGGCATTTTTTTTGCTTTTTCCTGTTCCGGTTCCGATTGTTTTTCCATTTCGCTTTACCTCAACAGTAAATAATTTCTGATGATCCGGTCCTTGTACATCCTTAAGTTCGTAAGCAAGTGTCTGTCCTGATTTACACTGTATCATTTCCTGAAGTTGTGTCTTAAAGTCTGTAACACTTTTTATAGGTGCATTTATCCGGGCAGAGAAAAATGAGGCTATCAGATTTTCGACCGGTTCATATCCGCCATCTAAGTATACCGCAGCTATAACTGCTTCAAGGGCATCCGCGAGTATTGAAGGACGGCTGCGCCCTCCACCGCTTTGTTCTCCGCGTCCAAGCAATAAATACTCACCCAAGTCCAGTTGCAGAGCCAGTGCTGCCAGACTCTTTTCACATACAAGTTGAGCCCGCAGCTTTGTCATTTGTCCTTCCGACAGCTCGGGCTTACTCTTATATATCAAAAGCGCAACAGACATTCCCAATAGTGAATCACCAAGGAATTCCAGTCTTTCATTACTTTCCGAATGTTTGTTTGCTCCCTCGTTTGCGTAGGAGCTATGAGTCAGAGACTTGATTAGCAAATTTTGATCATTAAAAACGTAACCCAGCTTTTTTTGAAGTTCTTCTGTATTTAGCTCGTCCATCTACCTCTCCTTACTAAGTGCTGATGAAAGGCAGTTTAATCACAGGTTGCGGAAAGAAATTGGTACAGGTCACCGACTGTAACCAGTTCGGCTATCAGTTCATCATCAAATTCCGGTACATCGAATGCTTCTTCTATTGCCATAGTAAGTTCAACAACATCAAGTGAATCTACGCCAAGATCGTCAATAAAGGTAGTGTCCATAGTTATTGAGTTCTCGTTTATCGAAAACTGCTCCGCCAGGATAGCGCACAGCCTCTCGAAAATCATGCTCGAGATCACTCTCCTTTCGTTTGAAACGGCACAAAATTACATTAATACCCCTCTTACGAAAATTCTAAGACTCATCCGCAGTTTTGTCAATAGAAACTTTCATACGCTCTATATTATCCGCAAAACGTTTGGCTATATTCGTTTCAGCCGCTCTCTTGGCTTGAAGTATGGCATTTTGTATGGCTTTTGCATTTGACGAGCCGTGTGCTTTAATGACCGGTTTGGATATTCCCAAAAGAGCTGTTCCGCCTACAGTATCGGGGTTCATTTTATTTTTCAGTCCGGTCAATTGCTTCTTAACCATCAGAGCTGACAGTTTTGTCAGTGTATTGCTGTAAAATACACTCTTAAGCTCCGAAAGAATCAATGATGCGGTCCCTTCAATCGCCTTAAGAAAGATATTGCCGGAAAATCCGTCACACACGATGACATCACATGCGCCTTTCATTGCATCCTTAGATTCCACATTGCCAATGAAGTTTAACTCGGCATTTTGAAGAAGCTCATAGGTTTCGTGTTGTAATGCTGTACCCTTTGTGCTCTCTGAACCATTACTGAGCAGTCCTACTCTCGGTGACTTTATATTTAACACATCCTCGGCATAAAACGACCCCATATACGCAAATTGCAACAGATACTCAGGTGTACATTCCGCATTTGCACCGCAATCAATAAGGATAAAGCCATTTTCCGAGTTGGGAATAAAAGGCGCAAGCGCAGCACGTCTGATTCCGCGTACACGCTTGACAATTAGAGTAGCTCCTGAAAGTAATGCCCCTGTACTCCCGGCAGAAACAAAACCGTCACCCCTGTCATCCCGCAACAGTGTTAGTCCGACTGTTAGTGACGAATCCTTTTTTGTACGGATCGATGTTGCGGGATCTTCTTCAATATCAATAACCTCAGTCGCATTTACAATTTTGATACCGCTTGGCAGGTCCTTATAACCAAGACGCTCAAAGACACGTAAAATATCTTCTCCCCTGCCGACAAGCTTTACCTCAACATCATTTTCTTTAACTGCGTTTATAGAACCTATAACAATCTCATCGGGAGCATTATCCCCGCCCATTGCATCTACGATTATATTCATAAGCTTACTGTTCCTTTCAAACTTACCGGTCACACCTGTCATCGCGAGGAGCATAGTGACGTGGCGATCCATGTCTTTGTGCAAATGCGCAAAACAATGATTATTATATCTTTACTATGTGGATTGCCACACCGTCTGCGGACGGTTCGCAATGACGCGGGATAATAATTTCCATACCGTCTACATAGCTATCTAAAATACCAAGTGCTCTTTCGGATATGGCGAGGTTTTTCTCTCTTTTTCCTTTTACCTTGTAACCTAGCGGTGCGATTATTCCGAAGTTTATATTCATAGGTTGAAAGTTCGCAATCGAACCTTCCGATACATACAATGCCAGAGCACCTATTGCGGTTTCTTGCGGGAAATCGAACGGAGAAAGACCATGAAGCTCTTGCGATAATTCCAAGCCTGTTAAAAGACCCGATGCCGCAGATTCTACATATCCCTCCACACCTGTTATTTGACCTGCAAACCTAATGCGCTCTAAGTGCTTTAAGCGATAATACCTGTCGAGTAATTTAGGAGAATCGATGTAGGTATTTTTATGCATAACTCCAAAGCGGACAATATCTGCGTTTTTAAGAGCGGGTATCATGCCTAACACTCTTTTCTGTTCACCAAACTTTAAGTGAGTTTGGAAACCCACTATATTATACAAAGACCCCTCTGCGTTATCCTTTCGAAGTTGAACTACTGCATAGGGTTCTTTTCCTGTTACCGGGTCACGCAAGCCAATAGGTTTCAGAGGACCGTAGCGGATTGTATCTTCGCCTCGTTTTGCCATCACTTCTATCGGTATACAACCCTCAAAAACGAATTTATCTTCAAACCCGTGAACGGGAGCAGTTTCTGCTGATATTAATGCCTTATGAAACGCAAGATACGATTCTTTATCCAACGGACAGTTTATATAGTCGGCGTCACCCTTATCATATCTCGATGCGAAATACGAATTGTTCATATCGATGCTTTCAACAGTCACAATCGGAGCTGCGGAATCATAGAAATTAAGCATCTCTTTCTCCGGCATTAATTCTATGATCTTTTCAATAAGATTATCGGATGTTAATGGTCCTGTTGCAATGACAACATTTCCCTCCGGGATGCAGGATACGTTTTCTTCTATTACATTAATTAGAGGGTGGCTTTTTACTTTTTTTGTGACATATCTTGCAAATAACTCTCTGTCAACAGCAAGCGCACCGCCTGCCGGTATTTTTGTCTTGTCAGCAGCCTGTATTATCAAGCTTCCTAATCTGCGCATTTCTTCTTTCAGCAAGCCAACCGCGTTTGCAAGATCATTACCCCTGAAGGAGTTTGAACAAACGAGTTCCGCGAAATCGTTTGAGACATGTGCAAGAGATTTAAACTCCGGTTTCATCTCATAGAGTTCAACACTTATTCCTTTTTCGGCAAGCTGCCAGGCGGCTTCACAGCCTGCAAGACCAGCACCGATAACTTTGACTGTCTTGCTCATTTTTCTGTTGTGTCTTTATCGGTTGCTTTTGCTTTTGTTGATGTTTTTGCAGTGGTTTTAGATGCTGTTTTTGGTGCTGATTTTGTCGTTGTCTTTGATGCTGCCTTTGTCTTACTTGCCGCTTTTCTTGTTGTAGTTTTTTTTGTTGTCTTTCTCTTTGTTGGCGTTTTCGTTGTTTTTTTCACAGCCGGTTTATTTCCGCCTTCTTCGGCGGATGATTTATCATCCCCGGTCTTGGGTTTTCTCTTATAACCGCGTTTATCCTCAGGCAGAAAGTTTTTACAGTTTTCATTTATACAAAACGGCTTTTTCGCACCTCTTCCCGATGCTTTGAACATAGTTTGACCGCATTCGGGACAGTTGTCTGCTACCGGAACATCCCACGTTATAAAACCGCATTCTTTTAAATGCTCGCAAGCATAGTATGTGTAACCGTTTTTTGAGGTTCTCTTTAGAATACGCAAGCCGCACTTCGGGCATTTACCCGGCATTTCAATAACAAGCGGCTTAGTAAAGCTGCATTCGGGATATCCGGGACAAGCCAAAAATCTTCCGAACCTGCCTGATTTTATCACCATCTGACGCCCGCATAAATCGCACATTTCATCGGATAGTTCATCAGGAATTTTTATTCGTTCACCTTCAAGAGCTGTTTCCGCGTCCTCAAGGGTTTTATTAAACCCTTCATAAAAGCTGCTGAGAACATGCTGCCAGTCATCGTTTCCTTTTTCTACATTGTCCAGTTGCTCTTCCATACGAGCCGTAAATTTTAAGTCAACTATGTCAGAAAACCGCTCTTTCATAAGATTGACGACTACCTCGCCAAGCGGAGTCGGGCGGAGGAATTTTCCTTCCTTAACGACATACTCACGATCCATTATTGTTGATATAGTCGGTGCATATGTACTCGGTCTGCCGATACCTGATTCTTCCATTGCTCTGATAAGTGTCGCCTCCGTATATCTTGATGCAGGCTGGGTAAATTTCTGCTCTTCGTTTACATTGTCAAGATTAAGCGGGTCTTTTTCTTTTAAATCAGGCAATGTCGGCTCCATACCTTCTTTATCATCATCACGATGATCATCAAAAACAGCAGTAAATCCGGCAAATAAGATTACGGAACTGCTTGCACGGAAAATATATCCTGCCGATATTACATCTACAGTTACACTGTCATATACAGCCTGTGCCATTTGACTGGCAACAAAACGGCTCCAAATCATACGGTAAAGCCTGTATTGGTCGCTTGAAAGGCTGCTCCGGATACTTTCGGGCGTTAAGAACACGCTGCTCGGGCGTATTGCTTCATGGGCATCCTGTGCATTACCTTTTGATTTATAGCGGTTTGGTGTTTCCGGATAGTATTCTTTCCCATAAGCAGATGTCACAAATTTCTTCGCGTCTGTCATTGCTTCGTCTGAGATTCTAAGTGAATCCGTTCTCATGTATGTGATTAAACCGACTGTTCCCTGTTCCTTTATATCAACACCTTCATATAACTGCTGCGCAATTGACATAGCTCTTCTGGGTGCCATACCTAACCGGCGTGAGGCTTCCTGCTGCAGGGTTGATGTAATAAAGGGCGGGGATGCGGAACGTTTTTTGTTCGTTCGTTTTACCGAGTGAACCTCAAACGCATCCGAACGTATAGCGTTTACAACAGTTTTTACTTCCTTTTCATTCTTTAGTTCAATTTTCTTATTCGTATCTCCATAAAATGCCGCAATAAACCGACCCGTCTTATTTTCTTTAGACTTTTCTACTTTTGACTTGTCAAAGTTGGACAGTTCTACACTTAGCAACCAGTATTCCTCGGGAATAAAATCGCGGATTTCATTTTCTCTGTCTACCACCATCCTCGATGCCACGGATTGCACTCTTCCGGCTGAAAGTCCGCGTTTTATTTTTTTCCAGAGCAACGGGCTGAGTTTATATCCGACAATGCGGTCAAGAATTCTTCTCGCCTGTTGAGCATCAACCAAATCCATATTTATCGGACGCGGATTTTCGATACTTGCTTTAACGACTTTTTGTGTGATTTCATTAAATGTAACCCTAAATACCCGGTCGTCCGTTAACTTAAGCAATTCCTTTAAGTGCCATGATATCGCCTCACCTTCACGGTCAGGGTCGGTCGCAAGATATACCCTCGAGCAGCCCTTCGTCGCAGCCCTCAATTCCTTAATTATACTCTCGCGTGCTTTAACCGGCTGATAATCAGGAGTAAAGCCGTTATCCACATCAACACCCAGAGTGCTTTTAGGCAAATCCCTTAAATGCCCCATTGACGATGTAACTTTATAATTAGCTCCAAGGTACTTACCTATTGTTTTTGCCTTAGCCGGTGATTCTACTATTACAAGGTTGGTTTCCTTTGCCATTGATATTCTCCTCAGAAAGATTTTATTTTATTGTAACTGCCATCTTCCGCTGTTATCGCGGCTTACGTAACCGTTTAGTTCGAGTATAGTCAGGGATGAGAGGACTTTTTGTGCCGGGAGACCTGTTTCCAAAATAATTTCGTCTACAAGCAAGAAATTGTGCCCGATAGATTTTGCAATTGCCTTTTCATCACCATCAAGCAATCCGAGCAGGTTTCCTAAGTCAATATAGTCTACCTTCGATGTGTTGTCAAATGAAATTTTTCGTTTTGAATTTTCTTTCCCACTCATTTTTTCAGGATAAAGTTCAATGTATTCATCAATAATATCACCTGCCGAAAGAAAAGGAATAGCTCCTTCTCGAAGAAGCGCATTCGACCCTTCACAGGTTATCGCATCAACATTTCCCGGCAGGGCAAAGACATCTCTTCCCTGCTCAAGCGCTCTTGCAGCCGTAATTAATGCTCCGCTCTTTTTTGGTGCTTCGATGACAGCTACTCCCCTTGAAAGTCCGCTTATAATCCTGTTGCGCATCGGGAAGTTTTCCGGAAGCGGCGGTGTTCCCGGCGGGTACTCGCTGATTACAGCACCCTTGCAGGCAACATCATCAAAAAGTTCTTTGTTTCCGGGCGGATAAACAATGTCAAGTCCCGACCCTATAACGCCTATTACAGACGAACCTCCCCGTAATGCGCCTCTTGTTGCGGCGGTGTCAACACCTTTTGCTAAACCCGTTACAACAATTATGCCGTTCTTAGACAACTCATAACCGACATTTTCAGCAGTTGTTATTCCATATGGCGTACACTTTCTTGTACCTACAACACCAACGACAGGTTCATCGTCAATATAGGGCAGGTTCCCTTTCATATAAAGGATAAGAGGCGGGTCGTAAATATTTCTCAGACATTCGGGGTAATTGGAATCGTTGAGTGTCATGATTTTACTTCCTGATTCCGCACAGTCGGATAGTATTTTATTAGCTGTGCCGAGTTCTTTTTGCATCAAAATCTTTACATCTGTTTGTTTAATGCCTTCAACAGCAAGATAATCTCTCTCATCCGCGTTATACACCCTCTCCGCTGAACCAAAATGATCAATCAATGCCTTTGCACGAACCAAACCGATCCCCTTACGTTCTGCAAGCCAAAACCAATATTTTAATGATGACATACTCCCCCTCCAGTTCTTTTTGTTGCTTCCCACATTATTATCGAAGCGGCAATAGCCGCATTTAATGATTCACAGTCCGGAGAGAGAGGAATCCTCACTACCTCGTCACAAACTGCAAATAGATTCTCTGATATTCCTTTCCCCTCGTTTCCAAGTACAATTATTGCGTCACCAAAATTCGAATGCCGGACATCGGTTGAATGAACATCATTTGATGTTCCGATGAATTTCACTCCCTGTTTCTTAAGCTCCGTAATCTCGTTTAACGGCTTTCTTATTGTCCGTTGCTTAAATATCGCACCCATTGATGCTCTCACGGATTTCGGATTATAAATATCCGCAGAATCTTCCGTAAGTATTACACTATCTATTCCAAAAGCATACGCACTACGCAGTATTGTCCCGACATTACCCGGGTCTTGTATATTATCAAGTAATATATGTGTTCCTTTAGTGTAATCAATACCGGTAAACTCTTTTGCACGACAGATAAACAGCACATCCTGCGGGGTTTTAAGAGGTGAAAGAGAACTAATCAGGTCTTTATCCACATTGTATACGGTAGTGCCGGTTGGAATGTCTTGCTCAATCTTCTCTATTGTCAATATTGTCAAAATATCGGCATTTGCTGCTATTGCTTCATCTAACAGCTTTCCGCCGTCACAAAGAAACTGCCCGTACTCATCTCTGTAGCTTTTGCTCTTTCCCAGTTTTTTGGTGTGAATACATACAGGATTGCTTCTGCTTGTTATTTTTTCCACTTTTCTTTCCACCTTTTCACCACATTTTTCTACATTTAGCCCTATATACTCGCAGAAGCCGCATAAGCGGCTTCAATTTTATGAAATTCACAAATCCCGGTTTCTAACATGCAGCATCACCCGCTGCTTTCAGCGATACCCTCTTAATGAAGAGAGCGATCTCTATTCTATCTTTAGAATCTTAAATTCCAAAGTACCAACGGGAGCTTCAATTTTTACTACGTCGCCTTTTTTATGTTCCATCAGACCTCTTCCGAACGGAGAATCATCAGAGATTCTGAACAGAGCCGGGTCTGCTTCTTGTGAGCCGACGATTTCGTATGTAACATCCTCTTTGAGTTCAAGATCGCGTACTGTCACTTTACTTCCCATGCCGACTACATCTGTTTTTTCCGTAGCCTTGACAATCTCGGCATTTTCGATGAGGTTTTTGATTTCCGCGATTTTTGAATACAACTTGCCTTGCTCTGTCTTTGCCTCATCATACTCGCTGTTTTCTGTGAGGTCGCCAAAAGAACGTGCCTCTTTTATTTGCTGCGCAACTTCCTTTTCCCTAACAGTTTGAAGATGATGGAGCTCTTCCTTTAACTCCGAAAGCCGCTCCGCGCTCATTTTGTATCTTGCTTCTTTTATCATATGATAACTTTCCTTTCAGATATATGCTTAGTCTAGTGTAGCTATCTTACAACTGCTTGTCAATACTTTCTTAGTAAATGGTCAGAGGGTATCAGAAAAACTAACAGTGGTTTCAGTCAGCACACAAATTTTGCCGATAATACATGTTTACACTAAGGTGCAGTGCATTGGCTGGAAGCACTGTTAGTTTTTCTGATACCCTCTGACCATTTACCTGATTATACCGTGCAATATTGTTAGTGCTCTTGTAAATTGCGGGTCTGACGTTCTTTCCAGTTCTCCCCTGTTAAAAAGTTCGCTTTCTTCGTCTGTCATAACTATTACAATCTCAGGGGTGAACCCGCCCACGTCATAAAGGCTGATGCGGTTTTTTGTTAAGTAGTGACCTGTTGATAAATGTATCGCGCCTCCGTTGTCAAGCGGAATTGTTGTTTGCATACGGTTTTTACCGGTTGTCTGTTCACCTATTGTTACAGCATAGTTATATTCATAAAGCATTGCCGCAAAGAATTCGGCACCGCTGTATGAGCGTTCATTTACGAGTACTGCAGCAGGAAGGTTGATAAAGTCTTCGTCCGACCTTGTTATTCTTTCAATTCCGCTTCTGTCAACGGAGATGAATATCTCGCCTTCAGGTAACAGAAAATCCAATATTTGAGTTACTTCAGTAACCCTCCCCCCATTATTATTGCGGACATCATAGATAAATGCAACAGCTCCCATTTCGATAAGTTCATTTACAGCACCAATAAATCTATTTCCGGCATCTTCTTCAAAGTTGCGGAGTATTACATAGCCGATATTTCCTTCAAGCATTTCAAATGTTACCGGATTTGTAAATACAATGCTATACAGAACTGTTATCTCATGATAATCACCATCTGCTCGAAGTACGGTCAAAACGGCTGTATCGCCAAGAGGACGGCGAAGCATTAGGCGTATATCCGGAAGTGTCAACCCCAGAATGCTTTCGCCGTCAACTGCTGTAACAATGTCACCAACAACAATTCCCGCCAGGTCTGCGCCGGAATCGCTATAGACACCTAGAATAAGCATACCGCCTGTTTCATCATCCATTTGTACTTCAACGCCGATCCCGTGGTATCTGTTATTTGAAGTTGCCAGAAAAGAAGCATATTCTTCGGGATTCATATAATATGACCAGTCGTCATCAAGCGAATCAACGGCACTGCGAAGAGCCGCTTCCGTAATATCGGTAAGATCAAATGCTCCAATAAATCGCTCATCAATCACATGCAGGAGTTCAGAAAATCTATCTGTATTTTCATTTTCTTCACGTTGCTGTTGTGACGAAAAACCTAACCGCAGAGATTGCGGTTGCGAAGACAACATAAACAGTATTGAAAGAATTACGCAAGTTAACGCTGATGCTGTAAGCACCAGCGTTAACACTACCCCAAACGAATACTTCCTGTTCATCGGCAGCCTACAGGTGAGCTCTCGGATTTACCCGTGTGCCGTTTACAGATACTTCAAAATGCAGATGCGGTCCCGTCGACACGCCTGTTGATCCGACACGCCCGATTTGCTGACCTCTTGAAACAGCGTCACCAACGCTTACGGAACGGGTACTCAGGTGTGCATATAGAGTAGTCATGCCATTACCATGACTGATAACTATATAGTTGCCGTACGAAGAGTTGTATGATGATATAATGACTGAACCCGAATCTGCAGCCACTACGGAAGTCCCGTGATTGGCACCGATATCGATACCACCGTGAAATCTCATGTCCCCAAAAACAGGATGTCTTCTAACACCAAAATTGCTTGTTACTGATCCGCTTACCGGCCATACAAGCTGACCTGAACCGACAACAGTTCCTCCGCCTGTTTGTCTTTGCTGCCTTTGCTGCTGCTCTCTCAGCCTGCGTTGTCTTTCTGCTTCCTGTTGTCTTGCCAGTGCAGCAACCTGTCTGTTAATCTCAGCTTGAACATTGCGTTCATCTTCACGCATCTGTGCGTGAAGTTCTCTCTCTGTTTCCATGGATGCTTCTAATCTCAAAATTATCTCTTGTGCTTCTTGAAGCTGTTCAAGAAGTTCTGCTTCTCTTTCCTCAAGGCGTGCCTTTTCCTCATCCATTTCGGTACGGGTATGTTCAAGAGATTCCTTTGCAGCCTCTGTTTCGTTTCTTGCCATAATTAAATCGTTATATACAGCTTCGTCCGCTCTCATTATGTCGGCTACAGCATCTATCCTTGCCAGCATATCGGGGAAGCTTGTAGAGTCGAAAATAATTTCAAGATAGGAGATAACTCCGTTTTCTTCCATGTTACGTACACGGGTTCTGTACTTTTCCAACTGAGTGTTTTCTCTGTCTTGTGCTAAATACACTTCATACTCTTTTTCCCGGATGAGTAAATCAAAGTAAGCAATTGTCGAGACTACATTCTCGATTTCAAGACCTGTGTTAATTATCCGCTCGTCCAGTATTTCCTTTTTTGAAAGCTCTGTCATATGCTCAAATTCAATAGCATTGATTCTTGATTGAATCTCGCGCCTTTGACGTGCCAGCTCATCCCTGTCTCTTCGAAGCGCATCAATTTGCGCTTGTGTTACGCGTGCACTCGCCGATGCGCCCGTCAATGCGGATATAGCTATCATCGCAACCGATAAAAGCATTACAAAAGCAAGCACAATCGCCATTATTCTAACAAATCGTTTGTTATTCATTGCAATCACCTTTCTAAACCTTCAGATACCTGTTAAGTGCAAATCCGCTTCCGCCGACACCTACTCCAAAACCTATGCCTGCAAAGAGGATAAACAACGGAACTGATACATTTGAAAACAGTACCAGTTGGAAAAACCCCGCTTCAAACTCCATTACGCTTCCTGCTGCAAGACCGTAAAGCCCCCATAGTGAAAAATACGCTATCATTGAGCCGGTTACGCCAAGTAGAAAACCTTCAAAAATGAACGGCCATCGTATAAATGAGTTTGTTGCTCCAACCATTTTCATAATCGCGATTTCCTCGCGTCGTTCAAATGTTGCGAGTTTTATCGTATTTGACATTATGAAAAGCGATATAACTAACAGTACCGCGATTATTACGGCAGATATCCACCCGACAACAGTCCTCACGGTAACAAAAGCACTTGCAACTGCCATATTTGTATTTATCCTTGCAAACTCCGGTACATGGCGCAGTGCTTGTTGAGTATCGCCTATAAGCGCGACATCATCTACGTAAATTGCATACCGGTGACGGAAAACTGTATAATCGATATCTTCAAAACGGTCTTCCTCATCATATCTTCCGATAAACTGCTCATACGCCTCCTGTCGTGTTATAAATCGGGCACCTGCAACATTTGGTATGGTGCGAATTGTATTTTCCAGTGCTCTTGCATCCGAATCCGATACATTTTCATGTATAAAGGCAAGAATAACATTGTCACTTTCAAGCTCACCGATAATTGCGTTTATATTAACCACCAAAAGAATGAAGCTGCCCATTATTATCAGAAACGCGATAATTATACATATAGACGCAAAAGACATAAGACTATGGTTAAATATGCTTATTACGCCTTCTTTTATATAGTAAAAAGTTCTGTTTCTGTTAACCTTCATAGTTATAGTATCCATCCATTCCATCGCTGATTATTCTACCGCCGTCAATTGCGATAACGCGTTGTGAGAATTGGTCAACGAGTGGCTTTTCATGTGTAACTATCAATACTGTTGTTCCGAGGTCGTTTATTTTTTTCAGAAGCAATAAAATCTCAAGACTTCGTGCAGGGTCGAGATTCCCTGTCGGTTCATCCGCAATTATCAGTCTCGGATTATTTACGAGAGCTCTTGCTACCGCAACTCTTTGCTGTTCGCCGCCGGATAACTCGTCGGGTTTTGCTTTAGCTTTATATTCAAGACCAACAAGCTCAAGTACATACGGAACACGCTGGCGTATATCTTTTCCCGAAGCACCTATAACCCGCATGGAAAAGGCAACATTTTCATAGACGGATTTATTCTCAATCAGCCTGAAATCCTGAAATATCACGCCAACCGTACGTCTCAGATACGGCATTTTACGCATTTTAATGTTGTCCATATCCTGTCCGTTTACTATGACTTCACCGTCCGACGGAGCTATTTCGCCAATGAGCAGTCTGATTATCGTCGATTTGCCGGAACCGGAAGGTCCGACCAGAAACGCAAACTCACCCGTGTTCAGTTCAAATGTTACGCCTTTGAGAGCTTTTGTGCCGTTTGCATATTCTTTGAATACGTCAGTCATTCTAATCATTATGCTGCTGTGTTCCTTTTAACGTTAAAACTTCGCTTCCTGAGACATCAGGTATTTTTTTACCATAAGAGCTACTTTGAATATTATTGCATGGTCGAACTCCCGAAGGTCGAGACCTGTTATCTTCCTAATCTTTTCAAGTCTGTATACAAGGGTATTTCTGTGGACAAAAAGTTTTCTGGAGGTTTCGGAGACATTCAGGCTGTTTTCAAAAAACTTGTCAATAGTGAAGAGTGTTTCCTGATCGAGAGCTTCAATCGGATTTCTTTTAAATACTTCTGATAAAAATATTTCACAGAGAGTAGTAGGCAATTGATAAATCAAGCGTCCTATGCCAAGCGTTTCGTAGTTGATTATTGATTTTTCCGACTCGAATACTTTTCCTATCTCTATGGAAACAAGAGCTTCCTTGTATCTGTATGCGAGTTCACGCAGATGTCTTGCAGGTGTGCCTATGCCTATCATTGATTTTATGGAAAATTCATTTGAGATTTTTTCTTGTATCATCTCCGCAAGCTTATTCAGAGCTTTAATGTCACCGTCAGGCTGCATTTCTTTCACAAGAACTATGTCTGTATCACTTGTCGAAATCACAAAATCATGCTGTTTATCGGGAAATGCTTCCTGCAGCAATTCCAGCGCAGTAGCGTTTGCTGTTTCCAGCCTGATTACAAGAACACCTCTTGTTACATCGGGTGAAAATCGCAGTTCCTTTGCACGCAAGTATATGTCGCCGGGTAAGATATTTTCAAAAATTATGCTTTTAACAAATGTGCGTTTATCATGGTTTTCTTCAAAATATATACCGGCTTCGCAAATTGCGATAGATGCCATTATACAAAGGGTCTTGGAAAGTTCATCTTCGCCTGCTGCAAATACGGTATAGTCGCCGACAGCTCCCGTTCCAAGGGATTTGAATGTTTTACCCGCATGTATAGTGGTGATGCTTTCGCTTTCATCCATTATAGACGCTATTGACCCGATGTTTGTTCCAATCAGTGATAAATCGCTGCTTGCTACAATAATTCCCTCGGGGTCAACTACTCCTACAGGACGGATGGTTGCTTCTTTCATTTGAATAATTACGCTTTGAAATATCCTGCTTGACATATGATATATTTCCTTTATTCAATTTTTGTTGTCATTTTCACTATAAAAAATAAGCTTTCAATGTGCATTATACACGAAATGAAATGAAAACACAACAGTTTTTCGTAACTTTCTGTAACTTTGCTAATATGTAGCAATAGTTGACTAGAGGGTATTCGGAGAACTTTTTTAATTTCAGTCAGCACACAAGTTTTGCCGATTAATACAAATTCTCACTAACGTGCTAGTGCATTGGCTGGAATTACAAAAGTTTTCCGGATACCCTCTAAGCAGTCACTACAGATACAGGTCAGGTTTGTTCCCTGACCTGTGTCCGATTATCCATAAATATTGTTGCTGACGATTATCAGATTTCGATGACAACGCCTGAGCCGACTGTGCGGCCGCCTTCGCGGATTGCGAAGCGGAGACCGTTTTCTATTGCAATCGGTGTAATAAGTTCGACATCCATTTCAACATTGTCGCCCGGCATACACATTTCCACGTCTTTCGGCAGTGTGATTACGCCGGTTACGTCTGTTGTTCTAAAGTAGAATTGCGGACGATAGTTGTTGAAGAATGGTGTGTGACGTCCGCCTTCTTCTTTAGAAAGGACATAGACTTGACCTTTGAACTTGGTAAGTGGTTTAATACTACCCGGCTTTGCAAGAACCTGTCCTCTCCAGATTTCGTCTCTGGCGACACCGCGAAGCAGTGCACCGATATTGTCACCCGCTTCTGCATAGTCGAGAAGCTTGCGGAACATTTCGATGTCCGTGATTGTTGTTTCACGCGGTTCGTCCATTAAGCCGACGATTTCAACTTTGTCGTTTTTGTTGATTTTTCCGCGCTCAACACGACCTGTGGCAACTGTTCCACGACCTGTGATTGTCATTGTGTCTTCGACAGGCATAAGGAACGGAAGGTCTGATTTACGTTCCGGAGTCGGGATGTACTCGTCAACGGCATCCATAAGCTCTTTGATGCACTCAAATTCCGGTGCGTCCAAATCGGTGGATGAAGATTCAAGAGCGTTACGGGCACTGCCTGTGATGATTGGAATATCATCGCCGGGGAACTCGTATTTTGAGAGAAGCTCGCGTACTTCCATTTCGACGATTTCGAGAAGCTCGGGGTCGTCTACTTGATCCGCTTTGTTCAGGAATACAACGATTGCGGGAACACCGACCTGACGCGCAAGCAGGATGTGCTCACGTGTTTGAGCCATCGGACCGTCTGCCGCGGATATGACCAGAATAGCTCCATCCATTTGAGCCGCACCTGTAATCATGTTTTTAATATAGTCAGCATGTCCCGGGCAGTCAACGTGTGCATAATGGCGATTTGCTGTTTCATACTCTACGTGCGCCGTGTTGATTGTTATGCCGCGCTCACGCTCTTCGGGAGCTTTATCAATTGAATCATAGGATTCAAATTTCGCTCCGCCTGTCAAGCTCAGATACTTAGTTATAGCTGCTGTCAACGTTGTCTTACCGTGGTCAACGTGACCGATAGTACCGATATTGACGTGGGGTTTATTTCTTTCAAACTTTTGCTTACCCATGTTTTGGATATCCTCCTTATTGTATTATAATGTATCATTTTTCTTTTTATTTTCAGAGCTTTGAAATTACCATTAATCGCTGCTCCAAAATTCTGTGCAAACGGTATTGTATAGTAAATGCAATGATATTGCAAGGGTTATTTTATTAACGTTTTTACGCCCAGCCGCGCCATCCGCCGGTTATTTCATCCTGCATTGGTTTCGGCAGTTCTACGTAGTGGCTCGGCTCCATCGTGAAGTTTCCTCTGCCTTGTGTATGCGAGCGGAGAATCGTCGCATAACCGAACATTTCCGACAGCGGGACAAGCGCTTTTATCTGTGCGGCTCCTTTTCTGGAATCCATGCCTGTTATCTGTCCGCGCTTCGAGTTTATGTAACCCATTACATCACCCATATACTCTTCGGGAACAGTAACCACAACTTTCATTATCGGCTCGAGAAGCACCGGATCCGCTTTGATCATAGCTTCCTTAAACGCCATGCTTCCTGCGATTTTGAAAGCGAGCTCAGATGAATCAATCTCATGGAATGAACCGTCAAAGAGTGTCACCTTTACATCAACAACCTGATACCCGGCTAAAACTCCGGACATCATCGCGCCTTGTATACCCTGGTCTATTGCAGGAATATATTCCTTTGGAATAGCACCGCCGGTTATCTTGTTAACAAACTCGTAGCCTGCACCGGGTTCGTTTGGTTCGATGGTTATTTTTACATGCGCAAACTGCCCTTTACCACCTGTTTGCCTGACATTTCGTACATCAACGGTTGCGGATTTGCGGATTGTTTCTTTGAATGAAACCTGCGGCTTACCGACATTAGCTTCTACCTTAAACTCTCTGAGCAGTCTGTCAACAATGATTTCCAAGTGAAGCTCGCCCATTCCGGCGATGATGGTCTGTCCGGTTTCTTCATCGGTGTAGGTTTTAAATGTCGGGTCTTCTTCGGTCAGCTTAGTTAAGGAAATGCTCATTTTCTCCTGGCCGGCTTTAGTTTTCGGTTCAATGGCGATTTGAATGACCGGTTCCGGAAACTCCATAGATTCAAGAACTATCTGCTTCTTTTCATCACATAGGGTATCACCTGTTGTCGTATCTTTAAGTCCGACAGCAGCAGCAATATCACCGGCATATACTGCATCGATATCTTCACGGTGATTTGAATGCATTTGTAAAATACGTCCGAGCCGTTCTTTGTGACCCTTTGTAGAGTTATACACCATAGACCCTGTAGCGGCGGTGCCGGAGTACACCCTGAAAAATGACAGCTTTCCGACAAAAGGATCCGTTTCAATCTTAAACGCCAGTGCGGAGAACGGAGCGTCATCGGAAGGCGGACGGGTTTCCTCTTTACCGGTATAAACCTGTATACCGGCAACATCAGCGATATCTAAGGGTGACGGAAGATAATCGACAATTGCGTCAAGCAGTTTCTGGATTCCCTTGTTTCTGTACGATGTACCGCAGGTCACCGGAATCATTTCAAGAGAAAGCGTTGCTTTTCGTATAGCTGTTTTAAGCTTTTCGGCAGGGATTTCCAAACCGTCTATATATAACTCCATGATCTCATCATCAAAGTCTGATACAGCTTCAATGAGTTTCAGACGGTACTGATCCGCTATCTCAAGCATGTCATCCGGAATGCTTTCGACCCGCATATCCATTCCAAGATCGTCGTAATACACATCGGCATTCATTTCGACCAAATCCAATATGCCTTTAAAATCTGCTTCCGACCCTATCGGAAGCTGTACAGGCACAGCGTTTGCCTTCAGCCTGTCGTGAACCATCGAAATCACATTATGAAAATCAGCACCTGTTATGTCCATCTTATTTACATAGATTATACGTGGAACATCATAGTGGTTTGCTTGTCTCCAAACTGTTTCTGACTGAGGTTCAACGCCGCCCTTTGCGCACATGACTGCTACACAGCCGTCAAGAACCCTGAGTGACCGTTCTACCTCGACAGTAAAGTCGACATGACCGGGTGTATCAATAACATTTATACGGTGATTTTTCCAGAAGCATGTTGTCGCTGCCGATGTGATTGTTATCCCGCGCTCTTGCTCCTGCGGTCTCCAGTCCATCGTGGCTGCACCTTCATGAACCTCTCCCATTTTATAGGTGCGTCCGGTGTAGAACAGGATACGTTCCGTCGTTGTTGTTTTTCCCGCGTCAATATGAGCCATAATGCCGATATTGCGCGTTTTTTCTAATGAATATTCTCTTGGCACCCGGCTCACCTCCTCATAAGTTCCGTCATTGCGGACTCGATCCGCAATCCTGTGTTTTGCCGGTATCACACAGGGGATCCCGTGTCGAGTACGGGATGACACAATCTTACCAACGGTAGTGGGCAAACGCTTTGTTTGAATCTGCCATTTTGTGAGTGTCTTCGCGTTTTTTTACTGCTGCACCTACGCTGTTTGACGCATCCAGAATTTCTCCCGCAAGACGTTCCCTCATTGTTTTCTCGTTACGTTTTCTTGCAAAACTCGTTAGCCAACGCAGACCGAGTGTTTGACGTCTGTCCGCTCTGACCTCTATCGGTACTTGATATGTCGCGCCGCCTACTCGGCGGGCTTTTACTTCAAGAGTCGGCATTATGTTCTCTAAAGCTGCGATAAAAGTATCAAGCGGGTCTTTTCCTGATTTTTCTTTTACGATATCAAAAGCACCGTATACTACTTTTTGCGCAACACCTTTTTTACCGTCCAGCATTATGCTGTTAATCAGCCTTGTCACGATCACGGAATTATACATCGGATCGGGCAAAACTTCTCTTTTGGGTACACTGCCTCTTCTGGGCATTATACTTCCCTCCCTCAAAAATTGAATTCATAGGTACTCGGGTGACAATTGCCGCCCGTGCTGCGCCCACAATGAAGAGTTGAAAGTTAAATTCACTTATTTATTCTTCATGCAAGCATAAAGTTATTTTATTTTGTTCCTTTTGGTCTTTTCGAGCCGTACTTTGACCTTGATTGCTGACGGCCTTCCACGCCCTGGGTGTCCAATGTGCCGCGCACAATGTGGTAGCGCACGCCCGGCAGGTCTTTTACGCGTCCGCCGCGAATCATAACGACTGAATGTTCTTGAAGATTATGTCCTACTCCTGGGATATATGCGGTTACTTCATGTCCGTTTGTCAGTCTGACACGAGCGATTTTGCGTAGTGCCGAGTTCGGTTTTTTCGGTGTAGCTGTTCTTACTGCCGTACAAACTCCGCGCTTTTGAGATGCCGATAAATCAGTCTCGACATTTTTCAAGGTGTTTAACCCTTTTTGCATTGCAGGCGAGGTTGATTTGTATTTCAGTGTTTTTCTACCCTTTCTGACCAGTTGATTAAACGTTGGCATTTTCATCCTCCTTTCCTGAATATTTATTCACATCGGATAGTCAATTGAAAAAGACTCCGCAAGAATACTTGTTGCATTCCAGTATCAGTAATATCACATTCCGTGTTTTTTTATTTGTGGATTGCCGCGTCGCTTTGCTCCTCGCAATGACGTAATCGGGTTAGTAATTATATAATAACTTCACAAATATTTATCATTTATCATTTGTCATTTTACTAAAGTGCGTTCCCCGACCCGATGAGTACGGAAAGATCGACATCATCATCGTCGTCGTATGAGTTCTCATAGTTTCTTGTTGAGAAGTAGCTTCCGTCGTGTTGTTCAAGGTCGCTGTCGAATCTGCGGTACATTGACAGTCCGCTGCCGGCGGGGACAAGCTTGCCGATTATGACATTTTCTTTTAATCCTATCAGCCTGTCGACTTTTCCTTTTATTGCGGCTTCGGTCAGCACTTTTGTTGTCTCCTGGAACGAGGCGGCCGAAAGGAAGGATTCCGTAGCAAGCGAAGCCTTAGTGATACCCATAAGCAATGGTGATGCCTCAGCCGGCTTAAGCTCCGTTTCGCCAGCTTCTACTCTTCTGGCAATCGCGGCGTTTGCAGCTTTTACATCATTTGCATCAACCGTTGTTCCTGCAAGAAGCTCTGTATCGCCGCCGTCTTCAACTTTTACTTTTCTCATCATCTGACGTACGATGACTTCTATGTGTTTATCATTGATATCAACGCCTTGCTGACGATAAACCTTTTGAACCTCCGAAATCAGATATGCTTGTGTAGCGTCTTTTCCCAGTATACGCATAACATCATGCGGGTTCAGGGCACCTTCTGTCAGTTTGTCGCCTGCTTTGACAGTTTCGCCGGATTTCACTCTAATTCCAGCAAAATACGGGGTTTGGTAGGTTTTTACTTCGCCGTCGTCCGGGTTTGTTATGATTATAGATGTCATTGCGGCTTTGCGTGTCTCTTCAATTTCAACATTGCCGTCTATATCAGATAAAATTGCCATTTTCTTGGGTTTTCTTGCTTCAAAGAGTTCTTCAACACGCGGAAGACCTTGTGTAATATCGTCACCGGCTACACCACCCATGTGGAATGTTCTCATTGTAAGCTGTGTACCCGGCTCGCCTATTGATTGAGCTGCAATAACTCCAACTGCTTCACCGATAGAAACCGTACCACCTGTGGCAAGGTTAATTCCATAGCACATTGCGCAGATGCCGCTTCTCGACTCGCAATCCATCGCTGTTCTGATTTTAACGGTGTTTATTCCGCATTCCAGCAATTTGTTGGAATCACTGTTTATAAGCATATGGTCTCTCGTAAAGAGAATTTCACCTGTTTTTTCGTCGACAATGTCATCTGCCGGGTATCTGCCGTGTATTACCTCTCCGAAAGTTGCTATCAAGCTTCCGCTTTCAACGATTTCCGATGCCATTATACCGTCGTATGTGTTGCAATCCAGTTCACGCACTATAACATCTTGGGAAACGTCAACCAGTCTTCGTGTCAGATAACCGGAGTCCGCTGTTCTGAGTGCCGTATCCGCCAATCCTTTACGTGCGCCTCTGGATGATACGAAGTATTCAAGGACGGTCAGACCTTCGCGGAAGTTGGCTTTGATCGGGATTTCAATTGTTCTGCCCGCCGTGTTTGCCATTAGACCGCGCATACCCGCAAGCTGTCTTGTCTGATTCATGCTGCCTCTGGCTCCCGAGTGAGCCATCATGTATACCGGATTGTATTCGCTGAGAGTTTCCGCAAGCGCATCCGTGACATCCTTAGTTGTCTTTTCCCATTCCTTAACGACAAGGCGATAACGTTCATCATCGGTGATAAAACCGCGTTTAAACTGTTGTTCGATTGCGATAACCTTCTTTTCGGTCTGCCGTATCAAGGTCCACTTTGTTTCGGGAACTGTCATATCCGATATGGATATCGTTATTGCGCCCTGAGTCGAATACTTAAATCCGAGAGCTTTTATTTTATCAAGAACAGATGCCGACCTTGTAAAGCCGTGTTTAGAAATACAACGCTCTATTATTTTTTCGAGTTCTTTTTTACCTGTTCTGAATCCGATTTCATAATCAAACAGTTGTTCCGGGTCTTTTCTGTCAACGAAACCTAAGTCTTGCGGCAACGGCTCATTGAAGATTATTCTTCCGACTGTTGTCGGTATTGTTTTGTACTTCTCAACACCGTCAACCTCTTTTGTAATGCGTACATGTATCGGTGCATGTATGCCGATTACGCCGCATTGATATGCCATCAATGCTTCGTTCGGTGATACGAAGTGCTTTCCTGCTCCCGGTTCATCGTCACGTTGGAAGGTCAGGTAATATGAGCCGAGAATCATATCGTGAGTCGGTACTGTTACGGGATGCCCGTCTTTCGGGTGCAACAGGTTGTTTGCAGATAACATCAGCACACGGGCTTCTGCCTGTGCTTCTGCCGAGAGCGGTACGTGAATTGCCATTTGGTCGCCGTCAAAGTCGGCGTTATATGCAGTACAAACGAGCGGGTGAAGCTTCAAGGCACGACCCTCAACAAGAATCGGTTCAAAAGCTTGTATACCGAGTCTATGAAGAGTCGGTGCTCTGTTGAGTAATACAGGGTGTTCCTTAATCACTACTTCCAGTGCGTCCCAAACCTCCGTCAACCCTTTGTCAACCATTTTCTTAGCTGACTTAATGTTGTTGGATACCCCGTCCTCAACGAGTTTTTTCATTACGAAGGGACGGAACAATTCAATTGCCATCTCCTTCGGAACACCGCACTGATAAAGCTTAAGCTCCGGACCGACAACGATAACGCTTCTGCCTGAGTAGTCAACGCGTTTCCCGAGCAAATTCTGCCTGAATCGCCCTTGCTTACCTTTAAGCATATCCGACAATGATTTCAATGCCCTTGAGTTTGCGCCGGTGACTGCTCTTCCACGCCTTCCGTTATCTATCAGCGCATCAACGGCTTCCTGCAGCATTCTTTTTTCGTTTCTTACAATAATGTCGGGAGCCTGTAGCTGGATCAGGCGTTTCAAGCGGTTATTTCGGTTAATGACGCGTCTGTAAAGGTCGTTTAAATCGGATGTGGCAAAACGTCCGCCGTCCAGTTGGACCATTGGTCTTATCTCCGGAGGAATTACCGGAAGAACGTTGATTACCATCCATGTCGGGTCGTTGCCGGAAAGGCGGAAAGCTTCCACTACTTCCAGTCTTTTAACTAACTTTGCCTTTTTTTGTCCTGTTGCTTCACGTGCTTCTGCTTTTAGTTGTTCGGAGAAAGCCGGAATATCAATGTCAAGAAGAAGGTCACGAATAGCCTCGGCACCCATTCCCGCTCTAAAATCATCCTCATACTTCTCTCGCATTTCGCGGTATTCTTTTTCCGTTAGTATTTGATTCTTTTTAAGCGGCGTATCACCAGCGTCAATTACTATATATGTTGCAAAGTACAGAACCTTTTCAAGAACTCTCGGTGTTAAATCCAGTAAAAGCCCCATCCTTGAAGGAATGCCCTTGAAGTACCAAATATGTGATACCGGTGCTGCAAGCTCAATATGCCCCATTCTCTCGCGGCGTACGTTAGACTTTGTGACCTCTACTCCGCAGCGGTCGCATATTTTACCTTTATATCTTATTTTCTTAAATTTACCGCAGTGGCACTCCCAGTCTTTTGACGGACCGAAAATCCTCTCACAAAACAGTCCGTCGCGTTCGGGTTTTAATGTCCTGTAGTTGATGGTTTCAGGCTTTTTAACTTCACCATGTGACCAACTGCGTATCATGTCGGGTGATGCAAGTCCTATTTGCATTGCGTCGAAAGGTAAGAAACCCATTATTCGCTTTCCTCCTTTTCATCCTCATTATCCTTATCGTTTTCTTCGTTTTCTTCGTTTTCAAAATCCAAATCATCGAGTTTTTCTACGTCGGCAAGTAAGTCGCCAAAGGCGGCATCAAGTTCGTCGTCCACATCCGATTCTTCTTCTTCATCATCTATTATTTCTTCGTCACCGATATCAAGAACGGTAAAGCCGTGTGCTTTAAAGCTTTCTTCACTTCCCTGATAAAAACTGTTGTCTTTTAAGTTGTCATTTTGGTCATCACCGTCGTCACCCTTGAGATCTATCCTCATGCCATTTTCGTCAAGTACTCTGACATCAAGGCAAAGTGACTGCAGTTCCTTGACAAGAACCTTAAACGACTCCGGCACACCCGGTTTTGGAATGTTATGACCTTTAACAATGGCTTCGTATGTTCTGACTCTTCCCGTTATATCATCGGATTTTACTGTAAGGATTTCCTGAAGCGTGTATGCTGCACCGTAAGCTTCCAGCGCCCAGACTTCCATTTCACCAAATCGTTGTCCGCCGAATTGTGCCTTACCGCCGAGCGGTTGCTGTGTAACAAGACTGTACGGACCTGTGGAACGTGCGTGTATTTTGTCATCAACAAGATGGTGCAGCTTCAGAAAGTATACATAACCGACAGTTACAGGATTGTCAAACGGCTCACCTGTTCTTCCGTCGTATAAGATACTTTTTCCGTCTTCACTGAGTCCGGCGTACTTTAGCGTATCCCAGATATCCTGCTCGTTGGCTCCGTTAAATATCGGAGTCGCGACTTTCCAGCCCAGTGTTTTAGCAGCATATCCGAGGTGAACCTCAAGAACCTGTCCAATGTTCATTCGGGATGGAACGCCCAGAGGATTGAGTATAATATCCAGCGGTGTTCCGTCGGGCATGTACGGCATGTCTTCTTTTGGAAGAATACGTGACACAACACCTTTATTTCCGTGTCGTCCTGCCATTTTGTCTCCGACACTTATTTTCCTTTTATGAGCTATGTAGCAGCGTACGACCATATTGACACCGGGGTTTAACTCGTCGCCGTTTTTTCGTGTGAAAACTTTTACATCTACTACAATGCCGCTTTCACCATGCGGAACTTTAAGTGATGTATCGCGCACTTCTCTTGCCTTTTCGCCGAATATCGCACGTAATAGACGCTCTTCCGGGGTCAGATCGGTTTCACCTTTTGGTGTGACTTTACCGACAAGGATATCACCTGCATGGACTTCCGCACCGATGCTTATAATCCCCCGCTCGTCCAGGTAACGCAAGGCATCATCTCCGACGCCGGGAATATCCCTTGTAATTTCCTCGGGACCGAGTTTTGTGTCGCGGGCATCTATTTCGTGCTCTTCAATATGTATTGATGTGAACACGTCGTCCATAGCCAGTCTTTCATTTATGAGAATAGCATCTTCGTAGTTGTAACCTTCCCAGGTCATAAAACCGACAAGTATATTCTTGCCAAGCGATATTTCACCTTCACATGTTGACGGACCGTCTGCGATTATCTCATCCTTTTCAACCCTGTCACCAACTGCTACGATTGGACGCTGTGTTGTACAAGTACCCTGATTGCTTCGTGCGAATTTCGTCAGAACATGGTCTGTATGCCCGGTTTTCGGGTCATCGTATTTGACTTTAATATGCGTTGACGACACGTATGTAACTTCACCCTCTCCGAGCGCGGAAAGAACAACCGTTGAGTCAACAGCGCATTTGTGTTCAATACCCGTTGCGACGATTGGTGCCTCCGGAATGAGCAGAGGGACAGCCTGACGTTGCATGTTTGCACCCATGAGCGCACGGTTTGCGTCGTCGTTTTCGAGAAACGGAATCATTGCAGTAGCAATAGAAACCATCATACTCGGTGATACATCTATATAATCAATCATGTCACGGTTGACTTCAATAATCTCATCACGGTGACGGCAAGTTATACGTTCATTCATAAGATATCCGTTTTCATCAACCGGCTCGGTCGCTTGCGCTATCAGGTACTGATCTTCCATATCCGCAGTCAGATACACAATCTCATCTGTGACCCGCATTGCGTCTTTATCGACCTTGCGAAACGGTGCAATCATAAAGCCATATTCATTTACGCGGGCATATGATGCAAGGTATGAAATGAGTCCAATGTTCGGGCCTTCAGGCGTTTCGATAGGACACATTCTGCCATAATGACTGTAGTGTACGTCGCGGACATCAAAGCTGGCGCGTTCACGGGAAAGACCGCCGGGACCGAGTGCCGACAGGCGGCGTTTATGTGTCAGCTCCGCAAGAGGATTTGTCTGGTCCATAAACTGCGATAGCGGCGATGAGCCGAAAAACTCTTTTATTGAAGCTGTGACAGGTCTGATATTTATTAATGTCTGAGGTGTAATGATCTCAATATCTTGTAATGTCATTCTTTCGCGGATAACACGTTCCATTCTTGAGAAGCCAACGCGGAACTGGTTTTGCAGCAGTTCTCCGACACTTCTTAAGCGGCGGTTGCCGAGATGGTCGATATCATCAGGTTCGCCGACTCCGTGTGCAATACAATTGAGGTAGTTAACGGATGCAAAGATATCGTCAGGAATCAGATGCTTCGGTACAAGTTTGTCGGTATTGTTTCGAACTGCTTCTTTTAGCTCATCGCCTTCAAACTGTTCAAGTAACTTACGAAGGATAATAAAGCGTACTCTTTCTTTTATTCCGAGTTCTTCAAGCGGGTCAAAATCAACAAATCCGTCCATTCTGACCATACCGTTTGCAAAAACTCTTACATCTTTGCCGTCTACGAGAACATATGCATCGTTTACACCGAGTGCATCAAGCTCTTCGGCACGTGCGCGTGTCAGCCGCTCACCGGCTTCGGCAATTATCTCACCTGTCATCGGGTCAGCTACCGGCTGTGCCAGAACCTGATTGTTAAGTCTTGACCATATAGCAAGCTTTTTATTGAATTTATAACGGCCGACTGTTGATATATCGTACCGGCGTGCATCAAAGAACAGATTATTTAGTAGTGTTTGAGCACTTTCCACTGTCGGAGGATCGCCCGGACGAAGACGTTTGTAAAGCTCAATCAATGCTTCATCGCATGAAGTGCATGTATCTTTTTCTAGTGTTGCTACAATTCGCTCATCGTTGCCGAAAATCTCCAATAGCTGCGCATTTGTTTCCGCACCGTTTTCCGCGCCGGGAACCGATAACTGTGTATACTCCTTTTCGCCCGGCTTGCCAATGGCTCTGAGTAGCCATGTAACAGGAAGCTTCCTGTTTTTATCAACCCGGACATAAAACCCGTCGGATGCGTCTGTTTCATACTCAAGCCATGCTCCTCTGTAGGGAATCAACGTTGCAGCATAAATCGTAACCGCTGTTTTTAAATCGGTTTTTTTCTCAAAATATACACTCGGGGAACGGATTATTTGCGAAACAACGACACGTTCCGCACCATTTATAATAAACGTACCCGCATTTGTCATAATCGGGAAATCCCCCATGAAGATTTCCTGCTCTTTAATTTCTTCCGTTTCTTTATTGCGTAAACGGACGCTGACTTTGATCGGAGCTGCGTAGGTAGTGTCTCTTGCTTTACATTCTTCAATTGAATACTTTGGAGCATCATTCATTTTATAATCATAAAATGAAAGTTCGAGACTCCCGCTATGATCGGTTATTGCCGCGACATCACGGAATACTTCACGTAGTCCCGTTTCAAGAAACCAGTTATATGAATGCTTTTGAATCTCCAGCAGATTCGGCATGTCTTGGATTTCATCTGTTTTGGCGTAGCTTTTCCGCAGGGTTTTTCCATAAGTTACGTTTTTTGGCGGATTCGGCATATCTTGATTTTCGTCTGTTTTTTCATTGCTCTCCTGAAGGGTTTCGTCGTAAATTACGTCTTTTGGCATCTACTTCACCTCTGCATTGTTATTAGTGGCCGTTGCTCGATACTCTCGGCTGCGTTGTTATGGATGTTTTTATGCTATATTGACAATTCCATCGTTTGCTGTTAAAATACTTTTAGGTTAAATGTGCGCTGTTGCCATATTTTTGCACACAACTTCTTATTCTAACACATTATCAGACA